>ERZ869936.459-NODE-459-length-38744-cov-6.339450_pt1 | contig 38744 bp, 24 predicted proteins | sample MGYA00520876_ERZ869936 | MGnify/ENA primary metagenome ERZ869936 (study PRJEB32218, sample SAMN09650985) | biofilter metagenome | isolation source: enrty point of leading RO module | place: Saudi Arabia: Thuwal, RO plant located on Red Sea | collected 2016-02-17 ... | reverse complement strand
GAATGATGTCGTCGGTCGAGACGCCCTCGCCGGTGGCGTTGTAGTTGGGAATGACGCGGTGGGGCAGGACCGGCAGGGCGAGGTCGCGGACCTCGTCGATCGAGGCGGCGGACTGGCCGCGCAGCAGTGCCAGGGCGCGCGAGGCGCGGGCGAGGCACTGCGAGGCGCGGGGGCCGGCGCCGAAGGCGACGTAGTTCTTCACGTCCTCGGTCGCGAACTCCGAGTCGGGACGGGTCGAGTGGACGAGCTTGAGGATGGTCTGGACGACCGAGTCGGGCAGCGGGACGTCGATGGTGGCGTCCTGGAGTTCGAGCACCCCGGCGGGATCGAGCAGCGTCTCCGCCTCCGGCATGCCGCGGCCGGTGGTGCGGCCGACGATCTGTTCTTCCTCGGCGAGGCTGGGATAGTCGATCCGGAGCTCGAAGAAGAAGCGGTCGAGCTGCGCCTCGGGCAGCGGGTAGGTGCCTTCGTGTTCGATCGGGTTCTGGGTGGCGAAGACGGTGAAGGGTTCCTCCAGCGCGCGGGTTTCGCCGGCGACGGTGACCTGCTTCTCCTGCATCGCCTCGAGCAGGGCGGCCTGCGTCTTGGGCGGGGTGCGGTTGATTTCGTCGGCGAGGATCAGGTGGGCGAAGATCGGCCCCGGCGCGAAGCGGAACTCGCGGTTGCCGTCGCTGCCGCCGTGCAGGATTTCCGAGCCGACGATGTCGGTGGGCATCAGATCGGGCGTGAACTGGATGCGCCGGAACTTGAGCCCGAGGATGCGCCCGAGGGTCGAGACGAGCAGGGTCTTGGCGAGGCCGGGGACGCCGACGAGCAGGCAGTGGCCCTTGCAGAGCAGGGCGGTGAGGAGATGCTCGACGATGTCGTCCTGGCCGACGATGACGCGGGCGGTTTCCTTGCGGACGGCGGCGACGCGGTCCTGGATCTCCTGCCAGCGGGCTGCGGGTGCTTCGGTGGTCATGGTGTCTAACGGAAGGGGTTGAGCGGGCTGCTGTCTTCGCTGCGGTGCTTCATGAGGTCTTCGTGGGTGAGGATGATGATGTGGCGGTCCATCGGGAAGAAGGGGCGCTGCCCGGCCATCGACTCGTAGCGGACGAAGGCGGGGAAGCGGTCGTCCTGCTTTTCGGTGACGGGTGTGATCTCGCCGTCCCGGACCTGCCAGAAGACCGCGAATCCCGAGTAGGCGAGGAAGACGGCGGCGAACGCATCGGCCTCGGCACGCTGGATCTCATGGTGGTTGGCGCATTCCCGCAGCCACGCCTCCTCGCCGGGGCGCTTGACGGACAGCTCAAGGCCGAGATTCATCCTGGCGGGGCGGGCGTGGACATGGAGGCCGGAGAGATCGCCGGCCCTGGCGAGCAGGGTGGTCGCGTGCTTCTCGAGCGTGGCGGGGTCGAGGGTGTCGCCGATCCCGATGCCGAGCGCCTCCGCGGTGTCGGCGCCGGCATCGATGGCGACGACCATGTCGGCGGCCTTGACGAGGGATTCGGGTGGTTCCTGCTCCTCCGCGGCGAGGGACTGGAACCATTCGAGCCAGGCGGCGCGCTCCGGCGGCGGGAGGGCGAGCAGTCTGGAGCGCAGCTCGAGCGGGGTCGTGTCGTCGGCGAGCTTGGCGAGTTCGGCGCGGCGGGCGTCGGAAACCCCCTCCGACGAGATGTAGGCGGGGCCTTCACCGCCATCCAGCAGCGCCCGGACGCGGCGGAGGATGAGATCGATGACGGGCTCATCGGCGATGATCGAGTGGGTCTGGATGTGTTGGTAGGACTCCGGATTGGTGAGAAGCTCGAGTGCGAGGGCGGCGGCCTTGGCGGTGGTGTCGCACTCCAGATGGGTGAACCAGCGGTTGGTGTCCGAGGATGGGATCGGACGGTTGTCGTCGAGGAGCGGCTTCCACGCGGCGATCGCCTCGTCGGACAGTTCCTCCAGGGCGGTGCCGGGACCGGTGAGCTGGACGAAGGTTCCGAGCAGGGCGCCGCGTTCCGGATCCTCTTCCGCGGCGGCGACGGCCTCCGCGAAAGGTACGAGCAGTTCGGCCGCGGGGATGGAGGCGAGGGAGCTGCTCAGTTGGCTCCAACGGGTCTGGTCATCGTTTTCCGCGGCGAGGGCTTCGGCGATGAGGTCCTCGACCGAGCTGGCGCCGGCGAGCACGCCGAGCTTCTTGATGCGGCCCTCGATGCCGCCCTCGTGGGCGATCTCCCAGCCGCCGGGCAAATCCGTGAGCTGGTCCTTGGTGAGGGAGCCGCAGGTTTCCCGGAGCTGCTTCGCGAAGGCCTCGAAGAAGGGACGGGCCGCGGCCTTGCGGGACTGGAGGTAGAGTTCGACGGGGTCGAGCATTTCAAGCGGCGCGGCACTTTCGAGGGCGGTCTTTTCGAAGATCCGGGCGGCCTCGGGATCGTCGCTCGTCGCCAGATGGCGGGCGGCGTGGTGGCGCTGGATATCCTCACCGTCGGCGAGGTAGGCGGCGGCCAGTTCGACGGGGCCGGAGTCGCGGTGCTTTTTCCAGAAAGCGATCGCCCGCTCGCGGAGAATCGTGGACTCGGTGCCCCGGCCGTAGGGATCGGAATGGTCGCCGGGGACCACGGATGAGAGCAGCCGTTCCGCGATTTCACCGCGCGCCATGGGCCGGTGCATGGACTGGTAGATGCGGCGGGCTTTCTCCGCCATGGACTCCGAGGAGCTGAAGTAGGAACCGGAGCGGGATGAAGAGGGGAAATGGGTGAGGGTTTCGTCTCCGAGAAGCGCCGTGAGCGTGATGAGGCCATCCATGCCCAGGGCCTTGATGGCACCGACCGGGTCGTTGGAGGAGGCTTCGTCGCCGGCCTCCGGCAGGGTCCAGACACCGGAGTCGTTGTCCCAGCCCCCCTGGCCGCGGAGCGAGGCGAGAAACCGGGCGCGGAACTGGACCGGAATGTCGGAGAGATCCACGCCATCCGGCAATTGGATCTCGGCTGCATCCGCGTTGCCGGTGGGAGGAACGGTCCATCCCGCCACGCATTCCAGCGCCTCTTCGGGGAGTTCGATCCCCTCGATGGAGGGCTCGGGAACGGGCGCTCCTTCGGCGCGGGGCCGGACCTGCTTGAGGAGCATGGCGGCGGCGAGGCGGCCGTGCCAGCCGCGCGGAAAGGTCTCCAGCAGTCCCTCAAGGCCGGTCTGGAAGGCTTTCCAGTCGTGGTTCTCGAAGAACGCGCTGGCGAGACCCTGGTAGCGCGCGTCGGCGATGGCGGAGACCGCGCCGTCGATGATCGCGGTTCGGTCCGGCGACAGGTCGAAAACGCGCCCCGCCAGGCGGCTGGCAAGCTCCGGATGGCCTGCGGCATGAACCTGGGCGGCGAAGATCAGCAGCGGACCGGTGAGGTCCATCTCGCCGTACTCGATCCATTGTTCGAAGCGTTGGCGGTTCTCCGATTCACCGAGTTTCCCGACAAGCGTGTCGATGTCGCGGACGAGCATCGAGTCGACCGGGCCGGCCTCCGCTTTCCTCTCTTCCTTCTCAGGATCGGGGTTCTCGCTGCGGTACTTGTCGATCATCCGGCCGATCAGCGATCCGGCGGCTCCGGGAGTCGCCTCGGCCGGTTCGGTGAGTTCGACCGCCTCCAGACCACCCATGGGCACGAACCGGCCGTCGGTGGTCCGCCAGCCGCCGCCTTTCAGCCGGATGCCGAGCTGCTGCATGCGGTAGTCGCCGAACGGCCCCGAGCCGTCGTTGCCCCCGGGCGCCTCGATCCATTCGGCGCCCTTCAGGTCCGCAAGACCCAGTTCGTGGAGGCGCTCCAATCCTTCCGAATAGTCCGCCGGCTTGTCGTCCGCGCTGACGACGAGCGTCGAAAGCGCGAGGACGGTCCCAAGAATGCGGGAGGGGAGAGGCACAACTCCTTACCGTCTAGCCGTGACGAAGTCGCACGGGAAGCCTCTTCCGTGGAAAAGTTGATGAAGATCGGGTGAAACCCGGAGGGCGCCACGGCCCGCTTCAAGAGGCCTCGACCGCCGCACGGCCGATGCATTCGTACTCGAGCCCGGCGGCCTTCGTGTCCGCGGGATCGAGCAGGTTGCGGCCGTCGAAGACGAGCGGGGTGCGCAGGCGCCTGGCGATCTCGTTGAGGTTGGCGTTGGCGAACTGCGGCCACTCGGTGGCGATCACCAATGCGTCGGCCCCGTCGAGCGCGGCGTACATGTCGTCGGTGTAGGTGATGTCACCGTCGAGCTCGCCGAAGCGTTTCGCGGTGCCGATCGCCTGGGGATCGGTCGCGACGATCGTCGCGCCTTCACCGAGCATGACCTTCGCCATCCTGATCGCGACGGATTCGCGGACGTCGTCGGTGTTCTGTTTGAAGGCGAGCCCCCAGAGCGCGATCTTCTTGTCGCGGAAGACCCAGAGCTTTTCCCGGATCTTGTCGAGGAAGCGGTTCATCTGGTCGGCGTTGATCCGCTCGACCTCCTTGAGCAGGCCGAAGGGCTGGCCGAGGGACTCGGCGATCGCGATGAAGGCCTTGATGTCCTTGGGGAAGCAGGAGCCGCCGTAGCCGAGCCCGGCATTGAGGAAGGAACGGCCGATGCGCTTGTCCATGCCGATGCCCTCGGCGACCTTCTCGACGTCGGCGTGGGACGCCTCGCAGACGTTGGCGACGGCGTTGATGTAGGAAATCTTCAGCGCCAGGAACGAGTTGGCCGCGTGCTTGATGAGTTCGGCCGAGTTGATGTCGGTGACGAGAACCGGCGCGACGAAGGGCTCGTAGAGCTTCTGCATCATCGACAGCGCCTTCTCGTCATTCGAGCCGATGACGATGCGGTCGGGGTGAAGGAGGTCCTCCACCGCGCAGCCCTCGCGCAGGAACTCGGGATTGGAGACGACGCCGAACTCGACGCCGTCCGGCGCGTAGCGCAGCACGGTCTGCCTGACCTTCTCGCCGGTCTTCACCGGGACGGTCGACTTGTCGACGATGACGCGGTAGCCGAGTTCGGGGGTGAGGCATTCGGCGATCTCGCGGGCGACCTTTTCGATGTAGGAAAGATCCACCGAGCCGTCTGGTTGGGGAGGGGTCGGCACCGCGATGAAGACGACGTCGCCGGCCTCCACGCCCTCCTTGGTGGAGGTGGTGAACTTCAGGCGGCCGCTGTCCACGTTCGCCTTCACCAGGTCCGCAAGGCCGGGTTCATAGATCGGGATCTCACCCCTCAGGAGCGTCTGGATCTTCTCCTCGTTGTTGTCGACGCAGGTGACGTGGTGGCCGACCTCCGCGAAGCAGGTGCCGCTGGTGAGCACGACGTAGCCGGTGCCGATGATGGTGATGTTCATGAGGGGGTTCTTGTGGTTGGCGGGCGGCGTGTAGCAGCCGGACGACCAGTGTTCAAGGCGCGTGCGGGGCGGATTTCGGCGACGATCCCGTCACTCCCGGCCGTGGTTCAGCCCGGGAAACCCCGATGTTTTCTCCGGAAGCAACGGGGGGCTCAGCGGCCGAAGGTGGCTGGCGGGCTCAGTTCGTCTGCATCCGCCCCTTCTTCGGAGGAGCACCTGAGGTGGTCGTGGTCCTGGCGCCTCCGACCGCGACGCGGTACTTCTGGATCGCGTAGGCGATCGACTTGGCCAGCGTGCGCTGGTAGCCGGCGTCGTTGATGAGCCGCGCCTCATACGGATGGGTCATGAAACCGCACTCGACGAGGACGGAGGGATGTTTCACCCCGCTCAGCACGCTGAAGCGGGCGCGCTTGATGCCGCGGTCGAGCGTGTAGGGTTTGCCGGTCTTCTTGTCCTTCAGCGTCGTGAGCAACGTGCCGTGGATGGCGGTGGCGAGGGCGACATTGGCCGAGTCGTGGTGGTTGCCGGTCTTCGGGCTGAAGTCGCTCGCCTTGAGGCCCCGGCCGTAGTGCGACACGCCCACGGGCGAGAGGGTGAAGGTCTCGATGCCGCGGGCGGCCGAGCGGCCGGAGTTATGGTGGATCGAGACGAAGACGGCGTTGTCGCGGATGCGGTTGGCGATATCGACCCGCTGCTGCAGCGAGAGGAAACGGTTGTCATCGCGCGTCATGATGACCTTGTACTTGTAGTCGCGCTCGAGGTGTTCCTTGAGGTGCTGTGCCACGATCAGGTTGTAGCGTGCCTCGGTGCCCAGCGAGTTCGTCGCGCCCGGGTCCTTGCCGCCGTGGCCGGGATCGAGAATCACCGTGCGGAAGTTGCCGGCTGTTTCGATGATGCTCGGGCGCAGCACGGGATGGACGAGCTTCATCAGGTCGATCTTTGAAACCCAGGCTTTGCCGCCGGAGGTCTCGACGGGATAGCTGAAGACGAATTTCACACCGTTCATCAGGCACTCGTGTGAATTCGTCTGCATCCGCATCTCGACCTTGGCGTCCTCGAGCACGATGCTTTTCCCCGACTGCTGCAACTGCCTGAAGTTGTAGAACTCCTTGATCGAGTTGACGCTGACGTAGCCGCGGCCGTGCAGGGTCCGCTCCTCCCAGCCGGCATGAGCCGTCACCACCCCGGCGAGAGCCAGGATGACGAGCCGGAGCGGGAGGGGAAGGCGCGGCATGGATTTCCGTTGATCGGGTCAGCGGGATGGTTACCGGCGAATCCGGGCGATGACAAACGAGTTTTCAGTGCCGGCGCCGCCGGAGCGGGTCGATGAAAATCCGGTGAATGCCACCTCCCGCCTTGCCGGACGACGTGGCGGCGGCAAAGGATGGCGGGGTGGAAGCCGTGCTGAAGAACGACCTCCCGGACCGTTTCGGGTCGATGCTGGTCAAGGAACTGCGCCAGAACATGCGGCGCGGCAGCTTCGTGATCCCGTTCCTGGCGGTCCACGCGCTGGCGGTGGCGGCGGTGATCATCGAGTTCCAGACCGGGGCGTCGGAGGGCTTTTCCGAAAGCGTCGGCATGATGAACGTGATCCTGCTCGGCACGTCCGGTCCGCTGTGGCTGGCGATCACGCTGGTCTGCGTGGTGATCATGCCGCTCGGCGGACTGGTGCTCATGGGCCAGGAGCTCGAGGAGGGGAACCACGAGCTGCTGCTGCTGACGAAGCTCAGCCGGTGGAAGGTCGTCCGGGGAAAATTCTTCAGCCTGTGGTCGCTGTGCGTCCTCACCCTGTTTTCGCTGCTCCCCTACGTGCTGGTCCGCTATCAGATCGGCGGGATCGAGCTGGTGCGGGACCTGGCCTGCACGCTGACGGTGCTGGGCCTGTCCGGTGTGGTCTGTGCCGGTGCGATCGGAGCGTCTTCGTTTCGCGGCCTGGGGGCCCGGCTGGCGGTGATGGTGTTGTTCCTCGGGTCGGCCCTCGCGGCCGGCGGGGTCGCGCTGGCGGCCTGCGGAGCCCAGACGGATGGTGCCGGCGTCTTCTGGCACCTCAATGCCCTGTCGGCGACGGTCTGCTTCATCATGATGGGTCTCGGCCTCGCCCGCTCGCGGTTGAGGCTGGTTGTGCACGCCTACGAGGTGAAACCGAGCTTCATGGTCGTCGGGCTGCTGTTCTTCACGCCTTTCGTGGTCGGGATGACCACGGCGATGACCGCCGGCTTCGCCGGCCTCGTCGGGCTGGTGGGGATGGGCCTCGTCGCGGTCTATGCCGACGTGACGCCGAAGGCGCCGGCCTGGGTGAAGGCTCCGCAGGCGAACATGCCCGGAGCCGCGCCGCCGCAGCCGGATCCAGCAGCGGGGGCGACCGTGGCCCAAGGTGCCGCGGAGCCAGTTGCGGTTCCTCCGATTCCGGCGTCGGAGAACACGAAAACGCCGTCCGAGGGAGGCTTGGAGGCGGGGCGCCCTCGCCCCGCGTTCGTGCGAGGCCGGGGGTGTCGCCTCCATTGCGGGGCGGGGGCGCCCCGCCTCCCATCACCGCATCCCCGCGAAGCGCTGGCGCAGCAGGTCCTTTTCGGACAGATCCGGGGTCTTGCCGCGGGCGTCCTCGACCCACCGCCACTCCAGCTCGTTCTTCGTCGGCAGGCGGGTTTCGAAATAGACGCCGAACTTTCCGGGAAAGTCTTCCTCGGCCAGAGCCATCGCCGCGGCGGTGGATTCGAGATCCTGAGTGGACTCGTCCACCAGGTCGAAGGCGCCGCCCTTGCGCGGATTGCCGGCATCGAAGGCACCGGGATAGAACATGGTGCATTCGGAGAGGGTTTCCACGACGGCGAAGCCGGGGTGGAGGATCGCCCGCTCGAACATTTCGTTCATGTGCTTGACCTGGGCGGCATGGGTGCGGGCGATGAAGGTGGCGCCGCTGGCGACGAGCTGGGCCATCGGGTTGATCGGGCGGTCGATCGCCCCGCGCGGATCGGTCTTCGACTTGCGGCCGAGCGGCGTCGTCGGTGAAGTCTGGTTCTTCGTCAGGCCGTAGACGAAGTTGTCCATGATGACGTAGGAGAGGTTGACGTTCTTCCGCGCGGCGTGGGTCAGGTGGTTGCCGCCGATCGAGTAGCCGTCGCCGTCGCCGCCGAAGACGAACACGTGCAGGTCCGGCCGGGAGAGCGAGATCCCGGTGGCCAGCGGCAGGGCGCGGCCGTGGATGAAGTGGATGCCGTGGGCGTTGACGAAATAGGGGAAGCGCGACGAGCAGCCGATGCCGGCGACGCAGACGATCTTCTCGTGCGGGATCTGGAGCTTCTCGACGACGTTGAAGAACGACGCCAGCACGGCGAAGTCGCCGCAGGCCGGGCACCAGGTCGGGTGGTCGGCCTTGAGCTGCTTTTTGGTGAGTTTCTCGGTGGAGGTGCTCATGGGTTCGGGAGCGGGGGAGCTTCAGTTCTGGTTGAGGATCTTGAGCGCGCCCTCCTGGATTTCGCGGACGCGGAAGGTGAGGCCCTGGATCTTGTTGAGCGAGCGGATGTTCGGGTTGCAGGTCACGGCCCGGAGCAGGGTGGCGAGCTGGCCGAAGCCGTAGATGCCGGGGTCGTTCATCTCGGGGACGATCACGTGCTTGAAGCGGCGGAAGATGGTGCCGATGCCGTTGCGCAGCGGATGGATGTTGCGCAGGTGGATCGAGCCGACCTTGTAGCCCTCGTTGCGGAGGCGCTCGGCGGCTTCCTTGATCGGGCCGTAGGTCGAGCCCCAGCCGACGAAGAGCAGGTCGCCCTGCTCGTCGCCGAAGAAGTCGGGGGCGGGCAGGGAGTTGGCGAGCTGGATCAGTTTCTCGCGGCGCTTGGCCGACATCTTCTCATGCATCTCCGGGTTCGCCGACGGGTGGCCCCACTCGTCGTGTTCCAGCCCGGTGACCACCGGGTACTTGCCGTCGGGCGACGGGCAGCCGGGCGGGGCGTGGCGCGTGATGCGGTCGAGCGGGTAGGGTTTGCAGTCGGCCGGGCAGGCCGAGAGGTCGAGCATCGGCTCGACCCAGTGCTTTTCGAGGTCCGGCTCCGGGAAGGCCTCGATGCGGGTGGCGATCGCCTGGTCGGAGAGGATGATCACCGGCGTCGAGTAGTCGCGGGCGATGCGGCAGGCCCGCACGGCGGTGTAGAAGCAGTCCTCGACGTCGCGCGGAGCGAGCACAACGCGCGGAGAGTCGCCGTGGGAGCCGTAGATGGCCTGCATCAGATCGGACTGTTCGACCGAGGTCGGCATGCCGGTCGAAGGACCGCCGCGCTGGATGTTGACCACCACCAGCGGCAGTTCGGCCATGGTCGCGTAGCCGATGGCTTCCGACTTGAGCGAAAGACCAGGGCCGGACGAGCCGGTGACGGCGAGGTGGCCGGCGTAGGACGCGCCGATGGCGAGAGCGACCGCCGCCAGTTCGTCCTCGCACTGGATGAACATGCCGCCGTATTTCGGCAGCTCGGAGCGGAGCTGCTCCATGATGCTCGACCACGGGGTGATCGGGTATCCGGCGCCGTAGCGGCAGCCGCCGGCGATCAGGCCGAGGGCCAGCATGGTGTTGCCGTCGGTGGAGATCCGGTTCGCCTCGGCGTTCTCGCCGGGCGCGAAGGGCATGTGGTTGATGTCGTGGACCGGATAGGAATAGCCGGCGTCGAAGGCGAGCAGTGCGTTGCGCAGGACGTCCTCGGACTTCCTGCCGAACTTGCGGGTGATGATTTCGACCAGCTTGTCGCGGTCGAGCTTGTAGACCGCGCACAGCATGCCGAGGACGAAGATGTTCTTGCCGCGGTCCTTGGCGGATCCGCCGATCGCCTCGATCGCGGCCGAGGTGAAGGGCACGCCGATGTGGCGGATGTCGCGTTCCTCCTTCAGCTCGGTGACCTGGTCGCTGTCGTAGAAGCAGATGCCGCCGTCGCGCAGCGAGTTGAGGTGGTTGTCGTAGGAGTCCTGATAGAAGGCGACCAGCGTGTCGGCCTCGTCTCCGGGGTGGAGGACCTGGCCGGAGCCGAGGTGGACCTGGAAGATCGAGGGGCCGCCCGAGATCGTGCTCGGGATGGTCATGTAGGTCATGACGTCCTGGGCGGTGGACCCGGCGAGCTGGGCGAGGAAGCCGCCGACCGACTGGATGCCATCCTGGGACTGACCGGCGAGCCGGATCACGGCGTTGCGAAGCTGGGGCGACGCGGAGGTTTGAGACATGGATTCAGGGTTTAGTGTCCGGTTCTCTAAAGCTTTCGTTTCCGGTCGAAAAGCAAAAGCGTCGGCGTTTCGCGGCATCATGGGCCGCGGGTGGCGGATGATCGCGTGCGAGGCGGGTCTTCAGGTCAAGACAGCACGCGGAGGCGGAACACGGCGGCAGGGGCTCCGTGGGTTGCGCGGATCCGTAGAGTGAGCCTGTGGGTGGTCACCGGCTCATCGAGGCGGTGTTCGAATCGCGCCGAATGGTGATCGCGGACTGCGGCGAGGATGTCGCCGTTTTCATCGGCCAGATCGAAGTCACGCACCATGAAGGGAACGACGTCTTCCGCGTGCGTCATGAGCACGCTTTCCATCGGGTGATCCCAATCGGGGTCGAACTCGACGATCACACGGCCGATTCGAACCGGCTCGGGCCAGGTCAGGGTGAGTTCGGGTTGCCGGTCGGCTGGGTCGGCGATCCAGGCGTTGACGGTTTGTGTCGGTCGTGACGGACCTCGCGTGACGTTGGATGCTGAAAAGACGTCGAGCGGCGGATCGATGGTCATCGCGAGGTTGCGCCCCTCGGGTCGGCGCTTCGGCAGCCAGAACTCGAAGGAGTCGATGCCGGAGCCCTCCGGCGGCGTCTGGCGACTCGAGGTGGCCACCGCCTTGTTGAAGGCATTGGTCACCGCAAGGACGCCGGTCAGCCGCTCGTCGCTCACCCGTACGTGGACGCCCGGGTGCTCGCCGAGGGTGACGAAGTGGAATCCCCCGCGCTCGACCGGCTTGCGGAAGCCCGCCGTGATCCACGTCTGGCCTTCGGGAAAGGGGAGTTCGAGGGCTTCGATCAGTTCGTCGGGCGTGAAGTTGCCGGGTTTGGAGGCGCGCCGCAGCTCGACGCGCAGGGCACCGGGCTGGTCGGCCGAGATTTCGAAACCGAAGACCGGACAGCGGCCCAGGGCGAGCGGCAGCAGCATCGCCCAGCCGCTGTCGAGCCGGACCCAGGCGCGGTTGGCGGCGATCCGGCCGAGCTTCAGTCGGGAGCTGGCCTCGACAGTCGCCCGCGGGGCGAGATCGCCGGGGTCCTCGACCTCGATCTCCGGCAGGAACTGTCCGTCCCGGTCGAGCCGGAGCTGGAGTTTCCGCAGGATCTCTCCGCTCCCGATCTCCCGCGGGTGGCAGCCGTTCTCGAGGCACAGCGCGGCGGCGGTGCCGACCGCCTGGCCGCCGACCGCGCAGGTCGCCATCACCCGGGTCGAGCCGAAGGCGACGTGAGTCGCGCTGATGATGCGCCCGGCGAGGAAGAGGTTGGAAATATTACGACTGTAGTAGCAACGCCAGGGGATGCCGTAGGTGCCCTTGGCGTGCCACTGGGTGCAGCCCGGACGGTCGGAATAGACGCCGTCGGCCGGATGCAGGTCGAGCGCCCAGCCGCCGTGGCCGACGGTGTCCTGGTGGATGCGTTGTTCGACCACGTCCTGCTGGCGCATCAGATGGTCGCCCTCGAAGCGCCGGCTTTCCCGCTTGCCGGGGATGTGGCCGACCCATTCGAGCACCATCGTCTCGGCCTCGGGGTAGTCGCCGGAGTTCTTGATGTGGTCCCAGATGCCATAGACGACCTTCCACAGCTCCCACTTGATCGCTTCGGTGTCGTGCACCGTGTCGAGCCGGCCGCCGTATTCGATCCACCAGAAGTTGCAGCCCTGCATGTTGGCGTTGAATTTCCGGTAGCGGGCGATCCTGGTGACGTCCTTGAGCGCCCAGCTCGGCGCGGTGAAGCGGACCGGCGTGCCGACGTCCTTGGTGTAGAAATACAGCGAGTGGCCGAGCAGGTGGCCGTAGCTGTCGTCGGGGGCGAAGCCTTCGCCGAACTCTTCGGCCGACTCGGCTCCCATGCGGAAGGCGGCGCCGCTCAGGAAACCGAGCACGCCGTCGCCCGAGGCGTCGCAGAAGAGCGGCGCGCGCAGCAGGTAGCGGGTGGAATTCTGCGGGCAGAAGGCGGTGACCGATTCGATCTCTTCGGCGCCGCGCTTGGTCACCTCGTGGGCGGCGGTGTTGAGGAGGAGGCGAATGTTGGGCTCCTCGACGACCTTCTCGAGCAGGATGGTGTCGAGGATCAGCGGATGCCCGTGACGGTTGCGATAGAGGTTCTCCTCGAGGATCTCGTTGATGATCCCGCCTTCGCGCGCCCAGCGGTTGTTGTTCCCCATGTGCGAGGTCGCGCCGAGGATCCACAGGCGGACCTCGCTCGAAGCGTTGCCGCCGAGCACCGGTCGGTCCTGGACCAGCGTGACCCGCAGCCCATGGCGTGCGGCGGCGATGGCGGCGCAGGTGCCGGCCAGGCCGCCGCCGACGACCACCAGGTCGCTTTCGATGTCCTCGGTGCGCAGCGTGCGGAGTCCTTCGGTGGGTGGATCCTGAATCATGGAGTCGTGGGTCGGGAGCGGAAAAGGATCGCCGCGCCGATGAGAAGCAGCATGGCGGCGAAAAGAACGAGTGTCAGCCGTTGACCGGGATTGACGGGAAGCAGCGCCAGCATTCCGCCCCCGAGCGCCACCAGGCCGAAGCCGACGATGCGCTGGGGCAGGGTGTCCTGTGGCAGCGGATCGCATCCGCCAGGCTCATCGCCGTCATTCAAGTTGCCATGGCGTACGGATTTCGCCGCTACGGCGCCGTTTGACCGCAGGCGGCACAAGGCGACGATCAGCAGCGGAAGGACGACTCCGACCAGGGTTTTCGAGTTGAACGAAAGCCACTCCCAGAAGCCGCCGTCTTGCATGAGCGGATGAAGGAATCCCGCGCCGGAGCCATCGGCACGGGGCGGGGTGAAGCCGACGTGGAGGGCCAGCCCGAGCGGGATGCAGAGGCCGGCCGACCCCCACAGCGCGCGGTGGTCGAGCCGGCGGCTGAGCAGTCCGAACAGGATCGGGGCGAGCATCGGCACGACCATCAGCTCGGTCGCCGCGATGATGACCTTCTCCGCTCCGCCGAGGCGCGGGATGAGCAGCGCGATCGCGGCGATGGCTCCGCCTAACAGCAGTGTGAAGAGCCGCCCTGCGCGGAGCAGTCCCGCGTCGCTGATCGTTTTCCGCAGCGGGCGATAGATGTCGTGGGTGAGCACGCTGGAGAAGACGTTGAGCTGCGAGCTGATCAGGCTGGCGGTGGCCGAGAACATCGCCGCCATCATCAGCCCGACCATGCCGACCGGCAGCACGTGGCGGCAGGACTTGATGTAGGCTTCCTCCTTCAACATCCGGATCGCCTCGGGCGTGGCGCCTTCCGGGATCGGGCTCTGCACCCGCCACAGCAGCGGCGGCAGCAGCCACAGGAAGGGCGAGACCAGGTAGAGCGCGCCGAAAAGCAGCGTCCCGCGGCGGGCGTCGCGCGGCGTGGCGACGCACAGGTAGCGCTGCACGAAGGCGAACTCGGCGCCGATCATGAAGTAGTGGATCGCGACCCAGCCGAACAGGAACAGCCAGGTGTATTTCGGCCCCGAGGTGGGCGAGAGGAACCCTTCCGGCACCTGAGCCAGGAAGCCGCCGAGTCCGCCGACGTCGAGCAGGATCAGCGGGATGACGAACAGCACCGCGACATTGAGCACGATGAACTGGATGACGTCGGTCATCAGCACCGCCCACAGGCCGCCGATCATCGTGTAGAGCACGACCACCGCGGCGAAGACGAGGATGGCGGTCATCAACTCCGGCGGCATGCCGGCGACCGGTGTCGGCGTGTCTTCGCCGCGGGTCACCGCTACGGTTAGAATCGCGATGGCGTAGAGCGCCCCCGCCGCACCGACCAACCGGAAGATCATCATCGACCAGGTGTAGAAATGCAGCGCGCCCTTGCCGAAGCGGCGTTCGACGAACTCGGCGGGGGTGCGGATGCCGAGGCGCTTCCATTTCCCGGCCACCGTGTAGCCGGCCAGCAATGCGGCGACGCCGTAGCAGAGGTTCACCAGGATCGCGACCAGTCCGTGCTCGTAGGCCATGCCGCCCCACACCACGAAGGTGTTGGCGGAGAACATCGTCATGAAGGCGCTCAAGCCGCTGGCCCACCACGGCGAGCGCCCGCCGGCGGCGAAGAGGTCGGCCGGGGTTTTCACCAACCGCCCGAGCAGCACCCCGATCCCCACCGTGGCGGCGAGGTAGAGGCTGAGGACGATCCAGTCGGCGGGGTGCATGACGGTCGGTGGGGTTCAGGGTGCTTTACCGACAATCAACGGATCCGTCCGGCTACGCTGGGGACTCCTGGCAGGGCCAACTTGACAAGGTTAAGGAAGGCATCAAGATGCCTTTCATGAGAACAACGATAAACATCAGTGATGCGCTGCTGGAGGAGCTGCGGGAGCGATCGCGGCGCCTCGGACGTCCGCTGCGGCAGGTCGCCGAAGACGCCCTCCGGCGCGGACTTTCCAGCGAAGACGCGCCTGCCGCGAAGGTGCGGATCAAGCCGTTCCGGCTCGGCCTCAAGCCGGCTTATCGGGGCATGAGTCTCAACCAGCTTTACGATCAACTGGAGGCGGAGGATGTCATTCGTAATCATGGGTCGTGATTGTTCCCGATGTGAATCTGCTGGTCTATGCCTACGATGAGGCCAGTCCCGACCATAAGAAGGCGCGGCGTTGGTGGGAGAAGGTGCTTTCGGATGCCGAACCCGTGGGTTTGCCGTGGGTGGTGATCCTTGCCTTCACCCGTCTCCTCACCCATCCGCAAATCTGTGAGTCGCCGGTCTCGGTTGAGGAGGTGCGCCGGACCGTGACCGGTTGGGTCGATCTTCCCCATGTGCGGGTCATCCAACTTTCGAATCAGGCGCTGGATCTCTTTTTCGACCTGCTTGAGGAAGCGGGAATGGGGGGGAATCTCACGACGGACGCCCTGATCGCCCTGCATGCGCGCGAACATTCGGCAACCGTTTACAGCAACGACCGCGACTTCGACCGCTTCCCGGGGATCCGGTGGATCAACCCGCTGTTGTAGCTTCGCCTGTCGCAGAGCCACCGGCCGCCCGAGCAGCACCCCGATCCCCACCGTGGCGGCGAGGTGGAGGCTGAGGACGATCCAGTCGGCGGGGTGCATGACGGTCGGTGGGGCTCAATCGGCGGATTCGAACTTCACCTGGCCGACGAACTCGTTGGTCTCGATGGCCCCGGGACCGTCGATAGGTTTGTCGCCACGGCGGCAGTTGCGGAAGACCACGTTTTCGATCCGGTGGTCGGCATTGAATCCCGCGAGCTTGATGGATGAACCGGCGGGGGCGGCGACGTTGATGAATGCCAGGCCGTCGTACTGGCCCCGCGCGTCGCGGAAGCCGGTGTTGTTGCTGTAGCGGGTCTTCGCGATGTAGATGTTGATGACCGGTCGTCCCTTCCGTCCTCGGGATTCGATGAAGAAGTTCTCGAAGCGGATGTTGCGGCAGGTCGCCCAGTCGGAGTGGTCGCTGTAGATGGCGGCGCCGGCGTGTTCGAGCACGTCGATGTTGCGGAAGGTGATGTTCTCGAAGAGTTCGGTCTCCATCGACGCGCCGATGCGCAGTCCGTTGCCCCAGCCGGTGTTCCAGATCACGCAGTCCTCGGCCAGGCAGTCACGGGTGGGCGGTTCGCCGTTGGCCGCGGCATCGACCGCGTGCCAGCCGAAGCCGTCGTCCTCGCAGCGGATGAAGCAGTCGCGCGCGACGAAGCGCTGCACCCCGTCGAGGTCGATGCCGTCGGTGTTGACGGTCTTGCCGAAGAGGCTGAGGTGGGTGGCCGAGGCGTCATTGGTCAGTAGGAAGAGGGTCATCCACCAACTGCCTCCACGGATCCCGATGCCTTCGAGGTGGACGTCGGTGCAGCGCTCGAACAAGACCGCGTGGGTTTGCTTCTCCCGCACCGAGTAGCCTCGGGCGTCGAGGGTGCCGCGGCCACGGATGCTCACGCCGCGGGCATCGCGCGTTTCGACCCGGCCCTCCACGAGCGCTCCCGGGGCGAGATAGACGGTTTGTCCGGAGGCGGGCCGGATCACGCCGGCTTCGTGCCTGCCCGGTCCGAAGTAGATCACATCGGGATCATCCGGAGCGGGGACATCCCTTTCCAATGGGGTGGCGCAAAGGGCGAGTGGCTTGATTCGCTCGTCTCCCCGGGGCTTGATCACGAGCTTGAGGGGGCGCTCCAGAGGGAAGGAGATTGTCGAACCTTCGAGCTTGGGTTTGATGCCGTGCCGCAGCGGATGGATCGAGCCGAAAGTGGTCCCGGCGATGAACCTCACTTCGACCGCGACGGGCTCCTGCATGGAGAAGAAGGCGGTGTGGAAATCGAAGTCGCTCTCGTCGTTGACCGGCACCGGGATGCCGTTGACGCGCACCTGATAGAGAGAGCTGGAAGGAATGCCGGGAATGGCCGGTTGCGGGACGGGGGACCGAACGGCGGAGGCGATGGGCTGGCCGAGGAGAGCGAGCAGGCCCGCCATGAGGAAGGCTCGTCTTGCCGCGATACGAGTGGGTGACATGGGTGGGAACGACGTTCGTTGCCGGGATGTTTGAAATCAGCTTTCTGTGCCGGGACGAGGGTTGCCACTCATGGTCCGGCTTGCAAACCAACCCGCCAGAAGCCCGAGCCCGCGTGATTGGCGAGGTGGAAGACGATCGGGCCGTGATCGATCGTCTGGATTTGATCCTGCCACGACCAGTGGAGCAGGTCGGCGCTTTGCGTCAGCACCAGATCGCTGTCGGGAGCGCCATGGGTAACCAGCCGCCAGGAGTCCGGCCCGGGGCCGGCGAGCAGACGGGTGGACGGCGCGAGGATCGGCTCGCCGAGGGGGGAGGGATTGACCTCGATCGACGGCGGCGGGGACGGCGGTGCCGGAATCACGCCTGTTTCCATCCAGACGGCGACATCGAAACCGACAGCGGAAGGGAGTTTGACGTTCGAGCGGGAACTCAATCCGGTGAAGATGACTTCACCCTCATCCGGGAGGTTCTCAACCAGCATCCATTCGCGGTTCTGTTGGGAAAAGCAGAGCGGGTAGGTGGAAGCGCTCGTGTAGATCCATCCGATGCCGTCGCGCCATCCCCACACGGCATCGGGGGTTTCCCAGCCGAGGTGGATCCAGCCCAGTTCGGCGTGGAAGCACCAGGGGTGGGAGGTGGGGTCCAGGGCGCCGAACCAGGTCCAGAGGTAGCGCTCATCGAGCGGACGGCCGTTGAGACGCAGGCTGGTCTCCGGTTCCGTGAGTTGGACGGACGTCGCGGCGGCGGCATCCAACGTGAACTCGAGCGTGTCGCCGATGAGGGAAAGGTGGCGTCCGCTCGCTTCCTCCTTGAGCAGGATGCCCGAGGCGCCATTGACCCATCGGAAGGTCTGGTTGCCGGAAGTTCCCGGCGACCGGAGCACGAGCTGAAACCCGCTGGCACTGGAACGCACGCGCAGCCGCGGTCCCTGAAGACCCGACACGCCATCATCCTCGCGGGAGGCCAGCCAGAAAAAACTCCGTCCGCTGTTCTCGCGGTCGGAACGAAGCAGCAGGTCGAGCGATTTGTCGCCGGCAAGTTCCGTTAGAATCGCGGCGGAGAACGCGGAGTTTCCCGAAAAGACAAGGTCCTGCGCCGGGCTCAAGGTGGCCGGGTTGGCGGTGGTTGATGCCAACTGGGTGGGATCGAACGATCCGCCCGGCTGGGTCCACGCGGCGGGGCCTGCCGTGGTCCATGTTGTTTGCGCAAAGTTGTAGGGTTCGGTCACTCGGAAGACTTCAAGTGTATGGGCTGCGCTGACGGATGTGCTGTCCCGGATCCGCACGTCCAGTTCAAGTTCCACCTCGTCGGGTGCGAATCCTGCGGGCAGGGCGGAAAGGTCGAAACGCAGCAGCGACCGGAAGCTCGTGGTGTCATTGATCGATCCCGCAGCGAGATCGGAGTCGGTCGCCTGGAACTCGTTGCTGGAGCGGATCCTGATGTCCTCGACGATCGGAATGTCGATCCAGTCGGAGCTTGTTTCGATCAGCGTGAGGAACTGGCCGCTGGCGGCATGAAGGAGCCGAACCGTGCCGTCCGGGCCACCGATCACCTCCCAGCGGACGGCGTCACCCGTGGCGCCTGAGGGCACGACCTCCACCGCGCCGCCGTTTGCCGCCATCATTTTCTCCCCGGTGCCGAGGCTGAGCTGGAAGGTGGTGGCTTTGGTGATGGTCCACGCCGCGCCGGGTTCCAGCGAAACCGTGATATCCGCCGCGCCCGGGGTGAGGTGAAGGCCGGTGTCGAGATGACGCAGGATCGTTCTGCCGCCATCCGCCGGATCGAGCGCGAAGCGGTCCGCGAACGCGGCATCCATGACGACCTCTGCTCCCGCCGCAAACGCACTGCGGTAGTCGAGCACCAGCCGCGGGGCGATGGTGGCGGGTTGCTCGGAGGAGGAGAAATACGCCTCGCTGCGGTCCGCGGCGCCTTCCTGATCCGATCGGACCAACAGATCGAGCGACCCGCCCGCAGTGATTGCGGCATTTACCGCGGAGCGGAAAGCCGGCTGGTCGGGGAACGCGAGGGTCTGTCCTGCGCCTGCAGTCGAGGGGTTGTAGGGAACCGAAACCAGCGGCGCGGGACCGACGTCGCCGCCGGGAGTGGTCCACGGAGTTCCTGTTGCCGCGGACAACCAGGTGGCCTGGCCGTTCACGAAGGCGCAGGTAAGCTGATGGACGGCGAACTGCTGGTCGAGGTTCGCCGGGTTGCCGGCATGGTTGGCGTCGCGGACCAGCCTCAACTCCACCGCATCGGGTGCTGCCGGAAGACCTGACAGATCGAAGCGCAGCAGCGAACGCACGGCCTGGGACCCGCCGAGCGGCCCCACGCGCAGGGCCCAGTGCGCGGGAAGCGAGGTCGAGGGCGAGGTGCTCTCGATGCGTTGGTCCGCCGAGGCGAAGACCTCCCGTTGCGCCTCGACTCCATCGGGCGAACGGACGGCGAGGTATTTCCCGCTGAAGGCATCCTGCAACGTGAACTGGCCCGCACCGATTTCCGTGAGCTGCCATTTCCGCGCGTTGCCACCGAGAACCGGATTGGCGCCAGTGCCGTCGAGAAAACTTCCCGCCGGCGACGCGATCGTGACGCGATTGGTCGAAAGCGCGGCTCCGGGGTCCAGCAGCCGCCGGCCCGGGATGCGCGCGGCGATCGAACCGGGAATGACGCGGCGGGTGGCGGTCGAGTCGCCGAGGCGCAGGCCGCTCGTCGCGTCCTTGACGAGCACGCCCGGGCCGAAACTCACCACGCTGCCGTCCGGGCGGGTGGCCTCGAGTTCGAAGAGGACGGACTGGTCGCCGGGTCCCAGCGGCACGGTGAATTCCCACGGGAACGATGCGTCCGCGACCTCGCCGAGGCGGCCGTCGATTTCATAGCGCAATCGCAGTGAGCTGAACTCGGTCTTGCTGTTCTTGAGATAAAAGTAGAACGAACGATAGCCGGAACCGAAATTGAGCATCAACCCCCTTGCCGCCGGAGCAGTCCATTCAAGGTGCCCTTCGAGCCACGCGTCCGCGGCCGTCAGGTCGGCGAAGCCTTCCTGGAAGGCCGGTGTGATCTCGGTGTGTTCGATGACCAGCGCCGCGATGCCCTTGGCCCGAACCGTCAGCGGGAAACTCCCGTTCACCACCTGAATGGGAGCGGCCGGCTGGTTGTCGATCCACACGCGCGCGGTGCGGGTGACGCCTGCAAGCTCGGGAACCAGGGTGGTGTCGAGGTTCACCGTGGCGGTTTCCTCCGAAAAATTCTGATTGGTGAAGGCGAGGCAGAGTGTGTCGTTGCCGCGGGCGGCGATGTAATTCAGTTCCTTGGTTGAAATGCCGGCCAGGCCCCGCGGCATCCACAGCCGCACCGGCTCCTCGCCGTGGAACTTCCCGGGCCGCATTCCATAATAGCTGCTTTGCAGATAGGCATAGCCTTCGATGAATTCCCGTTCGAAGGAGATCGCGCCGTTCGAGCGGGTTTCCGCGTCGGTGACCAGATAGTCGAGTGCGACCGACATCAGCGGCCAGATATGGTTGAAGTGAAACGAATTGTAACTCAGCTCGTTGAACGGGCGCAGCGGGTAGTCGGGCTTTTCATACACCGTGGTGCGGGCGGTGTTCATGTGGTAGCCGGGAAAGTTCATCCAGCGTCCGACGATCGCGCTGCGGGCGATGTCGCGCAGGAAGTCGTCGTCCTTGAGCCAGGCGAGGCGGAGGAACCATGGCGCGTAGTTCGCCATGAAGATCGCGCGGTGGCCGGTGCTGGTTCCCGATGATTCGCAGGTCAGGCCCTGGGCGGAAACCCGCCATGCCGGCACCGACTCCTCGGGAATGCTGATGGGGCCGACGGTCCGGTTGGCGAGGTAGTAGTAAACCGGTGCGACGTTCCCTTGGTTGACGGTGACGTCTGCATCCGGGATCCGCGGCGCGAACCAGCAGTACATCGCGTAATAGCGCGCCGACTTCCACGCGGCATCGAGGAAACGGGGCTCGTTCGTCGCATCGTACAACAGCATCAGATCGATGAAGCGAGGGGCATATCCCGACCAGAAGAACAACGCGGCGTCCGGATCGTTGAAGTCCTCGGGCAGGTCGGTGATACGGCGGGCGAAGTAGGCATCGGCGCCGTCGATCGCGGTTTGCAGGTAGGATGCCTCGCCGGTGGCGCGGTAGAGTTGCAGGGCGTTTTGCCAGGTCGCGCCCGGCTCGGCCACGTCCAGGTTGCGGACCCGACTGCTGCCGTATTCCGTCTCGGCGAGTGCAAGCATCTCCTTCGCCGCGCCGTTGCTGATGCGGTTGAGCGCCACCAGTTCCGAGATCGGCGCGACAGGACCCTCGAGCGTGTACGAGGGATTCTGGATGTTCTGCGTTTCGTCGGTGGTGAAGAGGAACTTCTTCCGCGAGAGCATGTATTCGATGTAAGGGTAGGCCCGGCGCTGCCAGATCTCGCGGTTGTCGGTGGTGAGCGCTATGTCCAGCGGGCTGAGTGAGGAGACATTCTTCACCGTGCCCGGCGCGTCGGTCGCGTAGCTGCAGCCCTTCTCCTCCTCGAGGAACTGGCTGTAGGCCGACATCCCGTAAGCCAGCATGTTGTCGAGCGCCACGTTGAGCGAACCGATCTGGTTGTGGCGCACGTCGCGGAAGTCGTAGAGGTCGCGGGCGATGCGCTCGAAGGCGATGGTGGTGTCGCCCGTCGCGACGAACGGGCACATGCGGAAGGTGAACGACTGGCCGGCCGTCAGCCGCGAACCCGTTCCCCCGAGGATCGGCGCGGCAAGGATAGGTTGCGCCTCACCGGCGGCATTGCGCACCGCCACACCGAAACGCGAGTTCTCGAAGACCGGCAGGGGCATGAACGGAAATTCCCCGGGATGCGCCACCACACCGACCGTTTCACCCACCTTCGTCATCAGCGTGGACGGTACCGGACAATGATAGGATGCGGTGAGATAGCTGGTGGAGGGGAAGCGCCGTCCCTGCCAGATGAGCGGTTGCCAGACCTGCTCAGCCTCGGCGAAGGCACAGGCCGGAGCCCCGAGATAGGCGACCGAGAACCAGGCGGTGCCGGTCGATTCGAGATTGGTGGTGATGGTGGGCGTCCCCGTTTCACCATCGAGTGCGACGCGGGCGGAGAAAACGAAGGTCGGATCCGCGGCGAACTGGTAGCGGATGCCGTCCGCCTCGACCGTGTCGCTGGTGGGCCGGATCTCCTTGGAGGCCGCCGCATTGAAGAGATTGGCGGTGCGGCTTCCGGGATTGGTCACGATATCCGGATCGAAGCCATCGCCCCAGTCCGGATTTTCGCCCCCGCCGATGCCGCTGTTCGGGTCGGGAACCGAGGCGACCCAGGAGGTCGCGCCGTTGTAGTCCACGCCGGAGACCTTGGTCTTTGCCGGGTTCGGGTCGCTGGTGGCAAGAAAGACGCGGAAGGTCATGCCGAAATCGGCCGCTGCCCCGTCCGGTCCGGTGAGCCGCACGGTCTCGCCGTCAAGCCGGTCGATGGTCCACTGGCCGTTGGTCAACGACTGGCCGCTGCCTGGAACCGCCGATGCCACGGCGAGGCAAAGAGCGGCGAGAATGCACGCCGGTCCGCGCCGCGGTGCGGTCCCGACTTGAAATGGTTGCTGCATGGGACCGTGTCTCGGGATTCTCCATTGATGTGGCACAAAACCCGGCGGTCACGATGCCGCAAGGTCAGGCCAAGCTCGAGGCGAAAAGATGAGGCCAAGTCTTGCTTACCAGAGCAGGTTGGCGCTGCCCTTGTAGCGCACCTTCATGTCCTTGCCGGGCTTCCACTCGACGTGGCCGTCGATGTAGCCGATGTGGACTCCCAGGGGCTCGTCTTCAGTCGCCATGAAATTGCCGACGATCTGACCTTGGAATACCCGACAGAGGTCCATCCAGAGAATCGGATAGGCCACTTCTTCGGACATTCTTTTCGGCACCCAGCGGACGGTTGTTACCCGCCCCTCGGTCTTGGTCACCCGGTGTTTGATTCGATCCCAGTTGTCAGGGTATTCGAAAGAACCGTTTACCCAGCCCGAAGCTTCGGGAGTGGGGCTGTCATCAACCATGCAGGCATAGCCGAAAACCGTGTCTCCGGCATTGAAATCCCAGAGATCCCTATCCTGACAGTGATCCCATCCATCCTGCTTCCAACAACGATTGGCATTGGAGTAGGCGTTCTTCTTGGAGATTCCGTAATCGTCCCGAAAGCTGCGAGTGAAGCGGTAGGGAAGGTTCGCATGGGAGTGGATTCCAATGAACCGACCATTGTTGTCTTCGGCCGCGGTCATCGTGGCGACGGAAAGCTGGCGGATGTTGTTGATCGAAGCCGCCTTGTTCGCCCCCAGCTTGATGCGACCCGCTCCCACGAACACGATGGCGGCCAGAATCACCACGATGACAATCGTGATCATCAGTTCGACGAGCGTGAATCCCGGCAGGAGGCTGGACCCTTGCTTCGCGGTCTTCATGGGCGGCGTGGTGTTCATGGGTAGTCGTTGAACGGATCTGGATCGGTGAGTCCGGCGTCGGTTGCGGCAGGGCATCAGTTCTGCGAGACCTCCACCCGCACGAACAGCTTCTGGACAGGGGTTCCCGTCACCGTGGCGGTGACGGCGGTCGGAGTGCCAGCCACCACGGGATTCGGCACCGTCGAGAAGCTGACGGTCGTTCCGCCACTGCTGGCTCCGTCGTCGTGGAAGGTCACGAGGTCGGTGGACCAGCGATAGGTCGCCGTCAGGTCGCCGGCGAGCGTGCCCTGCGGGTGGGTGAAGGTGAAGGTCCCTGCACCGGTATCGACCGCGGAAATGACAAGACCTCCGGAGAAGATCCCCGGCTCGGTGCCGAAGAAGTTCTCCACGCCATTGTCGTTGCCGTCGCCGTCGGGGTCATCACCGAGGGCGGTCTGCCCGCCGACACCGGTCTTGCCCGAAATCCAGTCGGCGAAGGTGTCGCCGCCGGCAGCCAGTTGATAGAGCAGCCGCGGCTCGAAGTCGGTGAAATCCGGCTCTTCGCGGCTGGCGAGGAACAGGAAGCTGCGCACCGCGTCTCCTTCGACATCCGACTTGATCCCGAGGTGAAGAGCGCCGCCCAGCGCGTTGTTGAAGGCGGTGGTCAGCGCCGTGCTGGTGAAGCTGATGCCGCGGTTGTCATTCCCGGTCTGGGGCGTGAAGGGGGTCGTGGCAACGGCCGTTCCGTCCGGGCCGGGCTGGGCGGCTCCATCCCAGTCCGAATCGAGTACGAAGAGGGTGAAGGTTTGTGCCACCGAGGAGGTGTTGTTCTCGGATCCGGCCGGGTAGAGGACCAAGGTGGTCTCGCCGGAGGCCGCCGATGCGCTTGTAAGATCGAAGGTCAGGTAAGTCCGGGAAAACCTTCCGCTGCTGATTGGGCCAACACCCAGGTCATTGGGTGATGTCTTGTTGAGCGGGCCGGCAAAGGCGATGTCACCCCTGTCGTCGAAAGCCGAAAGGATCGTGCCAAGCACGCTGAAGTTCCAGGTGCTGTCATCAAGGATGCCGGCGAAGGCGTTGCCGGCATGATCGGCCAGAGCATCGCCGGTAATCCGGACGGCGTAGGTATCGCCCTCCTCCAGCGCGGCGGCACCGGGTGTGATCGTCAGGGTGTCTCCGCTGATGGTTACGGCCGGATCGCTCACCGCATAGGTGGTCTCCGTTCCTTCGGTCAGGTTCTTCAGCGTGATTCCCCCGGCACTGGATCCGGTCACCGTCACGTCGTCGATGTACCAGCCGAGGTAGTCGAATGCGAAACCGCCCGTACCCGTGAGGCACCACTCGATGCGCACCACTTGGCCGACCCCGGCGCCGAGGTCGATGACGGGTGAACTCGCCCAACCGGAGAAGCCGTTGGGCACGGTGTAGATCGGGCCCGCGATCACGGTGTCGGTGGTGTCGTCGATGATGTTGACGACCGCCAGGTCGTCAGGAGCATACAGGTCGTAGGCCTGGGCAAAGGTAAGCTGCGCGGAGGTGACTCCGGTGAGGTCGATGGGTGCCGAGCGCAGGCAGGTGGACGTGGAGGTGGTGGGAGAGGCCGAGTAGTAACCCGGGTCGCCGGAGCCCCCATCGTAGGCCCCGAGGTTGGTGCCCCAGCATTGGCCCGTGCCGCTGGTTGCCCCATTGCCGCTGTCGATGATCCCACCCAGGCTGAAGGAATCCGGCGTGCCGTGTTCCCAGGCGGAGCCTTCGGTCGTCACGACGGTGAAGCCACCGTTGCCCGACTCGAAGTCCTCGGCCAGCAGCCCGGGCTGGGCGGCCATCATGATCGCTTCATCGAAGGTGGCCACGAGGCCGCCGTTGGCGGGGATCGCTCCGCCATCCGCGGGCGACAGGTCGATGATGGTAGGGGCACTCGTGTCGGGCACGAGGGTTTGGAAGTTCCACACGGTCGGATCCGAGATGCCTGCAAAGAAGTTCGGGGTCGGATCGAGGTCCTTGATGGCGTCACTGCTGATCAGGACGGCGTAGTCGGTGCCGTCGGCGAGCGGTGACGACGGAGTGATCACCAGGTCGGTGTCATCCACGACCGAAACCCGGGGATCCGGCAGGGTGATCACCGTATCGGTTCCGGCACCAAGGTCGTCGATGGTGATCGTGCCGCCGTTCTCGAGAGCGATCGGTTCGTTGAAAGTCGCCGTCAGGCTGGTGGAAGCCGGAACGCCGGTGGCGTCGTCAGCGGGATCGGTGGGCGGCACGATGACGGGGGGCGTCGTGGCCCCCGGAGTATAATCGAGTGTGAGAACGGGCGCGGGAGCGGCCGTGGTGTTCTCTTTTGAGGCCAGCTGGAAGATATTGCGGGTGCCATTGTTCTCCACGTCCAGCTTGACCAGCAGATACAACGATCCGCCGATCGCGGACTCCGCGGTGTTGGCGAGGGTGCCGCCGGTGAAGTTCAGGCCCTGGGAGAGGCTCACGGTGCGGGGGTTCGCCGAGAGGCTGGTCAGGACCCCGCCGAAGTCACCACCCGGCGTGATCCAGTCGTTCGTGCCGTCGCGACTCGTCCAGGTCACGCCGCCGTTGGTGAACGAGGAGGTGAGCTGGTGCAGGTTGATCGTCACCGCTGCATTCTCGCTGGAGCCATCGACGGACCGAACGCTGAGTGTCAGGGTCGCGCTGTTGATGGTCGCTCCGGTGAGGAGCGGGCTGGACAGATCGAAGGCCAGCGCGATCCGGAGGTAGTCGTCGGCCGTGGTGGTATCACCGACGATGATGGCCTGGTTGGTGCCCTGATTGCCCGAACTTGCACGGATCGTGCTGTCATCCGTCGGGCTGAGGACAAGCGTATCTGCTGAAGCAAGCTGGGTGCCGACGAGAGCGGCGACGACGAGGGGCTTTGAAAGGCCGTTCATGACGCGGATGGGTTGTTATGGGACTATCAGTCCAGCATCCGCGGCTTGCCCGGGACAAGACGTTCCAGCGTTTTTCTCTTCGCTCTGGGCGTCTCCAGGAGGTGGTGAGGAATCACCTGTTCCCGCCCACCAGGCGATGGGATTGTCGGAACGCTCCGGGTGCCAATCCCAACTCGCGGCCGAACACCTCGGTCATCCGCTGCGGCTCGCTGAATCCGCAGCGAATCGCGATGTCGGCGACCGGCAGGTCGGTTTCAATCAACATCTCCTTGGCCCGCTCCAGGCGCACCCGCCAGATCTCCTTCTGCAGCGTGCGCCCGGTGTCCCTCTTGAATCGCAATTCGAGAGGTCTTCGTGACAAGGGCACGGCAGCGAGCACATCGACGACGCCGATCGGTTCGCTGGCGTGTTCGCGAATGAAGGTCAAGGCCCGGCGCACCATCTCGTCGCCGGTCGCCACCACGTCGGACGAGCGCCGCGCGACCACCCGCCGGGGAGCCACCAGAAGTTGCTTCGCCGGCCTCTGTTTTTCGATCAACTGATCGAGCAATCGCGCCGCCTCGTAGCCCACCTGTTCGCCGGGCAATTCCACGCTGGAAAGCGCCGGGTCGCAGAACGGGCACAGCACGTTGTCACCACCGATGCTGATCACCGCCGCCTGCTCCGGGACCTCGATGTCGGCACCCTGCAGGGCGCTGAGCAGGTCGAAGCCGGTGATGTCCGTGGCTGCAACCACGCCGAAGGGTGGCTCCAGCCCCTTCAACCACTTCATCGCGTTCCTCGTGACGGCCGCGGCCCTGCCCGCCCGGTGGCCGCCGGGCTCCAGTTCGAGGGCATCGATCTCCAGCCCCTGCTTTACCGCCGCACGCCGGGCACCCTCCAGGCGCTTGGAAACGTAGCCGAGCCCGAAATCGGTGCCAACAAACCCGATCCGACGCATCCCGAGATCCAGAAGGTGCCCGGCCGCCATCTCGCCGGCCAGCACATCATCCCAATCGACCCGTGAGAGCTTGGCTTCGGAAAAGTGCGGGCCCACGCACATCACGGGACACGGCAACCCGAGCAGGAAATCGATGCGCTCCTGGGTGTTCGGAAAGGCGATCACGCCGTCCACCTTCATTCCCTCCGGCACCGACCATACATCCAGATCCGCCCACGGGATCATCGGCTGCCAGCGGTGACCTTCCCGCGCATAGCGCCCCACCCCCTGCACCATCTGCCGCCGGGCGGTGTGCTCCAAGTCCGTGTAGATCAGGATGCGGCGCGAGCGGTTCATGGCATCATCCTGGCTGCGCGACGCTTAAAACGAAGCGAAAAACGCTGGAACGTGTTGCGGCAAGGGAGGGGCGGACGCTAGCTTTAGGGAAGTTTCAAGGATCCAAGCTCATGAAATTCCGAATCTCCTCCCTCCTGACCAGCCTCGTGGCGGTGCTCGCCAGCATGCAGGTTGCCTCCGCAGCCAGCTTGGTCGTTGGCGTGAGCGATAACACCACCATCAGACTCGATACCACGAACCAGGGGTCGAGCGAGCTTCTTTTCGCTGGCGACACGACCAGCACAACCAACGGTTTGATGCGCTCGGTTCTGGCTTTCGACTTGAGCAATCCGGTTCTCACCGGTGCCACCATCAACAGCGCCACCCTGACGTTCACCGTCCGGAATACCGATAACGGTGAAAATGCAACTATGACGCTCAACCTTCACGAACTCACGTCGTCCTTCACCAACGGCGGCGCGACATGGACCAGTCGCGACGGCACAAACGACTGGACGACGCCAGGGGGCGATTTTAACGCCTCCGTCTTGGCGAGTTTCACGGGAAATCCCACGACTGTGAGCCCGGGCGACGAAGTCGATTTCTCCGGTTCGGGTCTCACAACCGCCGTGGAAGATTCGATTGGCGGCACGCTGAATTTGCTCATGAAATCCGCCACCGAAAACCATACCACTCAAAATCTTTTCCGGTTTGCTTCGACCAGAAACACTCTGGGCAACCCAGACTATCCCGGTCCGGTGCTGACGATCGATTACACGCCGATTCCCGAGCCCTCGGCCGCTCTGCTCGGCGGACTCGGTCTCCTCGCCCTGCTGCACCGCCGGAGGAAGGGGTGAGGAAGCGGATCACTCCGATCAGTTGGGTCCGTCCCGCTGCTACATTGAGGCCGGCGGCAAGAGCCGTCGGCTTTTCGTTGCCACTCATGAATCCCAAGAAAAACCATTCCATCAGCCCACTCGGCCTTTCCCATGCCGCTGCGGTGCTCTTCTCCCTCGTGGCTCCATCGGCTCACGGAGGAGTCCTCCTTCCCACCTACGACGCCGCAGGCAGGTTTGCCCTGGGCCCCCTCGACCGGGACTATGCCGGCAACTTGTATGTGGGTCCGATCGGGACGAATGACTTCGCCCGGACCTTCCTGACCTTCGATCTATCGAGTGAAACCGCCGCGACCGGCGCGACCACCCTGACTTTCGCGGTGACCGGCGTTCCGCTCAATGAAGGCAACACCTCCTCGACGCCGCAGACCTTCACGCTGTATTCGCTGGCCTCGGATTGGGATGGGGCGGCGGCCCCCGGCCCCGACCCGGGCACCGTGCTGGCGACCGTCAGTTTCACTCCCACCACAGGCGATGACACCCAGGCGCTCAGCTTCAGCAGCGAGGCCCTGACGACCGCCTTCAACAACGCCCTGGGTGGCAACCTCCACCTGGGCATCAAGTCGGATGTCGAAGGTCCCAACGTCCGGAGCTTCAAGTGGATGGCGAGCCGCGAGGATCCCGGACTCGAACCCAAGCTGAGGTTTACCACCGAAACCACCAAACTCGCGATGAAGGGCATTTCGGTGGAGGCGTCTTCGAACGCCCAGCTTCTTCTCGGGGGCACAGCCGAGGGATCCTATCGCGTCTATCGATCCGGGGATCTGGAGGGTCCGCTCTACCGGAAGCGCTGGAGCGAGCGGTTTGCGGGCACTTTCCCGACAGGCGTGTCCGAACTGCCGCTGAAGGAGCCGAAGGGTGCCGAGCCGCGGGGCTTCTACATCGCCTCCGATACCGAGGCCAGGGCCCGGATCATGTGTGTCGGCGACTCGATCACGGAGGGTGGCACGGGATACTTCATCTACCGCCCGACGTTGGACAGCCTGCTCACCACCGCCGGGTACCGCTACGAGTTTGTCGGCAGCAAGACCAACACCCAGGGCGGGTTGACCCTGAAGCACGAGGGCTACGCCGGGAAAACCGCCACCGAGATTGCGGGGCTGTTGAGTGGCACCTTCCCTAGCAACATCGCCGACATCGTTCTGATCCATGCGGGACACAACTATTTCGCCGACATCCAGGGCGAGGCCTCGATCGTCAACGAGGTCGATGCGGCAACCCGATCAATGATCGCCACCTGCCGCACCCACAACCCGGACGTCATCATCCTGCTGGCGCAGGTCATCACCAGTTCCAAGCTGCCGAAGTATTCCTACATTCCCGCGCTGAACGTCCGGCTTGCGGAAGTTGCGAACGACCTGAATTCCCCCGCCCAGCCCGTGATCCTCGTCAACCAGGCCGACGGCTGGGATCCGGTGGCGGACACGGTCGCCGACGAGGTTCTCCCGACCGAGGCGGGCGCCACCAAGATGGCGAACAAGTGGTTCGCGGCGCTTCAGCCGCTGCTTGAATAGCCCAGCGACCCTCGATTCCGAGGATGAGCGCCGTGGATTCCTCCACATGGAGCGACCTGGCAGCGCGTGCGAAACGACCTCTTTCGCGCGGGGCGGAAGGGGCTGCTAGCTCGAAAGCTCCTCGAGGATCCTGTGGAAGCCGGTGAGCCGGTAATTCTCACAGGTCTTGCGAATGGCATCGAGGTCGGCATCGGGGTTGCGGCGCAGGAGTTCGACGATGTCGCTATGGGACTTTCCGCCACCCGCATACAGTTTGAGGGCGACGAGCTGGGGGATGGGAACAATTCTCAGAGCGCTGTCGGAGCATACCCGAAGATCCTCACCGGCCAGAGCATCGCGGATGACGGCGGGAAACCGGTCCTCGAAATTGATGATCTGCACGAGTCCGAAGGCTCCCGAAACATCGATCACTCCTCCCAGGGGGTCTTGCCCATCGGGTGGGTGGAGTTCCACGTCGAATCCCTCCGCCCGCAGGGAAGCTGCAAGCTCCTCCATCTGCGCCTGACTTGCCAGCATGCCGAGGTCGATGTCCTCGGTGAATCGCGGATAGCGGTGGGCGGCCAAGGCGACCGCGCCGATCACGACGACGGGAAAGCCGGACTCGCCGAGGGTCGCGGCGATCTGCTCCGCAACTCGCAGGTTTTCAGGACGACGGTCCGGCATGGCTTACTTGTCGCTGGGGAGGGGCGCTTTGGCTTCCGGTTGGATCCAGGCGAAGCGGTCGCGCAGGGTCAGGGCAGCGATGATGCGCTCCTCGACCGTCATGCGGGAGATCCGCTGGATCTCGGCCCGCAAGGCCGCTTCCGCGCTCGCGCTACGGCGCGGACGATGGAAGGCGGACGGATCCTCGGACATGCGGAGATCGTCGCAGATGCCCATTGCCGGTGCAAGCCGTGACGGACTCGCTTGAAGGGGGAACCCTTCGAGCAAACCTTCCCATCCACGCGGGGTGGAAGGGAAGGTGGGAGTGGTTCGAAGCATGGCATCGCGGATGCAATGCGCCGCCACCTTTGCGGCTCTCCGTCAGATTTGCGGAGCAACCGAGGGGTGGTCCGGGCATGGTGGGGACGCAGAGAACGCAGAGGAAGCGGAGATCGCAGAGTCCGAATGTGGGTGATGGGCGGATCAACGGATGGATTCAACTTCCCCTATTCCGCTTCGTCCTTTGCGATCTCTGTGTCTCAGCGGCCTGCCGACGCCCGGCCTATCGGAGGCGTCGCGAAACTGGTGGAGGTCCACATTTGCTTCCTCGCGGCCGGCGACCACCATCGGGAGGCCGTGCGTGATCAGCCTATTGCGTGGCGGAATTGAAATTGGCCGGTAACCGTGCCTGCAGAAGTAGGCCTGGGTCTCGCCAAGTGCTGCGTCGCGCATGGCACCGGTGAGGGCGTCGAGGGGGTCTGGGCGAAGGTCGGCATCGTAGGTCGTGGCGAGCAGGGGGTCCGCTTCGCCGAGTTCCGGAAACGTGGCGAGCAGCGAGGCGGAGCCCAGAACCAGAAAACGCCGGTCATCCGCCAATGCGGCGGCGGATCGAAGCAGGTGTTGGAGGGCCGCGAGTGTCATGCTAACGGACGCTCATCGGGAGGCCGACGAAGGGAGAGCACGACTTGATCGGCTCGGAGTCGTGCTTCGGCTCGGCCATGAAAGCCAGCAGGGCGCGCATTCCCTCTTCGGAGGTCTGCGCGGCACGGATGCGGCTCCGCCATTCGTGGATGGGTCCGGGATGCACGCGTCCAAGTGCCTGCCACCGGTCCAGATTCTCCAATGCGATGTCGAGATCTTCCGGATGTTCTTCGATGTGCCGGGCGATGCGCCGCCACCGCGTGGTGCGGTCTTCGCGACGGAAGTCATGATCTTCAGCGGACATCGGCAGGACGATGCCGTCGCGGGTCGCTTGCTGCAAGTGAGGAAAGATTCCAGGGCGCGGGTGACCTCCGAAAGCGAAACCGCCCCTTCCGCGCGGGGCGGAAGGGGCGGTGGAATCCGACTGCATCTCACCTTTTGCGGTTCTCCAGGATCCGCTCGTACAGTTCATACACGACATCCCGGGTATTGGCGTATTCCAGCTGGATCTCCGTGCCGGAAACCTGGCGGAAAATGATGCGGATCCCGCCGATGCGGAGGCGGTTGAAGCCCTCGAGCGGGCCTTGCAGGCCCTTGATGTCACCCTTGCCCTTGGCCAGCGAGCGAAGGGCGAGACGGACCCGCCGCTTGGTCTGCGGAGGCAGGGCGATCAGCCATGCGGCGACCTGCTCAGAGGCCGAAATTTTCATCGTCCAGGTTGAGAGGCCGGTGGGTGCCCTTGCCCTGCATGGCCGAGTGGATTGCCTTCATGGCCTTTGGGTCCCCGAGGATATCCAGCGTTTCCATGAGCGCCTCGAAGTCGGCAACGGGAAGGGCAACGACAACCGGTTCGTTGCGGTTTGCGATGACGAAGCGCTTGCCCGAGCGGCATAGCTTGGTGAGTCCCGCCTGGGCTTCCTTCATGTTGTACGTATCCGGCATGAGAAACGTCTAGACGAAGATGATAGGGGAATCAAGGCGCTTGATTGCTCCAGCAGTCTGGCTGGATCTGCTGACGGGCGATCGATTCAGGCCATGGCGGGTTCATCCGGTCCCGGAAAGAGGCACAGCACCTCTTGAAGGACGTTGAGGGCGGGTTGCCGTCGATGTCGCTGATTGTTCCGCTACCGGCGGGGGATCCTTGGCCCGCCGGATCGCAAAACCGCCCCTTCCGCGCGGGGCGGAAGGGGCGGTGGGGAAGGTGTTGGGCCCCTGGCGGGGGCCGGATGAACCTTACTTCTTCGCGGCCTTCTTCGCCTTGGCCCCCTTGATCGCCGCGTGGGCGGCGGCGAGGCGGGCGACCGGCACGCGGTAGGGCGAGCAGGACACGTAGTTGAGGCCGAGCTTGTGGCAGAAGGCGACCGAATCCGGATCACCGCCGTGCTCGCCGCAGATGCCGAGCTTGATGTTCTTGCGGGTCTCGCGGCCCTTGCGGGTGGCGACTTCCATCAGGCGACCGACGCCGACGGTGTCGAGCGAGGCGAAGGGGTTCTTCGGATAGATGTCCTTCTCGGTGTAGCTCGACAGAAACGAGCCCATGTCGTCGCGACTGACGCCGAGCGCGGTCTGGGTGAGGTCGTTCGTGCCGAAGGAGAAGAACTGGGCGTGCTTCGCGATCTCGTCGGCGGTGATGGCGCCGCGGGGCACCTCGATCATGGTGCCGACGAGGTATTTGAACTTCACACCCTTGGCCTTCATCACCTCCTTGGCGACGCGGTGGATGATCTCGACCTGCAGCTCCAGCTCGCGCTCGTAGCCGACAAGCGGAACCATGATCTCGGGTTGGACCTCGATGCCCTTGGCGATGCACTGGGCGGCGGCCTCGAAGATCGCCTGGGCCTGCATTTCGGCGATTTCCGGATAGGAAATGGCGAGACGGCATCCGCGGTGGCCCAGCATCGGGTTGAACTCATGCAGATCGTGGACCCGTTGCATGATGCTTTCGACGGTGACGCCGAGTTTGCGGGCGAGGTCCATCTGCTGCTCCTTGGTGTGGGGCAGGAATTCATGCAGCGGCGGGTCGAGCAGGCGGATGGTCGCCGGACGGCCCTCAAGCGCCTTGAAGATGCCGAAGAAGTCCTTGCGCTGGTGCGGCAGGAGCTTCTTGAGCGCCTTGCGGCGGTCGGGCTCGTTGTCGGCGAGGATCATCTCGCGCATCGAGTCGATGCGGTCGCCCTCGAAGAACATGTGCTCGGTGCGGGTGAGGCCGATGCCCTCGGCACCGAAAGCGACCGCGGTCCGGACCTGCTCCGGGGTGTCGGCATTGGTGCGGACGCCGAGCTTGGCGGCCTGCGAGCACCATTCCATGAGCTGGACGAAGTTCTTGAACTTCTCGGTCTTCTGCGAGGCCTTCCTGCCCTGAATGAGACCGGTGATGATCTCCGAAGGTTCGGTGGCGAGGGCGCCGGCGTAGACCGTGCCCTGGGTGCCGTCGATCGAGAGGTAGTCGCCCTCCCTGAAGGTTTGGCCGCCGGCCTTGACCGTCTGGTTGTGGTAGTCGACCTCGACGCCACCGGCGCCGCAGACGCAGACCTTGCCCATCTGGCGGGCGACCAGCGCGGCGTGGGAGGAAACACCGCCGCGCGAGGTGAGGATGCCCTCGGCGGCGATCATGCCGCGCAGGTCTTCGGGCGAGGTTTCGACGCGCACGAGCAGGACCTTCTCGCCCTTCTCGTGGGCGATCACGGCACGGTCGGCGTTGAGGTAGATCTTGCCGGAGGCGGCGCCCGGACCGGCCGGGAGGCCGCTGGCGACGACCTTGGCCTTCTTGACCTCGGCGGCGTCGAAGACCGGTGCGAGGAGCTGGTCGAGCTGGTCGGCCGGGTTGCGCAGCACGGCGGTCTTCCAGTCGATGAGCTTCTCCTTGACCATGTCGGCGGCGAACTTGAGCGCCGCGGCGGCGGTGCGCTTTCCGTTCCGGGTCTGGAGCATGTAGAGCTTCCCTTCCTGGATGGTGAACTCGACGTCCTGCACGTCCTTGAAGTGCTTCTCGAGGATCTTGCGGACCTTGAGCAGCTCCTTGAAGGCAGCCGGGAGGGCCTTCTCCATTTCCGTCACGTTGAGGGGCGTGCGGACGCCGGCGACCACGTCCTCGCCCTGGGCGTTGACGAGGAACTCACCGTAGAGCTCGTTGTCGCCGTTGGCGGGGTTGCGGGTGAAGGCGACGCCCGAGCCCGAGGTGGTGCCGGTGTTGCCGAAGACCATGGCCTGGACGTTGACGGCGGTGCCCCACTCGGCCGGGATGCCGTACTTGCGGCGATAGACGATCGCGCGGTCGTTCATCCACGAACCGAAGACGGCGCCGGCGGCTCCATCGAGCTGCTCCCACGGGTCTTCCGGAAAGCCCTGGCCGGTGCGGTCCTTGACCAGCTTCTTGAAGCGCTTGACCAGTTCCTTGTTGTCTTCGGCGGTCAGGTCGGAATCGACGATGTCCTTGCCGTAGGCCTGGTGCTTGTAGATCTCGATGGCGTGCTCGAAGGGCTCGTGGTCCTCGCCGGGGCGCTTCTGGACACCAAGAACGACGTCGCCGTACATCTGGATGAAGCGGCGGTAGCAGTCCCAGGCGAAGCGCTCGTTGTCGGTGGCCTTGGCGAGCGAGGCGACGGTGGCGTCGTTGAGGCCGAGGTTGAGGACGGTGTCCATCATGCCGGGCATCGAGTCGCGGGCGCCGGAGCGCACGGCGACGAGCAGCGGGAAGCCCTCGGAGTCGCCGAACTTGTAGCCCATGATCTTCTCCATGTTGGCCACGGCGGCCTCCATCTGGGAGCGGAGCACCTTCGGGTAGGTGCGCTTGTGGGCGTAGTAGTAGGTGCAGAGCTCGGTGGTAGTCGTGACACCGGCCGGGACCGGGCGGCCGATGCGGGTCATCTCGGCGCGGTTGGCGCCGTTGCCGCCGAGCAGCTCCTTCATGGTGCCGTTGCCGTCGGCTTTGCCGGCGCCCCAGGTGTAAACGTATTTCGGCGCCTTCGATGAGGCGGCCTTCTTCGCCGCTTTCTTGGCGGTCTTCTTGCGTGTGGCCATCTGTTGTGTTGGTGGTCGGGTTGCGGTTCGCAGCAAGCGGGAGGCGCAGGGAATTCAGGAGCGCCCCGCCGGCGCGGACGCGCGGAGCCTAGGGGTTGCGAAACCCATGTCAACGAACGAGTTCCGGCGGATTCGTGCCGCTGCGGGAGGGGGTTTCCCGGGGTCCGCGCGGTCAGTGCCCCGGCCGGCCCAGCCGGGGTTTTCTCTCCTCAAGCTCGGCCGGGCCGGGCACTGACGTTCGTGGCGAGATTATCGGCCGTTCAGGCTTGAGGTCTGAATGGCAGCCGTGTTAGGGCCTTGAGCTTGTGCCCTCCCCGCCCCCAGCCATGAAAACAACTCCCCTGACTTTCTGGTGCGCTCTATTGACGATCACCATTTTGGTTCACTTGATTCTTTCCCGCACTGAAGTAACTCGAAGCCCGGAGCCATCGAACGAGCCGATCGCCCAGAGAAGCTTCGTGAACCCCGTTGAATCCACGAGCGAAGAATATCGGACGCTTGCGAATCCATCCGTTGGCATGACGCATGACGGCCCCGGGTGGAAGGCTGCGGGAGGCGAGACGCCACTTCCACTCAACGAACAGGAGTCGCTCGCTCGCGCCATCGACGGGGCCCGCAGGAAAATCCGCCCGATCTCCGGGCATCACCGGACCCTGCCTGTCAATGACGGCGCTCTTTTCTCAGCTACCAATCCGGCGAACCGTCTACGGGCGCACTTTCTCGGTCAGGGTTTGCGACTTACCTCGGGGAGTCCGGAGAGGGATTGGAAGTGCACGCTTCGCTTGGAGGACCGCCAGGCTGAGGAGATTCGCCATCAGGGAACGCGGATTGAATACCATTCGGATGCCATCGTGGAGTGGTTCGACAATCGCCCGGACGGGATTCAGCAGGGTTGGATCTATCCAAGGGCTCCGGACGAAGCTCCGGACACGCTTGAACTCGACCTCACCATCGAAGGCTTGTCGGTGAGGGAAATGGAGGGCCGAGCTCCCGGCTCGTCCGACCTCGAGTTCGTGTCCGATGACGGAGAGCCGGTTCTCGCTTACACCGACCTGATAGCATGGGATGCGAACGGGCGGGAACTCGATGCGCGGATGTCGCCGACCGACACCGGCCTGCAGGTCCGGGTGGCGGCTGCCGATGCCGTCTATCCGGTCACCATCGATCCGCTGATCTGGTCCCAGGAGGACAAGTTGATCGCTTCGGATGGCGATAGCTTTGATTCGCTCGGTTACTCGGTCAGCTTGGATGGGGACACCGCCCTCGTGGGCGCGTGGCAGGACGAGGGCGGAGGCAGCAGCCACGGAAGCGCCTATGTGTTTGTCCGCAGCGGATCGGCCTGGAGCGAGCAGGGCAAGCTTGCCGCCAGTGATGGAGCCGACGGTGACTACTTCGGGTGGGCCGTCAGCGTGGATGGCGACACGGCCGTCATCGGTGCCTACGGGGACGACACGGGGCGCGGAAGTGCCTACGTCTTCACCCGCACGGGAAGTTCATGGAGCCAGCAAGGCAAGCTCACCGCGAGCGACCGCCAGTCCAACGACTATTTTGGTTTTGCGGTGAGCGTTTCGGGGAACCATGCCCTCGTTGGTGCCTATGAAGATAGCAGCGCCGTGGCCGCAAACGTCGGCAGCTCCTATGTCTTCGTGCGCAGCGGCAGCTCATGGAGCCAGCAACAAAAATTGGAGGCCAGCGACGCCCAGGACGGTGATCAGTTGGGCTGTGCGGTCAGCCTTGATGGAAGCACGGCATTGGTCGGGGCGCGTGCTGACGACGACAATGGCTCGTCCAGCGGCAGCGCCTACATTTTCACCCGCAGCGGAAGTACCTGGACCCAGCGCGAGAAGCTCAAGCCCAGTGATGGCGCAGAGTTCGACAGCTTCGGCCGCAGCGTCAGCCTGGATGGATCGACGGCGGTCATCGGTGCGAGTGGGAACGACGATGACGGATCAAGCAGCGGCAGTGCCTACGTGTTCACCGGTAGCGGAAGCTCATGGAGCCAGCAGGCGAAGCTGCTCGCCAGCGACGCCGCGGCCAGCGACAGCTTCGGATACTCGGTGGCGGTCGATGGCGACACGGTCCTGGTCGCGGCGCCTTTCGATGACGACGGCGGAAGCAGCAGCGGAAGCGTCTATCGATTCGAGCGAAGTGGAACCACGTGGACCGAAGAACAGAAGCTTACGGCTGCGGACGGCGCTTCAAGCGATCAGTTCGGGTTCTCCGTTTCGATATCCGGGGATACCGGCCTGATCGGAGCCTACGGTGACGACGACAACGGGAGCACGAGTGGCAGTGCCTACGTGTTCCGCATCGATACCGGCAGCACGCCGACCGACATCCAGCTCAGCAATGCGACCATGGCTGAGAACCAGCCTGCCGGAATCACCATCGGCACCCTGACCGCGACCGATGCCGACTCGCCGGAAACCTTTACCTACACTCTCGTCGCCGGGATCGGCAGCACGGACAACGCCTCGTTCAGTATCGGAGGCGCGGCCAACGACGAATTGGTCGCTGATTTCTCCGCCGATTATGAAACCAAGATCTTCTACACGATCCGGCTTCGGGTCACGGATTCCCTCGGCAACACCTACGAGGAGCCGTTCCAGATATCGGTAATCGACGACCGCACGGAGGACGCCGATGGTGACGGGCTGACCGAGGCGGAGGAAGAGGACATCTATGGCACCAGTGACGAGTCGGTGAACAGCGACGGAGCCGGTTTTGGTGATGCGCTGGAAGTCGCCGCCGGCACCGACCCGGCGGATCCGAACGAGGAGCCGAAGTTTGGACAACTGCAGAAACTCGTGGCCAATGATGCGGCATCGAGCGACTACTTCGGCTATTCTGTAAGCGTGGATGGTGACACTGCAATGGTTGGAGCCCACCAAGATGATCATGGCGGGAGTGACTATGACTCCGGATCCGTCTATGTGTTTATCCGTAGTGAAGAGACCTGGATGCAACAACAGAAGTTGACGGGCAGTGATGCGGGAGCGCGTGGCTTCTTCGGGGTATCAGTAAGGGTGGATGGCGACACCGCAGTGGTTGGGGCCTATCAAGATGATCATGGCGGAAGTAACGATGACTCCGGATCCGCCTATGTGTTTGTTCGTAATGAAGGGGCCTGGACGCAGCAACAGAAGTTGACGGCCAGTGATGCGGCACCAGGCGACTACTTC
>ERZ869936.458-NODE-458-length-38808-cov-5.729827_pt1 | contig 38808 bp, 39 predicted proteins | sample MGYA00520876_ERZ869936 | MGnify/ENA primary metagenome ERZ869936 (study PRJEB32218, sample SAMN09650985) | biofilter metagenome | isolation source: enrty point of leading RO module | place: Saudi Arabia: Thuwal, RO plant located on Red Sea | collected 2016-02-17 ... | reverse complement strand
GTCGGTGGGCGTCGAACAGTGCAGCCAGCAGGCCATCCTGGTCAATCCGGTCTTCGACTTCGGTATAGCCGTCGTATGGCGCCAACAGCTTCGCGCGGTCACGTTTCAACGCCGGATCGTAGTACTCACTGAACGAATCCACACCGACGACGCGCCAGCCCTCCGACAGCAGGCGGCGCGAGACATGCGCGCCGATAAAGCCCGCCGATCCGGTGACCAGCGCCGTTTTCACTCGGTTTCACCCGCGATCTGACGCAGGTAAGCGCCATAGGCGTTCTTGCCAAGCGGCTCGGCGGCCCGAAGCAGGTCGTCGCGGGTGATCCAACCCTGTTCGAAGGCGATTTCCTCGGGCGAGCCGGATTGCAGGCCCTGACGTGCGGTCAGGGTGCGGACGAAGTTGCTGGCATCCAAAAGCGAGCCGTGGGTGCCGGTGTCCAGCCAGGCATAGCCGCGCCCCATGCGCTCGACGTTCAACGTGCCCTGATCCAGGTAGCTCTCAAGCAGGTCCACGATCTCCAGTTCGCCCCGCGGCGAAGGCTTGACCCGCGCCGCGCGCTCCGGCGCGCTTCCATCCAGGAAATACAACCCCGTCACGGCGTAATTCGACGGGGGTTTCGCCGGTTTCTCGATGATCCGCGTGACCTTGTCGCCCTCGTAGGCCAGAACGCCATACCGTTCGGGATCCGCCACCCGATACCCGAACACGGTTCCGCCCGAGGCTTGCTCGTCGGCGCGTGACAGGATCACCGGCAGGCCGTGACCGAAGAAAATGTTGTCGCCCAGCACCATCGCCGAAGCCGCACCGTTCAAGAAACTCGCCGCCAGCAGGTAAGCCTGCGCCAGGCCGTCCGGCGAGGGCTGGACGATCCACTCGAAGCTCAGGCCCCATTGACTCCCATCGCGCATCAATCGCTGAAATTGCGCCTGATCCTCTGGCGTGGTGATGATCGCGATCTCGCGGATACCCGTCAGCATCAGGACCGACAGGGGATAGTAGATCATCGGCTTGTCGTAGATCGGCAAGAGCTGCTTCGAGACGCCGATTGTGATCGGATAAAGCCGCGTGCCCGAGCCGCCGGCCAGGATGATACCTTTGCGTTTCGTCATACTCGTAACTCCTTCAGCACATCTGCCAGACCGGCCTTCCAGTCGGGCCGCTTGATACCGAACTCCGCCTCTAGTGTCGAACAGTCGAGGCGCGAGTTCAGGGGGCGGGGCGCCGGTGTCGGATAGTCGCTGGTGGGGATGTCCACAACCTGCGAAGCCAGGTCCGCCTGCCGCAGGATCTCGCGCGCGAAATCGGCCCAACTGACGTCCGGCGATCCCGCGAAATGGTACGTACCGCCCGTGTGTCCACCGGTCAGTGCGCGCGCAATGACAAGGCAGGCGTCCGCGATGGCGGCCGCAGGGGTCGGTCCGCCTACCTGATCGGCCACGATGGTCAGCGGATCACGCTCGGCGCCAAGCCGCAGGATCGACTTAACGAAGTTCGCGCCATGGGCGCTGAACACCCAGGAGGTGCGCAGAATGGCGTGCCGCGCGCCAGAGGCGCGGATCGCCTCTTCGCCCTTCAGCTTCGACGCGCCGTAGGCGTTGGCGGGATCGGTCGGATCGTCGGGCGTGTGCGGCGACGTGCCCGCGCCGGAAAAGACGTAGTCGGTCGAGATATGCACCAGCGGCGCGCCGATCGCCGCACAAGCCTTCGCGATTTCTCCGGGCGCGTCGCCGTTGACGGTCTCGGCAAGCAGGCGTTCGCTTTCAGCCCGGTCCACCTGGGTATAGGCGGCGGCGTTGATGACGACCTCCGGCTTGATCTCGAGCGTGTGCATCGCCGCCCGTTTCGGGTCGCTCAGATCGGCGTGGGACCTATCCAGATAGATCGCCTCCGGGGCGCGGCGCTGCAACTCCCGCGCCACCTGGCCGGACTGGCCATAGACTAGGATCAAGTTCCGGTCCCCCGACGTTCCATCGCCACGGTCAAGAGCGGGCGCCACCAATCCTCGTTCGCCAGATACCAGTCCACGGTCTTCGCCAGGCCTTCCTTCAGCGTGACCGAAGGCCGCCAGCCCAGTTCCTCACGGATGCGCGCCGGCTCGATGGCATAGCGCAAATCGTGTCCGGGCCGGTCGGTGACGAACTCGATCAGGTCGGCGTGCGGGGCCGCATCGGGCCGCCGCTCGTCCAGAAGCCCGCAGATCATGCGAACCAGGTCGATGTTCCGCGCCTCGTTCTCGCCTCCGATATTGTAGCTGCGCCCGACCTCGCCCTTCCGCAGCACCAGAAGCAGTGCGTCGGCATGGTCTTCGACATAAAGCCAGTCGCGCACGTTCTCGCCTGCGCCGTAGACCGGGATCGGACGGCCATGAAGCGCGTTCAGGATGACCACGGGGATCAGCTTTTCCGGGAAGTGATACGGCCCGTAATTGTTCGAGCAATTCGTCAACACCACCGGCAAGCCATACGTCTCGTGCCAGGCCCGGACCAGATGATCGCTCGACGCCTTCGAGGCCGAGTAGGGGCTGCGCGGATCGTAGGGCGTGTCCTCGGTGAATTTACCGTCCGGCCCTAGACTTCCGAACACCTCGTCGGTCGAGACATGATGGAACCGGAAGCCCTTGGGACGCCCCTCGACTTCCCAGAAACGCCGCGCGGCTTCGAGCAAAGTGTAGGTGCCGGTGATGTTCGTCTCGATGAAGGCGGCCGGCCCGTCGATCGAGCGATCCACATGGCTCTCCGCGGCCAGATGCATCACCGCGTCCGGGCGATGCGTATCGAAGACCCTGTCCAGTTCCGGGCGGTCGGTGATCGACACCTGTTCGAACGCATATCCAGGCGCGTTGGACACGGGCGCGACATTGGCCAGATTGGCCGCATAGGTCAGGCAGTCCAGGTTGACCACGTCATGCCCGTCCCGGATCGCCTGCCGCACCACCGCCGAGCCGATGAAACCCGCGCCGCCGGTTACCAGAATTTTCATGCGTCCTCCCAGACGAACGGCGTGTCGAAATCGGCGAAGGCGGGGGCGGTTCGGTCCTTATCCGAAAGAACCGGCTCGCGGTCGAGGTTCCAGTCGATTCCGCAACTGTCCCAATGGACCGCGCCGTCCGCAGCGGCGTCGTAATAGTCATCGACCTTGTAGAATATGATCGTGTCCGGCGCGGAGGTGACGAAGCCGTGCAGGAAACCGACCGGGATGAAAAGCTGAAGCCCGTTCTCGAAGCTCAGCTCGGTGGCGAAATGTTGTCCATAGGTTGGAGATCCGCGACGGACATCCACGACGACGTCCAGCAGAGCGCCACGCAAGCACGAGACAAGCTTGGCCTGGGCATGTGGCGGCGCCTGGAAATGAAGGCCGCGAAGTGTGCCGGTTTCGGCCGACAGGGACATATTGTCCTGAACGAAATCGACATCCAGCCCGGCCTCGCGAAGCCGCTCCTGATTCCAGCTTTCGCAGAAGAAGCCGCGGTTGTCGCCGTGGCGGGCGGGCTTCAGCACCAGCACACCTGGAAGACTGGTCTCCTGGACCTCCATTGAACCTCCGTCACCAACAAAACCGACTGCCACGAGTGCGATAGCAGGTGCGCGGATATGCGTCATCCGTTCCGATGGGAAACCCCTACCGACGACGTGCCACGTGACCTTTGGGCGACAATGATCCGCCAACCGCCCGGCAAATCGGCACACTTGCATCCCGATGGATAACGGCTGAGCCGATAGCTTCTTGATAGGTTGATTTCGGTCACATTTCCGGCCGCGCCGACTGTCGTCCAGTTGACGCGCAAATCTTTGCCCGCTCTAGTATCGCGGTGACGATATTCGTGCAGACATCGGAACTGGCCGACAGCGTATTGCTGTCATCCCTCGGCCGTGAGGGTCTCGAGGAAATGTTCCTGCCTGCGCAGAGGTTGCACTATCCGGCGGGCCAGACAATCTTCCTGGAAGGGGACATCGCCAATTCGATCATCCTGTTGGAAAGCGGGAGCGTAGAGGTTAACAATACGGTGCAGTCGGGACGTAGATCGAAGATCGCCTAAATGGGTGCAGGCGAGATCCTGGGAGAGATCGCGGCGCTTGACGGCGGCGGACGCTCGGCGAACGTCATGGCCGCCAATGACACGATCGGCCTTGTGTTGCCGCGCGAGAATATACTGAACTTCATCGCCGAACGGCCGCAGGTGGCGCAGGCGATCATTGTCGAGTTGTGCAAGAAGGTCAGGAATGCCTCGGATATGTTCGCCAACCGCTCGATCGTCGAGGGCGGACCGCGACTGGCCAAGGCCCTGCTGCACCTGTTCGATCACTGGGGCAAGGAGACGGACCAGGGGCTTGTCCTGACGCAGCCGTTCTCGCAGAGCGAAATCGGGGACTATGGCGGCCTCGCGCGGGAAAACGTGAACCGCTACATCAAGGCATGGGTCGCACAGGCGATCCTGGCGCATCGTGACGGCGCGCTTGTCCTGCTTGATCGTCGGCGTCTGGAAGACCTCGCCGACACCTGACGGCTGCGAGCCGTTTCCGAACATACCAGAGGGGACAAGCCGTGGCTTGTCCCCCGCACTCGTTACACATTGTGCCCCCGAGCGCATCAATACAGATCAACGCGGAATGGGTTTGCCTTCCAGGTCAGATCGGCCAGCAACAGGATCTGGTCGATTGGATCGTTCGATCCGGCGTCGATGCCTTTCTCCGACAGAACGGCGTTCAGCGCCGCTTCGCTGGACGGGCCGAAGGCGCCATCCACGGCGACGTCGCCGCCAAGCTCGTTGATCAGGCTTTGAATGCCACCGTCGATGTCTCTGGGTGACAGGCTCAACAGGACCTCGCGCGCCTGTCCGGCATGGCGATCTCCGGTCAGCGCCGCGCCCTTCGCCGCAAAGACTGCCGCATCGAAGCCCGTGTAGTCGCTGGCGCCTTCGCTCAGGATGAGATGAGCGGCATGCGCCCCGGACCGGGCATGTCCCCGCGACAGACCCTCTGCGAACCAGGCTACGGCTCGATTGGCGTTCCTGCCCTCTGGCGCCCGCCCGTCGCGATACATCCGGGCGATGTTGAACGGCGCAGTCGGATGCCCGTCCTTGCTGGCGAAGGTGAACAACTCGAACGCTTTCTGATCGTCTATCTCGAGATCAGCGCTGCCGCGATAATACGCTATTCCAAGGCTGTTATAGCCGTAGATGTCGCCGCGGCTGGCGCTTTCCCGAAGATAGCGCAGGCCGCGTTCGCCGTCGAAATAGGCGTTGTCCTCGTTCAAGTAGAAAGACGCGAGGTCGTTCATTGCAAAGGTATGACCGACTTCGAGCGAGCGCATCACAAGGTCATAGCCTTCGACCTCGATGACATTCGTCGCGCCGTTCCGCATCAGTTCGCGGCCAAGCGCATAGAAGGCATAGGGGTCGCCCTCATCGACGCCACGGGCGTGGTATTCCAGCACGTCTTCGGGTGACTTCCCGTCAATGACGCGGCCCTCGGCCTTGGCCTCTTCAAGCGCGATAAGTCCAAGCGCGTACCACGCGCGGGCATGGCCCAGATCGCGCGCGGTCTCGAACGCCGATTTCGCACCGGCCAGATCGCGCAGCGCCAGCAATGCGCGCCCCCTTTGATAGTGGAAACGACCCGTCTCGGGCGCTTCTGCGATGGCGGCTTCGCAGGCGGCAAGAGCGTTTTCGGGCTCAAGTTCGTTCGGATAGCGGGTGATGCCCATGCCGTCGGGATCCAGGTGATCTCCGGCATGGAAGTCGCAAGGCGTGGGACGAAGGCGCAGCGAGATATCGCGAACGCCTTCGCCGGTCGAGATGCGCATGCTGTCTTCCAGAATGCCGTTTTCCAGCGAAAGGGCCGGCACCTGCACCGAGGTATTGACGAGAACGAGCCGATCGAGATCCGAGGCCGGCAGAGGGCGGTTCACGACATCTGCCATGCGACCATCCGCCAGGGGAAGCGCGAAGCGTCCGCTCTCCGGCGCTGCCAGGATCGTCACGGTTTCATCGGCCTCTGCGCCGATTGCAAGACGAATGGCCTCGCCGATTTCGACTTCGGGCACGAATTCGACGTCGATGATGGCGTCGGCGGTGCTTTGGTTGACGCTTTGCACGGTTTCCGTGGCTTCGGTGGCGACCCGCGCCAGACCCCGCGTCCTGCCCGTTCCGACGCTGCTGACGGCAAGTGGCCTTTGAAGTGCGGCGCCGATTCCGAAGCTGGCCGGCTCGATCAGCGTCGAGCTGTCCCAGGGCACCTGGCGGCCTTGCGTGGCCTGATAGACTTCACGGCGCACGCCTTCGAAGATGTCCTTGATCTCGGCGTCCGGCGCCTTGCTCGCCTCCTGCACAAGTGCCGCTGTGAACGGGCTGTTGTCACCCTCGCCGTCATAGGCAAGGGCACCGGGCGAGGTCGAATAGATCAGCATGGAATTCAGGGGCGCAGCAAGCGAGGCGAAGCCCGTCTTTGTTTCGCGCAGATTGGCGCCAAGTTCGGTCAGCGCGGCCTTGCCGACGAAGGGATTGTCGCGGCACGAGTCCAGAATGACGACCTGAAGCCGGGCGCGCGCGCCGACAATGCTTACCAGTGATCCGAGAGAGACCGCCTCGAACGGGATGTCGTAGACGGTGTCAAGGTCGGCGTCGACGGGTACAAGATAATTCTCCGAGCCGATCTGGAAACCGTGTCCGGCAAAGAAAACAACGACTTCGGTGTCCTTGTCCACATCGAACAACACGCGGCGCAGCGCATCTTCGAACCCGCGTTTGGTGATGTCGTCGTAGTGATGGACGACGTAGTCCTGGCTTCTCAGAAACTCGGCGACCACCCCGGCATCGGCCCGGGCATTCGGCAGGCTTGGGATCGCCGAATAGGCCGAATTGCCGACGACAAGAGCGTAGCGTTTCTCGGCTCTTGTCGTCGTGTCGATACTGCGAAGCGGCGCGATCGAGGTCGATCCGGCAACCAGTTGCTCGAGATACGAGCCGGATTGAGCCCATGCGCCGCCTGCAAAAATGGCTGTGGTGCCAAGAATGAAAGCAAGACGGGTAAGTCTTCCCTTCATCATGATCAGCCTCCCCACCCCCCGGGCTCGTCGCCGTCGTCAAGATTGCCGGTCACGCCGCTGCGCCGGTGGCCCCCCCGGTTCGTGGTCGCCACTTCCTCGCCCTCTTCGACGACCTGCTGCTGAGCAACGGCCTCGGGCGCAGCCGCCGGGGCAGGCGCGGCGCGAACAGGGGTGCGTGCCATCTGCACCGGCGCAACCACTTGTTGCGGGGGCTGTACGGTGACCACTTCGGTGTACCCAAGATCCGGCACACTGCACGCGCTCAGTGCAAGAGCGGTGCCGCCAAGACAGACAAGGCGAATGGGATTGAACATGACCTTTACTCCTTCAGGTTTGGTCAGCCCGCTTTCGCGACGGGCTTGGGGTGCTGCAAGGCCGGTGCCTTTTCACCGCTTGCGGACTTGATTCTGCTGATGAGATCCAAAAGCTTGCGTGGATCAACGCGGTCCCGCCGGTCTGCCGGTGCAAGGCCAAGCGCGGCGTTCGGGGATGCAAGACGGGTCGTAACCATGAAACCTCCTCCTTCTTGCATTCCGTTTTCGCGGCTCCGGTCCGAAACGGCTGTGACGGTCATCACAAGATCGGTCGATTTCGGGTCCCGTCCGGTCATTTCAAGGGCCTTCCGCCGGCCTCGCGAATGCGCTCGATCAGTCTGAGCGTCTTCGCGGGGTCGGACCGCCACGCCTCTTGAACCAGAGGCAGGCGCATCCATTCGGGTTCGGGTTGGGTCAGGACGGTGTCGCCATGCGAGACGGACGGATCACCGGTGCCGGTTACTGCACGCGTCTTGGGGCCCGCGATGTCGTCCAACTGGTCGCAGAAATAGTCTGACAGATAGGGAGATGTCAGTCCGAAGCTGGGACAGGCTTCGGCAGCGCTTACCGTTGAAACGAATATGAGAACCGGAACGAAACGCACTGTGATGACCCCCGTGTTGTCTAGGGCAAACCGCCCTGACCCAACGGAAGGTTAGACGCCGTGCGCACCAATCGCGGCCGTGTCGTTTGAATTACGACGATCCACGGCGCGGACCCCGCAGGACTAATGTCGTGTCGTGTTGCAGAAGGGAGATACCGGCCATGAGCCTTGAGTATCTGATGACGACCGGCGCTCTGGTGATCGCGTTTCTGTCGACCGTGCGCTTCCTGATCGAAGCTTTGGTCGGTTCCATGGCGATCAAGACATTCCTGTTTTCGCTTCCGGTCGGTTAGCGCCATGGTGCAGGAAGCCGTCTACGATGCCCTTCTGCGGCACCTGATGGGGCCGCTCGTCCGCTATTATGACGATCCCACGGTCACCGAGATCATGATCAACGGGCCGAACGAAGTCTTTGTGGACGGCAGGGGCGGGGTGCAGCGTGTGACGGAAACGATGCGCGACAGCGCCGCCTTGCGCGCGCTCGCCCGCGTGATCCTTCAATTCTCCGGTAAGCGCCTGGACCCGCTGGAACTCTCGCTCGAAGCGCGTACGCCAAGCCGGGCGCGGGTTCATATCGTCCAGGATCCAGCCGCGCGGGCCGGCATCACGATCGCGATCCGGCAATTCGCGACGAACCCGCCTACGGTCGAGGATCTGCAGCGGTCGGGTTCGTTGTCGGCAGAGGCGATCGACTACCTGCGCGATCAGGTGACCGGCCATCGCAACATCATCATCTCCGGCGGCACCGGAACGGGCAAAACGACCCTTCTGGGCATTCTCAGCCGGATGATGGATCCATCCGAACGCATCCTGACGATTGAGGATGTGGCGGAGCTCGACCTTCGGATGCCGCACGTCGTGCAACTCGAAAGCCAGATGCCGGATGCCAAGGGGCGTGGAGGGATCACGATCCGCGAATTGTTCCGCGCGGCCCTCAGGATGCGGCCCGACCGCATCCTGGTCGGCGAGTGCCGGGGCGGCGAGGCGCTGGACATGATCCAGTCGATGAATTCGGGTCACGCCGGTTCGCTGTCGACCGTGCATGCCGACGATCCGGGCCGCGCGCTGTCGCGGCTGGAGACGCTGTGTCTGATGTCGGACGCGGACGTGCCGATCATCGCGGTGCGCCGCCAGATCATCGAAGCGATCGACCTGGTCGTTCAGGTCCAGCGGATCGGCGGCAAGCGGCTGGTGATGGAAATCGCCGAGGTTTCCAAAGAGCCGACCGAGAAGGGCCCTTACCCGATGGTGCCGGTGTTCCTGCGCGACGATGCGGATGGGCCGCTGCGCCGGGTCCAGGGCTGAGCATCGCATTCGATACGACATGCGCCCCAGGCGCGGGTTTCTCTCTAGCGTGATGTCAACGGCATCGAAATCGTCAACGGAGACCGCTCATGTCACTCGAATATTTACTGATCTTTGGCTTCGGAATCGCCGTGTCGGCGGCGCTGGTGATCATGGGTTCGGACGTCAAGGAATTCGTCATCGACACAATCGACTACCTGATCAACTGAGGTTGGGAGACGCCGATGAAGACCCCGGAATTCATGAAAAAAAGGAGATCCAACATGACACTCGAAAAACTTCTGATCTTTGGCTTCGCACTCGCCGCGCTCATGGCGGTGACCACGCTTGGCTCGAATATGTGGAGCACGCGCACCGGCGCGGAATCCGACTTCCAGAACAAGCTCGACAACTTCTGAGACGCAGGTTCGGCCATGACGCTTGAGAAACTCCTCATCTTCGGCTTCGGCCTTGCTGTCATGGTCGCGGTTGTCGCGCTGGCGGATCGCCAGTCCGACGATCGCACCACCAAGAAAGACGACTGGAAGACGTCGGTCCAGAAACTGGCGGACAAGCCATGAGCCTTCCCTTCCGCCCCTTCCGCCGGCGTCGCCGGGGCAGTGTCGCCATCGAAGCGGCGATGGCCATACCGGCGATGCTGATCGTGTTCGGTGCCATCAGCCAGGTGATGATCACCGCGCAGGCGCGGGTTCACCTGGAACAGGCGGCTTATGCCGCCGCACGAAGCGCGCTGGTCTACAAGTGCCCGGACCTGAACCTCATCGACCTTCTGCGGTCGAGCGTCAGTATCCTCCGCCCCACCGAATGCATGCGCAACAAGGCCGCGCTCGATCGCGAAGCGCAACGCCGGGCCGAGGACGCGGCCCGCTGGGCGCTGATCGCGGCGGCGCCGACGACCGGCTCGGCGGCAGGACGCGGGTGTCCTCAGGTGCCGGCGGCGGTGGAATTGATGACGGGCCGCGATCAGATCATGGGCCGCAACCGGGCCGTGGAGAATGCCATCTGCTATGTCTTCGAACCGGGCAATGTGACGGTCACGCTTGACTGGGATCGCTCGCTTCTGGCGCAGTTGAACGGCAAGACCGAGGTGCCGATCACCGCCACGGTCACCTTCAACTTCCCCCTTTCGACCCCGTTCCGCCGCTTCATCTACGACGGCAGGCGAGGCGACGGCACGTATTTCAAGACCGCAACCGCCACGGTGACGCTGCTATGATCCGGAGCATTCTCTCCCGCCGCCGTCGGGGCGCCATGGCCGTGATCGCGATGGTGGGCATGGCCCCGGTCACCGCGATGATGTCGGCCAACCTGAACACCTCGCAAATGGTCGACGATAGGCGCCAGATGCAGGATGCCGCCGACGCGCTGGCGAACACCCACGGTGCCTGGACCGCGCGGGCATTGAACATCATCTCGATGAACAACGTGACCGCGGCGCAGCTTCTGACGGTGGCCGTGGGCTCCGAAGCGCTGTCGATGACGACGAACGAGATCATCGTGGCCGCCGCAGCCGCATCGGCGGCGATCTCTGCGCATGGGGGCAGGGAATGCAAGCCCTACAGCAAGGTCGACGCCGTCCTTTGGTCGCCAGTCTGCGGCGCCTGGCATTCGGCGATCGGCCTTCCCGCGGCGTACGCCGCCATTCGCGCCATGGATATCAACAGCGACTTCGATCCGATGCACGGTGTCGAAACCGCGCGCAAGGCGCTTGACGCCATCGACGGCATGAACAGGGCTCTGGTCGCGCGCCATCCGCGCGCGATGTCCGAGATCGCCCAAAGCCACTATGCGATCCTCGACCTCGACGACCATCATTTCGCCGATCCCTGCAACGGGCCCGGCGTGGCGAATTGCAGGCGCACCAACTCACGCGATGGCATGGCCCTGCCGCTTGTCGAGGCGAGAACCGGCTTTGACGGCGCCTATACGCGTCTGGCCGCGCTCATGGAGTTCGGCACCGTCAACACCGATACCACCTTTCTGAAACGCGGATTCACCCAGCGCCTCAGGGGTCCGCTCAGGGTCGGCGGATCGCGCGCGCGTCCTGAACTGGACGAACACATCAACAACATTACCGAAGTCGGGAACATCCTTTACGAATTCGACTGGTTCTATCGGTCGTCTCTCTCGGATATGCCCAAGCATCCGCTGCACGGCCCGGGAACCGCCTTGTTCCCAAGATTCAACGGGTTCAAGTCGCCGGCCTACCGAGGCGCGGGCTTCGTCGATCGCCGACGTAACTTACTGGATTTTATGCACGAAATGGGGCGCATCACGGTGCCCCTCAACGAGATCGCTCTCGGGATCGCCAGGTTATCTCCGGTCAACGGATTCGACCGGCATTTTCAGTCGCGGCAAGGCACGTATCTGAACCTGAACCCGCCCGTTCCGAACCGGCGGCAGGACCGCACCGGAAACAACTCGTTCTATCGGTTCTACACCATGATGCACATGTCGGTGGCGATGCCGGATATGCGCAGGTTGATCCCTGTTTCCATCATCCCGCCCGCCACGGCTGTCGAGGTGCCCGAGATCTTCCAGCTTCCCGACATCTCTCCGATAGACCCTCTCCCCCCTATCGAACCGATCGCGATGCCCGACGAATTCCGCATTCTCGCCTTTGGCCAGAAGGATAAGTCGCAGCGCTTCGGCGAGCGGATCATGTCCAGCCCGGTGACGGGCCATACCGGCTATGCCCAAGCGGGCGTGTTCAACCCTGATGGCGCGACACTGTTCACACAGAACTGGCAAAGCCGCCTGATGCCGGCGACGCGGCTCGACAACCCGCGGCAGGCGGGCAGCGATCTGGATCGCGCCGCGCGCGCGGCGTTCGACGATCTGGCCGCCGATTTGCGACAGGTCCGGACACAAAGCAACTGGGGGCGGGTCCATGCGCACTGACCGCCGAGGATCGGTTCACATGGAGGCGGTGATGGTGATCCCCATCGTCCTTGTGATGATCCTTCTGGGCCGGTTCATCTACGAGGCCAGCATCAACCGCCAGGAAACGTCAGTTTTCGCCCGCGGCGCGACTGTGGCGGCGGCGGCGGCGCGGTCGACCTTTCTTGCCTGCGACTTCGAACGCGGTCAATTCATCGACCTGACCGAGGTCGGGCAGGCGGCCCAGGTGACCTGCCGGCGCCGAGATGCCGAACGCGGCCTCTCTCGGGAACGGCCGATGTGGGACGAAGTCGAGGACGGGGCCGCCGCATGGCGCACGATCCTGCGCGACGTGAAGCCCAGCCGCAGCCCAAGCGATATCGTCGGAACCGCCGATGTCGAATTGACCATAACGAACTCGAACCTGCTGGCCGAACAGGACAATCCGCAGGCCCGCCAAAGCTATCTCGCACCCGAGCGCACCATCTGGAGCCATGACGAGCGGCAATTCCGATATGGCCATGACCGTGTCATCTGGGACGAGATCTGTCGCGGTCGGGGCGCCACCTACGCGCTTTTTCCCAACGTGTTTCCCAATGGCGGAGGACCCCGATGCTGAACCGGATGATGAACCTGTGCGGATGGGCTGTGTGGCTCTTTATCGTGGCGGCACCCGTCGGTGCGAACGAGGGCAGGGAGAGCCTTCGCCAATATGCCGCAAGCACAACGACCGAGATGTCCATGATCGCGGAGCAGCTCGCGTCTCAGGTCCCCGACTCGGTGGTGATCCTGGAGATGGGGGATCAGGTGGCGTTCAGCTATACCGGCGATGCCACCCCGCCCGGGTTCTCCCGTTTCCTGACTTCGGCCTTCACCGATCTCGACCCCGCCGTGATCGCCATGGGTCAGACCGTCAGCCTGACGGCGACACTCGCCAGGGCCGACGGCGGCACGGCCATGGGGCTGATGGTCTTGGCGCGGTTCACCTCGCCCGACAGCCCGCTCCTCGACGGCGCGACGGTCCTTGTGGACGGGCAGGGCCCCGGTGACTGCGAGGGCCAGCTTATCCTGCAACAGCCGATGCCGCAGGGCGAGGCCGCGAACGCCTACCGCGCGCTGTTCGAGGCGCGGGGATTCGATTTCCCCGACGCCACGCCGCAAGAGACGTCGTTTTTTATCGGATACCGGCAGGACTGCGAGTTGGCCCTGTATCTTCAAGAGCAAGAGGGCGCGTCCCTGATCGTCATTCGTTACCTGGAGAACTGAGCCAATGCGCAACATCTTCTATCTTCTCGCGGCGCTTCTGTCCTTCGGCGTAGGCTGGTTCTACTACGGCGAGGTCTCCCGGCAGACGGCCACGATTTCCAAGTTGCGACTGGTCGCCGAGGACGGGCTGGTGATCAAGGCCGGCACCGTCATCGACGAGGCGTTCATGGAGAAGTTCGTGGTGTCCCAACCGATGCCGCGCGCCCTTGCCTCCGAGTTCGACTGGGCGCTTGGGGCCGATCCGGTGACGAAGATCAACTTGAAAGGCCGGGTCTTCGGACAGGACGTGACGGGCGGAAGCTTTCTGCAACGTGCGCATTTCTTCGCCGAGCGACAGATCGACTTCGACCTGCGAATTCACCCGGGCAATCGCGCCTTTTCGATCCCCGTGGAAGAGGACCGGGGCGTGGGCGTCTTCGTCACACCGGGCAGCCACGTCGACGTGATCGGCCCGTTCATCGACGAGAACGAGAAAATCGTCGTGCGTCGACTAATCGAGAACGCGGAGGTGATGGCGGTGGGTGAATTCGATACCTCGGCCGAGTATCGCGACGAAGACAGCCCCGAATATCAGAACGTCACTTTGCAGGCACCGGCCGCTGCGGTCGAGGAATTTCTTGCGCTCGAAGTGCTCAGCGTCAACGAATTGACCCTGGTCCTGCGGAACCCCTGCGAAGGCACCGCCAGCGAGTGCGTCGGGCTTGGCCAATGAGCATCGCGCGTGCGCATATCCGAGTCTGCGACGCCTACGGCAACCGCAAGGCCGCCGTCGCGCTGGATGGCACCTATTACGAGCTTGGCAGCGATGTCGCGCGGGCCGGTGCGCCGGATTACATCCTGCTTTCCGGTTCTGGCGTGACCCCGCGCCATGCGCGCCTGATGTATCTCGATGACGAATGGCATGTCGTCCCGCTGACACCGGCAGGCGCTCGGCTTGGACGGCAAGAGATCGGCAAGGACAGCAAGGCCCTGGTCGAAAGCGGCGCCGAGCTTTGGCTGGGCAACAACATGCTTCAGCTGCTGCTACCCAACGCTTCGGTCAGCGATGTCCTGACCAACTCGGAACTGGCCGATATCGAATTGATGATGAACGAGGCGCTGCTCGACTACGAGGACCGTCGGCGCGACCTGTTCGACGGCGACGAGGCGCAGCGCGAGACGCTTCTGTCCGTCGAATTGGACCGTCTGATCGACCGTGAACTCGACGTGGCGGGCAAGCCCGGCATGGTCTCGACGATCAATCGCTACGCCGCCGAGGCGCTGCGGCGCCCGCTGATTTCCGCATGTCTGATGAGCGGGACACGCGGCGATGTGGAACTGACCTATTCGCAGTTGAACGCGGAACAGCGCGCGCGGGCGGTGGAGCTGCGCGAGGAACTGGCCTCGGAGTTGCGCCTCGAGATGACGGCGGACAGCACCAAGAGCGATCTGGAGCGGCTCCACAAGGACTTTCCCAAGGCCTATGCCGCGATCTCAAGCCTGATCGGCGAGACATTCAAGCTGGCGCTGATCCGCGATGCCATCCGCGAAAAGGTGCTGGGTCTCTTCTTCCGCCTAGGACCGATTCAGTTTCTGCTCGATATCGACGCGATCAGCGAAGTCATGGTCTGCGGGCCGGATCGCATATTCGTCGAAAAGGGCAATACCATGTTCGAGACGGGGCTGAGTTTCGCCTCGGACAACGAGCTTTTTACCGTGGCCGCGCGGATCGCCGGTCGCGACGGCAAGCAGCTGACCGAAGGCGCGCCCCTGGCGGACGCCCGGCTTGAGGATGGCAGCCGTTCGAACATCGTCGCCTCGCCGACCGCGCTCAACGGTCTTTCGCTGACGATCCGGAAATTCGGGAAGAAGCACTGGCGTGTCAGCGATCTGCGCCGCAACCGCGCGATGTCGCTTCCGATGGAGCGGTTCCTGGAAGCCGCCGTCCTGGCGCGCAAGAACGTGATCATCTCGGGGGGCACCGGCTCCGGCAAGACGACGCTCTTGAACGCGCTCGCGATGTTCGTGCCCGAAGACGAGCGGATCGTAACGATCGAGGACACTTCGGAATTGCGCCTGACGAACCGCAACCTTGTCACGCTTGAAGCGCGCCGCGCAAACGTCGACGGACGCGGGGAAATCTCCATTCGTGACCTCGTGAAGAATGCGCTTCGCATGCGCCCCGACCGGATCGTGGTGGGCGAGTGCCGGGGCGGCGAGACGCTGGATATGCTGCAGGCGATGAACACCGGGCACTCGGGTTCTATGACCACGGCGCACGCGAACTCGCCCCAGGATCTGATCCTGCGGCTGGAAACGATGGTGTTGCAATCCGGTCAGGATCTGCCGCTTCACGCCATCCGCCAACAGATCAGCGCGGCCATCGACCTTGTCGTTCAGGTCCGCAAGACACCCTCGCTCGCCCCCGACGCGCCGCCCCTTGCGCGGCAGCGAACCATCGTCGAAATCGCGGAACTGGGAGACTTTGACCCCGATACGGGCCAGATCCCGGTCAATCCGATCTTCGAGTTGGCCAGTGACGACGGCCGGCTGCGGCACACGATCTCGGGATACATCCCAAGCTTCTTCGAAGAGATTTCCGAGCGCGGGCTCATTCGCATCGAAACCTTTTTCGAGGAAGCCGAGCGACAGGAGGATCGACATGCCGCCTGATTTCATCAACCCGCTTGCGGCCCTGGCCGTGGCCGCTGGACTGTTCGGACTTCAGGCAATGGCCATTCCCGCAATCGACTTCTTCTGGCATCGCTTGCCCGAGGCGCGGCGCGGCAAGGCGGTCGATGTCATGTCGTACCTTCTCGGGAAACCAACCGATCCCGTCGATACGCTGGCACTTGTCCTGTTTTGCACGCTGGCCGCCGGCTTCGCGCTGTCGGCGCTGGGCGCCACCTTGCCGATGATCGTGATGCTTCTGATCCTGGCGCTGGCGATCCCGCTATTCTTCTATTCCCGCGCCAATTCGCAGCGCAGGCGCGAATTGGAACTGGCCTTGCCCATGGCCTTGCAGCAGGTGGCCAACGAGATGGCCGCCGGCGCGACGCTGGAGACCGCGCTCAAGCGCGTCGCCAAATCCGCGCCTCCGCCCGCCGATATCGAAATCGGCCGCTTGCAGCGCCGCGTGGAGATCATGGGCGTCAACGAGGCCTTCGCCGAGATGGCCAGACAACTGAACATGCAAAGTTTCACCCTGACGGCCTCGGTCGTCCGGGTCGGGACATCGTCGGGCGGACAACTGATCGAAGCGCTCAAGAACCTGTCGCGCACGCTGATCGAGATCGAACGCCTGAACAAGAAATTGCGCACGGCATCAGAGAACGGTCGCAGAAATCTCTATCTCATGTCGTTCATCGGTCCGGCGGTCGCCGCGGCGGCAGCTTTCGTGGTCGATTACGAAACCAGCGTGCTGGCCGACCCGTTCGGACAACTTCTCATTGGTGGCGCGGTGCTCTGCTTCTTCGCGGCGCATCTGCTCGGGCACCGGCTGACACGGGTACAGGTCTGATGGAACTCTATCTCGTTCCCGCCGCGTTCGCGCTTTGCGCCATGTGCCTAGGCATTCTGATCGCCGATTTCCTGACCGCATCGACCGACCGGTTCCAAACCCAGTTCGACGCCGAAGCGGCGAGCCGCGATGCCTCGGCGCGTGTGATCCGCGCGGTCGGAACGGCCTTCTTTCGGGTGGCCGCGCCGTTTCCCTCGCTTGCAGAAAAGCTCGACCGTCAACTCACATTCGCGGGGCGACCCTACGGCGGCGTCAACGGCCAACAATATCTTGCCGCGGCAATCATCCTGTCTTTGCTGATCGGCGGCGGTGTCGGCGCGTTCTTCGCCTTCAACGCGCTGATCAACGGCCAACCCATGCTGACGACGCTGATGCGTTGGTGGGTCTTCGGGGCAGGCTTCATCCTGATCTTTCTCGTCATGGACCCGGGCAGCGCCGCCAAACGCAACTCGGCAGAGATCGAGCGCGAATTCCCGTTCTTTCTCGACCTTGCCGTTCTGGTCGTCCAGGCCGGCGGCACGCCGCGCAAGGCCTTGACCAAATACGTCGAGGCCGCGCCGGGCACCCCCCTGTCGCGCGAGATCGCCATCACCGCCAAGGACGCGGACGCAACCAGCTTCGAAGACGCGCTCTACCGCATGATCGACAGGGTGCAGGCCACATCGGTCAAGTCGATCCTGAAGAACCTGGCCCAGGGCGAGCGGTCTTCGGGCGAGGCCGAGGCGTTCTATACCGACCAGGCCGAGGAACTGCGCTACCTGCGCGAAGAGATGGCCAGCCGCGCGGCCGAACGCCTGCGCACCAATATCGTGATGCCGGTCTTTCTGATGCTGATGGCGATCATCATCGCGGCACTTGCGCCCACCATCGTCTCCATTCGCAGCCAGGGGTTCTTCTGATGTTGGATTTCTTCTCGGCCAAGGGACTGCGCGCGGAAGTCACCGAGGGCATAGACCTGGAGCAGGGGGTGACGCTGACCGGCACGCGCATCACCGTCGGGTCCGGTCCCCGCGACACGCTCCGGCTGGGTGCGGCGGACGTGGTGCCGGCGCACCTGACATTCGAGCGTCGCGCGGATGGAAAGGGCTGGGACTATTTCACCACCGACCAGGGTTTCACCCAAGTCGATCACGGCAATCCCCGTACCGGAAAGGCCCGTGCCGGCATGTGGTTCCGGCTTGGACAGGAAACCCGGATCGACCTTGCGCGCGCCGATGCCCCAGCCACGGCCGAACCCGGCGGGGAGAACGCCGAAACCAATGTGCCGTTGCCCGTGGCGCTTGGCATACTCGGCGCCTTCGCGGCAGTGGCCGTATTCGCCGCGGTCGGCTTCGGCGCGAACGCGTCGGGACCCTCGATGCGAGCGACCGGATACGTCACCGGCACCGACGATCTGACCGCCGCGCTCGAAACCTGCCTCCAGGAAACCGTCCGCGCCCAACGGGCCGTCGCGTCGAGCGATCCGGCCAGCCCCTATTTCCGCATCATGGAATTCCGGGGGCGCGAACCCGCACGCGCCCTGTCCGCGCAGGCCGACCTGACCCGGAGCGTAAGCGGCATACTCGCCGATGCGCACTTTTTGGTGCATGAAAACAAGCTGCTGGAAGCATCCGGAACACTACGTCGTTTAGAATACGTTTTGCCCGTCAGCGTCACGAACTGCCCTATTCTGGCTGCATCGAACTTCGATGCGGCGCTCTTGGAAGTGCGCGGGTCGCAGTGACGCAACAAGGGCTTTCGAACGATGCAGGACAACGCCAACAACGTGATCGACGTACGACTTGCGGACGCTTTGGGGGCCTATTTCAACGGCGTGACCCTGCAAAAGACGGTTGGCGATTGCGCCATCCTCAGCGCGGTCCGCAAGCAGAACGGCGCACCGGTCTCGATCTACACACCCAGTTTCACCGTCGCGCGTGACGACGACATCCTGGCCGAGATCGGCAAGGCCTTCTCCACCTACGAGAAGCTGGGAAACTCGCGCCTTCAGGCTACCGAACGTCTGCTGACCAGCCGCGCGTTCAAGCGCACTCCGGCCCTCGCGGTTCTTGCCTGTCCGGTGCCCGTCTTCGACGAGGCGTTCGACACGCTGCCGCTCGACGCCCGGCTTGGTCTGTTCGATCAGGTGCTCGAAGGCTTGGCGGCACTTCATGATGCCGGGCTGGTCCACGGCAACCTGTCGCCCGACGTTGTCCGGCGTGAAACCGAGGGCGGCGTGGCGCGCCTGACCGAATTGACCTTCTCGGGCAATCGCTCGACGACCGTTACCACGCAGCCGCCGGCCTATCAGTCGCGTCATGTCATCAACACCACGCAACCGCGGCCCGAAGACGATGTCCACGCTGCCGGAATGCTGGGCTATCGCCTGCTTCTCGGCCCGGATGGCCCCGCCATTGCGCTCACCGGGGCCGGGGCCGAGCCCGAAGCGATTGTGGCGGCCATCTTGGGCGAACCCCGCGAGGCGCCGACGGCAGAGGTTCTGTTCCCCGACGGCCACGAGAAGGCGGAACAGATCGCGCGGCTTCTGGCGCGGATGACCGGGCGGCTGTCCAGCGCCGCGCCCTACAGCACGGCCGGAGCGGCGCGAAAGGCGTTTCAGACGGTTCTGCGCGGGCAGGCAAGCGTCCCCGACGTCGCGGTGACGGCCCCGGAACGCATGGCTCCGGGGCCCGCGCCTGTCGCGCGGTCGGCGGAATCGGTGCCCCGAAAGCTGATCCTGACGATGTTTGCCGGGTTTCTGGCCAGCACCGCCGCCGCCTGTTACCTCTATCTGGAAAACGGGCGGCTCAGCGACGAGCGCGACATGGTCTTCGCGCGCTATCCGGACGAAGCCGCCCGGTTCAAGGCCGTCGATGCGGCGCGCCAGGACCTGCGATTGGCGGACCGGACGATTGCCATCGCACAGGGCTCCGGCGCGATGGACGCCGCCAATGCGGCGAGGGAGAGCCTGGAAGCCGCTCAGGCGGCCCTTGCTCTTGCGGATGCCGAGATGCCGGACACGCCCGCAGCCGCCATCGAACTTGCCGCGGCGGCAAAAAGCCATGCGGAAACCACGATCATCCGGCTCACCGAGGCGAAAGACGCCGCGGCCGCGGCCCGATCCGCAGCTAGCCAAGCCTGGGAAGAAGCGTCCCGCGCCGTGACCGCCGGCGATCTGGAACTGGAAAGTCTGGAAGAACTGGTGCGGACGGCAGAGTCCCATATTTCGGAGGGCCGGTTCGAGAATGCGGCGCAGCTCTGGACGGACGCCGGCACCGGGTTTGGCGCGCTGACCGAGGCCGCCCTGGCGCAGGCGCAGGATGCGCGCGACCGCGTCTTGGCGGTCGATGTGGAAACGCCGTCCGCCGGGTCGATCCTTGCCGCGACCTATACCAAACGCGCCGAGACCTCTTTCGAGGCCGGGCACTATGCCGAAGCCGCCGCCCTTTTCGACGCCGCGCTGGCAGCGCTCTTGGCCGAGCGGCGCGAGAGCGCCGCTCCGCCCCGAAGCGCCGAAGCCAGGACCGTCACGATCGGTGACGACGCCGACGCGATCCGCGCCGCCCTCAGCCTCTGTCAGAGCGCTGCTCCCATAGACGCCAGCAACTGCCCCACCGAACGCCCGGAAGGCGAGGCAGCGCGTCAGGCTACCCTGCGCCCGTTCGCTGTGGACGAAACCGAGGTGTCGGTCGGCGCCTTTCGCGCGTTCGTCGAAGACACAGGCTATGTCACGACGGCAGAAGCCGACGGGCGCGTCATGGCGCTGACCTCAAGCGGCGAGGCGCGTCTGATCAGTGGCGACTACACTTGGGCGACGCCGACAGGCGCGGGCAGCGCGGCGGAAGACGCGGCCCCGGTCACGAATATCTCGCTGGCCGATGCCCAGGCCTACTGCGCCTGGGCGGGCGGTCGGCTGCCGACGGAAGCGGAATGGGAAACCGCCGCGCGGGGCGGAACGCAGACGGCCTTCCCCTGGGGGGAATGGGCTTCCGACGCCGCCGTCTGGCGCGGCGCGCCGGACCCGTCGCGCCGGCTGCCCAACGCCGTGACCCAGGCCGCCGGGGTCAGCAGGGAAGGCCATCAGGGCATGGCCGGAAACGCGCGCGAATGGGTCATCGGCGCCGACGGGGCCGTCCTGAAAGGCGGATCGTGGAACACCGCCAACCCGGCGGATCTGCGGATATCGGCCCGCCTGATCGTGCCCGACAACGCGCCGGGTGTTGATTTCGGCTTCCGCTGCGCCCGCGACAAGGAGACATGGAAATGATCCTGCGCACGTTACTTGCTTGCTTGTTCGCGACTTCGGCCTTCGCCGGTGACCGGGCGCTGCTGATCGGCATAGACGACTATAGCGCGATCGACGGCGCCCCGCGCCTGAACGGCGCCGTCTCCGATGTCGCACGGATGAAGCGCGTGCTGACCGACCGGCTCGGCTTTGCGGAGGATGAAATTTTCACCCTCGTCGACACTGCGGCCAATCACGACGCGATCCTTACGACCCTGATCGACCGATTGGTCAGCGAAACCGGCTCGGGCGACCGCGTGGTTCTGTACTACGCGGGTCTCGGAACGACACTACCAGATGGATCTCCTGCACTGGTCGCGGTCGATGGCGACAGCCTTCTGGGTCGCATCCCCTTGGCCACCTTCGCCGACATCCTGAGCGTGGTCGCCGACCGTGACGTGACGGTCATCCTCGACACCGGTTTCGACGGCGGCCCGCCGAACGCGCGCGGCATCGCCGGAGCGGTCGCAACGGGCATGCCGGACATGGGCGAGACGACGGTCTGGTCCGCGGCCTCCACAGGCCAGTTCGCCTGGGAAGACATCGACCGTGGCGTGTTCACCCACGCCTTCACCGAAGCCCTGTCGATCGGCGTCGACAGCGACGGGGACGGGCGGGTGACCAACCGGGAAATTCTGGATCATGTCGCCGCGGCCCAATCCGCGTGGTGCGATACCGCGCCCGCCTGTGCGGCGGATGCGCGGGGCTTCGCAGCCGTTTTCAGCGGTGATCTGTCGGCCACGGTCATCGAACTGGCGCCAGTGGCCCCGGAACCGCCGCGCGTCGGCAACGTCGACCCCATCCAGCTTGACGACGGCGCGCCCGCCAGCTTTCGCGAAACCCTGGGGTTCATCACCGATCTCTTCGCTCCCAGCAACGCGGCGGGCCTCAGCCTGACCGTCAGCGGTGGCGAGACGATCAAGATCGGCGATACCGTCACTTTCACGGCACTGGCCGAGCGGCCGGGGACCTTGCTCTTGCTGGATGTCGACCCCTCGGGCGCATTGACACAGGTCTATCCGTCCCGGCTTTCGGCCGAAGGCGTCACGCGCATGTCCCCCGGTCGCCCCCTGTCCATCCCGAACGGCATCAGCATCAACGGTCGTCCGACCGTCATCCGGGTGTCCGAGCCGGCTGGTCAGGGGGTGCTTCTTGCGCTCTTCATCGAGGGCGACTTGCCCGAGTTGACCGAGGTGATGCCCGCCGGGCTGACAGGCGGGCCGCTTCCGAACGGCAGCCAATCGCTGTTCGAAATCAGCCAGCGTCTACTCAGGCTCGAAGCCGATCCCGATAGCCGGATTGCCTGGTCCGCCACCTATCTTCCGTACCGCATCGAACACTGATTGGAGTGACCGTCATGTACCGCACCGCCGTTCTGATGAGCCTGATCGCCGCCCCCGCGTTCGCCTGTCCGCAATACGACACCGTCGTCGCAGCGGTCCAGGCCGGCGACAAGGCCGGAGCCGAGGTTCTCTACGAAGAGATCGTCTTCTCTCCCGCCTGCGACGGGGCGATCCGTGAATGGGTCGGCGACTATCTTGCCCGCGAGAATTTCCTGGCGGCGATCGACGCCGCCGACACGGGCGAAAAGCGCGCGCTTCTGGAGCGTGCGCTCAAGTTCGAAATCCATTGGCGTAGTCTCGCGGAACTCGGGCGGCTGGAATGGTCGCTGGGCAACTATACCCAAGCCGCCGGATATCTTCAGCGTGCCCTGAACGAACTGGCCGAAGGCGACCAGGCGCACAAGGCCGGTACGAACGAAATCTCCGAAGTCTACGAACTGGCCACCGCCGCGCTGGCGCTGGCCGACGCGCCCGTCAAGCTTCCGACGACCCGTTCGGGCAGAACCGGCGGGATTTTCACGACCTCCATCCGTGGTTTCGAGGTCGAAGAGGTGAACCTGCCGATCACCTTCCGACACGACTCGACCGAATTCGACGAAATCGGCGCAACCTATGCCCAGACACTCGCCGAACATATCACGCAGGCTGCGCCACCCGTCGTCGAACTTGGCGGGCACACCGATCCCACCGGGCCTGACGGATACAATCTGGAACTTTCCAGACAACGCGCCGCGCGGGTCGAGGCCTTCCTGCGACAGAACGGGTATCAGGGTGAGATCCGCGTCTCCGGCTACGGCGAAAGCCGCATCCCGCCGGCACCGCCGGGAATCGAGCCCGGTTCCGAGGAACACTACCGCATCGCCCGCCGCGTCGCGTTCTCGACCGAGTGATGAAACATCTGGCGGCATTCCTCTGGCTTGCTTTTTCGGCGGCACCGGCCCCGGCCCAGCAGACGTTCGGGCTTGTGATCGGCATCGACGAATACACCTACGTCTCCGACCTCCACGGCGCGGTGAACGATGCCAGGGACATCGCCGATGCGGTGACGAGCCTTGGCGGCGACGTGACCTTGCTTCTGAACGAACACGCCACCCGGAACGCGATCCTGGGCGCGTGGGAGGATATTCTGACCAGGGCCGCGCCCGGCGACCGTCTGATCGTCAGCTACGCAGGCCACGGCTCGAACGAACCCGAGCACACGCCGGGCAACGAACAGGACGGACGCGACGAGAACTTCCTGCTTGCAGGTTTTGCGCCGCGCGGCGAAGCGGCGGCGCAGCGCATCCGCGACGACGAAATCGCGGACCTCCTGCACCGAAGCGCCGCGCTTGACGTGATTTTCGTGGCCGACGCCTGCCATGCCGGCACGGTGACGCGAAACCTCAACCCGACCCTTGGCTATCGCTATGTGACGCACGAGACCGTCTCCGGCGACCCCCTGCCACCGCCGCCACCGCCGCCCGGTTCGGGCGAAACCGGCGATGTCGCGCTGTTTCTCGCGGCCGTGAACGAAACCCAGAAGGTGCCCGAGGTTCTGATCGACGGGATGCCGCGTGGCGCGCTCAGTTACGCCTTTGCCGACGGTCTGCGCGGGGCCGCCGATCTGGACGGCGACGCGCGCATCACGAAGGGCGAGTTGGAAGTGCATGTGCTGCGCACCGTCCGCCAGATCAGCGATGGCGCGCAGTTACCGCAATCCGCGCCTGCCGGACAGGAAAATCGCGCCCTGATCGCCTTGGATGGCCGGTCATCGGCCGAGACGCCACCGCTCGCCGAACAGTCCGCGCCAGAGCACCTGTTGCCGTTCGACCGGCTGCCGCCCATGTCGGTCAGCGGCACGGGATGGTCGGGGGTGACCGGCGTGATCGCGTCCGCCGCGGGGACGCTCCGCCTCGAAGGGCAGGCGGTCTATTCCAGCGTGGGCGATCGCGTTGCCGTGGTCCCGGCTGCCGCAGAATTGCAGAAGGTCGTCGACAAACACCGCCTGATCCGGGCGCTGACGCGCCGCGCCGATCCGCCCCTGACGATCCGTTTCGACAAGGGCGATCAGACCTACCGCGCCGGCCAGCGACTTGTCATCGAAGTCAAAGACCGCCTGACGCCGCATCTGACGCTGATCAGCCTCGACGCGTTGGGCCGGGTTACCTATCTTTATCCCGATGCCTCTTATGGCGACCCGCACGTCACGTCTCCGGCCGATCCCATCGCTCTGCCGGTGGTCATCGCGCCTCCCTTCGGCGCCGACCACGTGATCGCCATCGAGACATCCGCGTCCACCGACGACTTTCGGCGCCGGATTGCGGCGCTTGACGGCACACATGACATGGCGGCGCTCTGGAATGCGCTGCGCCACGTCGAAGGGCGGATCGTCGTCTTCCCCTTCTTCACCACGGGAGAGATCCTGTGATCCGCGTCTCGAACGCGATGGCGCTCCTCGTCGCATCACTGGCCGTGATCGGCTTCCTTGCGCTTGTCCTCGCCGGCGCCTCTATTCCGTCGGCGTCTTGGACTATTCTCTTTCTGCTACTGCTTTGGGCGTTGGCCGCCATCGACATGGCAACGGAAACAGTCCCCGACATCCTGACCTACGCGCTCGTCGTCGGCGGGCTGGCGCACACCCTCGCGGCTGGCTGGCCCTTCGCCCCGTCGCTGGTCGGCGCGATGCTCCTTCTGGCTCTGGGCTACCTTCACGGCTTCGTCACCGGCGACAAGGGCTGGATCGGAAGCGGCGACTTCTTTCTCACCGCCGGTCTGGTGGCCTGGTTCGGACCGTTCCTTCTGGTCGATGTCCTGGCGCTGGCGTCGGTCTTTCTGGTCCTGCACGGATTGATCGTACGCCAGTCCAGCATTGCGCTGGCGCCGTCGCTTGCATTGTCCGCAACGCTCATTTGGTTTGAAGGCGCGATCCTATGACCGAAAAATACCCACCCGAGTTTCGCGTGATCTCCAACGATCAGGCCCCCTACATGACGGACTTGACCAATCGGGACCCTCATTTGACAGTGCGTAACGGGGGCCGCGAAATGACCGAAGCGATTGACGACATACCGAACACGCCGTCGACCGAAGACAGCGTGCGGCTCGCCTTCGAAACGGTCGAGGCCACGCTTCGGGCCGAGAACTGGTTTTTCGAAACGGTGCGCGCCGAACTGGCCAAGACCGCGCCTTTGTCGGATTTCCCGACGGTGACGGGGGCCAACGGCCACGACTACCTGCTGCATTTCACGCAATTCCTGTTTTTTCTCAAGGCGCTGGACTGTACGGATGCAGACCAGATCGCCAACTATATCGAGGCGCACAACGCCCGGATCGAGGGGCTGATCGAGGATCCGAACTTCACCAAAAGCCGCAACGAGTTTCGAAAGGCCATCTTCAGGCCCGAACGCAAGGCCAAGGTGCTCGACACGATCCGGACCATGCGCAAGCCGGTCTTTGCGATCTACGAATACGGACACCTCCTGATCGACGAGATGTCACCCAAGACGACGGAGAAACTGATCGAGGATCTGCGCTTCGGCGGGGTCCTGTCGCGTCGCACGGATGACAGAATGTCGGCGGATCAGAAGCGCATCCTGATCGCCTCCACCGGGTTTTTGGAGGACACCTACCGCATGTCGCTCCTGATGCAGCGGCGGATGATCGCCATGGGCCTGTCGGACGACGAATTCCGCAAAGCGCGGTCAAGATAGTCGCAGGGGCACACCAAGGGTGTCCGCTCCGTGCAGCGAAGCCACGACAATCGTCTTTCCGCCGACATGTCGCCCGCGCAGTTTTTCGCCCCGTCCCAGATCAGACCGACGCCAGATCAAAGGCGGTTCCGACGGGCAGGCAGGCTTCAAGAGCCACGCGCAACGTGAGGGAGACCTTGGGAAAAACCACGCTCAGATACGCCTTGACCCTGGGTCAATGATTGCCGCAGCATGAATTCAAAGGAGACCAGCTGATGATATTCGATCGTGACCACGCGACCGGTGTGAAACGTGTGTGCCTTTCGGCCCTGTTGTTTGGGGCCGTGTCGGTCGCACAGGCAGACCCGCTGGCATCCAACAATGGCATGTACCCCAAGCCCGGCGATGGCACGGTCCTTGCTCCGGACATCTACAAAGGAACCTACAACGTCGCCAACCTGGACTACCCGAAGGAACTGCCGGAACAAACGTGGCAGCCGGGCGCCGGACTGAACGGTTCGCTCAGCCAGGAGAACGCCGCCGAGTACATGGCCGCACTCAAGGATCATATCGAGCCGACGTTTCGCGTGTTGATCGAAGACGCCCAGAATTGGGATGCCGTTTCGGCGGGATGGTACAACACCGTCTGGCGCGGCGCCGGTCAGCCCGGCGACCCCACGTCGGGACGCGAGCCGATCATGAACACGAACACCGGTCAGATCGTCCCCTCGAACAGTTGGTCCGAGCAGTGGCGCCCCACCACCGACTGGATGCAGAATTACGGCGTGATCTATTACAACCCGCGCGCCGCATACACCTTGGGTCAGGTGTGGGAAAACCTCTACAGACCCGACTACACGCAGATGAGTTTCGCCGACGGCTCAATCGTCGTGAAAGTCGAAGCGGCCACGGTCCAGCCCGAGGAATGGCCATGGAAAGACTCCGACGTCGAAGTCACGTCGGTTCTCGAGGGGGCCGCGTCGTGGTTCGCATACCGGCCGACGACCGAGGATCAGAAAGCCCGTCAGCTCGATCCCTCTTATCCGCTGATCAACCAGGTCAAGACGGTCTATCCGTTTCAAATGGCGATCAAGGTCAAGGATACGGCGGCAGCACCCGATACGGGTTGGGTGTTCATGGGATTCGTCTTCGACGCCCGCGTCGAAGGCACGGTCTGGGACAAATTCGTGCCGGCCGGCATGATGTGGGGAAACGACCCTGATCTGACCAGCGACCCCAGCGGACTGCCCGACGGTGAAACGCTTCAGCAGACGTGGATCAACCCCGACGCCCCGCCATTCGTCGCGGACACCCTGGGGTGGGGCGGCAGAATGGCCGCTCCCATGGATGTCGCCGTTCGCCACCAGGTCGTACTGCCCAACGGAAAGTGGTACACCCGAGACAATGGATTCCGCGCCTCGTCCTGTCTCAGCTGCCATGGCACCGCCCAGTTCCCGTTCACGGCCAATCTCTATCCCTCGCCCAACCGGTTCTTTCCACCCGATGGCATGGCGTTCCCGATGTATGCGCCCGGAAGCGCGAAATGGGCCGAGTGGTTTCAGAATAGGCCCGGCGACAAGCCGCAATCCGACTATGACGGCATCCACGCGCTCGATTACGATCTCACATCCATGATCGCGCTCGGAATATGGGCCGGTTCGACAGGACAGGATGCGCTCGCATTCGAGGGATTGAATGGCCACTGACGCGTCAGCGAACGACGATACCGACAGCGAGGTCTCGCAGGTCAACGCCGAAACCCCGGCCGGCAGCGAGCATCGCAGCGTCTCTGTCCTCATGGTCGATATCGTCGGATCGACCGACCTCATGGAAAAGCTGGGGCACGAGGCCTACGGCGCCGCCCTTCAGGGCTTCCACGCCATGTGCGCCGGAATCGTTCAGCGCCGTGGCGGCCTTGTGGCCGAGTATCTTGGCGATGGCGTCCTCTGTTTCTTCGGGCTGCCGCGCGCGCATGAGGACGACGCCGCACATGCGGTGACCGCCGCGCTTGAGATCATCGGCGAACTTGAAAAGCCCCGATCGGATGCCGCCGATCTGAAGGCCCGCATCGGCATAAGCTCCGGCTCGGTCATGATAAACGCCAAGACCGACCTGTTCGGCACCGGCGCGGTCGGAACCTGTGTCCACCGCGCCGCGCGTCTCGAGGCGCTTGCACGGCCCAACACCGTCCTGATCTGCGACGACACCCGCCGCCTGATCGGCCGCACCTTTCAGTTGAAGGACCAGGGCGTCCATCAACTCCGCGGCATCTCGCAGCCCGAAGCCGTCTATCAGGCGGTCAAGGCGCGAACGGGTCTGACGACACGGTTCCACACGCTGCGCGGACACCTTGCCGGGGATCTGGTCGGCCGCCAGGCCGAACTGGACCAGCTTCATGCCCTCTTTGACAAGGCAGGGCGCCACGGCGGTTGCGCCGTCACGATCACGGCCGGTGCGGGTCTGGGCAAGTCCCGTCTGATCCAGGCCTTCCTGCAAAGCCCCCGGACACGCGGCGCGCCAAACTTCGTTCTGCAATGCTCGCCCGAGCATACCGGCACCTCGCTCCATCCGGTCGTTCGGTATCTCGAATGGATCGCCGGTCTGACAGTCAGCGATGACGCGGAGATGCGTCTGAACAAGCTCAAGCGGCTTATCGAAAAGGTCTGGGTGCTTGGGGCCACCGACACCGAAGTTCTGCTTGACCTGATCAATCCGTTCGAAGTCAACGCAAACCTCGACCAGTCGGAGTCCGTGAAGGTCCGCCGCGACCGCGCGCTGAACAAGCTGGCCGACCAGATGTTCGCCTCCGTCAAGGGTCGCGGCACCTTTATCGTGGTGTTCGAAGACGTCCATTGGCTCGATCCCACATCTGCGCAACTTCTCGACCTGCTGCTGGCGCGGGCCCAGGACCATCCGGTGCTCATCATCCTGTCAACCCGCGACGAGCCGCCCTATGGCGAAGGTTTGCCCGAAGCGCCGCCGATGCGCCTGACCGCGTTGTCCAAAACCGAGGCGCGAACTCTGGCGCAGCAGATCCTAGGCCAGGACGCCCCCACCGACATGCTGGTGGAAAAAAGCGAAGGCGTGCCATTGATCCTTCAGGAATACGCCGAGATCATGCTGGAAACGGGCGGCGACGTGCTCAAGACCAACGTGCCGCTGTCGCTGACCTCCATCATTCAATCGAAACTCGACCGCCTCGATGACGAAACCCGCCGCTTTGCCCGTGCAGGTTCGGCGCTGGGGCGCAGCTTCGATCCAAAGATCGTGGCCGGTCTCGTGGGACAGGACGTGTTGCGCGCGAACGCCATGGCCGAGGCGCTTCACACGCTGAACCTGACCTGTCGCTCGAACGAACTGCAAGACAATCAGATCACGTTCACCCATGCTCTCATCCGCGACGCGGTCTACGGCAACATGCCAGGCGGCGAGCGGCGTGCGATCCACGATGCGATCGCCAGCGCCTACATAAACGACGCCGCGTTGCCGCCACTGGAAGACCACGTGCTTGCCGGACACCTGGCCCGGGCCCTGAGAGGTGAAGAGGCGGCCGAGCACTACATGGCCGCGGCACTGACGGCCGCCAAGAAGGGCGCGGCGGCCGAGGCACTCGCCTATCTCGAAGCCGGGCTCGATGCCGTCGAGACGCTGGAACCCGGAGACACGCGCGACCACCTGGAAATGCGGCTCCTCGCCGTCAAGGGTCCCACGCTGATGGTCACCCGCGGCCCCGGCAACGACGAATTCGGACGCATACAGGCCCGCGCCATGGACCTCGTCGAGCGGCTGAACATGCTCGAAGACATGCTTCCCGTCGTGTTCTACACCGCCGAACACGCCTGGGCCGTCGCCGACCTCGACCGCGCCGAAACCATGGCCGACGCGGTCCTAATGCTGGACCAGCGCAACCCGTCGGATGTCGCGCACCTGGCCGGCAATCTGCTGAAGGGCATGGTGGCCTGGCATCGCGGCGACAACGCGCAGACACTGGAAAGTCTGGAACGGGTGATCGCGCGGTACGACATGGAGAAACACAAAGCGCTCTATGCGCATTTCATCAAGGAATTCGGGGTCTTCAGTCACTTCTACGCCGGCCTGACGCGGACCATCCAAGGCGCTTTCGACGACGGACTGGCCTTGGCCGAAGGCGCCATGAGCCTCAGCAAGAAGCTGAACTTCCCGCACGAGCGCGGCTTCGCGCTTCTCGCGCGGTTCAACACCGCCCTGTTGCGCGACGATGTCGTGACCGCCGATCTGGCCAGCCGCGAAGCGCTGGCCTTCTCGACCGAACAGGGCTTCCCGGAATTCGTCGCCATGGCGCAGTTCGCCCAGGGCTGGTGCCAGGCCCGCCGTGGCCGCACCGCCGAAGGCGTGGCCCTGATGGAGACCGGGTTCGAGGCGTGGCGGCAAACCGGGTTCACCTGCTGGCAGGCCCTGTTCGCGGCCATCCTGGCGCCATATCAGGTCAAGCTGGGACGGCTGGCCGAGGCAGGCGATCTCGTGGGCCACCACCTCGAACAGATCGACGCGACAGGAGAGGAGCAATGCCGCGCCCCCCTCCTGCTGGCGCGCGCGGTGATCGCGCGCGAACGGGGCGCGATAGCCGAGGCGAACGCCACCGCCGAAACCGCCTACGCCGTGGCTCGAAGGCAGGGCGCGATCCTCTGGCAGGACTGGATAACCGCCCAATTCCCCCGCTCGACTGCGGATGACAAATAACCCCAACGCGTCACCCAGGCGGAAACCAGCGATGGCATCGCCAGTCCCGCCACTCCGCCCAGTCACAATGGGACCTCTCGCCGTTGCTCGCCCGCAATCGCCAAGCAACGTGCCATGAGAGATCTTTAACCCATTGAAAAGATTTGGAGGCGAGTACCGGAATCGAACCGGTGTACACGGATTTGCAATCCGCTGCGTAACCACTCCGCCAACTCGCCCGCCACCGTTCGCTCTATGGCGTCCTGGGTTGCGGGTCAAGGTCATATCGGCCAGGCGAGGTTCCGCGGTGCAAGGCAAGGCGATCTATGGAAACGCGTCCAAGACCGCGCGGGAGCGAGTTGGGTATTTGCGATGCGGCGTGTTCGCATTTCATGGGCCGGCAAGGCACTCCGCGTCAACAGCATGATTGTTCAAAAAAATTTCTTCGGCATCACGGCAATTCATGTATGATTACCAGCAGCTTGTTGTTTCTGGAGGGGCATGATCGAGGGTTTTGTCGGACCTGCGCGAGCAATTCCCGCCGTCTGCGGGAGGACAATCCGACGATGGCGTCCGCACTGCGCAAGGAAGGGTCGCTTGCGTACGGGCTCGCGAGGCACTCCCCTCGAATAGAGCAGAGATGGTCACGAATCCCACTCCCCAAGACGAACCCCGGAGCGGCCTCATTCCCGCAAGCAGCCCCGAGGCCGTCAGCGTGACGCGTTACGCCCGGAAAAACCTCAGATCGCTCATTGCGATCTTGCGGATGGTAAGGTCGCTGATCTTGAGGAAGGACTCGTACCTCTATTCAACCGGATTTCACCTGAGCCTGGCCGAAAAGCGTCCATGCGATGCGCGCGGTGCGGACATTCCGTGGATGAACTATTCCTTCGTCAGCCTGCTGAACGAAAGATTATCAAAGGACTTGGACATATTCGAGTACGGAAGCGGAGCATCCACGCGCTTTTTCTCGACGCGATGCGCCAGCGTGACCTCGTGCGAGCACGATCGTGAATGGTATGACAAGGTCCTGAGAACTTTACCCGATAATGCACACCTCATGCTGAAACCGGCGGATAAGGATGGGCATTACTGTCGGGCGATCCGTGATGCCGGCGCCCATTACGATGTCGTGCTGATCGACGGTCTGGACAGGAACAACTGCCTGACACACGCGGTGGACTGCCTGTCCGACCGGGGGGTGATCATTCTGGACGACAGCCACCGCGAGCGCTACCGACCGCTCTTCAGCGTTCTGGCGGACGCGGGTTTCAGATGCTTGACGATCGAAGGGCTGAAGCCGCTGCAGAAACGCGTTCACAGTACGACCGTGTTTTATAGGGACGGAAACTGCATGAAGATCTAGCCGGGTGCCGACTTGGCCAGCTTTGCGGCCAACACAGGCGCTTGCTATTCGTCGCGAAGGGTTGTCGACATCCGGCGGCCGGAGTCCTACAGCGTGCGCATGCAGCGACAAACTATATCCGCTTTCGTTCTGACGGGGATGTTGGCACTGGCGATTCTTGTCGGAGCCCTCGTACCACCGGAGATCGGGGAGTCCACCGGGCTTCCCTACGACGGCGCGCCCATCCACATCCTCGCTTTCGCTTTCCTGGTCTTGCCGCTGGTGTTGATGTGGCCGAGGCGGACAGGCACGATCGTCGTTGTCTCGATACTTTTCGGTGCGGCGATCGAGCTTATTCAAGGATTCGTTGGTCGGTCGCCTGAAATTTCTGACATTGCCGCCGATTTCGTTGGTATCCTGCTCGGTGCTGGCGTCGGTCTGCTTTTTGCCCGCGGGCTTGCCCGCAGGAGAGAGCGGCCCCGACGTGGCGATGTCACAGAGCGAGAGGCGCAGAATTGAAGACTTGGGGGCGGGCGATGACTGACGGATACCGGCGGACGAATTGGATCGAATCCACAGCGTTTTCAGGCCGCTCCGTGCTGTCTGAACGCGATGCGCCGTTGTGAGGGCCGTCGTGTGGGAGTTGATCCGGACTGGCAACCGCTGATCAAGCGCGCGTCGGGCTCGCTCTTTTTTGTTTTCTCCAAGGTTGTTTGGACGGTGATCCGGCCTGAGACACTGTTCGTCATCGCAATCCTGCTTGCCGGCGCGTTACTGATTGGCGGTCAAGGCGCCGCTGCGGCGACTGTTCTTGTGATTGCATCGACCGCTTTCGCCGCAGTCGCGCTCCTTCCGCTTGGCGATTTATTGCTCCGGCCGCTCGAGCGTCGATTTCCTCCTGCTCCCGATGTTGAACATGCGTCGCGCATTCTGGTTCTTGGCGGGGTCGCCGTACGCCAGACCACAGAAGCCGACGGTATACCGTCGCTCGACAAGACGGGAGAGAGATATGCCGCCGGGGCGGCGCTTGGAAAGCGCTTCTCCGACGCGACTCTGATCTTCGTGGGTGGCAGCGGTGCCCTCTTTCCGGGAGTGACGCAAGAGGCGGATGTGGCGGAGCGGTATTTCCTCTCGGCCGGTATCGAACCGTATCGACTTCGTATCGAACGGCGGTCAAGAAACACGGCCGAGAATGCTTTCAATGCATTCCGTCTGATCGAACCCTGCTCTCCGGGCGCGACGATCCTGGTGACGAGCGCATGGCATATGCCGCGCGCCATGTCCTCTTTCGCGTCGGCCGGTTGGCATGGTTTGATTCCTTGGCCGGTTGATTTCCGGAGCGGCGATTTCCGAAGCCGCGTTGGATGGCATCCGAGGGCCAATCTCAAAAACCTGAATACCGGCGTCAGAGAATGGATCGGTCTCTTCGCCTATCGTTTGAGCGGTCGGATCACAAAACGCGGCTAGGCCACCACTTTTCCGGCATCAAGGCGATAAGTGTCCGGACTTGGTATCGCGGTTTGCGTGTTTCCGACTGCCCACCAGGCGTCAGGCAGGGCTGCTGAAACGTCGGAGCCTCAACGCAAGTCCAGTCGGGACACGAAGCTTTCTGCTTATCCAATCATCGACCGCGGGTCGGGGAGACGCTTCGATTTGTCTGTCAGGTGTCGCTGATCGCGTCGAAAGAAACCGTAGGTTGCTGTCGATGCACACCGCCGTCAGGCGACCAGTGTGCCAGGCGCCAGTATCGAGTGAAATGCGCCCCGCCGATTGAACCGGATCCACGCTTTCATAGTGACCGTGAACAAGCAATACACCGGGCAGCGGCTCGTCGCACAAACCATTCCGGTGCCCCCAGAGCAAGGAGTGCTCGTCTTCGGTGCCGTCCCCCAATCCGGGGTTGCATCCGGCATGGGTGAAAAGGACCGAGCCGAGCCTGTAATGAGTTGGTAAACCGGCAAGAAATCCGATGTCATCGCTCATCGCAGTCGCCAGCGCATCCCGCAGACGGCGCAAGTCGTCGGGTGTCGGTCTGGTGGGCGGCAGCGGCACTCCATAGCTTGCAATCGTCTGACGGGCGCCATGGGACAGCCAAAGACGCCCCGCGATGGGATCTTTGAGGAAATCGACCAGCGCCGCCTCGTGGTTTCCCTTCAGCGCCACGATGCCGTCACCCGTTTCCGACATTAGGGATCTGAGATAGCCGATTACCCGCGCCGGATCGTCGCCACGGTCTATGTAGTCTCCAAGAAAGACGATCCTCGTTTGCCGGTCGTCCGCTCCCCGTGCCGCGTCATCCAGGATCATCCGCAACAAGTCGATCAGGGCATCACCGCGTCCATGAATGTCGCCGATCGCATAAACACGATCATGCTCGGAAATGCTTGGAAACATCATACCGGCCCGGTGCTACTCTTTAGGTCAATATACACAGCTTAGCCGCGGTCGTGGCGCCCAGCAAGCCGCAGAGCGAACCCGAACGTTTACCCAGGGCACAGACTTTCACCGGTCACCCATAGCTACCGCGACCGGTCTCAGCCGCAGCGTTCCCGCTCCGCTGGTCTGTCGATCCGATAGGGGCGGCGTCAGTGTTCAATGTTCGAGAACAATGCCTTAGATGGCTGAGAGGCGACTTCTTGCTGCCGTCAGGCACTCTTTCTTGTCTTTTGAACGTTTTCTCATAAGATATCCTCGATAGATAAAAAAATAATAGATGTGTGTGGGGCGTAGAGCGGCGCTTGGTTTTGTGTTTTGTGGGGGGCTATTGTTTTGAGATTAGGGACAGTTAGGACCGCGCCGGGCCTGACCTGCGAAGGACCGGTTGCGATTGCCTCGGCGGCGCCAAAAGCTGATTTGCCCTGGAACTTGATCGTATTCAAACGGATCACTGATATGATCTTTTCGGTGGGCGTTCTGCCGTTGGTCGGTGCGATCGCGTTGATTCTGCTTTTTTTGAATCCATTCCTTAACCCAGGACCGCTGTTTTATCGCCAGGAGCGCATGGGATATCGACGCACGCGGTTTCGTATCTGGAAATTTCGGACGATGCGAAGCTCCACACGTGGCGTTCGCGCGCATGGCGCGCGACTGGAACAGGATCGGATCACGACGTTCGGCCGGTTTCTGAGGGTCACTCGCATCGATGAACTGCCGAACGTTATCAATGTCTTGCGCGGCGAGATGTCGTTGGTTGGTCCGCGGCCGGAAGCATGGAGCCATGCGGAGCATTTCCTCGACAACGTGCCGCATTACGCGGAACGTTTTGCCATGCGTCCTGGAATTACCGGTCTGGCGCAGGTCAGGGGCGAATACGCCGACACACCAAGAACCATCCTCAGGAAAGCCCGGTTTGACCGATACTATGTAAAAAACCCCAGCTGCCGGCTGGACGCCTACATCATGTTCGTGACTGTCTCTATCATGTTCAATGGATCAGGGGCGAAATAGGGACATGGGCACACATGGCGTGTTTCCGAACACAAGCGCTCGCCCGGATTCTCCGGAAGAAGAGGAAAACCGGAACTGGTTCGTAGCGCAATTGAAGCCTGCTGGCTTCACGCGTGCTCGGCGCAACCTCGCACGACAGGGCTTCCGAACATTCATGCCTATACAGACCGTCACGAGGCGCCGCGCCGGCAGGCTTCAGACCGGGGAGCGGCCATTGTTTCCCGGTTACATCTTCGTGGAGATTCCTCCCTCAGGCTCCCGGTGGCGATCCATTAACGGAACCTCCGGCGTGTCGAAGCTGGTGACCTTCGGGGGACAGAAACCGGTCGAGGTGCCGTCTACCGTCATGCGCGCTCTGCGCGCCAACCCGACATTCGCGGAGCGGTCCGATCTGTCGCCCGGGGACCGTGTGCGCCTGATTGCCGGTCCTTTCGCAACCGCGCTCGCTCGTGTCGAAGACCTTAGTGACGCGGAACGAATCGTTGTCTTGTTCGACATGATGGGAAGACACGTCCGCGCCAGGATGTCGTCTACGGATTTGGAAAAAATCTGACCAATCGGTGATCCCCGGCGTCGATCCGCATGGGAAGATACGCCTCACTTTCGGGCGATGCCAAGAACCACGCGTTCAATCAGAGTGCATTCCTTCAAGCTCGCGCGTGTCCGCCGGAGCGGAATTCCGTTCTCGCGCCCGTGCCGCTTGGTGACTCCGACATTGCCCGTGAAGATGTGACAGTCATCGGTATTGATCACGCCCTCGTCGTCGATGCCAAAATCGACAGATGCACCGAGCCAAGCCGAAATTTTCCGTTCCAGCGACTTCGGGGTGTCGCAGAACTCCTCATAATTGATCTCAAGACAATCCTCGGGTCGCAATCGCCTGGCCATCCACTTCATCCTGGCCTTTCTAAGGCATACCCACATCAGGTAGATCGGTGACAGAAGCGGGGAATAGCTCGGGTTTCTGAGCCGCGCTCTCTTCAGGCGTGATGCCAGCAGATCGTGAAGACGCCGATGTAAAACAATGACCTTGACCTCCAGTCCGGAGTGATGCCTGAGCGCCTTCAGCCGTCTAAGGCTCTTTGAGGCATCGACGATGAATGCTGGCTCGAACTCCTGTGTCAAACAATTCACGAGCTCTGTTGTACCGCCCACATACTCATTGACGGTGCGCGCTCCGAACACCAGGGGCAGTGGAATGCCGATATCCGCCAACAGCATTTTCACGAAGGGCAGGCGCCGGCTATCAAGGTCGCGAAGCGTCGAACGATTGTCCAACCTTATGGCGGATTCGGAGTCGTCAGACGTGATATCTCGCGCGCGCATGAAGCGCACCCAAAACGAACACTTTGAAAGCGGCTTTTGGCAATAACAGAGACTGGAGTCATTCCAGTCGTTCTCGATGAATTTTGCCTCACCGATGTTCAGAAATCGTTGGCTATTGCCCAACGCAATCGAGAATACCGTAGACCCGGAATAGGGCAGGGCGGCGACGTAAACCAGTTTCGCACTGTGCTTTTGCATGGCATTCACTCAGTGCATAGACCAACCTCGCTTCAACAGATTTGACGCGCTTCTAAGCTCTCGGGTCTATGCCGAATAATAGTATTTGTACTCTTCGCGATAATAACCTTCCTTCGAATAAGAGGCCCGGGCGGCCTTCCTTTCGTTCACGGCGGTCAATGCAACCCCAACAATCTTGGATCTGACGCGTGTCAGTTCCCGCAAGCCATCGACAACCATGGCGCGACGCGTTCTGGCCCATCGCACAACGTAGACAATGGAATCGGCATGAGCGGCGACAATTTTTGCATCGGCGACGACAAGCGTCGGCGGGGTGTCTAGCACAACAAGGTCATAGCGATCCCTCAGCGTCTTGATCAAGGTTCTGAATTGCTGGGAAGACAGAATGTCAGCCGCATTCATTGCCGATTCAGGGTCTTGTGCCCTCGCGACGAGGACATCGACACCACTCGCGGCATCGCTGTAGATGCAATCATTCAATGGTGTATCACCGTTCACCGCCGAGAGAATTCCGGGTCTCGTATCGTTCACTCCGACCATTTCGGCCACGACAGGGCGCCGCAGGTCGCAATCGACCACGATCGCCGACTTGCCCATCTGCCGGCTGGTCAATGCCACAAGCATGGCTGTGGTGGACTTGCCTTCCTGCGGTATCGAGGAGGTGAACATCACGACCCTGGGCGTTACGCCTGTGTTCGAGAACAGAATGCTCGTTCGCAGATTTCTGACGGCTTCGGCCAGTCCCGACCTGGGGCGGTTCTTGAAGAGTTCAATGACCGTGCTGCGCCGACGCCTATGGCCGGCTGAAGGAATGGAGCCAAGCACCGTCTCGCCTGTGATCTGTTCGACCTCGGAGACAGTCCGGAACGTCCGGTTAAGTTTTTCAAGAAGGAAAATAAGGCCGATACCGAAAGCTGCTCCCAAGACGAGCGAGATCACTTGCGTTCGTTTTTGCGCCTGACGTTCAGGGGACAACGGCGGGTCCGCCGCGCTGAGTATTCGCGCGTCGGCGGCCGTGAGTTCCTCTTCCTGAGAGGTCTCTTCCAGTCGTTTCATGAGACTTTCGTAGAGGAGACGGCTTGCCTGTTCATCACGTTCGAGCGTGCGGATGTAGCTTTCGTTCTCCGCCTGTTCACGAGCGAGGATCTCCAGCGATCTGACCTCGGATTCGAGCGCCAACTCCCGCGCTTTCTTGTCTTCCCAGTTGATCCGAGCGGACTCCGCGATACGCAAAGCCTGTTCGGCCATTCGCGACTGCACGCCCTCGATCTGGATATCCAGGCGAAGCAGATGCTGAACGGGCGATACGGTCGCCCGCTGTGCCGCTTCCTTCTGCTCAAGAAGATCCGCCTCAGCCGTCAGCAACTCCGCGATCTGTTCCGATGTTCGGAATTCATAAACCGACCCCAGGTTCGCGGGGTCCCTGGCAGCGTCATTCAGACGCTCATAGATACTTTTCGCAGTACGGGTTTCGGTACGGGCGATGGCAAGGCTGGCGCTCAGGGCGTCCAACTGCCTGTTGGTGATATCCAGGCTTTGGCCGCCATCCTCGACCCGTTGCGTCCGCGCGATCGACACCGCCTGTTCGGCGCGCTCGGTTCTTTCGCGC
>ERZ869936.457-NODE-457-length-38868-cov-57.832659_pt1 | contig 38868 bp, 44 predicted proteins | sample MGYA00520876_ERZ869936 | MGnify/ENA primary metagenome ERZ869936 (study PRJEB32218, sample SAMN09650985) | biofilter metagenome | isolation source: enrty point of leading RO module | place: Saudi Arabia: Thuwal, RO plant located on Red Sea | collected 2016-02-17 ... | reverse complement strand
CTTGTGGCGTGAATGTAGTTACCTTATCCATTTAGTTATCCTCCTCTACGACTACAACCTTCTTGACCGTAGTCTTACCATTTTTATAAGCCTCCATGTGTATCGTTGCCTCAGCATAGTTATAACCTTTTCTAAGACAATCCCATAGTTGCTGTATAATTTCTATTAGCTCTTCTTTAGATTTCTCCATTTATTCTTCCTCCCAATGTATTTCTATACAATCGTGTAAGTTTTCGTTAGCCCACTTCAGAGGTTTCCTCGCTCGTTCTCTCGTGCGAATCATATCCTCGTGAAGTACTCTTTTACGAAACTTATATTCTCTATACCATTTAATTACCAATTTAACTCCTCCTGTTGCCATCGTTTAAATTTAATATATCTCAGTAATGCTTCACGGTATCCTATCTTAAAGATACGCATATAGCTACGGGGTGCAGTTACGTATGCAAACCAGTAGCCCTGCATCAATGCTATATATTTATTAGGTGTAAAGCCTGCGTGCTTATCGCACAACACAACTGGAAACGCATTGTCTATATTCATTTGTATATCCATGTGTGTAGACTTTGTACCTATCCTATCTCTGATACTAAATCTTCTAGGTTCTTGATAAGGTATACGACATCGTTGGCATGTATTCATCCAGTCCATAAGTCGTAATCCCAATCTATATCTTCTAAATAATCGTATTCATCCATTTATTCTTCCTCCAATACTCCGATATATTTTAAGCATCTAACACAGATGCCACCGTCTACTTTTACTCTGTTTCTTCTACAAAGAGTACATCTAATTTTGAATGACTTATCCTCACGATATACTCTATCCTTCTCGGATAATCTTTCTTTCTCATATTTCTTTATAGAATATTTGAACACTCCATCACGTGAGATAGAATATTCTTTTCGACAACCGTAACAGTACAGATTGTTCTTAGGTATTCTCTTGTCGCAGATATTGCATCTGTATTTATTCTTTATATTCTTTGGCATTGCCTCATCTGGAATATGAAATGTATCCCAAGATGTAGTTTTGATTTTATATTTGGCAGCCTTTACTTCTTGTTCAAGGTCGTCAAACATTGATTTATTATCCATTAGTATATCCTTTCTGTATAGATACCAACAGCCAGTTCGGCTTTGGAGTTCCAAGCTACCAGACCGTCCTATCAACTATATGAATACGTGGACTTTCTGGGCAGTTTTTTGACCCACGTCCGTAGGTTATAACGCAGTGCGCGAAATGTATATACTATTAATATAACGCATGCCCATGCGTATCAATTTCCAAAAAAAAACTGTCACATGTGTTATTGATATACCTCTCTCTCTTTACTTGTTATATATATATTTATTTGATTTATTGTACTGACTACCAAACAACGTGTGTGGTATAGACTGTCTGAGGTCTCCTGGTCGTGGGTTATTCACATGCGAAATTAATTGATTGTTTAGTTACGTGAATATTGATATAGAAATTTTTAGAAATGTGAGCATAAAAAAAAGGGCAGATGGCGAACCACCTACCCTTAATCTTATAGAGTCTTACTCATCGAAAGTTAGAAACTCTTGCCAAACGTTATCTTTTTTGAAATTAACATTAGCTTTGACCGCCATATTAACTGCTTTCTTAGCGTTTGGATTGTTGTTATATAAACCAATAGGGCATACATAATCGAACTTCTCACGTACTGCATCCGTACCTAGATAGACAAGCGCACTAGCCTTGATATCTCCAGACTTTGTGAAGATTTCTTTAGCATCTCCACTTAGTACAATTTGATGTACTTGATACACTGCTTGCCATGAGCGTAGATAGTGTTTAGATTCTTTACCATTGATAACTAATCTGTATCTAGCTACAGTTTTGTTAAGTTCTTTGCTGAAGACTGCGTCATCGACACGTCCAGCACCTACTCTGTATGCTTTTTTATCTAACATGAAAGGAGTAGTAGCTCTCATGTAGTCATTGATTTCAGTATTAAGTTTAGCTTTCGCCATCGTCTTATACCTTTCTGTTATTGGTCGTACCTTGTGTACAACCTCTGACACACTTGCTCAGAGTGTTGTACTGTATTGAGAGTTGAGTAGTGAGTAGTCATCTCAGTAAAATTTTTTACTGGAGCGAACGACTTTACTCGGCTGAAGGCAAGAGCGACTAGGCTTGTCCGTAGTCGGGAGTGAGTATAAGGAGATGTGTGCCACGAACAGTGCGCTTTAGCGCACAAAGTTTAGAGCGAATTAGATTGAGTGCGACAGCACACGAGTCGCTAGACGAGTTCTAGTGAGCGAGGCACACACGACTGGAGAAGAAAAATTTTGCTATAGTTCTTGCCATGTAATGGTGTTTACGGAGCTAGCGAATACGTGGAGCGTATGTAGTAAACAGCAATGCGAATTATGATTTGTAATTAATCTCACTGGATGTAATGAGCATGCAATGCAATGGCTTAGAACTATGGAGATGACGGGGTGTACGTATCTATACCTTGAAGGAGATATCTCGCACGAAGGTACGCTTGCGTACCCTCGTACATTTCAGAACGCGAGATACGACTGAATATTTTTTGCGAGCTTGCTCGCGTTTATGTCGCGCGAGTTTACGAGCGCGTCCAGATTTTGTACCACGAAAGTGCAGCGCACTTTCGTTTAGGCATCGGGCTTGGCGGGCGCGCGAGCTTGCGAGCGCGCGGGAAAAATTTTAATCGCTCGCTACGCTCGCTCTTGTGCTTATTAGCTCGCTCTTGCAATCGCTCACTAATTCGCACGAGTGTAAGCACGCTCACAAGAACTCTCTCCGAGAATGTAGAGTTCTGTTCGCTAACTTTACGACATGGCTACGCCATGAAGTCGCTACGCCACCACTACGTGGCTAGTGGCTCCGCTCCAATCAGTCAAGAAAGCTCGCTCGCTTGCGCTCGCTCGCAAGTCTTATAATAATTTACTTATTCCTTACCAGCTAGAAACCTACGCTTGCGTAGGTAGGGGTATGGGGAAGGTGTCCCCATTACTAGCACGGCACCTTTTAATATCTTTAGATATTCAAAGTAATTAACGCTAACCCGAAGGTTAGACTGAAATAATTAATATCTAGTGGATGACTAGCTTATGATTGTGTATGTATATTCTTTTCTTACATACACAATATGTAGAGAGATAGATAGTAATACTATATATTGTATGTATATGAATAGTATGAATATGTATGGGGGAGTGTCTAGGGTTTCTATCACTGGGTATGCAAATGTATACATATACTAGACAAATATTAACAAACTATACCATATATAGTGTATATGTTTTGGGGGTGGGATAAGTATGTGTGCGTCAGCTTGCTGGCGCTCTTGTATGGGTGGGGGTAGGTGGTGGTATAAGATTATATAATATATAGTACAGCTTCATACCATGTAACGGGGGTATTTAATGTGGCGTGGGGCAGGTGTGGTATGTGATACCTAAAAAAATTACTGGTAACTAGCACATAAAAACGTGACACCTACCTAACAGTTGACTGGGATAACGGTTACAGGAGGGTATGTAATGTCCTGTGTAAGTAGGTGTCCAGTTTAGTATAGCATAATACTCTTACTAGCAGTAAGAAAGAAATAATATTTCTTAACTTACTGTGCGTTTGGGGGGGGATGTGTTTTCGGGCAGGGGCGGACATATTACGTACGGTAAAAAAAATAATTCTTTTCTTTTCGTAAGTCCTCGGGTACTCGCCTTGTGGTAATCCCAGTCCTAACGCAATGATGTTAGTAGCGAGCTTTCGTCCGTCCGATAGCCTCTTTACCTGTAACTTAGTAATTCAAAAAGAATGTTTGTTAAAAGCATATTCATACTATCATAGTTATGGATATAAGGAGGTATTTTATTTATGAATTTGGGAAACAATTTGAAGTCGGTGAACAAGGTGAACTTCTTATTAAAAAATTCTATGAAAGTAAGACAGCAGAAGGTAAGTCAATCTATATTATCCGACCTGCACAACAGTGGGAGCAACAACAAGGAGCAGACTTCTTTGTAGTTAACAACGAGTTAGGTACAAAGTACTTTGAAGTTAAGACGGATACACAGAGCAAAGAGACAGGTAACGTAGCACTAGAAATCCAGATAGTGGACAACGAAGGATTCAAGTCTATTGGATGTGCAATGAAAACATTTCCTGATTATCTTTTTTACTGGATATACCCTACTGAAGAGATACTGTATTGGAACCCACAAAAACTAAATCCCTGGATAATAGATTGGATTGCAGACGGACACAGGATAGTAGAGGCAGAAAATAAAAATTTTTTTTCACGCTCTTTGCTCGTACCTATAGAGGAATTAAAAGCAACTGGGGACGTACGCTCTTTGACTGTATCGCAAGAACTAATTGATGAGGTTATCTATGGGAAACGTTTCCCCAACGGTCAGTCCTAATAATTTGTTTCGGACTTTCGTCAGAGATACATGGAAGTCCATCTATGTGATGTCTGTATTGTTCGTTACATACTAAACACTTTTGATGTCTGTTGTACGATTTGTCTACGATTGCCATGAGGTGGTCGAGTCTTATTGCAACTTCTCTACCTATTTTGTCAATATCGTTGTGTGTCATATCCTCCATGGGTAAACTATATTATCATAATGATTAAAACATGCAAGGACTGTAACAAGTCATTGACTTTTAAACGGAAGTTCAAGTTCTGTTCTAATCTTGCATGCTTTCAGTACAACGTAAAATTGAGGAGATATGATGGGCTACGGAATGAAGCGCATGAAGAAGAAGAGTAAGAAGAAGACTCGTAAGTCTAAAAAAATGTATTAGTATTAATACATGACTATTAATAGCCAAGGACAATTGTCTAGTAAATTACCTAAAGCGTACCAGTTACATCCCAAGGGTAATCAACAATGCAGTAACTGTACTTTCTATGAGGAGACTGGTAACTGCGCTTTATGGAATGCTATAGTACAACCTTTTGCTTGGTGTAAGAAATGGAAAGGTGGTGGCAATGCCTCCTAAGAAAAAACCTAAAAGAAAACCTATAAATGCTAAGACGAAAGCTACGTTACAGAAAAAAGCTGCTAACTCAAAATACACATACGCACAGTTGGCTGCCGTGTACCGTAGAGGTCAAGGTGCTTATCTATCTTCAGGTTCTAGGTCTGCTAGCATGGCTGCTTGGGCTATGGGTAGAGTAAATAGTTTTATTAAGGGTGGACATTCTCAAGATAATGATTTGAAGAAGAAAGGTGGTAAGAAACGTGCCTCCAAAAAAAAGCGCTCGTCCTCGAAGAAAAAAAAGTAGACGTAAGGTTAAGTATGAGAAGGGTGTACCTGCTAAGTATTTATCGAATAAAAAAAATTCTAAGTCTTCTGTGGCACGTGAGATTCGAGCTACAGCTAAGGCTTATAAAGAAGGACGGTATATAGATTTGAAAAAAGTACAGAAATCAAGAGCTGTTCGTAAGAGGAGAAAATAATGTCACACGCTGCTCGTAAAAAGGCTTTACTTAAAAAACACGGACTTAAAGGTGTTAACAAACCTAAGCGTACACCTAAACATCCTAAGAAGTCACATGTTGTTTTAGCACAAGAAGGTCATAAACTTAAACTAATTAGATTTGGTCAGCAAGGTGTTAGAGGTGCAGGTAAGAAACCTTCATCTGCTAAACAGAAAGCTAGACGTAAATCTTTTAAAGCAAGGCATGCTAAGAATATTAAAAAGGGGAAAATGTCAGCAGCCTATTGGGCTGATAAAGTCAAATGGTAAATATAGTCTGTGCTGTACCAGAGTGCAGTAACTTACTTCCAAAAGGTCAAAGAAAATTTTGTTCGGATAAATGTAGGCAACTTATTGATAAACGTAAATGGAGAGCTAAGAAGAATGGTGAGGTCTATATCCTTCCAGATAAAAAGACAAATATTAAAGCTAAGACACCTAAGAAAAAATCTGCAGACAAAGATGGACGCGTATCTGCTAGACGTGGTGATGTTTATGAAAAGTTCGTACAAGATGGACTTGTTCAAGAAGTATTGCAAGAAGATATATCAAGAGATGACGCTGCAAAAATACTTAAAGTATCTACAGCTCAAATATCAAGATTTCTTGCTGCGTATCAAGAAGACCTAGAACAAGAGAAAGCACAAGCTGATTGGGATGTACCTCAAGCAGCTATAGAGTCTTTATCATCTTTTAAAGAGTTTAGAGATAGATACTTTCTTACTGAAAAAGGTATACCCTTTGAAACTGCACCATTCCATGAGAACTGGATTAATGCACTAAACAAAGCTATAGATGAAGGTGGACAACAAATGATATTGTCACCACCACGTCATGGCAAGACAGAACTTCTTATACACTTTGCAATATGGCGTATTATGAAAAATCCTAACATAAGAATTATGTGGGTAGGTGGTAATGAAGACATTGCAAAGAACTCTGTGTCTTCTGTAATAGATACTTTAGAATCAAACGATAAACTAAAAGAAGAGTTTTGTGGACCAGGTGGTACGTTTAAACCAAAGACAAGAACAGGTAAGTCTTGGTCGCAAAATGGTTTTACAGTATCTACAAGAACAGTACACGGTATCAAGTCACCAACAATGATTGGTATTGGTAAAGGTGGTAAGATACTTTCTCGTGACTGTGACTTAATTATTGCAGACGACATTGAAGACCATGCATCTACTGCACAACCACGTGCAAGAAGTAATACTAAGAACTGGTGGACTACAACATTGGCATCTCGTAAAGAGGAACATACAGCTATTGTTGTTATTGGTTCAAGACAGCATCCTGATGATTTGTATTCTTCTTTGTTAGAGAGCGAAGCATGGGACACAATAGTAGAAGAAGCACATGACTCTAGTTGTACAATACCTGAACTAGAAGAAGAAGAACACGTAGATTGTATGTTGTGGTCAGGATTTAGAACTTACAAATGGTTGCTGTCAAGACGTAGAGATGCTATGACTACTGGTGGTTTACAAAGATTTGAGATGGTTTATCAAAATAGACCTGGTGAAGGTGGCGCATCTATATTTAGTTTAGAAGCTATTACAGAATGTTTAGATAAGAATACTGTAGTAGGTAGAGTTCCTAGAAACGCATACTTAGTTGCAGGATTAGACCCTGCTGCTTCTGGTTATCAAGCTGCATTTTTATGGGCAATCTTAGATGATGGTGAAGATGCATTGCTACAAATGGTAGATATAGAAAATAACAAAGGTGGTGGTATAGAAGAAGCATTACGTGTAATTAAAGAATGGCACAAAATGTATAACTTGTACCACTGGGTTATTGAAGAAAACAACTTTCAAAAAGCTATTAGACAAGACCCTCGTATAAAAGAATATGCGAATACTAACGGAATCATACTTGAAGGACATGAGACCTATAAAAACAAATGGGACAGTCACTTTGGTGTTACATCGTTAGCTCCTATGTTTCAAGATAAACTTATTGTGCTACCGTACGGTAATACTGAATCACAAGTTAAATCTGAAATGTATAGGAAACAGTTGTCTTATTTCTCAGCAAAGCGTAAAAATGTTTATAAATCTGATATAGTAATGGCAAGTTGGTTTCCAATAAAAGTATTACGTAAGTTGCAAAAAGCACATTATTCTGATATGGGAATTGATTACATACCTAGCTATGATGGCTTTGATGTAGTAGAATGGAATAACGCACCATGGAGTTAAATGCTAGTTAGCGACATATTAGACAGAACGATACACCTCAAAGAAATGCATGATGAGGCTTTGCCAGATAGGGCAAGGTTTCGTGCAATTATGAACGGTGGTGATGCAGGACTAGCAGCCTTACTTGGACCATCTATGCAAAACATGGACTCTGAGTTATTACCTGCACCTAACCTATTAGTATCAGCCTTAGATAGACTTGCACAAAAAATTGGTAGAGTACCAGCACTAGATGTGCATATCACAAACCCTAGAGATAGTGAAAGAAATAAAAAGAAAAAAGATAAGTTAGAACGTATTGTTACTTCTTATGACCAGTTTCAAAAGTTAGAATTACAATTACCACAAGTAGCTAGATGGCTACCTGGTTATGGTTTTGCTGTTTGGGTTATAACAACAAAGACTGACCCAGCAGGAAATGTTTATCCTGTAGCAGAACTAAGAGACCCATACTCTACATTCCCTGGATATCAAGGTGCTAACCAAATGGCAGAAGAACTTGTGTCAATTAGAAAAGTACCTGGTGAGTATCTAGTACAGATGTATCCAGAACTTAAATCATACTTTAATGACCAAGGAAGAAAAACAGATGAACCTTATAACTTTGTATCAGGCTTGTATGTAAATCCTGGTCAAGATGGTTCATGGGAAAACTCTAATGAACATGGTGAAGTAATTGTAGAATACATAAACCCAGAAGGTACGTATGTAGTACACGTTGCATCTAAAACAATTGTTGACTTTGTACCTAACCCACTGAAGTCAGGACCAGCTTTTGTTTGTGCTAAGAGATACTCTTTTGACCAGATACAAGGACAGTTTGACCAAGTTATAGGTTTAATGGCTGCTATGGCAAAGATAAACATTATGTCAGTTATAGCAATGGAAGATGCAGTATTTACAGAAACTAACATTGTTGGTGAGATAGAGTCTGGACAATATAGAAAAGGTAGAAATGCTATTAACTATCTATCACCAGGTTCACAGGTTGTAAAGCCAGTAACAAACTTGCCATATCAATTGTTTGAATCAGTATCAAGAATAGAAAGACATCTAAGAACTGTTGCAGGTTATCCAGTACAAGATGACTCTATATCTCCTAACAGTTTTGTTACAGGTAGAGGATTAGAAGAACTACAAGCTGGTATTGGTGCAATGGTCAATGAGTATCATAAAGTTTTACAACATGCAATACAAGAAATAGATTACAAGAGATTAGAGCTAGATGAATTAGTTCTGAACAAGCGTAAACCATTAGTAGGAACGCTAAGAGGTTCTGCGTTTGCTGAGAACTATACACCTACAACTGATATTGATAGTAACTATCTTACAAGACGTAAGTATGGTGCTATGGCTACATTTGATGAAGCAGGTAAAGTTATTACAGGATTGCAATTGTATCAAGCAGGTATTATTGACAAAGAGACTATGCAAAGAGAAATGGATGGTCTTGATAACCTACAGGCTATTAATGAAAGTATTACTAAAGAAAAAGCAGAAAAGGTTATGTTTGATTCTTTATTAGCACAAGCTAGTCAAGGTGACCCTAAAGCACAAATGGCTTTGGTAGAGATATATAGTAAACCAAACAGTGTTGGACCTATATTGAAGAAGTATTTTACTGCAGAAGAACCACAGCCAAATCAACAAGAAGCATTGATGGCACAAATGGCAGGAGCTGCACCTCAACAAGCAGGACCTCCTCCAGGACCACAAGACGTATTAAGTTTATTACAAGCAGGTGGATAATGGATTTCGACAGAACAAATAGTAACTTCCATCAAATAATTATGGGAGAAGAGTGGGAACTAGATAAGACAGCTATTGCAGAATTATATCTTAATGACAATATTCAAGAACAAGAAGTAGATATGGAACACTGGGCTAATATGGATGGGTTAACAATAGTTTATGTACCTGGATATGGAAGGGTACAGTTAGTATGGATAGAGGAAGATTATGACCAGAGGTAAAAAAGGAGCATTTGGAATAGATGAACAAAGAGGTGAAGGTTCATCAGCTAGAGAAGCAGCTTTAAGAGGCGCACCATTAGAGCCAGAAGTTACACCAATTCCTAGCCCTACTCCACCTGCAGTACAAGCTACTCCCCCACCACCACCTGTTATGGAAGGTAACGCATTTAGAGTATCGGAAAGTCAGGTAAACCCTGTAGAAGAGTTACCACAAGTAGAAGGTTATATGCCTAACAATCCTGTAAATATAGATAGAACAAACGCAATACTTGCAAGTATCAATGACATACTGGGAGGTTCTGAAGAAGCAAGTGCTATGATTAATACATAATGGCACTGTACGGATACGAACCACCTGATTTAGAACTTGCAAATATAGAAGAGCAACGTCTAAAAGAGAATCAATACAAAGCAGTTAAATCTCAAATACAATCTAAACCAGAGATTGCTACCAACTTAGAAAGTATTGTCAATAAGTTTGGAAACATACTTGGTAGAGATATTATGGTTGGTTCTGCTTTACTAGGATTTACTGAAGACTCTCCAGAGATATCTGCACTAGTTCAAAGACAAATAGAAATAGACCAAGAAAACTCAAGGAAGTTTGGTGAAAGACTACGTGCAATGGGTAGGGGAGTGGTACGTGGTGCATTTGTAGGTTTAGATTCTTTAGCAGAAGCGTTAATAAAAAGACCATATCAAGCTGCTGCAAGAGCTGCTATTGATGGTGGAATGTCACCACAATGGGCAAACCTAATATGGTTTACTCAATTGATGACTGCAGGTAACGGAGAAAACGTTATTGAGTTTTTATCAGGGGATGATGAGTTTGCAGAAAGATACAATAGAGCTAAAAGAACTTTAGGTCCTACTGTAGCTTCTCGAGCTATATCACAGTTAGCAAAAGGTGAAAAGGTTAACTTAGGTGAAGGATACTTTGGTAACAGTACTCTTGCTAGAGATACAGCTATATACAAAGAACTAGCATCTACAATTAAAGACCCTAATCAGTTAGCAGCTATTGAAGAAGCAATACAACAACAATTAGGTGTACCTATTACAGTATTAGAACGTGAAGCAGTAGAAGCCAATAAGTACAGAGGACAAACTATAAGCCCTGGTCGTATTATGGCTATGAACTTTGTAGAACCTGGTACTGAAAGATATAGACAAGTATCTGGTCTTATTGATGGTGTTGTTACTTTAGGCTTTGACCCTACAAACTTAGTAGGTGCATGGGCTACAAAGCTAACCAAAGCAGGAAAAGCATTTACTACTGGTAACAAAATGTCAGGTTGGTTGTCTACAAGACAAACAGGTGCAAACATATATCAAGCAGTTGATGTCATTATTGATGGTAAAAGACAATTTAGATATGTAGATGTTGGAGATAACATACTTAAAAATCCTACCTATACACTTGATGAGTTAGATTCTCTTGCAAAAGAAGGTGGTCTTGCTACATATAAGTTTTTTGAGAATGCAGGAGGTCAATCAGGAGTTGTAACTAAAAAAATAAAATTAGGAGAAGGAGAAAAAGGTGCAACACTTGGTAGAACATACAATCGTATACCTCGTGACGGAACCAATATAGATATTCTTATTGACAGAGAAGCAATAGGTAAAACAATTAGGACAGGTCCTGACGGTAAAAATATTTACGGTGGTGGTAGAAAAGGGATTGAAAAAGGTGTAATAGAAGATTATGAAGATTACATAGACTTTGTTATGGAGCATGAAGCTACTCATGCAAGAGCCTATGCAGGTGAAGCTCCTAAAGAAATTCAAAAGTTACATGATAAAAAAGTATCTCTAATTAAAAATAAAGCAAGTAAGGCTGAAATTAAAGCAGCAGGAAATGCTTATGAAGAGGCTATAAATGTTTATGTTAGTGGTGTCAAACTAGGTAGAATAAAACAATTAGAACGTGCAAAGAACGCTTCTGGTTTATCTAAGATACTTAGACCTTCACTGAATAAAACTAGATTTGAAGAATGGCATAACAGTACAGGTAAACAAATATACGATTTTATTTATAAAGGTGTACAAGATGGTGGCATAAAGTACGAAGACTTAATGAAGATACTTCCAGATATAGACCCTGCAAGTAAACAAGCAATACTTAAAGCTGACTCTGCAGACGCTGTAGGAGATATTATTGCTAAGAATGTTAGAGCTGGAAACATTACTAAAAGACTTGACCCGTATTCATTTACATTTAGAGGACATGTTTCAAGAGCAGCAGGACGTGTTATAGGTAGAAATGGAAAGATACTTGATGATGGAGGCAAGATTGACTTTTCTGATATGGGAGACTTTTTAGGTGTAGGTGCTGTTGTTAGTAGAAAAGCTGCTGATAATAAAATGTACAGATTGTTTAAAGAGATAGCACCTTCGTATATCACTACTAATTCAACTGTAAAAGGTTTTAGAGAATTAGAAACATTAATAGACTCACTGCCATTTAACTCACAACAAAGAAAACAAATGTTTGAAAGTCTTGGTGAAGCAAATGTCAGACTAAATAATCTTGCATTAGAACGAGGTAGCGTAGCAAAAGTTAGAATGACAGAAGAATTTTACAATTTATTATTAGGTTCTGATGAGTTAGGGAACAAAGGTATCTTAGGTGAATTACAAAAACTTATGACAGCTAAAGGATATCCTAAAGAGTTTTCAGGTGGTATACAAAAGTTTATTGCAGAAATTAGAGAGTCAAGAAAGTATTGGGTTTCTATTGTCGGTGATGACGTAGTTGATGTTGGGTTTAGTGGTTCTAAGTCTGGTAAAGCAGGTCAACAAGTACAAGATGCTATACAGTCTCAGTTAAATATAAATGAATTAAATGACATGCTTACACGTGGCGATAAAGATGCTATTAAAGAATTTGTATTAAATACGTATGATGGCAACTTAGAGTTTGCTCAACCTACTGCACAGCTAATGTCTGAAATGCTTACAGGTAATATACCTTTGCCTGATATGAATGAAACATACAGAATACTCGGTGAGTTTAGAAATACACTATATGCTATGACTGGTCTTAATAAGATTGGACCAAAGCGTATTGACTTACCACAGTTATTGTCATCTAAGAACTACGGTGATGATTTGTCAGAATTTGCTAAAACAAATGATGAGTTTGCTAAGTTTATTGCAGGATGGAAGTATCCATCATTTGATGATATTAGTGCTAATGCTAAAAATCCGAGAAAAGCGTTAGAGGCAAAACAATTAGAAGCAAGAAAAGAATTACTAGATGAGTATGCAAGATTATCTGGTAAGAAGTTTGAAGGACAATTTGAGCCACAAGTATTAGAAGTATTTGATTTACTTGATGACTATAAGATGGTACAAGAAGCATTTGGTGCAGGCAACATCGCATCAAACGCTGTTACACAAAACATAGCAAAACTATTTTATAAGTTTGATAAAGATGCACAGAGACTAACTAACTCTGTAATGATACGTTTAGCTAATAATGCTGTAACACAAGTTTGGAAACCATTTCAGCTATTAAGATTTGCATGGACTGTAAGAGTTATATCAGAAGAACAATTACGTATGTTTGCTGCTGACTTATCAAATATGTGGACACATCCTATATCTCATTTAGCCTATGCCTTTAATAGAAAAGCTGCAACAGATGCACTTGGTAATAGTTTTAAAGAGTCATTGTTATTTAAACAAGGAATGTCAAGAGGTAGTAACGGAATACTAATTAGAAAAGCTAATAGTGTTGATAGATATTTTGACACAGTTAAAAGAGATTTAGCTGTTAGAGATGCAGGTTCAAGAAGAAGATACGCACAAGGTTGGGCTACTGAGTTACAACAACTTGCTGATGATGATTTAGCTGTTGAGGTAGCAAGAATAATTGCAGGTAAAGGTCAATATAAATATAGAACTTTAGATGAACTAGCAGATGCTTTAGTTTACAGAGGTGGTTTTGGTGGAGATGATGTTCCTGATGTTAGTGATGAGTTATACAGAGCGTACAAAAACTGGGCAGAAGAATCAGATGCTATAACTTTAAATTCACGTAGAAAAATAGTTGAGGACCATGATAGAACTTTAGAATTTTTAGAATCAATACAAGCCAGACTTGTAGATAAGACTGGTGGAAACTTTAAGAAATACATAATGGTAAATGGTAAGAAAGTAGAAATACCAAAGGGTGTTGTTTATAGAAGCACTAGGGACCCTAATGGATTACCACTACGTATGTATTATGAAATAACAGATAATGGTCCACTTGCAGATACTTTAATATCAGGTATTGCAAAAGGAGAAACACAGTTCGGTTACTTAGATGCAGACGGCAAATTTATTGAGTCACTTAAACTTCCTTTAGGTAGTAAGGCAAGTGAGAAACAATATGATGAATTACTTAATGAATTACAAAGATATGTAGAACAAGGACCAGCAGTAGTTAAAGTATCGAGAAGAATAGATATGAGACCAGGTGTTGGTTCTAAATACAATAACACAGTAAATGCTTGGTTCGATTTATTAATGTCTAAACCTACAAACTTTCTATCTAGGTCTCCAGCATTCAAACAGTTTTATTGGCAACGAGTAGCAGAGACTGCCTATACTTTAAATGCAGAAGCATTACAAGTAGTACAAAAGAATGCACGTGCAGCTAAGATTGATAAAAAACTATTGAAGCAAATAGAAGAAGCTGTTCCACAACAAGGTGGAGTTAATCTTAAAAACTTAAATCAATATGATGAAGTTGCTAAAGCTGTAGCCTTGCAAGATGTACAAGAACTATTGTATGACTTAAATAAACGTTCACAGTTCTCTGAAGCTACTGCATTAATATTCCCATTCGCAGAAGTTCATAAAGAAATTGCAACTACATGGACAAGACTATTAAGAGAGAATCCTACTAAATTACGTAAGATGTATTTAACTGTAGACTCCTTAAAAGAATCTGACCCTAACAATGAAGGGGACAGTTTTATTTATACTGACCCACTAACAAACGAAGAAGTATTTGTTATACCAGTATGGGATAAAGTTCTTAATAATTATTTTCAAAAGGGACAGTTTTTTGGTGGTGAAGACATAACAGATGAGAGTGTACGTATGAGAACAGTAGGTTTTACATCATCAGCTAACATAGTTGCAGGTGGTCTAATACCTGGTGTTGGTCCTGCTGTACAAATAGGCGCACAGTATATATTTCCAAATATGAAAGAAACATCTGCTATTTATAAAACTATATTTCCTTATGGCGCACCTGAAGATGATTTAAGTTATGTTATTCCTTCATGGTTGCGTAAAGCAGCAGGTGCAGCAAACCTTGGTCCTGAATCATGGAGAAGACAATACAGTAACACTGCTAAAGATTTAATGAGAGCAAAATTACTTGCTGGTCATTTAGATTTAAGTACTGAGGAAAATGTTAAAGATGCACTACAAAAAGTAAAAAGACAAGCAACTGTATTAACAGTAATACGTTCTGGTGTACAAGGTACATTCTTAACTGGTGGTTCTTATAGATGGGAAAAAGAAGTAGAACCAGGTGGAGAGCTATACATGAATCCAGAAGAGTTAGTTAAAAGAGGTATAGACCCTGATGGTAGATATTTTGCATTTAATGTTTGGTCAACAGTTTATTATCAATTGCTTAGAGAGAATGGTGGAGATAGCTTAGTAGCAACACAACAGTTTAATAAATTATTTGGATATGACCCTACAGCATTATTGATATCTAAATCAAAAGAAGTAAGAAGAACACCGTACACAGAACCAGGATTAGCTGCAGCAGATGAAGAGTTGTTTAAAGACTTACCAGATGTAGCTTATTACTTTAATCCTGATAGTCCATTAGACGAGTTTAGTTATGTAGCTTGGATACAGTCATTTAGTGCAGATGCTATAGGTGATGGTATTGCAAGATATGATTTAGAACTAGGTGAATGGGCTGCTTTGTACAATATGGCTGCAGGAAGATTAGCTATGGAAAATTATAGAAGAAGTGTTAGTACACCAGGTTCTGTAGATTATATTGCTAGTACTAAAGTACGTAACGAGTCTATGTTTAGAATGAATGAATATCTTAGAGAAGCATTCCCAGGTTATGATATACAACCAAAGACTCCAGGTCCTACAGATATGGATACACAAATAAGACAGCTTAGAGAAGGTGCTGCTAGAGCAGACATGCAAGATAATGATGTAGCTAAAGCATTGAACATATACTTTCAGTCATACGATAACTTTGAAGAGATATTACAAAAACAAGCAGGAAGATTACAAGTTACACCTAAAAGACTTACAAGCTACTATGTTCGTGAAACATTTAGAAAACATGCTGAAGACCTTTACACACAATACCCTGAGTTTTACTATGTATGGCAAGATATTCTTAGCAAGCAAATTGAAGAAAACTTGGTTAAACTATTAGAAGAAGGAGCTAATTTATAATGAAAAAAAGCCTTGGTCAAATAATCGGTGAAATAATTGCTGGTTTACGTTTAGGCAAACAGCTATCTATAGAACAAGAGCTTGCTGCAGCAGAAGGCTGGGAAAAAGTTACTGCTGAAAATAGAGCAAATACAATAAGTTTTATTAATAGAGTAATCAATAGTATTCCTATTGCAGAAACAAATCAAACTCAAATAATGCAGGATGTTGCTGCTGCAGAAGGTGTAACAAATATTGTATCTAATTTTATATCAGATTATAAAAAAGGATTTAACAATGTTATACCAGATAGTTTTGAAGATGAACCAGAAGAAGAAGAACTACCAGAACCAGCAGTACAAGCAGGTGGTGCAGCCTTTGGTCCTAATATTGGTTCACCTATCAAACCACAAGTAGAAGCACTTAGTGCTGAACAAATAGAAAGTACTGTAAGAAATGCAATCAATATGGGACAAATTCCTGGAGCAACAATAAGTAGTGGTGGAACTGTGCAACCATTAACAGGACCTTTGTCGGAAGAAAATATTATTGCAGATTTAATTGCTGTTGCACCTGATATTAAATTTTTAGGATTACAAAGCAGAGGATATCCACTAGGTTATTCAGAAAGACAAGCTCCTGATTCAGGATATGGAAACTTTCCTGTGTACTTACCCGACATGGAACAATCATTCTTTGGTATGGCTGGTACCCCAGAATCATACATAGGTGACTTACAAGATAAATTACTTAGAGCTGGCTATTTAAGAAGTTCTTTTAGTCCAGAACAATTTGATGAAGCAACAGCAGCAGCAGTGCAAGAAGCTATGGCAGTACACAATATAGAAGGTCGTGTACCGAATATACCAGAAGTTGCAGGTTCTTTATTAGACTTTTTAGGACTAGGTACGGAAGAAACAAAGTATGCATGGGATGATGTACGTAACAGAGAAGTGAGAGATTTCTTTTTCAATGAACTAGATAAAGATGTAGCAACAGCAGACGATAGAAAATATAGTGATGTACTTACTGAGATACCTACATTCTCTGATGAGACTGCAGGCTATCTAATGCTAAATACATTGCAACAATACTTTCCTGGTGGACAAGTTACATTAGATAATATAAAGAATGCAACTACTCTTATAAATAAAGTAGCTGCTAATGTAGCACAAGATGTATCTAAGATGCAGAAAGATGCTGAAGCAGCTAGTATTGCTGCAGGTCAAGCTGCAATTACAGCAGCAGCAGAAGTCAGAAAACTTAGAGAACGTAATCCTAATTTATCTGATGAAGAGTTAAAACTAATGTATCCAGAATTATTTAATCAAACAGTAGAAGTATCTGGAGAGCTTGGTGCTTTTGGTGCAGGTGCTGCAGAAAGACAAAGCATACTCTTCCAACAAAAGATAGGTACAGCAGTACAAAATCTTATACAACCTGAGTTAGATTTTATAACAAAACAGAGACAATTTGATAGAGCAACTGGTAATTTATTAGCTGCTAATAGAGGACTTGCTGCTATAGAACAAGGAGCGCCTACGTAATGACACCATTAGAATTAGCTGCGTTATTAATATCTGCTGCTAACACACTTAAATCTGCAGGTATGGAACTAGAAAAAGACCCATCTAAAAACTTTTCTGATTTGGCTACATTAATTGCTATAGCTTATGGAGAAAACGAATCAGGAGAAAACATAGGTACAGGTCAATCTACATTAGTTGATGAAGAAGGTAACAGGGAAGTGTCTTTTGGTCCATTTCAAATAAATGAATTTTGGTATAAAGACCATTCAGACAGTGGAGATGTGACAGTTGTTAATAGTGAATATACAGATATTTTTAAAGATGCAAGTCGAGATGATATGATTACTTTATTACAAGACCCTATGAACTCTGCTGTAGCTGCAATCATAGTAGCTAACAGTAAAAAAGGATACGAAAACTGGAGTGTTTATAATAGCGATGCTTATGGTATTAAAGACCAAGATTTTGATTCTAAGTACTGGAAGACAGGATTTAATTCTGCTGCTAAAGAATTATATAAAATAGAAATACCAGAAATACAAGGAGGAGTAATTCCACCTGAACAACCTGAAGAACCAATAAAAGCAGAAGGTGCGTTGGGTATGGAGCGTAGAGAACAAGGTTATTCACAAAGAGAAGTAGCTATGTTTAATAGAGCAGTAGATAGAATATCTGCAGAAGTAAATAAAGTAGAAGGTTCTGCTAATCCAGAAACTAAAAGACAGATACAAATTATTCTTGGTCAGGAATTAGGTTTCGATATGGATACTTTACCTCAACCTAGAAGAAGTAACTATGATGACGTTGATAGGACTATAATAGATTTTGTGGCAGAACTCGGTAGACAAAAAGCAAAGTTGGGTGGATAGTGCCAATATTTTATAACGAAGATGGATTAGCAGGAGAGTTCAATAGTATTTACTCTGCTATGAACTCAGGATATTATTATACATCACCTCCTGAAAGAAATGAGCCAGATACAGAAGTTGATTTAGAAGTAGCTCCTGTAGCAGATTTTGTTAGAGAAGCTGATGGTACATTTTATTATTTCTTTAAGATACCTTTAATAGATGAACAATTATATGCTTTCTATACTTCTGATACATTATTTGATGGACAAGATTTTCAAGAAGGAACACCAGATGAAATACTTGGACAGGCAGTAAACTTTGGAAACTTAGCACAAGTACCAGAGGAGTATAGAGGTTTAAGTCCTGTAGATTACTTTATATCAGAGATAAAAGCAGAAGCTGTAAAGAACCCTTTCTTGTTAGAGAAAGAAGCAGCAGGTGCAGTTAATCAATTAGGAGAGGATATTGGTGGACAGTATTCTGTTCTAAATGCATACTTAGAATCTTTATTTGAAGGCAAGACATACACTTACGATGATTATGCCATTAGAAGTAATATCATAAATAGTTTAACTGGAGATGAACTTACATACTTCAAAGCCATTGCTCTAGGAACTGATAGAGATAGCAATGCTACATTAAGAAATCTTGAAGACAAAGTTATGTTAGAGATGAGTGGACTTCTTGCTACGTATGGTTTAGTTAACTTAGATGAAACTCTTACAGACTACATGTACAATCAAAGACTTACTGGCAAGTATGATTCTAAAATGCTTGCAGAACAATTTAGATTATTAGCATTTCCAGAACTACCAGGATATAGAGACCCTAAATTCTTAGAATACATAAATAAAAATACAGTGGCTGCTTCTGTAAGTAAAGCGAATATAAATAAAGTAGAACAAAGTATTTTAAATAAACTAGGTCCAGATTTAGGAAGTGGATTTACACAGGAAGACAAAAGGTTCTTATCTAATCTTTATGGGGTAAAAGGTGGTCAAGCTATTCTTGATGCACAGTTACAAGATATATGGGATGCTTCAGTTGCCGATAGGTATAAAGGCAAGAGCTACAATTTAGCATTAGCATCTTTACGTCCTGTTTTAGCTAAAGAGGGCAACCTAGATGAGAGTGGGCGAGACAAAGATTTCGTCTACTCTGTATTACAAGAAGATGACCCTAGCAAAATCACTAAGATGGCTAGGGCATACTTCGTTGGTATAAATGATGAAGGAGCATTAACTAAGATGGCAGCAGGTCTTAAAGGTCAAGGTTTGAATCAAGTCATTGCAGGTGGTGCTATAACAGGAGTTTATTAATGAGTAATCCAATCATAAAAGGTAAGAACGAACAAGTAACAATTTATAAAGATGGAGTTATTTCTACTGCACAAAAAGGTGTACGTAAGAATGACAAAAATGGTATATCAGAATTAAATAGAAAACTTGCTGCTGGTTGGAGTTTAAATCCTGGAGGAGGAGGACCTAAGAGTGTAGCTCCTACTTCTACTCAAGGTTCTACAAGTTCTACAAGTAGTACATCATCTACATCTGGAAGCACCTCTGATGGTGACGAAGTATACTATAACAGGCTTGGTCAACCAGGTAAGAAGGGAGAAAGAAACCCTGACCCTAATTTAACAGATGACCAAGCAGCTTACTTATTTAAAGACCCACCAGGTCAAGGAGACAATACAGGACTAACAGCATCAGGTGCTGTAGCTTCTGCTCCTGAAACAACAACATCAGGTGGTGAAACTACTGCTGGTGTTACATCAAGTGAAGACTTCTTTAATAATTTACAAAAGATATTTGATGATTTTGGTAAAGCATTAAATCCTTTAGAAACTCCTGAAGATGTACTTACACCAGAACAAATAGAAGATATAGTTCCTTGGTTAGCTGGTAAAGGTACTTTGTTACAAACATATACAGATAATTATATAGAGACTGGTAATGCAGACTTTGCTATTGCAGCAGTTAGACAATCAGAAGAATATTCTACATACTACCCTGGCATCAAAAGAGATGATGGTTCGTTAAGAATGAATGAGACACAGTATGAACAAACCAGAGAAGGATACTTTAGAGTATTTTTAGAGAATGGATTAAACCCTACAGTATTTGACCAAGCAGGTAAAGTAGCACAGCTAATTGCAGGAGATGTATCTGTACCAGAGTTTAGAACTAGAGTAGAGGCAACACGTAAAGCATTTGTTGATAATCCTTTAGCAGAAGAAATTAAAGCATATTACTCTACAAACTTTGGTGTTGATGTAAATGATGAAGCAGTATTAGTTGCTGGTCTTGACCCAGATATGTCTGTAGCTATATTAACTAACCAGATAGCACAAGCAGAGTTAGGTGCTGAAGCTGCACTAAGAAACTTAGATTTGAATACACAACAAGCACAAAGATTATTACAAGCAGGTATAACACAAGAAGGTGCATCAAGATTGTTTGCTAGAAGTGCAAGTAAGATTGGTCAGTTAAATAGATTAAGTAGACAACAATCAAGGTCTACTCCTATAACATTAGAGAGTGTTATACAGACTGATGTATTCCAAGACCCTGAATCAGCTAGAAGAGAACAAGCAATACTAGCACAAAATATATCAGCTAGTTCTGTACAGGCAGGAGCTGCAAGAAATCAGGGTGGAGCAGTTGTAGGTTTAGAAGAAGCCTAGTATACTATATATAGTGCCTGTCGAGGTCGGCACGCTAAATATAGGGTCGAAAATCGAGAGAGCCTCCAAGGTGTTCTCTTTGTTGTTCAAAAATCCTTGCGTACTATATCCCTTATAATTACCTAGCGATTATTGTTTATGGGATTTTTATATGCTAGAGAAGATGGAGAAATAAATGAACGAAGAACAAATTACAACTGATACACCTGATGAGGGAAGTATTCAACAGTTAAGAGAAGAATATAAACGACTCAAGGCTGAGAATAAAGCCTACAAGCAGAATGTTATGAACTCTGCTTTACAATCATTAGGTCTTGAAGCTGATAAAGGTATCGGCAAAGCTGTTACTAAATTGTATGATGGCGAAATGAATAGTGAATCTATTGCTGCTTTTGTACAAGAAGAGTTTGGTGAGGTAGGTGCTATTAATGCTAATACTGAACCTGCACAAGAAACAGTAGCTGATAATGTTGTAGCAGCTCAATCACGTGTAGAGCAATTACAAAAAGTTGGAGTAGATAATAAGCCTATGGATACCATGGCTACATTCCGACAGTTTGTTAATTCTCCTGAGACAAGTACAAAAGATTCTATCGCAGCCAAAATGGCAATGATAGAGCAACAAAAAGATAAGTAAAATAGGAGACAATAATGGGACCAATTACAACCCCTGACCCAATTTACGCATCAGACATAAATAATTTTCAAGGAGAATTATTTCGCGTAGGTGGTCAAAGAACACCTTTCTTATCTGCTATGGGTGGTTTGTCTGGTGGCGGAAAAGTTATACAATCAACTTTCTTCCAATTCCAAACAGCCGATAATGCTACTATTTCCTCAGCACCTACAGAAGGTACAGAGGGTGGCGCACCAACAGAATACCTTGGTCGTAACAGAGGAGCATATACTCAGGTAACACAGATATTTCATAAAGGTGTAAAAATGTCATACACAGCTATGGCAGCCTATAATCAACAAAATGCGTTTGATTTAGGTGCAGCAGGTTATGGTTCATCAGATGGTGATGGAACATTAACTAATGCTGACAAGTTAGCTCTATTTGGAGGTAACCCAATTACAGATGAATTAGCAGAACAGCTAGAACTAGCTCTTGAAAAAGTAGCTAGAGAAGTTGAATACTTTGCTATTAATGGTGTATTCGCAGATGGCGTACACGCTTCTAACCCTATTGGAGACAATAGAACATTTAGAGGATTGTCAGCTCACTGTGCATTGAATGGTGGTAACACATACTTCAATACAAGCACAGAAGCTACAGGTGGTACTGCTAAGAAATTAGACTGGAACGCAGTTGCTAAAGGTCTAAAGACTCTTTATGATGCAAACGCACCAGTTAAGAATCCTGTTCTTTTGGTTAACTCAGCTAACTTATTAGAACTCAACAAGCAATTGTTATCACCACAATCTGGTGGTACAACTGCTGCTATCCTTCCAAGAGATAGAAATGTCGGTGGTGTTGATATCGACACAGTCGTAACACCATTCGGTTCTATCGGAATGATGGTATTAGACTCAAACATTTTGGGAAGCAACGATGCATTCATCGTTGACATGGCTTATGTAAGCCCTATCTTCACAAACATTCCTGGTAAAGGAACAGTATTCGTGAGAGATATTGACCAAAGTGATAACGCAAGAGTTGCAAAAGCAATCTATATGGAGATGGGAATCGACTTCGGTCCTCCACAATATCATCTTCACATAGACGAAATTGCTACTCCGTAGTAATTAAGTTAAACAAGATTAGGGTGGAACTCCACCTCCACCCTTTTCTTGTGCTATAGTAAGGAAGATATGTATAAATTTGACGTTAAAGATGTAACAATAGATATCTCTGAAAATGCAACGCAATCAAATGCTGTAAATACTGATGGCATGTTGTTAACAGGAATTGTATTTCCTGCAGCAATGACAGGTACAACAGTAACATTTGATTTTTCTGTTGATGGTACAAACTTCTATGATGTTGTTGAAACAGACGGTACTGCTGTATCTTATACTGTTACTGCAGGAGACGTAGTCAGAGTAGACCCTAGTGGTTGGGCTTTTGCTTCTTCAGGATTTTTAAAGATAGTATCAGGTTCATCAGAAGCTGCAGACAGAGTTATTAAATTAATATTTAGAACAGCTTAGGAGGACCAATGAGTAGTACCATTGGTGACCTTGTAGATAGGACTTTTAGAGAGTACCTAGAACCTATGGATGACATAGTAAGCTACACAACTTTAGAGACTGGTGTAGACGCTTCTGCAACAAGTATTCAATTCAATGGAGATTTACTTTCTATTGAAGAAGAAGATGCTTTAGATGCAGGAACAATAATAGAAATAGGACAAGAGCTTATGCTATGTCGTGACCTAAACTCAGTTAATAACACAATTACTGTAACTAGAGGTGCTAGAGGTACAACTGCTGTAGCGCATACAGCAGGTGCTTTGATAAAGATATCACCTCCATTTCCTAGAAAGAATGTATTTGATGCTGTATGTGACCAGATAAAGAATATGTATCCAACATTGTTTGCTACAGAAACTAAAACAGTTACTGCTGCAGTTGGATATGAAATACTTGGTGACCACGGTGCTGATTCTGATAACAATAATTATTTAGTTGCTCCACTTGCTGCTATATCTCAATACACAGATTTCTCTGCAGGCTCTGATTCAACAGGAATAAGATTTCAGGGAGTACAAGTAGAGCTTATAGACTTACCAAATCCATTTACTTATGTAGATAGCGATGGTGTATCAAGAACAAAGAGTTACACTACAGGACCACAAGTTGTGCATGCAATACAAACGTACAATATATTGCAAGGTCATACAGTGTACGTAACATTTAAAAAGAAATTTATAGACCCTACAGCAGAGACAGATACACTTGCAACTATAGGATTAGAAGATGAGTACGAACCTATTGTTATGGCAGGTGTTGCTGCACAAATGATGTCAGGAAGAGATATACCTACAGCTACTGCAGATTACATAACTGACCAAATGTCAGTACAAAACTTTCCTGTGGACTCTGCTACAAGAATTAGAAACTCATTACTTTCATACCAAAGAGCTTTAATAGCACAAGCACGAAAGGACCTTAGAGCTAGGTATCCTGAACCAGTTACTATCAACAGTATAAGTTACGGATAATGCCTAGAATAGCAACAACTCTAAACATTAATAACCCACAAAGGTACGGATATGACGTACGTTTGGACACTATGTTACTTAGAGCTGCTATTGGTCCTGGTAGAGAAATGCAGATACAATCATCAGATGTTGCAGCAGGACAACAAGTAAATGTAAAACAAAATCCAGAAGACTTTACTACTAACTTAGGACGTATATATTCAAGAAATAATTTTGCTGGTGGTTCAAACTTAGATACAGCACATAGAGCAAATGGTTCTCCAAAAGATACTACAAGATTTTGGGATAGCAAAGGTATAGATGTATTTCACACTGATGATGAAACCTCTTACCACATTAAGTTACTTAATAAAATGCAAGCCCAAGGTGTTATATTGACTGGAGATAACAATTACATTGTACAAACAACTGACAATACTTTGTATGTAACTGATGAAACAGATATACACAAGAGTACAGATAATGGAGAAACTTGGACAGAGATAACAGCAACAGGAGCTACTCATGACTTTACAGGTATAGCAGCAGTAGGTAATACTGTCTATCTAACTACTGCAAATGGAACTACAGCTTCTCAATTAATTAAATACGATGGTTCTTCATTTACAACTTTAACAACTAACCAAGCATCTAATGGTGGATTGACAGGTGTATGGTTTGTAAAAGGACAATTGTTTATATCAGGAGATAATGGAACTGTAGAATTATTGTGGGCAGTAAGTCCTTTTGATAAGTCTTGGTCTAGTTCTGATTTACAAGATGGAGATGCAATAGTTACTTTTGAAGATACACATCATGTGTCAGCAATTGTAGACGCAGGCGCAGTAGTATTAGCTGCTTCTACAAATGGTGATATATATTCTGTAAAAGATGATGCAGGAACTATGAAACTTAAAGGACAAACTAATGTACCTTTTGAAGAAGTGCATTCTATTGCAGCATCAGAAGGACAAGTTTTTTTTGGAACAAAAGATAAGTCTAAATCAATAGGTAGGTTTTATCGTGCAGAATTAAGAGTTGCTGATGACTTATATGTACTAGGTGGACGACAGTTAATTAAAGAATGGGACATAGATAATATTGACACGACACCGTATTCAATGTTTGTATCAAGAGATAGCATTTACATGGGAGTACAAGAGTCAACAAATGAAAGTTATTTATGGAGATATTACTTACCTACTGCTGGTATAGCCAGAGATTTAAGTTTAAATAACGGTGGTAAAGTATACGGTATTACAATTGCTGATGGTAAATTCGTATGTGTTGTAAATGATGTTGCAGTTGTAAAAGAAACTGTAGAGTTTGAAGATGAAGGATATTTAATTACAGCAGCCGCAGACTTTTTTACTGCTGAGCAAAAACAGTTTGTAGGTGCAGAAGTATCTACATTTGATTTACCTTCTGACACAGAAGTAGAGTTAAAGTTTTCAACAAAGTTTGAAGCGTTAGATAATCCAAATGATAGTTCATATAAACTAGCGTTAAAACAAACAATAGGTATTGGAGAAAAAGAAGTACAGTTAACTGAAGTATCGAGATACATTATAGGTAAACTTACTTTAAAATCGACTAACCGTGTCAATACACCTAAACTTAAATCACTGCAGTTTCGTGCATTAGCTAGACCAGAACTTGTAGTAGTACAAATACCTATCAATATATCTGACAGAGTTGAAAGACCTGGAAGAAAACCTATAAAGGTTAAAGGATTAGGTAATACGATATACGAAGAAATAAAACAACGTGAAGGTACATCTGTTACATTAGAACTGTTTGACCCACCTGAAGTTATTAAAGGTGTTGTTGAAAGAATAAGTTATCCTATTAATTCTAATGTTGAAAGAGGAAGTGTTGTGCAGTATGCTATAATGACAGTGCGTGGTACGAGACAACCTGATACTACAGAATTGTCAAGTAACATGGTATTTGGTATAAGTCCACTAGGACAATTGAGATTTGGAGCGTAATGACAGCACAAGAAGTTAAATACTCAAACTTTTTTGAAACGACATTAAATGGAATTGTAGCTGGTAGTGCTACAGCTATGACGTTAAACGAAGCACCAACAAGTGATGGAAGCAATAACATAACTGCTCCATACTATTTAGTTATTGACCCTGACAATGAAACAGCCAGAGAAGTAGTAGAAGTTACTGCATCATCTGGAACAAGTATTACTGCTATGACACGTGACGTAGAAGGTAGACATGCTAGTGACCCTGACCATTCTGATGGAACTACAGTGCGTATGGCAGTTGTTAAAGAAATGTTTGAAGACATACATGACAGAATTGATGTAGGTCTTGTTAATGAAAATTTATTTAGAAATGGAAATTGTTTAGCACAACAAAACTCTAACCCAGCAGCAGGTAGCTATACTTTAACAAGTAGTTATGCTCAAGTACCTATAGATGGTTGGTATGGTAAGACCACATCTGCTGCCTCTGTCTCTACACAAGAGAGTGGAATTGCTAGTGGTACTATGGATGATAGACCATTTGAAGCTCCTCTTAGGACGTTATTTATAAGTAGTGGTGGTACTTTCAATCAAACGTTTATAGTACAACCTATAGCTAATCAACCATTCTTGTATAGACGAACAATGACACTAAGTTGTTGGTTTAAGTCAACATCATCATCTAAACCTGCAATACAAGGACACTATGATTTTAGTTACACAATTGGTGACGTAACTTCAGGAGGTGGAGATTTAGGTACTGCTGTTACTTCTACTTCAGAATGGCAAAAGTTTGAACATACCTTTCAATGGGACCCTGGAACATACGGTGCAGGTTCAAGTACTGCTACCTTTGAAGACCATGAAGAAGGAGTTTTTGGTTTTAAAATTACACAAGGTACTGGTACTGGTGGAGATATACAAATTACTGGTATGAAGTTAGAACTTGGAACGGTCTCTACACAAAATACAGAAATTAAAGCTGAAGAGGTAAATGAGTGTGAGAAGTTTTTTAAAAGATATGGACGTAACTTTGCATCGTCTACCAATGATTTAGTTATTGCTACTGGTGTAGCTACATCCACCACAGCTTATAAAGTATTTATGCCTATAACACCTATGTGGACTAATAAGATAGGCAATATAGATTTAGGAATAACAGGTACCTTAGAAATAGCAGGTGCTAGTTACGAAGAAGATGTAACAAGTGTAACATTTCCTAGCTATCCAGGTACTGCAGGTAATGGTATGTCAAATCCTGGCATGATAACAATAACTGGTACGATTAGTAGTGGTACGTTTACATCTGGTGAATTTGTAGAATTGAGAGCTGCTAATAATCGTGGGTTCATAACTGTTGATGCAGAAAGTTTCTTGATACCGTAATGAGCATGTTAATAATGCTCAAAGAAGGTGGCGGCTTAAACATAGACGGACCTGGAGTAAACGAAGATATAGATTTACTACCTAATGAACAAGGTAAGTTAACACTTATAGAAACAAAAACAATTTCTGTAGATACTGCTGAATTTGAGTTTGATGATTTACAAACAGATACATTTAATACACATCACATTATTGGTGAGTTACCTGTATCTGGTACTGACGGTACAACGTATGAAATAAGAATGCAATACACTGTAGGTGGTACACGTATTACATCTGGCAATCAGTACAACCATAGATTCTTACAAATAAAAGCAGGTTCAGGTGCAAGAAGTATACGTTCAGGTAATCAGAATTATCATCTTGCAAGAGAACAAGTTGATGACGCTGCTGCTGAAAAAAGTTTTAACTTTAATAATGTAATGCACAACTTAGGTAGCACAACATTAGCTAAGATAACAGAGTTTAGAGGTTCTTCACATGCAGGTGCTACTACAAGTAGGCAATCACTAGGTGGTTGGGTATTTAGTAATACAGGTGCTGTAGAAAAAATACATTTTTATACAACTGCTACTAACGGTTTTAGAGCAGGTGCAAGACTTTCACTATATGGATATGCAGAATAATGGCAGGAAAATTAGAATTAGTTAACACCTTTACAGGCTCTAGTCAAAGTACATTAAATCTTAATGGTATATTTACAGATGATTATGATTTTTACCACGTCCATATCAGAGGTTTACAAAGCGCAGATGCCTCCAATCCTAGACCAACAGTTAAAATACTAGATGATTCTAATGCAGAGTTAGGTGCAACTAATTACGACTACGCTTCTTTAGAGTTATCAGATAATGGTACACTTACAGATAACAATCAGAACTCTGACCAAAGCAGTAGTGTATTGATAATGGTAGATAGTGGTACTGCACATAACATGCAAGCACATCTAAAAGTTTTTTCTCCTAGAAGTACAACATTTTATAAATATATTTGGGCAGCTTGTAACAGTGAAGCAGGATACAACAAAGTTGGTACAATGGTAAAGACAACAACTGCTGCTGGTGGTTTGAAAATAGAAACTGCAGGCACATTTAGTGAAATACATGCAGCAGTATACGGAGTAAAACACGAATGAGTGCAGATAAATTAGAATTAATACAATCAGTAGAAGTTACAAGTGCTACAGCAACAGTTACATTAGGTGGAACTGACTGGGTAAATACATACGATAGTTACAAAGTTGTTATTACAGGTGTATCAATAGACGCTGCTGAAGAAATACACATGCACTTTTTAGATAACACTAATGCACAAGTAACTTCAAACTATAGTTACTCATTCCAACGTTCATCAGTAAGTACAGCATCTACAGAAACAACTGTTAAAGCTACTGGTGCTAATGATATAGAGATTGGTGAAACAGGTACAGGTACAGGTGCAATGTTTGCTTGTGAATTACTACTACAAGATTTTAATGACGCTACTAAGTTATCTTCTGGCATGATGGATATTGTATTTCAAAATGCTAGTGGTGAAGTATCAACAGAAACTGGTGGTTTCTTTAACACAACTGCAGCAGTACATAAAGGCTTACAGTTTGAAGTAGAAACTGGAGATAATTTTACTGCAGGAAGATTTACTTTATACGGTATTGGTTCTTAATCTGTGGTATAATCCACGCATGGACTACATCATAGGGTTTTTATTAGGATTTTTTTTAAAAGATATTCATAATCTTATTACAAGAATAAATAAATACGACTGGGAAAATCGAAATTATTATGACAAAGCATACACATGGCAAGATGACATCTATATGTCAGAGGACGACTTACCGTAAATGTCACACAACAATGGCTACACGCAGAAGGAATTATTAAATATGGTCATTGATAGACTAGATAAAATTGAAGAAAAATTGGATGCCAAATTAGATAAGGCAGAGTTTTACAAAGTACTAACGCTAATCGTAGCAGTAGGTGGAGTTGTTGCAGCAATAATAATGTAATGCTGAGATTACTCTTAGCTGTCCTCTTATTAATACCTTTGCCTGTATTGGCAGCAGAGGTTACCGTAGATGAACCTTTTGATGAAAATGGTTTTACACAATCTACAATCAGTGTTACAAATTGGTCTTTAAGTAATGACACATCTACAAATTATGAGATAAGTAATTTATGGGCAGGAGACTACGGAACTACAGGCTATTCAATTAATTACAATATCAATAGTGTAAGCAATCGTATGTTGCAAATTACTTTTTCAGAAAACGATATTACAGAAATAGGTTTTAAAGTGGGTGCAGTAAATTATGAATGGCATTACAACGTATTTATAAAAGACGCAGACGGTAATTCATCTAATCCAGATTGGGTTACATATTCAATTACAGGTCAATATCAAGACTTTGATGAGTCTTATACTGCACCTGAAGGCTACACCATTTGGCGAATTGAAATGAACTTTAGTGATTATGTATTGGTTGATGATTTATACTATGTATATGATGATGGCACTACTGAAACAACTACTACTTCTTCTACTACTTCTAGCACTACGACAAGTACCACTACTACATCTACTACAACAACATCTAGTACGACAACAACTACGACAATACCCCCCACCGAAGAAGAATTAAATTTTGCTGAGACTGGTATTTACGAGACCAACTCAGAACGTAAAGCTAGAGAGGAAGCTGAGGCTGAGGCTGCTCGTGTTAAAGCTGCTCAAGACTGGGAACGTGAACAGAATCATAAAGAAACTGGTATTTACGAATTAGATTCTGAACGTAGAGAGCGTGAAGCTAAGGAAGCTGAAGCTGCTGCTGAACTTGCTCGTGATGAAGAGCGTAAGAATAATCAAGAGATACACGATTGCTATATGACTAATGCTCAAATAGAGCGTGGTGATTGTGAACCTTATAATCAGAAACTCAAAGCTGAAGAAGAGGCACGTATTGCTGAGGAGAAACGTATTGAGGAGGAACGTCTTGCTGAAGAAGAGCGTATTGCTGAAGAAAAACGTTTAGAGGAAGAGCGTATTGCTGAAGAGTTAAAGGCTAAAGAAGAGGCTGAGGCTGTACTTGAAGAACTAGATGTTGATTTACCTGAAGAGGAAGTAGAAGAATTTATTGAAGTTGTCAAAGAAGTAGAAGAGTTTGTTGAGGACTTAATTATTGAAGAAGAAGTGTTTGAGATACCTGAAGAGATTATAATTGTATTACCTGAAGAACCTGAAGAGGAGATTGTAGAAGATGAGTTGGACGAAGAGATACAACGAGATGACGACATCCGAGAAGAAGAGATTCAAGAAGAAGATGGCTCAGAACTGGAACAAGTCCAGGACATACTGGTTTCAGTAGACGAAGAAGATATTGAAGAATATGTTGAAGAACTTGAGCCAGAAGAAGTTATTGAAATCGTTGAGAGTGTGGTTGAGGTGGATGTATCTGAAATCACTGAAGAAGAAATTGCAGTTGTAGCTGAAGTTGTTGAACAAGCTATTGAGGTTGTAGAAGAACTTACAGAAGAACAAGTAGAGGTAGTAGCTGAAGTCTTATCAGTAGAAACAGAAGACGTTGAGATAATTTCTGAGACTGCTAAAGATGATGAGGTCATTGCCGAGGCAGTAGAAACATTCGTAGAAAAAGCTGTAGAAAATGCAGATGTAGAGGACTACACATTTGCTGATGTTGTTACAGAGATACAGTTTGACAACTTTATTGAAGACCCCTTAGAAGTATTAGTTGATTTTGAAGACATAGACTTATCTAATATAGGTGATGATATGACTCAAGACCAAAAAGAAAAAGCCCAGGAAGTAGTTGTGCCAGTTATTATTACTAGAATAGCTAGTATGGCAGCTTTCGTATTTAGGAGAACACTATGATAAAAAAGTTATGGAAGTGGATAGTAGATATAGTTAAGGAAACATTAAACCTTAGCTGGACACTCGTTGGATTAGTGATTGCAACACTTACACTTACTGGAAGTGCGCAGCAAATCACAGGACTTGCCACTATAATTACTTTATGTATATGGTTATTAACAATAAATTTCAGAAAGTAAAGTGTTATAGTTACATACAAGAAAAGACAGGCACACGTATAAGTGTCTGTAATTGTAAATATGGGAGTATAGCAAATGAATGTGAATAAATGTTGTAACAGTTGTTGTTGCAAGGAAGGTGGAAACGATGAAGCTAACAGTAGTTAGAACACAATTTGGAACAGATGCTACAAATGGCATCTTATTAGTCGATGGTATCTTTGAATGTTTTACATTAGAGGACCAATATCAAGCAGTAAAAGTTATGCACGAAACCTGCATACCTGAAGGTACATACGATATAAAGTTCAGAACAGTCGGTGGATTTCACGAGAAGTACAAAAAGAAATATCAGAATGCACACTATGGAATGCTGCATTTACAGGATGTTCCTAACTTTACTTATATCTTGATACATGGTGGAAACACCGATGAGCATACCTCGGGTTGTCTTATTGTCGGGGAAACTCAACAAGATTTAGATATTTCTAAGGATGGGTTCATATCAAGAAGTCAAATAGCATACAAGAAACTCTATAGAAAAGTTGCAAATGTATTGCTACAAGGTAAGCCAGTATCAATTGAATACACAACTATAGATAAATTATTAAACAATAAAGTAGATAACCAACAAAAAGACCACATGGTTTTAGCTAGTTCTGTATATGAAAAACTACAAGAGATTAACGGTGGAGTCATGCAACTCAATGCTAAAATCAAAGGAAGAGTTATATCATAATGTTTAAGAAGTTAAGTAGAAGAAGAAACCAAGACGGCACGTTCAAGAAGGATGTGGGGTGGACCCCTTGGAATGAAGCATGGAGGTACACTTTGTCAAAAGAGTTAAAAGACATGCTTGAGAAAACCGTATGGACATTCGTTGAAGCATTCATTGGTGCTTTAACAGTTGCTCCACTTGTAGGCGTAGATGCTGATGCACTTCAGATTGCTGCCCTATCAGGTGCTGGTGCAGCTTTAGTGATTGTCAAAGAGTTTGCTAAAAAGCAAGTCGGTGGTTCAAGCACTCAAAAAGTTAGTAAGTAAAAAACAAATAGCAAAGCCGAGGGTGTTATCCTTTCTACCTCGGCTCTTGCTTACTCTTCTTCTTGCGAAGATAACATTGATTCGTTGTAGTCAGCAACGAATTTTTCTATAAGACTGTCTACTTTATTCATATCTAAATGTTTAAGTATTGGTCCTTTAGAAACTTCCTGTCCACCTAAAGAGTTAGCTAACTGAATAGCCCAGTTCTTTAGGTGTTTAGGTTCAATAAATATATTTATCTTTTTCACTAGAAAGGTAAATCCCCTTCCGGGATGTCCTTCATAGCAGGTAACTTTATACCATTCTTTGCAGCAGCATAGTCTTTCCACTCTTCTGGTGTTTGTTTATTATCCATCCACCAAGACTTAGCGAATACCTTACCGTCCACAGTATCTCCACCCGTACAGTTGCCCATCATTGTGCATCTGAAATCTGGACTGTTAGGTTTATTCTTTTCTTCTGCTGAATAGTATTTAACAGGACATTGGTTTTCACATGGACATAACAACCCACTATCGTCCATAGCAGGCTTGCCATTGGCATGCTTTGCAAACTTTGCATCACCAAATCCCGCATCCTTTATTGTGTCTACAGGGTTATCAGAGGATGTCGAGACAGGGGAAGACTTAACATCCCCTGACACTTCCTTTGACTTTTTAGGCGCTGGTTCTGAGGTAGTAGGCGCGACCTTAGACATCTCCTCTGCACTAGGACGTTTCTTATTACTACCTTGATATTTCCAGTTAGCTAACGCACGACCTATGGCTGAAGTCTCACAGTTCTCCATCCATGCATCTGCATTAGCAAAGCCACCTTGACCTTTTATTTCTTGTGCGATACCAGTTGATACTGGATTTATATCTTCTTTGTCTGTGTAAATCATAGCCTTAACTACGACCATTGAACCATCATCACTGATAGATACTACTTCGGTCCAGACACGACCGTTTGGATTATCTTTCCAAAATTTCTTGAGTCTATCCTCGACCATTTCATAGTCGTTAGGATTAAACTTTGGCATATATACCTCCTGTCTCTATTAACTGTATTCTATACTGTCTTCGTTTATAACTACATCAATTGTTTTTTTATTTTGTGCTTGACCAAATAACGTACATAAAACGTTGATACAAACTAATGCTGCATCTTTTACACGTAATTTTTGACCACAGTAGTAACACATATTACTCCTCTAAGTTCACCAAATATTCTGCTGTTACGCCTTTGTTAGGTTTAACAAACAAACAAAACTGTGATGGTCTACCCATACTTGCTAACTGTTCTTGTGCGAAAGTGTTATAACTTTCAGTACTACCATTAACCCATACACGTGTATCGTTTATATACATAGTAGTAGGTGTATGGTAGTGTCCACATACAGCATGTGTGAAGTTCTCCATCAGTCCATTTGCTGCTAAAGATTTCCACCCTAGTATTTTTTTATTGTATCCATACCATGGTATGCCTGCGTGTCCTCGTATCTGGTCACCATGAAAACACATGAACTTAGCTTTACGTCCTAAGTTTGCAACTAGATACCAGTTACGCTCGTTACCACCGTCTGGAACTATAAACTTTATTCTTGGTTCATTGGCAAACATTGTCTCTAGGATTTTACCTAGCATACGGTCTGCGTTAGTTTCTGGATTGTAATCTCTACGACTACGTCCACCTAGCGCACCATGGTTACCTATGACCCAGTAAACATCTACTTCTTCAAACTCTGATAGGAGAATAGAGAAAAATTTATGCAGTATCCTTGGACCATCAACTGTTACTTGTCGATATAAAGATGCATCGATTAAGTGTGACTGTCCAGGAAAAATCAATTCTCCTTCTACTATATCTCCTAAGCACATCACTGCAGCTTTTTTTACAGGATGTGAATGACGTTGCAATCTCGCCAATTCAGAGATTTTATGCGCGTAACGTATCACCCTTTCTTCAGCAATAGCAGTGTCATACGTAGGTGTAGTCTTTGCTAGCTGAATATCTGATAGTAATGGTACACAGATTTCCTCACCTGCAGTCTTCTTTGACTTAGGTGGTGGCTTAACTGGTGGCAAGTCTAAGGATACGATACCGTCTTTCACGGCACGATAGACTGCTTCCATCAAGTCAGCATTCTTATCTTTGAGTTTGTCGATACGCTTAAGTAAACGTTCGTTAGTTGCTTTGAGTTCCGCATACTTACTGTCTGTAACCTCAGCAAGTAGCTCGGTTATTTCTTCTTTACTTCTTTTAGCCATGCTCTTACCGAAGTTGGAGTAATAGATATGTCATACTCATCGTCAAGTATGTCAGCTATCTTTACTGAATTTACTATTTTGCCCTGGTTTACTAGATTAGCTACTGCATCTAAGAAACTTTGAGCATCGTCACTAACGTTCTCGTACCATTTCCCAGTAGATTGCTGTATCTCTTCTAGCAATTTTTCTATATCTTTTTTCATTTCTCTTATGTTAGCATAGGTTTGCGACACTTCTTGTATATATTTAAAAAGTATAACGCACGCGTATCAAGGCAAAATTTTTTTCTTTGACCTCGCACGCGTATTGAGACCAAAAAAAAAGGGGGACGAGCGCTTGCGCGTCCGTCCCCCTAAACGTAGGTTAAATGGATGAAAACCTACGTTTTGTTTACGTAGGCTTTAGCCCACTCTTTTGCTTTATCTATATTCGGTATAGGAATTATATTACCTTTTTTAATCTTCTGTAATGCATCAGCCATCAATGGTTGATTGAACTCGCAATCTGTCATCTTACCGAACTTATTGTTGTTTGGTCTGATACCAGATACTTGCAAGTCAGATACAATGATACGTGGTTCTTGTTGTGTAGATAACCAGTCTAACGCAGGTCCATCGACAATGTTCTGTTTACCATGCTCTGGTATATTACCTACGTACTTACCGTTCTCTGCAAGTATGCATAAGCTACCGTGTGAAACATTACCATCATAAGGTATCATCTCTAAGTCCTCAGTATCATGACCGTAGTACATAGCAACAGTACCTGCAGGTAGAGTATGAATTAGTTCTTCAATATCTTCTTCATCAAGATACATAGAACCAGATACATCGATAAGTACAGTACCACCATCACGTTTTGTTTTGTTAGTAAAGATTTTCTTATCGGTAGCATATCTGTTCATTGCACTTGGCTTAACACCCATATCTGATTTCTTCTTCGCTACAGTTTGTAACTTAGTAGGAAGTCGTCTATCTAGTCTAGGCTTAACGATATTCATGTTACCCCACTTGTATTCTTTGGAAGAATCTCTTCGCATCATGTCTCTTACAACACTTTCAAGGTCTTCCATGTCTTCGTCATCAAGAACATCTAAACCGTCTATATCAAATTCTGATGCTTGCATAAGTTCAGATGGCATGAGTATTTCTTTCTCAGATAATTTCTCTAGCTCATCGTGTAAGTATTGTGCTACTTGTTTTATCTTTTTGTTAGACACATCCATAGCATCAGCACGTGTACTTAGCATTTGCTTGTAACCTTCTGCCAGTATTTCTTTGAACTCGTTGTATATTCGTTTGAGATACTTAGAGTCTTCAACTGCATACTCTCCGAACAATGCTTCTTCCATCATATTCTGCATACCATAGTTACTGCCGTTAAGTATCTTTGCAGTAAGACCAGGTTGAGATGATATATAGTTAAGTAACTGTGCATAGTCTGGTTGACCTAACGGTACTTGCTTAGCAAACCAGTCAGCAATAAAACGTAAGTCTTTTTCGCTGTATACTATTTCAGAATAGTAAGTAATGATATTGCCATCCCATCTAGTTCTATCACCCCATCTATCTGATACATAACTGTTAGCTTTCTTTGCAACATACCAGTCGCAAGAGAAATCAATAGCAGATTTTATGTACTGTCTCATGTGTGATACACCAGCCATCTTACGTGGTTTACCATACTTGGCACGAACAACTGCATTAAGTTTCATGAACTTGTATGCCATACCTTCTAAGTCATCCATCCTAGATTTGATAACTTTCTCTACGTGGTCAATGGATTGGGCAGTAGATTTCTCTACTACCCATTCTCCATCTTCCAGTGCCAGTCCAATCAGAGGTTTGCGTTTATAAGGTTTACTGGAACCTCTCTTAAGATTAAACATCTTGTAGTTCCAAACTATCTATCACATCTGTTGCGTAGTTACCAAAACACACACGTGCTGCAGTTTCCTGTTCTACACCTCGTTGGACTAGATTTGCAAATTCTTTCCATGAACGAATAGACATAGGCAATTGGTTATCGATATCATTCGCTTGTCTTTGGAAAGCACCTTGATACTTTTCTGGTAGAGCTTCAATAGCTTCTGGATGCACTGAGTTGATATTAATCTTTACAGCAAATCTGTCAGCTAGAGCTTCAGGCAAGTCATCAGGTGTACCATTCATAGTGGCAATCACGTTGAAGCCTTGCTTAGGTTTTACCAATTCTTTATCTTGATTCGGTAAAGTGAAACGAGCAATGTCTGCATCGTCTAAGATAGCATGCAACACAGATGTAACATCTGGTCCTGCGTGGTCTATCTCATTGAGTACAAGACGTGTACCCTCTCTCCAGGCTTTGATACCCACTCCGTCATTCCAATCGAACGTACCTTTTTCATTAGGTATGTAGTGTCCAATAATCTCTGACGCAGAGCTATCGACTGTCAAGGTTGTGCTGTAGACATTAGTATTACTAGGCACGTTTGTCTTTACAGCTTGGTATGTTTTACCTGTGCCTGGCACTCCATAGAGTAATACTCTCTCTGAATTGCCTATTACTTTGTTGAATTGTTCCCAACAATTATCCATTTTATTCTCCATTTCTCTTATATTATTCTTCTTCAGTCTCTCGTAGACTTCTAAAGAAATTCTTTTCAGCTTCAGCTAAGTAGTCTTCTACCTGTTCGATAGTAGCCTTAGCATCATCTTTAAATTTTTCTTGAGCTTCTTCGTAAATAGCTTTCTCATAATTGCTACTTTCTGGAATGTCAAGCCATGCATAAGGACGGACAGTTGGAATGTTTTCCCACTCGTCACCATCAATATCAATAGTTACTTGCATCCACTCAAGTGTCTTGTAGCCATCTGGCGCACCATTTGTATACTCTGTTAGTTCTACTGTAGGTACACTGAAACTAGCACGAACATGTGGCATAGTTAGTTTGCCCATCTTGTGATAGTGTGGCATCGCTAGAATACATTGTATTGGTATCCCATCGAGTATGATTCTGTCTGTTACATCTTCCATAGTAAGTTCGCCATTGAGATTTTCTTTGAACAATCCCCTACGTAATGAACGATTGTAACCTTTCTCTATTGCAGTCTCGTTAAGTCTGTTAAGGACTTGTGGAGTTACAACAAGATAGTTGTATTCGTGTGTTTGTATTCGATAATTAATCTGCATATTCCTCCTATTCTTTTATGCAACATACTCTGGAGCAATCCTCCTGATATGTCTTATCGCTTATATTCTTCTCTTGCTTTGCATAGCATTCTCTACACAATGCAAGACTTTCCATGACTGGTATAGATATAGTGATATCAATCTCTGCATTGCAGAGGTCACATACCCATAGGTCATCTGGAATTGGCGTGTCAACTAGCACATCTATAAAGAAGTTGCCAGCTTCTTCATGTTGCTTTTTCATCTCTGCATAGTGGTACTCAGCATTAAGCCTATCTACCTGTCTATGCTTGATTGGATTGTTAATCCATAATATGGAACTTATATCCATAATTCCTCCTTTGCTATAGATAGCTAGTAACTTACAGGATTATGTTTGGTTTCTCTATTTTGTCTGCAGACTTTCCTCAGCCTCCTATAAGCTACTAGCTACCTACGAGTATGAGACAGTATGCTTCGTGTACGCCCTAGCTACGGTATCGTACTTCGGATTCCTAGGCGAGAGGCATACGGGTTCTATCTCATAGGTAGCAGTAGATATTTAGTGTGTATATTTCTACTAAATTGCTATCTCATAAATAGCTTGTAACACACAAGTAGAAGTCGGAAATATATGACTTGAGTTACTACCTATGTGCTACAAGCTATCTACGTTCAGTAGTACAGGGCAAAGGGCGTACCTGTATTCTTA
>ERZ869936.456-NODE-456-length-39004-cov-17.768004_pt1 | contig 39004 bp, 24 predicted proteins | sample MGYA00520876_ERZ869936 | MGnify/ENA primary metagenome ERZ869936 (study PRJEB32218, sample SAMN09650985) | biofilter metagenome | isolation source: enrty point of leading RO module | place: Saudi Arabia: Thuwal, RO plant located on Red Sea | collected 2016-02-17 ... | reverse complement strand
CCGAAACCCTCGTACAACGTTGACCAGAGACGCCGACTGCAAGCGACGCTGAAGGCGTCGCACAGCAAAGCCGGGGGTCGCGACGACAGGAGCGCACCCCCGGTCTGCGGTGCGTCCGCGTGCAAGAACGCTGAAGGCGTTCGACAGCCTGCGGCGCGTCACTGTGGAACTCCTTCAGAGTTCACGGAATCCTTGCCCACGGCAACCCAGGGTGACGCGGCTGCGCCGCTCACCCTGGGCTCCGCTGTCGTACGCTTTCAGCGTACACACGGTGCCCGCGCAGCGTTGACCCAGCCAGCGCGACATCGAGATGGGTGCAAACGACAGGTTCAAAGAACCCGCGCGACCCAGAGGCCGTCCGGCGAAATCAACCGCCCCATCCGTCCCCCTTTCCGCTCAGCCACACCCCGATAAGCCACTCGACTTCGTTCTCTTCGTTCCCTTCTGTCCAAAAAATCGCCCCCCGCCTCAACGCCCACAAGCCGCAACCCGTGGCCCCCCCACGCTCGCCGTTTCGCACCCCTCCCAACCTCAACTCCCTCCATCCCTGCCCGCCGATCGAAACCGGCGCAGGCCGCGTCGTCACGCCTCTGTTCCGGCACAGCCGGTGCCAACCAGCTTTCTCATTGCCGCGCAGCGGGAGCGTTCTCGTCTGGCGGAGCGACAGACTCAGCGCTCTCTTTCGCTGCTCTCGAAAGCGTCTCCTCCACAACAGACAGGTCGCCGCGATACCACTGACGCCGCCACTCGAAATCTCCGATGGGATACGAAAGTTCCATGTGTGCACGAGAACCATCTGCGAATCGCACATCCAGCGAACCGACAAACTGACGGGACGGGTTTGTCAAATCGGGCTCGGCCGTGTCGATCGCTCGGACGACCTCGTCAATATGGGCCGCTGCAATCGGCACTTCCTGGTTGAACAGGTAGTGTTCTCCGTCGTAATACGATTCGACGGTCGCCACCATTTTGACCACCCCGCCGCGCGCTTCAGAAAACGAATCAAAGTGCGTCTCTGCAGGGGCTGGCAATTCGGTGTTGGAGTTCCAGAAATCAATCAGGAATTTGATTGGGGCGATCCTTACGAAATCGATTCGTGCGGCGAACTCGATACCCGACAAACCGAGCACGATCGCGAGGCATCCAATCACCAGCACCGCGCCGGCAAGCCCGGGCGACCCGTTGGAATCAATCTCCCGCCACATTTCGCCGTCTCCCGCAAAACCCACGGTCGGCCTCCCGTGCACCTCACGCAACCTCCCGCCTTGCCGCTTCGCACTCCCCCCAAACCACAATCACCGTGCAGCGTGGCGTCGGTCCAAAGAACCACTGCAACCCGGCGTTGCCTACGGCGCATCTTCGGTTCGGAATGATCCGATCAACGAATCGAGGAACTCCCGATATTCGCCGTGTAGGGCACTATTATCTCGTTCTGCCTGGAGCACCTCCAATGCTTCCGGAAACTCTTCCACGAGTGCTCGAAGGCCGTACGCACATTCCATGCGTTCCTGCGTGGAACTTGCTACCGGCAATTGGAACGTCCAGTAGATTACTGCGGCTTTCCCGGTCGGTTGGCAGAGTCCCAGCAATTCAGCGCACTCCAGAGCGCCACGTTTGAAGTGGACCGGCACCTCGTCAGTTCCTTCAAGCGATCCAAGCCAAGTCGATAGAGCTTCGGCTGCGGCTTGACGATCCTCAACGCTGGCATTCATGATCTGTGATTTGAGCGCCTCGTTCTTTCCGAGCGTCTCCATGCTTTCGGCATCAATGGAATCGCCAATCGCGACGATCCACTCAAGTTGGAACGGCTCGATATGCACAAGCGACCAGCTGGCGGACCGCCTTGTGATAGCATTTTCATCCTTCAGGGCATCGAGGAGAGCGGTCGTGCAAACGTCGTAATGATCCTCTGCACGAAACCTGAGTTGACCTATAGCGGCGCGTTGAATGTCGTCTCTTGGATGAGTTGTGGCGGTGTCAACGAGGACGGAGAGTGCGGCATCGTTAGTGTCGGCAAGCCGTCCCAGCGCCCGTACTGTCTTCACGTCGGCCCCCTCCGTCCCCTCAGGCTTCCAGTGTGGCGCGCGGTATTGCTCGCTATTCTCAAGAATGCGGGCAAACACCGCGGTCAGCGTGTCACCTTCAGATTTGGAACTCACACGGTCCGTTGCGGCGAGTGCGGCAGCGGATTGAACATCCTCATTCGAATCATCGAGGGCGTACTCGAGGACTTCGTTCCCCCCCAAACTGCTCAGGAACGCCGCAGCGGTGCGCTTCACTTCAAAGTTAGGAGAATCTTCCAGCAAGCTCTCGGCGGTCCCCGCATGCGTTGACAAATCGACAGTCTCTGCCAGTCCGGACAAGTAGATGAGCGCGGAGCTCCGAATTGCCGGGTCAGTGTTCGTGAGTCCGTGTTCGACCAAATGATTCGCGACAAACTCGGCGAATTCGGGATTAGAAGGAAAACCGCCCCGATAACGTCCCTCCCCGATCTCATAACGCGCGCGTCTCCGGACCTTTTCGTAAGGATCGAGGAGTAGTGGCACGACAGGGGTCAAGCGGTAGACTCGATCCTCCCCGTCGTCCTCCGCCAACCTGCCGATCACGCGCGCTGCTGCATATCTCACATCGGGATCGGTGTGGTTCAATCGGCGAACGGCGAACACGTATCCAACCTCGGACAACTCGATGAGAACGCTGTAAGCACGCGTGGCTGGTCCTTCAAGGTCCTCCGCGTCGTCGGGATTCTCCTGAATTAAGTCGTAGAGGAACGGAATTGACCGTCGGCCGTAAGCGACCAGTTCCTCCTCCGCCCGCTCGACATCTTCCCGAGTTCCCTCCGGGTCTCTGATCGTCGCCAGGGCGGGTGCGATGACTTCCTCTTGCGTGCCAATCGTCTGCACGTACTCGTGGACAGCAGGGTTGAGGTACAGAATCACCGCAGCGGGCAACCCAACAAACAGCAACAGCAAGAGGATTGCGATGCCGGTTAGTCGCTCTCGCCTTTGTGTCTTCTTCAGCCTCTTGGCTGACTCTCCCAGTGGCGGGACGGATGAGCTGTCGCTGCCCCCGAAGAGGTCGTCAAAGGCACCTGCCGGCTGCCACTCGTCCTCGTTTGCTCGCCGGATCTGATGGTGAGGCTCCAGAGTACCAGCCCGAATCAGCTTGCGGACCTGAATGCTGGACAACGGCCCAATTTGCCGTCCATCAATCTGACACAACCACTCAGGAGCATCGCGACTCATTGTGACCCCTCGTTCGCCAGGATGCCGTGGTTTCCCAATCCGAGTTGAAGCGATCCTTCCGACCCGTGGACGCGCGTGGCAAGAGGACGCCTTGCCCGATTGTTGCATCGCTGCGTGCGGCCCCGACCATCGTGTGCCGATACGCTCAGACGGCATCGAAGCGCTCTCAGTCCTGCCTCCGCATCTTCGCTACGTCTGACCAAATCATCGCGCTTCGCAACTCCATGTCTCGCGGCTTTCGGTCGCACGACACGACTATATGTTGCCAACAGATGTCGACTGGCTCAACCGATAGCCTCCTGCCGTATCACTTGCTCAGAAACGAGAGGCACCTCCGACGCAGGCTGCACTCCCCTCGGTCAGCGGGAATTCGGACCGATCGCAGGGCGGCACCGGTTCTCCGAACCGGTGTGTCGCAGCCGAAAGAGGTGCTGCGACGATGGCGTCTCCAGCGAGCGAACCAAAAAGATCGTTCGGCCTTCATCATTCCGTGTTCGTCATTCGATATTTACTCCACCCCCACCGGATACACCTCCCGCCCCTCCTCGGCCGCAAACCGGCTTGTCAGCACGCGCACTTCGCGGGCCTCTTCGTCGATCGAGAGCACCATCCGGTTGCCTTCGCCCAGGCCCTGATACTGGTCCAGCACATGCCGGAAGACGTCGATGGCCGGGACGTCGTCGGCTTCGTAGGCCTGCGGCATGTTCTGCGTGAGCCCGGCGTCTTTGAAGGCGTGGGTGTCGACGATGACGTCGATCTCCAGTTGCCGGCCGAGGTCGGCGAACACTTCGGAGATCGGCGTGCGGTTGTAGTCGACGTTGATCCGCCGGCGCAGCCGCAGCGCCACTTCCTCCGGGCCGTCCTCAATCCGCAGTTTCATCTCGTCCGAATTCGCCTTCAGTTCCGGTGCGTACATCGCATACGCCTTCGTCGGCAGGGCGCTGAACTTGCCCGGCGTTTCGGCTCGCAGGCGGTAGCTCACGCTGTGCTTGCCGCGCGCCAGGGTCCGCATGAAGAAGGCGACTTTCTCGTCGCGGAACTCGACGTACGCTCCGAGCCCACCGGCCGTGTAGCCGCTCCGCACGTCGACCGGTTCGCAGCCGGCCGCCTTCATGTCCTCGAACACGATGTACTCGTAATCATTCTTTGAATCGATCGCGAGTTCGATCTCGATCAGGTCGCCGCTTTCGACTTCGGCCAGGTTCGGCAACTCGACGCGGTCGTACTTCAGCGCCTTCTGGTCGATGACCTGTCCCCGCGCGCCCTGCACGGTGTCGGTCGCGTCTTCCCGCTGGACCAGCTTGTAGAACTGCCGCTGCACCTTGATCTCCAGCCCCGCCTTCGTGATGAAGTCCTCGAGTGTGAAGTTCGATAAGTACGCGTTGTAATACAAAGGGCCGAGGGTCGAGGGTCTAGAGTCTAGGGCGTCGGGGTCGGAGTCTTTTTCTTGCCCCTCGACTCTCGACTCTCGACCCTCGACAAGCGGCTTCCGCCGCAATTCAATCTTGTGCGGCCCGCTCTCCAGCGCGTCCCCTTCGAGGACGAACGAGTTATCGAAAGTGAACAGCACCTCGGGCGTGATCTCGACCTGCTGCCGGCGTTCGCCGTCGACCCAGACTTCGACCAGCATGTTCGGCTCGGCCTCGCCGCTGGCGACGAGGTACTCGGCCAGCGCTTCGATGCAGACGGCCGTATCGCGCGTGCTGTTCCAGTAGGTGGAATGCTTGCGGTTATTGAGCAGGTACTTCACCAGGCCCGACGCCTTCGGGTCCTGCGGATTGGTTTTGGTGAGCAGCTTGAGGTAGTAGGCGTTGGCTTCGATCGTGTCGCCGAACCAGAACCACCAGTAGCCGCGATTCGGCAGGTCGATGTAGGCGGTCTGGTTCTCGTCGTCGACCGTGACGAACTGGTCGATGTTCTCGATCACCATGTCCCGCTGCTCTTCGGCTCCGATCTCGTGCAGCGCGAGGCCGAACATCGCCTGGGCGTAAAGGCTCAGCTTGGTCCGGTCGCGGTAGAGGAACCGCTGCATTTCGGTGTCGGTCTCGCCCGCGTCGACGAGCACCATGTAGACGAAAGCGTCGATGTTGCTCGCCTGCTTCTTGTAAGGGGACTTCGGCTTCTCCTTCTCGCCTTCCTTGAGTTGCCGGACCTGCTCGGCCTGATAGCGGCTGAGCCAGGCGACGCCGTTTTCCATCACGCCCGGCACCAGGGCGACGTTATTTTCCTGCGCGATCTGCAGGCCGTGCACCACGACCGCCGTCGTATGCGGATAGCTCCGCTCGCCCCAGCCGGAGAACCAGCCCCAGCCGCCGTCGGAAAGCTGCATCGCGGTGAGGTCCTTCACCCCCTGTTTGACCATCCGCTCGACTTCGGTTTCGTCGAAGACCGGGTTGCGGTCGTACCGCTTCCACTGCGCGGCCCGCTCGGCGTCGTCGCCGATCTCCTGGGCGTTGAGGTTGGTCCGTTTCTCCTTGATGGCCGCGAGGTCGAGATTCATCCGCTTGAGGATGTTCTGCGTGATGACGGTCGGCAGGAAGCGATTGAGTGTCTGTTCGGTGCAGCCGTAAGGGTAATTGACGAGATACGGGAGGGCGTCGACCATTGCGCCGGCGAGTGTCGGCGAGTAGCGGACTTCCAGCCGCGTTTGCTCCGGCCGCCGCTCGGTCGGCACGACGACGTCGATGACGCCGTTGTTCTCTTCCGGCCGGATGACGCCGCTGAACGACTCGGTCTTGAGCATGCCGTGCACGTAGACCGGGAACTGCATCTGCATGGCGTCCGATTCTTCGTCGGTGAGGGCTGACATCGTGATCGACGCGGTCCCTTCGGCGGTCGCCTTCAGCCGCCAGTCGACGCGGGTTTCGCCGCCGGCCGGGATTTCGACGACCGTTTCGGTGCCCCACTCTTCGCCGTCGGCGGGCGCCTCGACGGACTCATCCAGCGGCAGCAGCGTGCCGCCCGCGGCGTTGAGCCGGACGGTGGTCTGCTTGGCGGTCTCCAGGTAGTTATGCACGATCGCCGAGACGACCACTTCGTCCTTCTCGACGAAGAACCGCGGGGCCTGCAGGCGGACGAGCAGGTTCTTGAACGTGACGACTTCGACCGTCCCTTCGCCGCAGCGGCTGCCGTGGCCCATCGCCCAGGCGCGCACCTTCCACCCGGTGAGGTTTTCGGGCATGGTGAGCGTCACGTCGGCCACGCCGTTGTCGTTCGTGTCGATGGCGCCGTTCCAGTAGGCCGTGTCGGCGAACTGTTTGCGGACGGTCGGTTCGACCAGACCCTCGCCCCCCTCGCCGCCTCCGCCGCCGAATCCGGCGTCAGCCGAGTCCATCGCCAATTCCGCCTCCATCGGGGCGCCGGGCGCCGCTCCTTTGGCAGACCGGGTCGCGGCCCGCGCCCGGTTGTCTCGCCGATCATTCGACTGCTGCTTCTCAACGAGCTTGTCGGCGAGGTCCGCGACGAGATGGCCGAAGACGCCCAGGTTGGCCATCCCGGTTTCGCCCTGCTTGAGCATGTTGGAGAACCAGCGGCTCAGGCTGTGCTCGGTCTGCGGATAATGGCTCCGCCGCCACTTCCAGAAGAACTCCCGGATCTCCGGCACGTTGCTGCCGCCCGAGATGTACTCCACCGACCGGTCGTACATGCTCAGCACGACCGACCCGGAGTACGGCTCGCCGTTCGCTTCGGTCAGCTTGACCCGCACGGTCGCTTCCTGGCCCGGTTTGTATTTCTCCGCCGAGGGTTCGACCGCCACGTCGAGCACCCGCTCCGCAGGCGGCACAATGATTTCCTGCACCACGCTGTGCAGTTCGCCGTCGGAAATCGTCACCGCCTCGACGAAGAAGTTGGGCATGTCCTTCGTCCCGACTTCGATTTCGTGGACCGTGCTCTTCCCCTCAAGCGTGAGCAGCTCCGGCGGGAGATAGACCCCGTTCGACGGGCGGACAAACAACAGCACAGACGAACCGACGCGGTCGGTGTTGATCATCAGCTTGACCGTCTCGCCCGGCGCGTACTCCGGCTTGTCGGTGACGAGTTCCAGATCATTGAACCGGAATTCGGAACCGTCGAAGTCGTCTCCGCGAATGACGAACAAATATCCCCCTTCGATGCTGTGCCCCTCGGCGTCCGTCACCGTGTACGACAACCGGTACTGGCCCGATTCGGAAGCCTCAATCTTCTGCGAGGCCTGCCCTTCGGAATCGGTGTTGAGTTCCCATTCCTGGGCGACGTTTTCAACCGGTTCGCCGTCGTCGTCGTAGCTGATCTTCAGCAGTTGCAGCGTGCCCTGGCCCTCGACCCCCTTGCCGTCGATCGTGCGAGCCTGGAAGCTCGCCTCGATCGTCTGATCGACGCGGTAGTAGCCGCGATCGGTCCAGGCAAAGACGCGGAACGGTTCCCGCGCAACCAGCACGTTGCCGCTCCCCACAATCGTCCGCCGCGACTGATCGACGACCTCGGCGGTGATCGCGTACTTGTGGTCCTGATCCCCGTGCAGTTCCTTCGCCAGCGCCGTATCAATCTCGACTTCCACAGTGCCGTCCGGACCGATCGGAACCTCCTGATCGAGTACGAGTTCCGGCGGATCGGGACTCCAGTTCCACCAGACCGGCCTCGGCGCCCGACACCCCCATCTCCCCCACCCGGGATACCATTCGTAATCCGCCGCAAACCACCAGTACCCGTTCCCGTACAGCCAGTCCCACCGCCGGTACGGATACCACCGCGATTCATGCGGCGTGCGATGCACCTTGAACTTGACCGTCGCCTCCGTCACCGGCGCCCCGAAGTAGTAATTCGCCTTGATCGTCGCCGTCACCTTCTCCCCCAACATCACCGGCATATCCGGCGCATCCACCGTCACTTCGTATTCTGGCTTCTTGTATTCTTCGACTCTGAAGTTGCCGCCGCCCTGGTTGAGGAGATGGATGGAGTACTGACCGAGGGCGGGTTCTTCGGGGAGGTCGTATTCGCCGGCGATGCCGCCGTAGGCGTCGGTGGTGTATTCCTGACGGAAGACTTCGGTGCCCTGCGGGTCGTTGATGACGACTGTGTGCTGCTGGTTGGCGAAGTCGGAGGTGTCCGGCCGGTCGTACTGTGTGCGGCGGAGCCAGAATTTGAACTGGACCTTTTGTGAAGGGCGATAGACGGGACGGTCGGTGATGAGGTAGGTCTTGGTCTGGTTGTACTGCTGGTCGTGGTAGTTGCCGTACCAGACGCCGCTGAAGCCGAGGTGTGCGAAGCGTCCGCCGTCGGTGCGGGCGATTGCGATCCACTGCATGTTGGAATCGAGCAGCTTGGGATCGGGAATGATCTGGCCCTGTTCGTCGGTGAACTCGGCGAAGTTGTCGGTGATGACCCGATACTGCCGCTTGGTGTCGGGGACTCGCTCTTGCCGCCAGCCGAAGAATTCGACGTTCGCCTCCTCGACCGGTTCACCGGTGAGGGCGTCGGCGACGAAGTACCACGCCTTGCCGTTGAGCTGCTTTTTGGCAATGACGGTGTCGTCGACCCAGAGGACGATGCGGCTGACGTTGCCGTCGCCCATCTTGCCGACGACGAGGTAAGCGCCGGCCTGCTGCAGCGGGGTGGTGACGGTGACCCTGCGATCGAAGTGATTCGGGCGGGGGTCGAGTTCGAGATCCCACTCCGCGACCTGTTCGCCGAGGTACTTGTCCTGGTTCTGCTGGACGATGCGGTAGCCGATGTTGTCGACCTGGACGTTCTGCCAGTCGAGTTGCTGCGGCGCCGACTTCAGGTAGTTCTTGACGTCGGTGAGAAGCTTGTCGACGTGCAATCGGTGCGCGGTGAAGCGGACCTTTTCGCCGTTGCGAAAGCGGTATTCGACGGTGGCGCCGGTCTGCGCCTGCTGTGACTGGACGCTTTCGAATTGGCCCCAGTTGCCGACGATCTGCTCGAGCCGCTGGGCCTTGTAGTTGTTCTGCCCCGGTCCGAACCGTTCGATGTTTTCGCGCCAGTAATCGGCGGCTTTGGGGTACTGTTGGCGGTCCTCAAAGATCTGTGCGAGTTGCCCGAGCGCAGCCTCGGCGTAGCTGTTGTCGTCGCTCCCGGCAAGGTCCTGGTAAATGCGGATGAAGTTGAACTGGTCGGGCAGCGTGATGCGTTTTACGCCGGTCGCCAGCTTGGCGATGGTCTCGTTTTCTTCGAGCGTATGGAGGGCGTAGGGGCCGCTTTCGTCTTCGTCGTCATCGGTTCCGTCGCCATAACGCGGAAGGACGATGCCCCACTGCTGCATGGTCTGGACGCCGAACTGGCTGCGGAGGAACTGCGCGAACTGGCTCTTGACGCGGTCGGCGGCGCCTGGGTTGTTCTCGACAACCATCGCGTTGCACCACCGCCAGCGCTCGCCGTCGTTGGCGGCGACTTCGTAACTCTCGGGCACCGAGTAGAAGATCGGGTTGCCGTCGGCATCGACGGGAGCGCCCTTGGCGGAGCCTCCCCCCCATCCTCTCTGCCAGTGATAGCCGCGTTCGTAGTCGGGCAGTTCATCGAGGTCGGTCAGATCCTGGAGTTGCCAGGCTTCGTTGCCGCTGCGGGCGAACATGAGTGTGTTGGCGTAGTTCTCATAGAACCGGGCCACTTCGTTCTTGTCGTCGTCCGCCGCCGCGAGGGAACGCGCCTGCTCCATGAGTTGCAGGGCGCGGGTGCGGTCGCGTTCGGTCGATTCGGCCCATTCTCCGCCTCCGCGCTGATTGCCGCGGTGAAACTCACCGGCGACGATAAAGCCGTAGTGGACGCCGTTCACGAGCGACTGGGCTGCCTGCTGTAACAGCCGCCAGTCGTCGTGGTGGATTTCGACGATGTTTTCGCGGAAGCCATCGATCTCGTGATGCCGCTGCAGTTGCCGCAGACATTGGACGGCCATCTGGAAGTCATCGGCGAGGACGCTGCCGCTGTTCGCATCGTCACGGGCGAGTGTGCGGTAGATTTCCCAGGCGTCGCGATAATTTCCCTCATCGAACTGCTTTTTGGCGGCAGCCCTTTGTTCGGGGAGCGGGGCGTCCGCCGCCGTGAGCCACATAGTCAATCCTGTGATGCCAACAGCTACTGGAATCAGTCGACGCAGCATGGGAACGGAGTCCTTCGCAGAGTCAATGAACGCCCGGTCATAGACGGGGCCGCGAGCAGAAAGGGCGCATTCGCGATACCCTCCTTGGACGGGCAGCATCCGGTGAAAGTTCCCTCAATCCGGCCGCAGGGAGTCAGAAAAGAGGGAGTGCGACAGCTTTGGCGGAGGCTCATGGGTTGCGGCCCATGAACTTTGACCGGTGTGAGTGTATCTCACTCAGAACGGGTGTGTCACGCCGATGTGGCGACGCCGTCGATTCGGCCGCTGAGCGCTGCCCTGCGGGTCGCGGCCGAACAGTCTGTGTGGACGACGTTCGGGCCGGAAGATTGTCAGGCGAGATTCGGCAATCAATTGTTAACGTTCGGGGTTGCCGGTTCGGGATGGCGCAGTTCGAGTTCCATAAGGGCTCCGTCGAGAGGTTTGGTGGAGACTCCGGCTTTGGCGTCGTTGTGCTGATTGACGGCGCGGAAGCGAAAGAGTTTGACGAACGCTCCGACGACAAGCGCCGTTTCCAATTGGCCCAGATGTTTTCCGGGACAGATGCGTGCCCCGTGTCCGAAGCCGAAGTGAAGCATCTCTTTTGACCCGCGACCATCAGCGGCCGTTCGCTCCCAGCGCTCGGGTGCGAATTGACCGGCGGGATAACCGGTGACGGCGGTTCCCCAGTGGTCCTCGTGTCGATTGGCATGCCAGACGTCGAGCAGAATGTGCGTCCCTCCCGGGATGAACATTTTTCGCCCGTCGGCCGTTTCCAGCCAGGTATCGGCCGTGGCGGAGCGCGGCAGGAAATAGAGCGATGGGGTCAGGCGCAACGTCTCGTCGAGGACGTGCGCCAGATACGTCGCCCCTTCGAGATTCTCGGGGGAATAGTCTTCCAGCTCGCGCACTTCCTCGTAGACGCGCTCCTGTGCAGCCGGATGACGGGCCAGATGAGAGACCGCCCAGGCGGCATAGGAGGTGGTTGCTTCGAGTGCGCCGGCCACGAAGACCTTGATGTTGCTTCGCAGCGCTTCATCGGGGGCTTCCGACTTGAAGCGGCTCCAGAGTCCTTCGCCGGAGTTCCTCTTCGCCAGAACGCGGTCAGTGAGTTCTTCGATTCTGTTGAAGTCTGTCTGAGTCTTGCGGAAGCGTGAGCTGAAGCGGGCCAAGTGCGAAACGGGCAAGCCCAGGCGGTTGACGACGGTGTCGCGGACGATGTGGTCGATCACACGTTCCAGGGCGGGGACGTAGATCTCGCGAATGTCGTTGTATTCGATCCGGGCGCGGAAGAAGCAGTTGAGCAGCATCTCCAGCATGAGCGCTTTGATTTCCGGCTCGGCTTCGATCTGGATGCTCGTCTGATCGTGCTGGACGAGGTAGCTTCTGAGCACATCCAGACGACCTCGCACCGTGTTTCGGAACGTCTCTTCGAACTCGTGAAAGAGTTCCGGTTGATAGAGGCCGGTTTTTCCGAAGGGGGACGCGGCGACTTTCCGCTGTCGTCTCCAGAACGAACCGTTGGCAAAGAGCAGCGTGTCTTTGCCGGTGGCGCGGGCGATGCCCGTCGACGGCAAAGTGTCGCGGTCGAACTGCCCCTCGCGATCTCCCGTTGCGGTCAGGATGGCGCGGATGATTCCCGGGTCGCGGGTGACGAGGACGGGAGGGAAGCCGGGCGCGTCGAGGTAGCGGTTGTGTCGTCCGGGGCCGGCGTCGTCGTCTGCTCCGGTGAAGTAGGATTCGAGAATGCGGATCGGCTGCCGATAGTTCCAGGGATGGGGGATGGGAAGCGAGGGGCGGCGTGCGGACGAAAACAGGATCGGGACGCGGACCGGAAGACAGTCGCCGCCGAAGGGATTGCGGCGGAGCAGTTGCGCGGGCAAGCGGCGGAGTCGCGGCAACCGCGTTGCCGGGGCTCGCTGCTCGGTGTCCGTCTCGGTCTCCTGCATGATCGGCGGCGTCGGCGGTGGATGGTCGGTTACGGAGTTTGCGGAGGGGTTACGCTGATGTCGTTTCGTCGCGGATTGAAAGGATCGCTCCCCTGCGGGTCGCGGCTCAACGGGACGTGATCTCACGCCTGGCGGACGACGATGCGGTTGCCGGAGACCCGCACGACTTTGATGTTTGTTCCTGCGGCCAGGAACGGTCCATCGCTGACAACGTCGAGAAGCCTGCCCTCGATCTCGGCTTTGCCGGCCGGCCGGAGGACGCTGCGGGCGGTGCCGACCGCGCCCACGAATTCGCCGCCGGGCGAACTGTCGGTCAGTTCGGGCCGCAGCAGGGGTTCGTCCAGGTCGGGAAGATCGCCGGCTCCGGGCGGAGTCAGGATCATCTGATTGAGCAGCGGGATGCTGGGCAGGAACCGGCTGAACACAATGGCCATCACGACGACGGCGACCACCGCGCCGCTGAGCGTCATGAGCGTGGTCGACGCCGAGTTCATGTCGCGGCCCGACTCCAGATTGCCGAAGGTCTGGCTGGCCATAATGAGCGCGGCCAGAATCAGCAGGCCGCCGGAGACGCCGAAGACGCCGAATCCGGGGATGACGAAGATCTCCATTGCGAGGCACCCGATGCCGAGCAGAAACAACACCACTTCGAGCCACCCGGCCGTGCCGCCCAGAACCTTGCTCCAGAAGAAGAGGCCGAAACAGAGGGCCGAGACGATGCCGAGCAGTCCGGTCATGAAGTGGAGTTCGAGGTAGATGCAGACGATGCCGACGAAGAACAGGAAGCCCATGACCCAGGGATGGTTGAGGAAGAAGACGAAGTCGTCGATCCAGGTGCGTCCGATGGTGACCGGATTGACTCCGGGGGGAATGCCGACGCGTTCCTTGAGTTCCTCAAAATCCTTCACCGGTTCTTCGGCGATTCTCAACTCGTGCGCGCGGGGAGCGCCGACGGTCATCGGGATGCCGGCTTTTGACTCTTCCACGCGGGCGCCCTTGACCCAGCGGTCGGGGTCGGAGGCGATCTCCTGCTCACTCAGGTAGGTGACCGAACCGGTCTGCGAGTCGGTCGCCTGGAAGACTTCGAGGTCGGGATCGGCCATGGCCATCAGTGCGGCGCGGGGGCGTCCTTTTCTCTCCGCGATGTCGCTCAACCATTCCAGGAGCGGGCTGAGGACTTTCTCAGGCGCGCGTTCGATGGGTCCGCCCGGGCGGGCCTCGATCGGCAGGATGTCTCCAATCGTTGCGCCCTGTTTCATGTAGATTTCGTCGCAACCGAACGCAATGAACGCCGCGCCGCTGAGAGCCCGATCGGGAATATAGGCGATGGTGCGAATATCCTTCTGCTCAAGATCGGCGATGTGAAACGCGAGGTCGCGACTGGGGTACAGCAGTCCGCCGTCGGAGGTGATGTTGAAAATGATCGTTCGGGTGCCGGCCGCCTCGGCGCGGTCGATTTGCCGCATGAGAAACGTCTCGAGCACCGGTTCAATCATGCCGTTGACTTCGATGAGCGTCACCGAGGCGGCGGTGGCGGGCGCTCGCTGCTCGCGGAGCGCTTCGCCCGGAAGTCCATAGTGATCGGCCAGTTCGAACCGTTCGTTCGCCGTGCGCACGACGAGGATGTCGAAGTTGCGGGCAGCGGCCCCGGAGAAGAGGCCCGGCGTGCCGGCTTCCTTGATCGTCTTGCGATCGTTGATCTCGACGCCGCTGCGGAGAACCTTCTCCGCTTCTTCCTCGGTGACGAGCCGCTTCTCGCTGACGCCCGGTTGCGGCGAAACGGTGAGTTGGACCAGTGTGGCCTGCGGGTCCATGAGGGCGACGGCGAGGAACTCGTTGACCTTGGTGTTTCGCCGCTTGGCGACCATGTTGCGGATGAACTGCTGCTGGTCGGCGGAGAGCGCTTTGCCCAGACCGATGTCGCCGAGCTGGGCATCGGGGTGCATCACGATTTCGGAGCAGGCCAGTGCAACGATGGCGTTGTGTCCGACGACGGTTTCCGGAATCCAGGCGACCGTGCGGACATTCGGGATCGCGGAGGAGGTGAGAAATTCGGCGAGGGCGTAGACATGATGGAACTGGCTGGTGCCGGGGCGCACTTCCAGCATGAGAAACGCCGGCCGGCCTTCCTGGAAGGCGATTTGCTGCAGTTCCAGCGCCGTCTGTTTCACCCAGGCGATCGTATCGTCGGTGATTGGACTCTCGAGGGTGATGTAGCGTCCGACGGGGCGGGCGGCTTCGGCGGAATCGGCGGCATCCTGCGCACGGCTCACGTGGAGACGCGGCAAGAGGAGCAGCGCCGCCGCAGAGGCCAGTACCGCCCGGCGAGCCAGCTTGATGGTGCGAGTTTCGCGTCGACTCGACATCGTGTCTCACGTGATCTGGTGCAAAGAGGGTGAAAGGTCAGCGAATTATACCGGTCCTGGAATTTGAGGGTCAAACTGACGGCTCGGCGGCGTCGATTTTCGATCGATTCGTTGTTGAAAGTTCGACAATCGACCCAACTCCGCCGATGGCGCGGGACGGGAGAATTGACTGAAAAATCCCGTAGACGCTCAGACAGAATTCCGTCACACTTGCCCTGTCAGGGCTTTGTTGTCCGGTTGGCTGCATTGCAAATCCGCACGAAACCTTTCGGGATTCGTGCTCCCATACGAACCGCCCCGCCCAAAGAGTTTGAATTGACGAACCACGAGTCGGATTGCCGATAACTTTCGAGCCAAGAAGAATCATGCCCTGCCAGGGCCTTGTCGAGCGATCGCTTCAGCGGCGTTCACCGCACTCAACCCTGCGGGATTCGTGCTCCCTGACATGACTGCGTCCATCAATTCACGATAAATACTGAACTCAGCTCTCGTCCGGAAACGGGCGGGAAAGGACTTTTCGTCGCACATTTCCGTCGGAGGACCAACATCAGCGTGGGCCGCGGTCTACGTACGGCGCCTGCAGAAGCAGGGCCAGACCGCCGCTCGTCTCGCAGCGACTCCATCCGTCGCAAGGCACGAATTGTCCGGCTGACATGCTGCAGGCGCGAGTTCTTCGCTCCTGCGGCTTTTTTATTGGCGGGCAGTGTGCGAGCCTGGCCGGCGGGTCGCGGTCCGTGCTGCCCACGTGCAGAGTCTTGTCGTCCTGCGTGGAGTGCTGCCCTTGTTCGTAGCGCACGCTGCCAGCGAGTGTGAGCGGTGTTTGCGATCAGCGGGACGCACGCAAGGCTGCGTGCGCTACGGTGCTGGGGCTTCGGGTTCGGGGCGGCGGCGTTACAATCGGGCGCGATGGATGCCGAGTCACCACGGACCGATCAGGCGACCGGGAGCGCGATGCGTCGTCCCCGGGAATCGGACACATTTTCGGTGCTGGCCGATCACGTGTGCCGATTCGTCGAGGCCTGGGAATCGACCGAGAAGCCGCCTGAACTGGGGCATTATCTGCCGGGCGATACGACGCTGCGGCGAATGGTGCTGGTGGAACTGATCAAGGCCGATCTGGAATACCGGTTCACGCGGTTCGTTTTCCCGAAACGGCTGTCGGAATACCAGAGTGAGTTTCCCAGCACGCTGGGGGAGAGCCTGCCGGCGGAGTTGATTTACGAGGAATTCCAGGCGCGGCGGGCCAGCGGGCTGGCGGTCGAGGCGGAGGAGTTTCTACAGGAGTATCCGCAGCAGGCGGAGGCGGTGCGGCGGCTGCTGGGGCTGTCTGACGAGTTCCGCGCGACGGTTGTCGTCGATCCGAATGAACAGGCGGCGCTTGACGGGGTGCAGCCGGGGGAACGGCTCGACGACTTTGAGTTGCTGGTGGAACTGGGACGCGGTGCGTTTGCGAAGGTGTTCCTCTCGCGGCAGATCTCGATGCAGCGACTCGTGGCGGTGAAGGTCTCGTCGGACGAAGGGACCGAACCGCAGACGCTGGCGCAGCTCGATCACGACCACATCGTTCGAGTCTACGACCAGCGCGTGCTGCCGGATCAGAAGCTGCGGCTGCTCTACATGCAGTACGTCCCCGGCGGAACGCTGCAGGAGGTGGTCTACCGGCTGCGCGATCAAGGCGCGGCCGGGCAAACCGGCCGGCTGCTGCTGGACGTGGTTGACGAGGCGCTCGAAGCGCGGGGAGAGCTGCGGCCGAGCGATTCGTCGGTCCGACGAAAACTGGCGGGTTACGAATGGCCGGACGCCGTGGCATGGCTGGGGGCCCGGCTGGCGCAGGCGCTCGATTACGCGCATCAGCGGGGCGTTTTGCACCGGGACGTTAAGCCGGCCAACGTGCTGCTGACGGGTGAAGCGGAGCCGAAGCTGGCGGACTTCAACATCAGCTTCAGCGAGTCGGTCTCGGGGGCGACGCCGGCGGCGTACTTCGGGGGGAGTCTGGCGTTCATGTCGCCGGAGCAACTGGAGGCGTTTCATCCGGGGCTGGATCGTCAGCCGGAGGAACTTGATGCGCGGAGCGATGTTTATTCTCTCGGCGTGATGTTGTGGGAGCTGTTGACCGGGAAGCGGCCGTTCGATGAGGAGCAGCCCGACGCCGACTGGGACGAGATTCTGGAGCGGATGATTGCGACGCGGCGGAAGGGTCTGCAGAAACCGCGTCCCGAGGGATGTTCGGCGACGCTCTATCGCGTGTTGAAGCGCTGCCTTGCGCCGGAGCCGGACGATCGCTGGCAGACGGCGGCGGCGCTGGCTCAGCAACTGGAGTTCTGTCTGGAACCGGCGGCCCGCGAGCTGATCGATCCGCCGAAGTCGGAATTCAGTTCGTTCTGCCGGCGATTCGCCGTTCCGATCCTGGTGCTGATGGTGCTGATCCCGAACGCGCTCGCCGGCGTTTACAATTACAGCTACAACAGGGCGGCGCTGGAGCAGGAGCCGAACGCTGCGGAATTGCTCGCGGTCTTTGAGCGGGTGCAGATGGTGATCAATCTGATTGCCTTCCCGTTGGGCGTGGCGGCGGGGGTGTGGCTGGTGCGTCGTGCGATGCGGGTGGTGAACATGGTGCACGACCTGGGGCGATCGGCGGTCCTGGACGACACCAAGGAGCGGTTTTACTGCCTGCGGCTGGGGGAACAGGCGGCGCTGATTTGCCTGTGCCTGTGGGTGGCGGCCGGGGTGGCTTATCCTATTTCGCTGCACATCGGCGTGGGGGAGTTGCCGCTACATCTCTATCTGACGTTCCTCGGCTCGCTGACGATCTGCGGACTGATTGCGACGGCGTACCCGTTTTTTCTGGCGACTCTGTTCTGCCTGGGGACGCTCTATCCGGTCTTTTTGAAGCACGGCCTGAGCGGAGCGGAGGATGCGAACGAGTTGAGTGAACTCCTGCGGCGGCTGCAGCGGTATCTGATCGGCGTCGGCATCGTGCCGCTGCTGGCGGTTGTGGGGCTGACGCTGCCGTCCTTCGGAGGGGAGGCGATTGAACCGATCCCGATGCTGCTGGTCTGCCTGGGTGGCATCGCGGGACTGGTCTTCGCCAGCATGCTCAACCGCCGTCTGCAGGCATCGCTTTCCGGCGTGGTGGATGTGATTCGGCGGAGCGAATCCAACCGACCTGCGTAGCTTGCGCATAAGGCCTCAGTTTGCCTCGTTAAGCGATATTGACCGGGCTTTACGGGTTGGAATAAAGTCCCGCCCCGCCTGAGCGGAGTCTCAGGTCTTGACGCCGCGCAAGGAGGCATCGGTGGCGAACGGTTGCAGTCCCATTTCACAGAGCACACTGACGTCCCGTGGACGCAGGGCGCGCCCGCAACTGTCGGTGTACGACGAGCACGGTGCGGCGGCAGACCCTGAAACCGAGAGGGTGTGCTGGGGACTCTCGATCGGCGCCGCCGGCATGCTGAGCCAGATGCGGGGCCTCTCGGACGCGGTCGGCCTGCGTTTTGAAGAGAAGAGAACGCGGCTGCGGCGGATGTCCAGTTGGCTGCCGATGTCGATCGTGCCGCGGGCGCGGTGGGCGTTTCGCGGCGGTGAGTTGCTGGACGCGGTGAATCCCCCCCGGCTGGTGATCGCTTGCGGGCGTCATGGGGTGATCCCGCTGATCTGCTTCAAACGCCTGTGGGGAGAGCGGGTCTTCACCGTTTTCATCCAGCACCCGCGGGTTGAGTTGTCGAACTTCGATCTCGTGCTTGCGCCGGAGCACGACGGCCTCACCGGATCGAACGTGATCTCAACGCGGGGGGCGTTGCATCACATCAACAGGGAGGTTCTGGAGTCGGCCCGCGAGACTGAACTGGCCGCGAAGCTCGCGGGGGGAACGCGGCCTCTTGTGGCCGTCCTGCTGGGCGGGCCGAATCGCTACTACGGGTTCACAGCACGAGACGCGTTTCGCCTGATCGATTCCCTCCGGAACGCCGTACAGCGAGACGGCGCGCGGCTGCTCGTGATTCCCTCGCGGCGGACGCCCCGGCAGATCTGCTCGATGTTCAGCACGGCGTTCGGTGCTCCGCACCTCGTGTGGGAAGGGGAAGGGGCGAATCCCTATCTCGCCGCGCTGGCGGTTTGCGACCACGTGGTGGTGACGGGCGACTCGGTGTCGATGACGACCGAAGCGACGGCGACCGGCCGGCCGGTGCACGTGGCGCACCTCAAGGAGCGGATTCCGGCCCGGCGTTTTCGCAGATTCCACGAATCGTTCGAGCGGGCCGGACTGACGCGCGCCTTCGACGGCCGGCTACCCACCTGGAAATACGTACCTCCCGACGACACCGCCGCGGTGGCGGCGAGAATCAGAGAAAGGATCGGCTCGCCATGCCAGTCTTGAATGCACTCGAGAACTCCACGCAGGGGTTTGACGAACCGTACCAGCACTGGCTGGTCGAAGGAGCCCTTTCCGAGGAGATGATCGCCGAGATTGCGGCGACGCCGATTCCGGACGGTCTGCGCGCCTATGACGGCACACGGGCGGCCGACAACGGCGGCGGCGGCAAGGACGGCAAGCTCCGCTGCTACATCGAACGCAGCAACGTTGGCGAGTTTCCCGCCCTCGGGGGTCTGATCGAGGAACTGATGTCGCCGGAAACGTCCGGAAAGATCGGCGGGATGATCGGCCGCGACCTGACAGACGCCTATCTCCGCGTGGAGGTGATCGCGGACCGGGAAGGCTTCTGGCTGAAGCCTCACAAGGACATCAAAGAAAAGCTGATGACGCTGTTGATCTACGTCAATGTCTGCGGCGAGTCGGAGACGCTGGGAACGGACATTTACGACGGGAAGCTCAACCGGGTGAAGACGATCCCTTACCGGAACAACGTCGGGTACTTCTTTGCGCCGGGCGAGAACACATGGCACGGCTTCGAGAAGAAGGAAATTCAGACAGAGCGGCGTTCGATTCTGATCAATTACGTCACGTTTCCGACAGATTGGAAGCTGCCCTCACGACGGGCCGCCTGACGCGTTGCGACATGCCAGCGGAACCGCTGCGAAGCGGGCGGAATCGCTCGTGATTGGAAGTTTGTGCACGTGAGAGTTGGCAGGTGATCCATGAGTTCGACTTCCTGCAGGCAGGTCGTCGCAGGACAGGATTTCGTCCTTTCTGGACAGGTTGAAAACCTGTCCTACTTGGCAACCGGCGATCGATCGGAGAGCACCCATACCTGTTCAGGCGGAAGTGCGAAACCGATACACGTTGAGATGGTCGACTGCGGGCTGGATTCTTCTTGTCTGCGAGGAGTGAATTGACGATGTCGATGATCGACCTTGGGCGGCTGAGGAGCGCTGCGGTGGCGGTCGACCCGTTCGAACACTGCGTCGTCCCGGGGTTCATCCCGGACGATGTGGCGTCGGAGGTTGAGCGGGACTTCCCGTTTATCGATCAGGGCGGAAGTTTTCCGCTCGCGATGCTGGACTACGGGCCGGCGTTCCGGTCGCTCGTGGACGAACTCTACGGCGACGAGGTGCGGGAGGCGTTCGGCCGGCAGTTGGGAATCGATCTGACGGAGTCCCCGACGACGATCACCGTCCGGGGACGGGCCCGTGCGAAGGACGGCCGGATTCATATCGACAGTTCCACCAAGCTCGTGACGGTGCTGATCTACTTCAACCGCAACTGGCAGGCCGAAGGCGGAAGGCTGCGGCTGTTGCGATCGCGGAACAGCATGGACGACATGATTACGGAGATTCTTCCGGAGAGCGGCATGCTGGTGGCGTTTCGCTGCCGAGAGAACGCGTGGCACGGCCACAAGCCGTTCGACGGGGTCCGACGCTCGATCCAACTGAACTGGGTCGTCAGCGCCGCCGCCGCACGCCGGAGCGACAGGCGACACCGGTTGTCCGGCGTCCTCAAGCGGATGCGTCTGGCCGGCTGACCGGGCCGCTTCCACGTGAGCACTCAAGACTCAAGTCCGTAGAACACCTCGTGTCCAAACTTCTGTTTGGGCACATGCGAAACCGGAGCGTTCCCAAACAGAAGTTTGGGGAGAAGGACGTTTGGGGACGAGGGAGTACGAGGGACTCGCGCGACTTCTGACTTTCTGTTTGATTGACTCATGAACGACATTCCACTCACAGTGCTTCAAGTCCTGCCGTCGCTGGAGAGCGGGGGCGTCGAACGTGGCACGCTGGAAGTCGGTGCGGAACTGGTGGCTCGGGGCCATCGGTCGCTGGTCGTTTCCGGCGGCGGGCGTCTCGTGAAGCGCCTCGTGGCCGAAGGGAGCGAGCACATCTGCTGTTCCATCGGCGTGAAGTCGCCGCTTACGGCCCGTTGGATCGTGCCGCTGCGGCAACTGATGCGGCGGGAAAACGTCGACATCGTGCACGTCCGCTCGCGCGTCCCGGCGTGGGTCGCCTGGTTGGCATGGAAGACTCTGCCGGCCGACGAGAGGCCGCACTTCCTGACGACAGCGCACGGCCTGTACTCGGTGAACCGCTTCAGCGCCGTCATGACGCGCGGGGAGCGGGTGATCGCCATCTCGCAGACCGTGCGGGACTACCTCCTCAAGAACTATCCACAACTCGATGAAGACCGCATCCGTGTCGTTTATCGCGGAGTCGATCCGGGTGAGTTTCCCCGCGGCTATGAGCCCTCGCCGACCTGGCTGGCGGCATGGCACTCACAGTATCCGCACCTTGCAGGCCGCCGGATCGTCACGCTGCCCGGGCGATTGACGCGATTGAAAGGTCACCCGCAGTTTCTGAGATTGATCGACGCACTCCGCAAGCGGGACTCGAACATTCACGGACTGATCGTCGGGGGCGCCGAACCGCAGCGTGAGCGGTACGCTGCCGGCCTGAAGAAACTCATCCGCGAGATGAATCTCGATTCCCATGTCACGCTGACCGGCCACCGGGCGGACATCCGCGAAATCTACAGCGTGTCCGACGTGGTCGTCTCCCTCTCCGCAAACCCGCCCGAGGCTTTCGGCCGCACGGTGCTCGAGGCGCTCACGCTGGGCATCCCGGTCGTCGGATACGCACACGCGGGAGTCGGCGAGATCCTTTCGGCGTTGTTCCCGCAGGGAGCGGTCCCGACCGGCCGCCTGGACCTCGCCGCAAAGCGCGTGCAGGGTTTGCTCAATCGTCCTGCCGTGGTCCCGCCGAATGACCTGTTCACAAGACGTCGCATGCTCGACGGCACGATGGCGGTGTATGCCGAGTTGACCGGACGCAGCCTGCCGACCGCCGCGCCGGACGATCAGCGGAAGGTGGCGTGAGTCGCCGGTGGATCACGCTCTGAAGAACTGCGACTCCTCCGGCGCGGTGTAGGTGACTTGCAGGTGAGGCGTCGCTTGCGGCTCGCCCCCGGCGGTCAGCGAGTGGAGACAGGCTTCGACGAGGCCGCTGGTGAGCAACGTCCGCTCCACCGGATAGGGCGCCTTGCCGGTGGTGTACATTTCTTCGGCCTTGGACATCAACGCCGCCGAATAAACGACGTTGGGATTCGGCGGCAGATAGAAAAGTGTTGAGAGGGGCCTGTCGCGGCCGGAGATCGTCGCCGCGAATGTAAAGTCTTCGACGAGTCCGTTCATCAACAGCATCGTGGCCTTGGCGCCGTCGGCATATTCGATGCGGTAGGCGATCGGATCGGTCACCCATTCCATGATCTGCTCGTCGGTCGGATACCGGTGGCTGTAGGTTTCAGCCTGCGCGAGCGTTTGACTCCGCGCGAGGCACGCTTCGAACAGTTGCGGGTTCCAGCCCCCGTTGTCCCACGAACCGGCCTGCAGCGCTTCCCAGACGGAGTCGCCTCGCAGCGCCTGCACCTGCGACACGCCTGTTTCGCCTCCCCGGCGGCGTTCGACCATGCACTGGAGGGTCTCCAGCGCGTGGAAGTCGTAGATGTCGACCGGACCGTGGGCGATGACCAGCGCTTCTTCCAGTTGCGCGTTGTACGGGAGATCAATGGACGGCATGCGCCAAGTGACCGGCAGTGAGGAACCGGCGAGGAACGGGAAATCGAGGCGGCGTGAGTCCTCGACCATTTCCTGCGCCCATTCGAATTTCCACGAGAGGTGTTTGTCGTTGAAAACGGGGACGGCGCGATCGTCCTCTTCGAAGACGTTCACGATCTGCTTGAAGAGTTCATAGCGGGGGTACTGCTTCTGCCCGAATTCGTTCACGGGATAGCTGCCGTGCTCACCGATCAGCAGCACCGCGTCGACGTCGAGTTCCTTCCCGCCGCAACGCAACGCCTCGGCGACGTTGGGATAGATCGTGAAGCCGGATTCCTCGGCCCGCTGAACGCTGAGATCGCGTTCGGGCTGCTGATCGACATAAGCGCTGACGACGTCGATAGGCGGCTGATGCCATTTCCCCCGGAGGGGATATCCGCCGAGAAACCGTTCAGCCATGTGCCAGGCGTGCGTGCGGTACGTCCAGAGTGTCGTCACGACCGCCATCCGGAGCCGGTCGGAAGTTGCAGACGCGCCGCGAAGAAGCGCGGGGGCGAGGAGGGCGGCGCCGGTGGATTGGAGGAAGTGTCGTCTGGTGAACATGGAGGCATCCTTTCAATCGGGACGGCCCATCAAGCCGTCTGAACTTCGAGCGGTGTCTGGCACATCTTGTCGACTGATGCGCAGCAACGCGAGCCTGCCGCCATCGGTTGGATGACTGAGATCCCATTGTCCTCGTTCCCAAATTTCTGTTTGGGAACGCCGCCCTGGAATGACCGGATGTGTGACCAAACGGAAGTTTGGGCACAAGGTTCTCAAGGATCTTCGATGGACTCGAATAAAGTAGTTACACAAGCGATCGACCGCTCCCTGACGGTCGCGGCTAGTGTGGGTGTATGGGAATGGGTTCTGGGGCGCTCATTCGCGAGGCGGAGGAGGAATCGCTTAAGATCGGAACATTCGGGCGTGTCCCGGCGATCACCGCCGATTCATGGACTTTTCATGCCCGTTCCGAAAGTGCATCCTCATGAGCCATCACACATCAATGCGGTTTCCATTCATCGTTGTTCCCCTGATCGCTGCCGCCGCCGCGCCGGTCTGCCTGAATGCAGCCGAGCGGGAATTCGAGAAGTCGACGTACGTCTACAAGACGGTCGACGATCTGGAGATCAAGCTTGATGCTTACGTGCCGGACGGAAAGTCCGACGCAGCGCGGCCGGTGGCGGTCTGGATTCACGGCGGGGCGCTGATTAACGGGCACCGCGAAGGCGTGAGCGGGCGGATGAGGGACGCACTGTTGCAGCGCGGGATCGTGCTGATCTCGATCGACTACCGGCTTGCGCCGGAGACGAAAGTCTCCGGCATTCATGAGGACGTCAAGGACGCCTTTGCGTGGATTCGAGAGGAGGGACCGGCCGAACTGGGCATCGACCCGGATCGACTCGCGGTGCACGGCGGGTCCGCCGGCGGTCACCTCACGCTGGTGACCGGATACCTCATCAAGCCGCGACCGCAGGCGCTGGTGGCGTTCTGGGGCTATGGGGACATCGTCGGTCCGTGGCTGTCGGAGCCGAGTCCGCATGCGCGGCATGCGACCGATATCAGCCAGGAGGCCGCCTGGAAGCAGGTGAGCGGTCCGCCGGTTTCCGATTCGCGCGAGCGAGACGGCAACGGCGGAGCGTTCTATCGGTTCTGCCGCCGCGAGGGGATCTGGCCCAAGGCCGTCACAGGCTGGGATCCGGACGAGGAACCGGAAGAGTTCATCCCTTATATGCCGCTGCTGAACGTCTCGGAGGATTATCCGCCGACACTGATGATCCACGGCACCGAAGACACCGATGTGCCGTATGAGCAGTCCGTGCTCATGGCGGACGCGTTTGAGAAGCATGGGGTGGAGCATCGGCTGATCGCGGTTGAAGGGGGCGAGCATGGGCTGGCCGGGGCGGAACCGGACGACATCGACGCCGCTTACGAGGCAGCGGTGGCGTTCATTGTCGATCGCATCGGCACTGGCGATTGAACCGACGCGAACGGCATCCGTTCGTGGCAGGCAGAGCATCGGGAGAGACGAGATGAAACGCCGGGAATTTCTGACGGCGACCGGAGCGGGGCTGTTGGCAGCAGGATACACGGCGAGGTCGCGCGGTTACGCGGCGAACGAGACGCTGCACGTCGGCTGCGTTGGAACGGGAGGCCGTTGCCGGCGGTTGATGGGGGAACTCGCGAAGTTCGAGGGAGTCAAGCTGGTCGCCGTTTGCGACGTGTGGGACGAACATCGCGCGAAAGGGAAGGAACTGGCGGATTCCTCCACCGGCGAGTTCGTCGACTACCGGGAGTTACTCGATCAATCGGACGTGGACGCCGTACTGATCGGTTCGCCCGATCACTGGCATGTTCCGATGACGATCGATGCGTGCTCTGCGGGGAAGGACGTGTATGTCGAGAAACCTCTGACGCACGACCTCTCGGAGGGTGAGGCGGTCGTCACCGCACAGAACCAGAACGGCCGGATTGTGCAGGTCGGGATGCAGCAGCGAAGCATGCCGCACATTCAGGAGGCGAAGGAACTGATCGAGGCGGGTCATATCGGCGACGTCCATAAAGTGCATCTGACGTGGAACCGGAACACGCCCCGCTGGCAGCGGAAGGAGTACGGAATCGATCCGGCGAGCGTCGACTGGAAACGGTTCCTGGGAAACGCGCCGGACCAGCCGTTCGACGAGTACCGGTTTCGGAACTGGCGGTGGTTCTGGGATTTCGGCGGGGGCATCTTTACCGACCTGATGGTGCACTGGATCGACGTAGCGCACTGGATTCTGGACGTCGACCATCCGGCCGTTGCGGCGAGCATCGGGGATCACTTCCAGTCGGAGGGACTGTGGGAAACTCCCGATACCGTGCAGACGCTGCTGCGCTATCCGGACAGGGAAGTGCAGGCCTATTTTGAGGGGACGTTCTGCAACGCGCGGAACCGGGCGATGATCGAGTTCATGGGAAGCAAGGGGACGATTTACATCGACCGCGGCCGGTACGAGGTGCATCCCGATCCGCATCAGCATCTGGAATACCGCGAATTGGTGCTGGGGACGGAGCCGCGCGGCGCGGATTTCTTTGAGAATCCCAACGGCGAAGTGCTGCATCTTGCGAACTGGATCGAGTGCTGCCGTTCGAGGGAGACGCCGGCGGCTCCTGCGGAAGCCGGCGTGAGTGCGGCGTCGGCGGCGCACCTGGCGAACGGGTCGCTGCGGAGCGGGGAGATGGCCCGATGGAGTGGCGGTTGAACGACACCAGCAAACCTGTTACTCACAAAGGTTGATCGCACAATTCTATCAACCTTGAATCTCGGAATTTGACAATGCCGAATACGGTTCGCTACGTCATGCTCGGCGGCTTCCTGGGGGCCGGGAAGACGACGACCATCGCCCGGCTTGCCGAAAAGTACACGTCGCAGGGACTCAAGGTCGGGATCGTGACGAACGATCAGGCCAGCGACCTGGTCGATACGAATACGCTGCGGGCACAGGGGTTTGACGTGGGCGAGGTGGCGGGGGCGTGTTTCTGCTGCCACTTCAACGAACTGATGGACACGATCAGCCGGCTGTCGAAAGAGGATCGGCCAGACGTGATCCTGGCCGAGCCGGTCGGAAGCTGCACCGACCTGGTGGCGACGGTCATCCAGCCGATCAAGCGGCTGTTCGACGCGGAGTTCCACATTGCGCCGTACGCCGTCATCCTCAAGCCAAGCCACGGGCAGCGAATTCTGAGCGGTGCGAAGCGGGCCGGGTTTTCGCCCAAGGCGGCTTACATCTTGAAGAAGCAACTCGAAGAAGCCGACGCGATTCTGATCAACCGGATCGACGAATTGTCCGCCGGCGAACTGGAGAGCCTCGAAACGCTGGTGCGCGAGCATCACCCGGCGACGCCGATTCTCAGAATCTCTGCGCGGACGGGGGAAGGGATTGACGGTCTGGTCGAGTATCTCGATCAGGAGGGGGACTTCGGGCGGAAGGTGCTCGACATCGATTACGACACCTACGCCGAGGGGGAGGCGGAACTCGGATGGCTCAACAGCAGCCTGACGGTGCGGGCCGCGGACGAGTTTCCGCTAGATGATCTGTTGTTGGGAATTGTGACCCGGTTACGGGATCTGCTGGAGGCGACGGGAGCGGAGGCGGCCCACCTGAAGACGATCGGGCTCTGGGAGGGTTTCTTCGGCGTGGCGAATCTCATCAGCAGCGACGTGCCGCCGGAGTTGTCGCTGCCGTCGGGCTGCAATGTGCGCGAGGTGGAGGTGATTGTGAATGCCCGCGTCGCGTGCGACCCCGCCGAACTGGAGCGGTTGGTGATGGAGGCGGTTGAAGCGGAGTGCGGCCGGATCGGCGGTGAAGCGGAATTCCGGCAAACGCAGAGCTTTCGCCCCGGGCGGCCGGTCCCGACGCACCGGTTCGCGGATGTGTGAGCGACCCGCTCCTGCGATCGGCAGGTTCTGGAGCGTGTCTCAGCCGGCGGCGTTGGTGAACTGGGCGAGGGCGTAGACCGTGGCGGCGCACTGGATCGCTTCGAGGAGTTGATCGTCCTTGATGCCGAGCTTGCGGGCGCTCTCGACGTGGCCGCTGGTGCAGGGCTGGCAGGCGTTGAGGTCGCTGACGGCGGTGTTGATGAGTTCGACCGTCTTCTCATCGAGCGAGGTGTTCGCGAACGTGTGCGCGCGGAGGCCGACGCCCATCCCTTCAAAGAGATCGCTGCCGGAGAGATCGCGGAACTTGAAGAACGTGTTGTACATGTAGTTGGTCGAGGCGACGGCGATGATCTCGGCCACCTGCTGGTCGGAGAAGCCGGTGGCCCGGCAGCGCTCGGCGTAGAACTCGGTCCACGGCTCGCTCTTGGCATGGCAACTCACGGCCAGCGCGAGCGCGGCCTTCGTTTGCGAGTCGATGGCGCCGTCGGTCCAGACGAACTTCTTGAAGTTCATAAAAGCGTCGCGCAGAAAGGCTTCGACGCGGCCCATGGCGAGGAACATCGGCGGGACTTCGTCGGTCCCGAGGAGTTCCCGGATGCGGCCGAACGTCTGGGCGACTTTCTCGGAGGCGTCGTTCTCGGCGATCGGTGAGATGCGGGGCATTCCGGGGGGCTTCCTTTCAACACTGAGGCACAGAGGGTGCACGGAGAATGCACAGAGCCTGCATCATAGTCGCGGAGAGGAGCGTGATGAACCCGTGCGGGATTCGGTTTCCATGATGCCGTGAAGGGGTCAGCCCTTCCCTCGTTCCCCAGCTTCCGTTCAGGAGCAATGTGACGTCGAAGCGCCGCGGCAGGTAAGCGTTCAGCGGAACAGGTGGAACCGGCCGGCGGGTGTTTTGGCGCGGGGGGCGTGCGGGCCGCTCAGGCCGGGCGAGGTCGCCTTGGCGGACTGCTGAGAGGCGGCTTCCTGCGTTTGAGCGTACACCAGGCGCGGGCGGAAGACGACGATCAGCAGCAGTGGCAGATACCACAGCATGTAGGCGCCGCCGTGGACGGGGTACCAGAACTGCGTGGCGACGATCACGGCCGCCGAGTAGGCGGAGAGCTGTTCGAACTGCATGCGCCGCGGCCAGAAGGTGAGTGCGGCGAGGAAGATTGCGAACGAGACGATGACGGGGAAGCGGTACCAGTTCATGTCGCCCGTCCAGAACCCGGCCGTCGGTCCAGGAATATTGAACGAAAGGAGTTCTCCGATCTGAATCGCGCCGAACGTACGCCGGAAGACCGATTCCGGCCCCGGCGAGGTCATCGCCACGATCGTAAAGACGACGGCTCCGACCAGCAGCAGGGCCGCGGCGAAGCGAAGTCCGCCGCGTCGCCCGTAGTACGCCGCCCACAGCGGGACCAGAAAGACCGGGAAGAACATCATTCCGCAGGCCAGCGCCAGCAGCACCCCCGAGACGAGAGGCTGCCGGTAGAATACGATGGCCCAGACGATCAGCGCCGCCGGCAGCACGTGGTGCACCTCCCCGACGTCGTAGGCGGTGCAGGGCAGGAGCAGGTACATGGTGGCCATGCCGAGGCCGAGCTGAAGGTCGCCGAAGAGATTTCGGCCGACGAGGAGCAGACCGCAGATGACGACCAGGTGGGCCAGAATGGCCACCGCTTTCGCGGCTGATGCATCGACCTGAAAGACGGTGTTGAAGGGGAGACACAGAATCGGCACGACGGGCCCTGCCGCGGCGTCTCCGCTGGTCTCAGCCGGGTGTTCGGTGCCCAGGATCATGTCCGTGGCGCGCTCGACGCTTTCGGCGGTGACCGGCGGGGGATCGGTGTGGATCGCCTCCATCGTCAGCAGCATGAACGCCGCGATGCAGAGAAATGCGGAGCCCTGCGCATTGAGGTTCTGTCCGAAGTGGGGTCGCCGCCGCAGCACGGGATCGAGCATCAGCCGGATGAAGATCAGGCCCGTGATTGTGAACAGGAACGCGTAATGAGCGTGCGTGCTGCCGTCCCCGTCGGAGGCGACATTCTTCAACGCATAGAGTGCGGGCGAAGCGGAGAGGAGCAGCAGGAGATCGAAGTTACGCAACGACCACACGCGATTGAAGCGGAAGAACACCGCCACAATCAGCACGATGGAGAGATAAAGCCACGTGGCCGGGTTAAGTTCATAACCAGGCAGTTGCGGAATGATTCCTGTCGCGAGAATTTGCATGTCACGCACTCAATTCAGCACGCGCTGCATCGACTTTCCGCGTCTGGCGGCCGCGACGATCGGCGCTGTACTGACACACGGCCGGCGGGGGGCCGCCGACGCTTCGTGTTGTGCGGCTGCATCAATCGTCCTTGAGAGAAGCAGTCCGAAGACTTACCCACTCGACGCCTGATCCTCGGCTGACCAAATCACCGTGCGAGACCGGGGAACCCAACCTGACGACTCAACCCTTCCCCCAATCGGCCCGACGGCCGGATTGATTGGTTCATGGACACAAGATTACACAGTTTCGACGCCGCCGCAACCCGTGTGAACCCCGATTCACATTCCTGAACTTCTTTTTTCGGAAGTGGTTCCGACGATTCCGGATTGCGAAAGTTGGAGGACCGGGGGAGTTGTCGTTAGAATCGGGGGACCGCGACGACCCCCTCCGCCCGATCCCGCAGCGCCGTCGCTGGATGTGAATCTTGTGAGAATTCCATGAATTCCCGCCCGCAAGTTGACCTCGTGTCGGACTCTGCGGGGGAGGTTCGATGCGACGATCGGGCCGTCGAGGTCCACAAATCGAGCGATCTTTCCGCAAAGGCAAAGCTCTCCGGCACGCATCTCGCCCGGGGACGCGTCGAGGGAAGCGTCAACGCCGCTCGCGTTCTCGCTGCCGCCGAAGAGGCGGGGGAGGATGAACAGGCAATCGTTGTGCTGCCGCTGGCAAGCTACGACTGGGTTGCGCGGTGCGGGCGACTGCCGGCCAGCCTGTTCGCCCGGCTGCCGTTCATCAGCGACGGAGTGCTGACCGTCGAACGTCGCAAGGCGCAACCGCACCGTGAGCCGCCCCTGCAGGCAGTCTTGCATTCCCGGGCCGGCGACGAACAGGCCCGGCGATTGATCGTGCTTGAGGCCGACCCGCCCGCGGCTCAACCGGAGTTTCCCTTCCGTCCACCCCCGCTGGCGCCGCGCGGGATTCCTCGGGATGCGGAGGAAGGGCTGCACTCGTTCGAGCCGGATTCCATCGCAAACGTCCAGTCCCGGCCGGATGCCGTCGCACTCCGCGCGGGATTGCTCCAGATGCACGACCTGCTCGAGGCGAGTCACGCCGAGTCGCAGAGCGTGGAGGGAGAGGGGCTTCATCGCGCCGGCGACTACTGGCATGCGATCATGCATCGGCGCGAACCGGACTACGGGAACTCGAAATACTGGTTCCGCCGCGTGGACCGCCATCCGCTGTTTCCGGAACTCGCTGATCGGGCTGCGGCGCTGCTCAGCGGCGTCGCCACCGATGTGGCCGGGCGCTTCCAAGGCCGCTTGAAGCTCTCCGGAGAATGGGATCCGTTCGCCTTCGTCGATCTCTGTGAAGAACTGGCCGGCGAAGAAGAGAGCGACGCCGGACTCGTTGCGCGGCGCATCCAATGGGAGGAAATGCTGCTGCTGCTGGAGCACACCTGCCGCGACGCCTTCGGCGAAGGCGCTCTGCACTGAGCTTACCGGAGTTCCCAGCCGTCGGGAGTGACTTCGAGCGCGGTGTGCCCTTTGTGCGCGTCGTAGACTCGTTGCATCTCTTCAATCGAGTCGAAGTAACCGACGATGAAGGCCGCGCTGAACGACTCACCCGCCTTCACCGGACGCCCGCCGAACTCTTCGATCATGCAGACGTACCCTCGCTGGTGACACCATGCCTCGTGAACCACGTCAGGATCGAGCGTCATGCCGGCCAGCCAAGGTCCGGATTCGCCGGTCTCCGGGTTGCGGAGGCGGTAGGCGCGAATGAAACGGCGCGGGACGTCGTCGCGCACTCTGCGGTAGTCGAACTTCTCATCCGGGGCGAAATCGTGGAAGAATTCGCTCGATGGAATCTCGCCGTGATAACTGAGGTAGACGCTCTCGAACGTATCGCCCCGGTCGTGGCGGATATGCCCCGGCATGTCGATCCGCAGGAACATCGCTTCGGAGTCGTTGACGGCGTCGATGCGGTCCATGGAGATGAAGTACCGCTTGCCCTCAGGAAAGACGATCCACTGCGTCCAGAGCGAACCGGTCTGCTTGCCCGGCGCGGCGGTCCGGTAGCGGAACTGCTGCCTGACGGCGATGAAGCCGTCTCCCCGGATCAGAACCGGAGACATCTCTTTGGCCTGCGTACAGATCTGCGGACCTTCGATGGACCGTTTCGGCGTGTCGCCGTGGTAGGGGGTGCCGAACTCGTACACAAGTTCGGGTTCGAGTTGATCGCGGTACGCCTCGTCGCTGCCGGGCTCCATGATCCAGTCGACAATGTCGAGACCAAAACCGGCGTCCCGAAACCCGGTCTGCTTGTCGAGGAATGACTGCCGCATCACGCCGGTGACGTAGCCACTCTTGCTGATCGCCGCTTCGAGTTCGGGCGTCTCGATGCGGAGCGCCTCGTCGGTGTCCTGAATCGTCACGTCTTGCGCGGCGGCATGCGAACCGGTGAGGAACGCCACGAAGGCGCTGAGGGCGATTGTGCGAGTCATTTTTTGATTCCCGGGGTAACGCTCGATAAACTGAAGGGACGGCGGTTCGGCAGGCGTCCCGCGTCGGGCTGGATCGTAACACACCCGGCGTGTCAACGGGGGTTTTCCGGCAATTTCGGGAGGCTGGCAACTGCTCTGGCATCGCTGCAAGGCAGTTGCTAATTTCCCGACCCGGCGCTGGGCCGGGCAAGGACGAAGACAACGGCGACGGATCGATTGCCCGCGAATTTGAATGCAGCAGAGTGAGGCGCGTCGTGACGGGTTACACAGTGCACACCGGATCGAACGATAAGTTTTCCGGCGGATGGGATCGCATCTTCGGCAAGAAGAAGAAGGCGAGCGCATCCAAATCCGAAAAGACCGCCGGAAAGTCTCAGTCCAAGTCGAAGAAGAAATAGCGCTCGCACGTTCTCGAGCGTCGTTCGAATGTCCCCCGGATGCGGTCGGCCGCGACCCGTCCAGACAATCATGCATGGAGGCGCGTTATGTCCGACGAACTGCAGTTTGATTCGGATGAACTGGAATCGGTCCCGGTGGCGGACGACGACGGCGATTACGAAGAGATTTCGAGCGAAGAGGTCGACCGGGTCGTCGAAGCGCTGGAAACGCTGATGGCGACGGTCGAGAGCGAGAACATCCGCTGGTACCTCGAAGACGCGATCGAAAACGTCTTCCACCTCGTCTACAGCGACGACGACGAGACCGACGTGCAGAGCGAAGCCGCTTGAACTGAGAACGGCGTGCGGGTCAACCGGAGTTGTGTTGTTCGTCGCGCGCCGCCGCCTTTTCCTCGGCGGCGCTGCGACGGATGTACCGCGGGACCAGCGTCCAGAGGTCGTCCGCTTCCCCGGCGGACGCACGCCGTTCGCCGATGCGGGCGACGAACTCCGCGCGCGGGTGACGCAGCGCTTCCGGAAGCAACCGGCTGCGGCGCTCAATCTCTTCAGCATGCGCTGCGGCCGCCGGCCCGCTGACGATGCGCTCGCCTGTCAGCGTCGACAGCCATGATTTCAGTGCAACGACTTCCATCGGGCCGCTCGACCGCCACTCCCCGGACGAGCCGCGCTGATAGCGGCCGACATAAAGGTCGCCTCGCTGAGCGTCTCCAATGACGTCGAGGTCGTTAACGTCAGGCGACGCGGCCGCCGCGACGGCCTCGAACGTGTCGACGGCGACGATCGCGCAGTTCACGGCGTAGGCAAACGTCTTTGCGCAGACCACGCCGACGCGGAGACCCGTGAAACTCCCCGGACCGACACTGACGGCGACCGTTTCCACCTCGGCCGGGGACAGATCTTGCCCGCGAAGGAGGTCGCGCAGTTCCACCACAAGCGTTCTCGCGTGACGACGGCCGGTCTGCGACAGGAGCGTTTGGCCGAGCAGCGCGCCGTCGCGCAGCAGAGCTACGCTGCCGGTGCGATCCGACGTTTCGATTCCCAGAGTCAGCATGGCGGGCAACGTACCGAGCCGGCGCAAACTGTTCAATTCGGCGGGCGGGTGCTACTGTTTTTACAGTGAACAAACTGAATTCCGCGACTCGCCCAGCGAGTTGCATCCGACAGAATAGGACTGGAGCGCCGCAGATGAACCTCAACCAATCGAATCGACGCGACTTCCTGCGCACGAGCACGATCGCCGCGGCCGGAGTCGCCGCCGGCGGCCTGTTGAGCGGCCATCCCGCACTCGGCGCCGGGCGGGAGCGATCGAATCAGGGACGGATCTACAAGTCGAACAAGGGAGGCGCAATCGGCGGCAACAAGGAAGAAATGCTGGCGAAACTCAACGAGTACAAGGAACTCGGATTCGACGGCATCGAGGGCGTCAGCCCCGGAATCAGCGATCTGAGCGCCCTGCGGGAAGCGGTGCAGGAGACGGGCGTGCCGGTGCACGGGGTCGTCGACATGGTGCACTGGGGAGACGACGCGCGGCTCTCCTCTCCCAACGAAGCGGCCCGCGCCAAAGGGGTGGCCGCCCTCAAGCAGGCGATCAAGGACTCCCACGCCGTCGGCGGATCGACGGTGCTGCTTGTGCCGGGCAAAGTGACCGGGCCGGAGGAAAACCACGACCATGTGTGGGAGCGGTCGATCGTCGAGATTCGCAAGGTGTTGCCCACTGCTTCATGGTACGGCATCCACGTACTGATCGAGAACGTTTGGAACGGCTTCTGCGAAACGCCCGATCAGTTCCGGGACTACATCGACGAAATCGACAGCCCGTGGGTGGGGGCGTACTTCGACATCGGCAACTGCCGCAAATTCGGCCCGGCGGAAGACTGGATTCGCACGCTCGGCACGCGAATCGTCAAGCTCGACGTCAAGGACTGGGGAGAGGAGAACGGTTTCTGCCGCCTCGGCGAGGGGGACGTCGATTGGCCGGAAGTCCGAGCCGCGCTGGCGGAAACCGGCTTCACCGGCTGGGCCACCCGCGAAGGGGGGGACAATTCACTGGCAGACACGTCCGAACTGATGGACGAACTGCTGGACGTGTAGCGGCCGAGGTTCACCGCGGAGTCGCGGAGACACGGAGGTTTCACGGAGACGGGACTTCGGCGATTCCCTGGGTTGCAAACTACCGTTTCGGAACCTGATGCAGAGTTGTCCGAAACGTGCCACTGGGAGATTACGCCAGTCTGAAGAACGATCAACCGGATTGAGGGTGTTTCCAATGACTGGCAAGGAACGTCGAGTTGCACGACAACCAGCGACCAAGCAGCCACACTTGAGGAAGAAGCTGCGCAAGCTGACGGATGAGCAGCGAAAGGGAGCGGGCAAGGGGCCGAAGCGGTCTTGATCCATTTCCGGCAGTGCGGAGTCAACATGCTGGAACTCGGACGTTTCCGGCGGCGCTGCGGCCTCCAGTGTCAGTCCGGCCTCATCTTTCAACTCTCCCTTCCGGAGGTCTTCCGCCCTGCGTGCACGGACCGTAAAATCCGACCACGCGCGCTCGGCCCGCTGCAAAGACGCGTTCGCACAGCCGGCTTGCGCCATCACGGAGGAAACTTGCATGGAAGTCTGGCCGGGGCGCCCTTACCCGTTGGGCGCGACGTGGGACGGGAAGGGAGTGAACTTCGCCGTGTTCTCCGAACACGCGGAGGGAATGGAACTGTGTCTGTTCGGCGCGGCGAAAGAGGTCCGTGAGGAGCATCGCATTCGCCTCACGCAGCGGACCGACTTCGTGTGGCACTGCTACGTCCCCGGCCTGCGGCCCGGACAATTGTACGGCTACCGCGCACACGGACCTTACGCACCGCAACGGGGACATCGATTCAACGCCAACAAGATCGTCCTCGATCCGTATGCCAAGGCGATCGGCCGCAATCTGAAGTGGTCGGACGCGATGTTCGGCTACCAGGTGGGCCACGCGGACGAAGATCTGTCGTTCGACGAGAGCGACAACGCCGCCGAAGCGCCTCTCGCGGCGGTGATCGATCCGCGGTTTCGCTGGGGGCGCGACCGCCCGCCCCGCGTTCCGTGGCATCAGACGGTGATCTATGAGTTGCACGTCCGCGGGATGACGATGTTGCATCCGCACATTCCCGAGCCGCTGCGGGGCACTTACGCGGCGCTGGCCAGTCGGCCCGTCATCCGGCACTTGCAGCAGCTCGGCGTGACGGCGGTTGAGCTGATGCCCGTCCATCATCGCGTCGACGACCGGCACCTGGTCGACCAGGGGCTGTGCAACTACTGGGGCTACAACACCCTCTCGTTTTTCTCACCGGACACCCGCTACGCCGCGGCCCGCGATCCGCTCGGCTCGGTCACCGAGTTCAAGCGGATGGTGAAGCGACTGCACCGCGCTGGGATCGAAGTGATCCTGGACGTGGTTTACAACCACACCGGCGAGGGAAACCACTTCGGCCCGACGCTCTCACTCCGCGGACTCGACAACGCGAATTACTACCGTCTTGTCGCCGGCGACTGCCGGCACTACATGGATTACACCGGGTGCGGCAACACGCTCAACATGCTCTGCCCGCGCGTGCTGCAACTGATCATGGACAGCCTGCGGTACTGGGTCACGGAGATGCACGTCGACGGGTTCCGTTTCGACCTGGCGGCGGCGCTGGCGCGGGAACTCCACGCCGTCGACAAGCTGGGCGCCTTTTTCGACATCATCCATCAGGACCCGGTGCTGTCCCAGGTGAAGCTGATTGCGGAGCCCTGGGATCTGGGAGAGGGAGGCTATCAGGTCGGGAACTTTCCCGTCGGCTGGACCGAGTGGAACGGCAAATATCGCGACACGGTCCGCAGCTTCTGGCGGGGCGACGGCCATGTTGTTTCCGAGTTCGCCACCCGGCTCACCGGCAGCAGCGACCTGTACGAGCACAACGGCCGTTACCCCTACGCCAGCATCAACTTCGTCACTTCACACGACGGCTTCTCGCTGCACGATCTGGTGTCGTACAACCACAAGCACAACGAAGCGAACCGTCACGGCAACGAGGATGGGGACAACCACAACCTGAGCTGGAACTGCGGCGACGAAGGGCCGACTGACGACGAACGGATTCGCCGGCTGAGAGCCCGGCAGAAACGGAATTTCGTCGCAACGCTGCTGTTCTCTCAAGGCGTGGCGATGCTCCGTGCCGGGGACGAACTCAGTCACACCCAGCAGGGCAACAACAACGCCTACTGCCAGGACAACCACCTCAGTTGGCTGCAGTGGGATCTGACCGCCGACCAGGAAGAGTTTCTCGATTTCGTCAAATCGGTGATCCGCCTGTGGCGTTCGAATCCCGTGTTCCAGCGCCGCCGCTTCTTTCAGGGGCGCGAGATTCGGGGCAGCGCGGTGAAGGACATCCATTGGCTGACGCCCGACGGCGTGGAAATGAGCGATCGGGACTGGCACTCAGCGCAGGCGCGGTGTCTGGGAGTCCGGCTGGAGGGGGTAATGCAGGATGAGGTGGACGACACGGGGCGGCCGGTCGTCGGTCAGACGATGCTCCTGTTGCTGAATGCGCTGCCGGAGGCCGTGCCGTTCCACGTCCCGGCAATTCTGCCGGAGGCGTCCTGGCGTCCCGTGCTCGATACATCGCGGCGCCGCGTGCCGAAACGACGGTTTCAGCGGGGAGATTCGTACGCGTTGCAACCGCACTCACTGGCGTTGCTGCAACTGAAGCTGCGGTCGACGCATCACGAATCTCTGGGAGGATCGTTCTGGAGAACCGTGAGTTCGCTGTTCGGGCGGTCGGCAGCCGAAGCCGAATCGACGGAGAAAGCGACACCCCAACTGTCCTCCGAACCTGAAATCGAACCCAGCGAAGCGGACGCGGAGGAAAGCGTGCCGGCTCGTCTGTGAGGAATCGTACGCCGCATTCGCCTGCCACGGATGCGGTGCTGCGTCATGTCGTGCGGCTTCCGGGCGGCAGGGGCCCCCTCTTGTCGGACGCAATCAACTCAAAGAATGCAAGAATGCAGCGAAACTGCATTCGTGGTTGTTCCACGTTCCCGGTTCGGTCATAATGGCGGCGTCAATGTTCAAGCGACATTGGGGCGTATTCAATGCGTGTCGGGCCGCCGTCTCAAATTGCTGCGCTGCCGAACCTTCTCATCCAAGGTCCAGACAAGCGAACGTCCCGCACGCCGCCGGAGGGCCCATGCTGGCTGTTGGGGCGTCATGAGCGCTGTCCCGTGCGGCTGACGCACGAAGACGTGAGTCTCCGGCATGCGGTGGCCATTCCGTTTGGTTGCGGGGTATTTCTGCTCGATCTCGGCAGCCGCACGGGGATTCGCACGCAAGGGAACATCCGGCAGTCCGCCTGGATCAGTGAGGCCAGGCCGGCGAACATCGGTCCCTACCGCATCTCGATCGACGGGGGTGGGGTGGAATCGGAAGAGACGGCCTCGAATCCGATGTCCGGATTCGTGGGCGAGGTCGACAGGATTCCCGAGGTCGAACTGCGCTTTATCGGAGGTTCCCTCAAGGGCACGAAATACAGGCTGAAGCGGTCGATCACTCTGATTGGCAGCGGTCCGCGATGCAAGGTCCGGCTGCGAGACAGCAAGGCGATCTCGAGGGTTCACGCCTGCCTCATTCTCGGTGAGTCGGGGCTCACGCTGGTCGATACGCTGAGCCGCAGCGGAGTCGCCGTTGACGGCCGGCCCACGCTGCATGCGGCTCTGACCGAAGGGGGGCGGTTTCAAATCGGCGGGCATTTGATCGAGGTCGCCGCCTGCCGGCTCCAGACTGCGAACACACGACCTGCGGCTGCGCGGGCTGCCGCGCCTGTTCGTCGCGAAACCGCTGCTGCAGAATTGACGCGGTTCTTGAAACAGCTCCGCGGTGTTTCGGAATCGATGCGCGCCGCACCGATCAACGCACGGATCGCCGATGGACGAATCACCAGTTGGCAGGCGCGCAAGGCAATGCGCAAAGACCCGACACGGATGATTCTGGATGATCGATTCCTCCTGATGGAAGCGGTGGGTCGCGGCGGGATGGGGACCGTTTACCGCGCGGTGGATCTGGACACCGATGAGACGGTCGCCGTGAAGATGCCGAAGACGCTGGTTGCCGATCCCGCGCGGCTTCGCCGGGAGATTCTCATCTCCGCCCGCCTGCACCATCCGCACATCGTGCGACTGCTGGACGTGGGGCGAGACCTGCGGTTTCTGGTGTTTGACTTCGTGGCGGGGTTGTCGCTCAGCCAGATCGTTGCGACGCAAGGGCCTCAACCGGTCGAGTCGGTGGTTCGCTGGATCGCGGAGACCGCCGACGCGCTCGAGTACGCGCGTGGTACGGGAGTGATCCATCGCGACATCAAGCCGGCGAATATCATGGTCGACGACGTGGGCAAAGCGATGCTGCTCGATCTGGGTCTGGCGCGGCTGGACGAAAGCGTCGGGGGCTGGGGCGGGAGCGACGAAGCGTACGCGGGAATCACTCGCATTGGGTGCGCCGTCGGGACGGCGGACTTCATGTCTCCAGAGCAAGCGCTCTGTTCCGACCAGATCGACGCCCGGACGGACATTTACAGCCTCGGCTGCACGATGTACGCGGCGCTGGCGGGGCGTTGCCCGTTTCACGCGGACAACCCGGTGCTGCTCGCGAAGAAGCACATTCAGGAATTCGCTCCGGAGCTTCACGGCCTCGATCCTGATCTTGCCGGCATTCTCCGTCGCTCCATGGAAAAGCAGCCGGCAGATCGCTTTCAGACTCCGATGGAGTTCAAGGACGCGCTGCTCGAGTGGCTGAACGTCCCGGTGGCGGCGGCGATGTAGGGTGGTTGCATCGGTGTCAGCCGTCTCGATCGCTCTGCGCTGAATGCGTC
>ERZ869936.455-NODE-455-length-39160-cov-6.297302_pt1 | contig 39160 bp, 37 predicted proteins | sample MGYA00520876_ERZ869936 | MGnify/ENA primary metagenome ERZ869936 (study PRJEB32218, sample SAMN09650985) | biofilter metagenome | isolation source: enrty point of leading RO module | place: Saudi Arabia: Thuwal, RO plant located on Red Sea | collected 2016-02-17 ... | reverse complement strand
ACATCTGCGCCGCCTACGACGTGAGCTTTTCGATCGGCGACGGCCTGCGCCCCGGCTCGATCGCCGACGCCAACGACTACGCCCAGCTCGCCGAGCTCGAAGTCCAGGGTGAACTCACGAAGCGCGCCTGGGACAAGGGCTGCCAGGTGATGATCGAGGGCCCCGGCCACGTGCCGCTGCACCTGATCCAGGAAAACATGCAGAAGCAGATCGAATGGTGCCACGAGGCGCCCTTCTACACGCTCGGACCGCTGACCACCGACATCGCCCCCGGCTACGACCACATCACCTCGGCGATCGGCGCGGCCAACATCGGCTGGTACGGCTGCGCGATGCTCTGCTACGTCACGCCCAAGGAGCACCTCGGCCTGCCCAACCGCGACGACGTCCGCGAGGGCGTGGTGACCTACAAGCTCGCCGCCCACGCCGCCGACCTCGCCAAGGGCCACCCGGCCGCCCAGGTCCGCGACAACGCGATCTCGAAGGCCCGCTTCGAGTTCCGCTGGCGCGACCAGTTCGCCCTCGGCCTCGACCCCGCCAAGGCGATCGCCTTCCACGACGAGACCCTGCCGGCCGAGGGCGCCAAGAGCGCCCACTTCTGCTCGATGTGCGGCCCGACCTTCTGCTCGATGAAGATCACCGCCGACGTCCGAGCATACGCCGAAGAGAACGGCTACATCGAGGGCTGAACCTCGATCCCGGAGTCGTCGCGAATCGGCTCACCGACCTCGGCGCCCCCCCCGACCGGAGATCCTTTCCCGGATCGTCCGGGCCCCATCCCGCATGCCTGTCGCTCGTGCGGAAAGAAGCGTCGTTGCGGGATTTCCTGCACGATCCAACTCCATGCGGAGGTTTTCGGAATCAACGCACAGCGACGGCGATTGTGTCGCCGCATTCGGGATCGTAGTCGGTTAGATGCGCGTTCGGGACGTCTCGATTCGCGCTTCCAACCCGAAACCGGCGAAACCCATGCCGCTCATCCACCAGCCCCGGTCGAGGCAGATCGACCACGTCCTGGAACACGCCAGTGGGGACAAGCGCTTCAAGATCCTCGAGGTCTTCATGAAGCGACACCTGTTCCGCGCCGACGCCCTCATCGAAGTGCTGCACAAGGCTCAGGAACTCTTCGGCTACCTCGAGGACGACCTGCTCATCTTCGTCGCGCACCATCTCAAGCTGCCGCCAAGCCGCGTCTATGGCGTCGCCACCTTCTACCATTTCTTCACGCTCAAGCCGCAGGGCGAGCACACCTGCGTCGTCTGCCTCGGCACCGCCTGCTACGTGAAGGGCGCCGACAAGATTCAATCCGCGGTCGAGGCCGCCACCGGCATCACCGCCGGCGAAACCACGCCCGACAACAAGGTCTCGCTGCTCACCGCCCGCTGCATCGGCGCCTGCGGCGTCGCCCCCGCCGTGACCTACGACGGACAGGTCGCCGCCAAGCAGACCCCCGAGGACGCCCTCGCCAAGATCAAGCAATGGACCGGCCATGACGCTCAATGAACTGAAGGAAATCAAGGACGCCGAACTCGCCGCCCGCAAGAAGACGACGATCCGCTGCTGCATGGCCGCCGGCTGCGCGTCGCAGGGCTCGACCGAACTGCTCAAGAACCTCAAGGCCGCCGTCAAGGAGGCCGGGGCCGAGGATCAGATCGAAGTCCGCGGCGTCGGTTGCATGCGGCTGTGCTGCCAGGGACCGCTGGCCCAGGCCGATCCCGAGGGGCCGCTCTATGAGAAACTGGAGCCCAGCGACGCCAAGGCCATCGTCGCGGCCGTGCTCGACGGTTCCGTGGCGAAGCTCCAGACCGGCGACCCGAAACAGGCCTTCTTCACCAAACAGGTCTCCGTCGTGCTCGGCAACAGCGGCGAGATCGACCCCGAACGGATCGAAAGCTACATCGCCGCCGACGGCTACCTCGCGCTCCGGAATGCCATGCGCGAGATGTCGCCCGACGAGGTCGTGCAGGAAATCATGGACAGCGGCCTGCGCGGACGCGGCGGCGGCGGCTACCCCACCGGCCTCAAGTGGCAGACGGTTTCCAAGGCACGCGGCGAGCGCAAGTACATCGTCTGCAACGCCGACGAGGGCGACCCGGGCGCGTTCATGGACCGCACGGTGCTCGAGAGCGACCCGCACGCCGTCCTCGAAGGCATGACGCTCGCCGCCTACGCGGTCGGCGCCGAGCAGGGCTACATCTACGTCCGCGCCGAGTATCCGCTCGCCATCGAGCGCCTCCAGACCGCCATCAAGCAGGCCAAGAAGTCCGGCTTGTTGGGCGCCCAGATCATGGAGGGCCCGTTCAATTTCTCCATCGACCTGCGGATCGGTGCCGGAGCCTTCGTCTGCGGCGAGGAAACCGCCCTGATGGCCTCGATCGAAGGCCGCCGCGGCGTTCCGCGACCCCGCCCGCCCTTTCCCGCCGAGAGCGGCCTGTGGGGCTGCCCGACGCTGATCAACAACGTCGAAACCTTCGCCAACATCGCGCCCATCATCCGCAACGGCTCGAAATGGTTCGCCGACATCGGCACCGAAAAGAGCAAGGGCACCAAGGTCTTCGCGCTGGCCGGCAAGATCACCAACACCGGCATCGTCGAGGTCCCGATGGGCACCCCGCTGCGCACCATCGTCGAGGAAATGGGCGGCGGCGCGCCCGACGGCGGAACGGTCAAGGCGGTCCAGACCGGCGGACCCTCCGGCGGCTGCATCCCGGCCGACCACCTCGACACCTCGGTCGACTACGCGTCGCTCTCCGCACTCGGCTCGATCATGGGCTCGGGCGGCATGATCGTCATGGACGAAACGACCAACATGGTCGATGTCGCGCGCTTCTTCATGGAGTTCTGCCGCGACGAGTCCTGCGGCAAGTGCATCCCGTGCCGCACCGGCACGGTGCAGATGCACCACCTGCTGACCAAGATCATCGGGGGCAAGGCCACCGCACGCGACCTCGCCCTGCTCGAGGAACTCTGCGACATGGTCAGGAACACCAGCCTCTGCGGCCTGGGCATGACCGCCCCCAACCCCGTGCTCAGCACGCTCCGCTTCTTCCGCAACGAATACGAAGCCCTCCTCCAGGAGGACCCCTACGCGACGACCACTCCCTAACATCCCATGTCAGTCCGCACGCTCACCATCGATGACCAGCGGGTCAGCGTCGAGGAAGGTGCCTCGGTGCTCGACGCCGCCAAGGCCGCCGGCATCACCATTCCGACCCTCTGCCACATGGACGGCGTCTACGACACCGGCGCCTGCCGCCTGTGCCTGGTCGAGGTCGAAGGCATCCCGAAGCTCCTGCCCGCCTGCTCGACCATCGTCGCCGAGGGCTGGGTCATCCACACCAACAGCGAACGGCTCCGGAAATATCGCCGGATGACCCTCGAGCTGCTCTTCGCCGAGCGCAACCACGTGTGCTCCGCGTGCGTCGCCAACGGACACTGCGAACTGCAGACCATGGCCTACTCGCTGGGCATGGACCACGTGCGCTACGACTACCGCTATCCGAAATGGGGCATGGACCTGACCCACCCGCTTTTCGGGATGGACCATAACCGCTGCATCCTGTGCGCCCGCTGCGTTCGCACCTGCTGGCACATCGAGGGCGCCGGCACCAAGAACCTCGCCGGCCGCGGCGGCGGGGCCCACATCATCACCGACATGAACGAGGACTGGGGCGAATCCATGACCTGCACCTGGTGCGGCAAGTGCGTCCAGTCCTGCCCCACCGGCGCCCTCTTCCAGATCGGCGCCACCGCGGGGGAAATGACCCGCGAACCCGCCCGACTCGCCGACATCATCACCGCCCGGAGGAAAAAGGAATGGAACGTCTGAAACTCGCCACCATCTGGTTCGGCGGCTGCGCCGGCTGCCACATGTCGTTTCTCGACATCGACGAGCTGCTCATCGACCTGCTCGACAAGATCGAGATCGTCTACAGCCCGATCGTCGACACCAAGGAGTATCCCGAAGAGGTCGACCTGTGCCTGATCGAGGGCGCGGTCTGTCACGAGGAACACGTCGAGATGGCCCACCACATCCGCCAGCGGACCAAGCTCGTCTGCTCCTTCGGCGACTGCGCGGTGACCTCGAACGTCTGCGGCATGCGCAACGCGCTCGGCAAACCCGAGGTGCCGCTGGAATACGCCTACGTCACCCTCGCCGACACCAATCCCGGCATCCCCAACGACCCGGTGGTCATCCCCAACCTGCTCGAACAGGCGGTCCCGCTCCACCAGGTCATCCCGGTCGATCATTTCCTGCCCGGCTGCCCGCCGCCGGCCGAGCGCATCAAGGCCCTCGTCCTCCACCTCCTCGGCGCCGGCGACCCGCTCTCAGGTTCCCAACTCAAGTTCGGCTGATCGGATCCACCATCTTCCATCCACCATCTCATGAGCCAGCGCATCATCATCGATCCGGTGACCCGCATCGAGGGCCACGCCAAGATCAGCATCTTCCTCGATGACAAGGGCGACGTTTCCGACGCCCAGTTCCACGTCGTCGAGTTCCGTGGATTCGAAAAGTTCTGCGAGGGCCGGATGCTGTGGGAAATGCCCGCCATCACCGCCCGCACCTGCGGCATCTGCCCGGTAAGCCACCTGCTCGCCTCGTCCAAGGCCAGTGACGAGATCCTCGCCGTAAAGGTCCCGCCCGCGGCCGACAAGATGCGGCGCCTGATGAACCTCGGCCAGCTCACCCAGAGCCACGCGCTCAGTTTCTTCCACCTCAGCGCACCCGACTTTCTCATCGGCTGGGATGCGCCGATCGCCAAGCGCAACATCATCGGCATCGTCCAGGAACATCCCGAACTTGCCCGCGCCGGCATCCGGCTCCGCCAGTTCGGCCAGGAAATCATCGAGTTCCTCGGCGGCAAGAAGGTCCACCCCTCGTGGGCGGTCCCGGGAGGCGTGCGCAGCGGACTTTCCAGGGAACACCGCGACGTGATCGTCTCGAAGCTGCCGGAGGCGTGGAGCACCACCCAGGCCGCGCTCGACCTCTTCAAGAAGGTCATCCGCGGGAACCGCGACGACGTCGAGAAGATGGGCAAGTTCGACTCGCTCTTCATGGGACTGGTCGCGCCCGACGGCGAATGGGAACACCACGGCGGCAGACTGCGTTTCATGGACAGCAAGGGCGACATCATCGCCGACCAGATCAGTGCCCAGGACTACCGCGACCACATCGGCGAGGGCGTCCAGTCGTCGTCCTACCTCAAATCGCCCTACTACAAGCCGCTCGGCTTCCCCGGCGGGATGTACCGCGTCGGCCCGCTGGCCCGGCTCAACGTCGCCGACCGCATGGGCACGCCCAGAGCCGACGCCGAACTCGAGGAATACCGCGCCGAGTGGGGCGGTCGCGCCGTGACGTCCTGCTACCTCTACCACTACGCCCGGCTGATCGAGATCGTCGCCTGCCTGGAGCGCATTGAGCGCCTGATGGACGACCCCGACCTGTTCTCCGACCGCCTGCGCGCCGAGGCCGGCATCAACCAGCTCCGCGGCGTCGGCGTCAGCGAGGCCCCGCGCGGCACGCTCTTCCACGACTACACCGTCGACCGTCACGGCGTGATCCAGTCGGTCAACATGATCATCGCCACCGGCCAGAACAACCTGGCCATGAACCGCTCGTGTCTCGAGATCGCGCGCCACTACATCGACGGTCCCGAGATTCCCGAGCACGTGCTCAACCGCGTCGAGCACGGCATCCGCAACTTCGACCCCTGCCTGAGCTGCTCGACCCACGCCGTTGGCAAGATGCCCATGGTCATCAAGCTGATCGGTCCGGGGGGCGAGCTACTCGACGAAAAACGTCGCGACTGAGCGATGGGCGGGCTGCTGATCATAGGCTACGGCAACCCGCTCCGCGGTGACGATGGCGCCGGACCTGAGGCCGCCCGTCGGGTGGAACGACTCGGTCTCCCCGGCGTCGTCGTCATCGCATGCCATCAACTCCTTCCCGAGCATGCCGAGATCCTCTCACGGGTCGGCCATGCGATTTTCGTGGACGCCCACCGCGAGCTTGCCCGCGGACCGATCCAGGTCTCGGCGCTGACCCCGTCCGACGACGCTCGGATGGGCTCCCACGCCAGCGATCCCGCCGCCCTGATGGCCCTGTCGAGGGCGCTCTACGGTCGGGCGCCCGCCGCCACCCTGATCGCCGTCCCGGCGGTCTGTTTCGATCTGAAGGAGGAGCTTTCCGTTCTTGCCGCGGCAGGAGTTGACCAAGCGGTTGCCAAGATCCGGCGTCTCCACGCCTCGTTTCAGGCCGCGGGGACGTGACTGGAATTGACTCGGAGCGGCCGGATCCATGCATTACCACCCCGACGTGGAATCTCCTCCTGACGCCTCGGCCTTCTCCTCCTGCCCGCTCCCCCTTCCCGCGGGATCCGAAATCACGATCGGTCACGGCGGCGGCGGACGCCTCACCCAGGATCTGATCAACCGGATCTTCCGCCCGGCCTTCAACACCGCCTCGCTGGAGGCCCAGCACGACGCCGCACTCCTCGACTTTCCCGTCGGAAAGCTGGCCTTCTCCACCGACTCCCACGTCGTCAGCCCGCTGTTCTTTCCCGGCGGCGACATCGGCGAACTCGCCGTCAACGGAACCGTCAACGATCTCTGCATGACCGGGGCACGGCCGCTTTGGCTCAGCGCCGGATTCATCCTCGAAGAGGGCCTCGCCATCGAAACCCTCGAACGCGTGGTGCAGTCGATGAAGAACGCCGCCGAGGCCGTCGGCGTGAAGATCGTCGCGGGCGACACCAAGGTGGTCGAGCGCGGCCGCTGCGACGGGCTCTACATCACGACCTCCGGCGTCGGCGTGGTCGAGACTCCTCTCACCATCGCTCCGACCGAACTGCGCCCGGGCGACGCCGTCGTCGTCTCCGGCGACCTCGGTCGTCACGGCATGGCCATCATGGCGACCCGTGCCGGGCTCTCATTCGAAAGCCCGATCGAAAGCGACTGCGCACCGCTGGTCGCGCCGGTGAGGGCACTCTTGGACGCCGGCCTGGAGATCCACTGCCTGCGCGACCTGACCCGCGGCGGCCTCGCCACCGCCCTGGTCGAACTCGCCGAATCCTCCGGTCTCTCGATCACCATCGACGCCGCCAAGGTCCCGGTCCCGGAGGGGGTCAACGGAGCCTGCGAGATCCTCGGCCTCGACCCCTTCTACGTCGCCAACGAAGGCCGCTTCGTCTGCATCCTGCCGGAAAACCAGGCCGAACACGCCCTGGGGATCCTTGCCGAAACCGCTCCCGGTGAATCCCCCGCAATCATCGGGAGGGTGGGCAACGGACCGCGCGGCCAGGTCACCCAGCGCAGCATCATCGGTGCCGAGCGCATCATCGACCGGATCAGCGGCGAGCAGTTGCCGAGGATCTGCTGACCACTCGAACCGTTTCCGGGCAAAAGAGGCTCCGCACACGCGACTGATCGGCCGGCGTATTGACCAAACGCCTCATAGGTAATACGTTTGAGTCATGAAGACACTGGTGGTACGCATTTCCGATGATCTTGCGCGCGATCTGGAAGCGGAGGCGAAACGACGCAGGCTGACGAAGTCGGAAGTGGCCCGAAGACGCCTTGAAGCCGCCACCCCACAAGCACGCGGCGAGGTGGCGGGATATGATTTGATCGCGGATCTGGTCGGCACCGTCGGCGGTGGTCCCGCCGACATGAGCGCACGAAAGAAGGCCTACCTGAAATCGACGGGCTATGGGACGAAGCGTCATCGTTGATGCCTCGTTCCTGATCGCGCTCTGGCGGGGCAACGACCAGAGCCACGAGTGGGCGGTCGAGCAGGCACGGAACACCCCACCCCCCTGGTTCACCTGCGAATCGGCGCTTTCGGAGGCGGACCATCTTCTGGCGCCGGATGGCTGCGCCACCCTCCGTCTGGCCTGCCGTCGAGGTGCCTTGCAGCTGGCACCGATCGGGGATGAATCGTGGCCGACGGTGCTCGACCTGCTCGACAAGTATGCCGACGTGCCCATGAGCGTCGCCGATGCCTGCCTCGTCCGCCTCACCGAGGTCCTGCCTGATCCGCTCGTCCTGACGACCGACACGGACTTCAGCATCTACCGTCGTCTCGGTCGCCGGACGATTCCCACGCGCATGCCCTAGACCGACTCAAGTCGTACGACTACGATATCGATAGTAGGCGGCACAGGCGCCCTCGCTCGACACCATCGGCGCACCGAGCGGTGAATCGGGCGTGCACCGGACCCCGAAGGCGGGACAATCATGCGGCTTCTTCACGCCGCGCATGATCTCGCCGCTGACGCACTCGCCCGCACCCTTGTCATCCGGCGAGGAGAGTTGGAAGCGGCGGCTGGCATCGAAATCGGCGTAGACGCTCCGCACGGCCAGGCCGCTTTCCGGAATCACGCCAATGCCCCGCCAGTCGCGGTCGCAGACCTCGAACACCCGATCGAGGATCTCCCGCGCCGCGGGATTTCCCTCGTCCCTCACCGCCCGTTGATAGGCGTTCTCCACCTCCGCACGACCTTCCTCCAGTTGCTTCACGCACAGCCTCACGCCTTCGAGGATATCGACGGGTTCGAAGCCGGTGACGACAATCGGCGCACCGTATTCCCGAGCGATCGGACCGTATTCGCGGCTTCCCATGACCGCGCAGACGTGACCGGCCGCAAGGAAGCCCTGCACCCGGTTGTCCGGCGCGCCGAGAATCGCCCGGATCGCCGGAGGCACGAGCACGTGGGAGGTGAGGATGGAGAAGTTTCCCAATCGGGCGTGCTCCGCCCGGAGCACGCTCATCGCGTTCGCCGGCGCGGTGGTCTCGAAGCCGACCGCGAAGAACACGACCTGCCGGTCCGGGCATTCCTGCGCGATCTTCACCGCATCCAGCGGCGAATAGACGATCCGCACGTCGCCACCGCGCGCCTTGGCGGTGAGAAGGTCGATGCCGTTGCCCGGCACCCGGAGCATGTCGCCGAAGGAGCACAGGATCACGCCGTGCGAAGTCGCGAGTTCCACGGCCTGATCGATGAGTTCGGCGCTCGTGACGCAGACCGGACAACCGGGTCCGTGGACGAGCGTGATGCCGTCGGGCAGCAGTTCGTCGAGCCCGAACTTGACGATCGCATGCGTCTGCCCGCCGCAGATCTCCATGATCGTCCACGGTCGCGTGGTCAGGCGATCGATCTCGGCCGCAAGCTTCCGGACCAGCCCGGCATCGCGGTATTCGTCGACGTATTTCATGACGCCTCCTGTTCCAACCCGTCGAGATCACCCATCGCCTTGAGATAGCGAAAGGTTTCCTCGGCCTCGTCCCGGTCGATCACCCCGATCGCGAGGCCGACATGGACCAGCACGTAGTCGCCCACCACGGCCTCGGGCGCACAGGCCAGGCTCACTTCCTTGATCACGCCGGAGAAACTCACCCGCGCGCTGCGCAGCAGCGGGTCCTCTCCCTCGATCTCGATCACTTTACCGGGAACGGCGAGACACATGGCACGGCGGGTTGCGGGTTCATCCTGTTGGAAAGGCGGGCTGCGGGCAGTTCGACGCTGGTGAGATTCCAAAGGGCTCCGAGCGCCTGGCCGGCGGCGATCGCCCCGTCTCCCGGAGGCAGGTCCCTCGCAGCCAGCACCTCGAAGCCCGCCTCCCTGAGGCCCCGTTCGGCAAGTTCGCGGAGCAGGACATTCTGAAAACACCCTCCGGAGAGTACCACGGTGCCGACGCCGGCCCGACGGGCGACCCGGACGATCACATCCGCGAGTCCGAGATGAAGCGCCGCCGCTCCCTCGCCGGGCACCCTACCGCGGCACGACTCGATCGCCGGCCGCCAGTCGATCTCCATCTCGGCGCTCGCACGGGTCGCGCACAACCCGAAGGGCAACGGCTTGTCGGCGGTGGTCGCCGCCGCCTCGACAGCCAGTGGAACCTGGCCTTCGAAACGATTGTGCCGGGCGATCCCCAGCAGCGCGCCGACGGCATCGAACAAGCGACCCGCGCTGGTGCAGACCGGCGAGTTCAGGCCCTGCTGCAGCATCGTTCCCAGCGTGGTGGATTCCGCTTCCGAAAATCCGAGGTCCGGCGCTCCGGCGGAGCCTTTCCCGGTATCATGAAGCATCGCCAGCGCCACGCGGCGGGCATCCCGCACCGCCGCCTCGCCGCCGGCCAGGCGAAACGGCCGCAGGCAGGCGAAACGCGACGCCCGGCCTTTCTCCAACAGAAGACACTCGCCTCCCCAAACCGTCCCGTCCTCACCATACCCTGTGCCGTCCCACGCGATGCCGAGGACTCCATCCGCGGGCCTTCCGTGCTCAAGCAATACCGCGAGGACATGGGCCAGATGGTGCTGCACCGCGATCCGCGGCAACCCGCACGCCTCGGCGAAGCGGGTCGAGTGATAGTCGGGATGCTTGTCGCACACCACACCCTCCGGCGCCGCGCCCATGAGCGCGGACAAGGTCTCCAGCGTGCGCTCGAAGACCTGCCGGGTCGCCACACCGCCCAGGTCGCCGATGTGGGGGCCCAGCACCAGGCGACGCCGCGAGGCCACCGCCACCGCGTTCTTCATGTCGGCCCCGAGGCAAAGCAACGGGCGGCCGAGGGCATCGGGAAGCGCCAACGGCGAAGGTGCCTGTCCGCGGGCGCGGCGCAGGACCACCGGCACGCCGTCACTTGTCAGGCGCACGATCGAATCGTCGACCGGCCGCGCGATGCGGCGGTTGTGACCGAGGAAATGATCCGCGATCCCGCTGAGCCGCCCGCGGGCTTCTTCATCATCCGAGCAGAGCGGTTCCTCGGAGAGGTTGGCACTGGTCGCGACCAGCGGTCGGTCCCAGTGGCGGAACATCAGCAGGTGCAGCGGCGCCGACGGAAGCAAGGCACCGATCCACGGATTTCCGGGAGCCACGCCGGCGGCCAGCGGATGGTCGGATCGACGTGGAACCAGCATGATCGGTGCGGCCGGGGATTCCAGCAAGGCCGACGCGGCATCAGAAACCCGTGCCCATTTTGTCAGCATCCCCACATCGCGGAACATCACCGCGAAAGGCTTCTCCTCCCGCTGCTTGCGGCGCCGCAGTTCCTCCACCGCCGGTCCGTTCGTGGCATCGACCATCAGGTGAAAGCCGCCGGTCCCCTTCACCGCGAGAATCCTCCCCCGCCCCAGCGCCTCTAGCGCGGCATCGATCGCCACCGGACCTTCGGCCAGCTTCAAGCCGGTGGCGTCGCTCCATTCCAGGCGCGGGCCGCAGACCGGACACGCGTTCGGCTCCGCGTGGAACCGCCGGCTACGAGGATCGTCGTACTCGCGCCCGCACGCCGGACACATCGTGAAGTCGGTCATCGTCGTCCACGAGCGATCATAGGGCAGCCGCTCGATGATCGAGTAGCGGGGGCCGCATTGGGTGCAGTTGATGAAGGCGTAGCCGAACCGACGGTCGCGGGGGTCGGCAAGTTCGCGCCGACAGTCGTGGCAGGGAGCGAGATCGACCGGAGCACCGGTCTCGACCTCGCCAGTGGCGTGACCGCTCTCAATGATCTCGAAAGCGTCGCCGACCACCCGATCCGGCGGTTCTCCCTCAACCCACTCAACCGTCGCGACACGGGCCGCGCCGGGAGCCCTGGTCCGCAACTCCCCGGCCAGCCTCTCGACCCGCTCTGGCGGTCCCGCCGCCCGGATCAACACCCCCTCGACGTCGTTGCGCACCCAGCCCTTCAGACCCAGCTCCGAGGCGAGGCGCAGCACGAAGGGACGGAATCCGACGCCCTGCACCGTGCCACGAACACGCAGCAGCCGGTCGCACGAAGCTGGAAGCTCGAGGTTCATGTCACGACGGCTTCGCGGCGCTCCCCGAGCCGGCTGTTGAGAAACGCATACCACTCGTCCATACCCTCACCCGAGCGGGCCGACAGTTCGATGATCCTTGCCCGGGGCGCCACCCGCCCGATGTTGGAAAGTGCGGCCTGCCGGTCGAAGCCGAGGGCCTCCGCGACATCCATCTTGGTCAGCAGCACCAGGTCGGCCGACTTGAAGATGGGAGGATACTTCAGCGGCTTGTCCTCACCCTCGGTCACCGACAGCAGGACCACCCGCACTTCCTCACCCAGGTCGAACTCGGCCGGACACACGAGGTTGCCGACGTTCTCGATGAAGAGGACGCGCACCCCGCCGAGGTCGAGCCGCTCGATGCCGCGTGCCACCATCTCGGCATCGAGGTGACAGGCCGTGCCGGTGGTGATCTGGGCCACGGGCACGTGGGGGCGGTGAATCCTGCGCGCGTCATTGTCCGTCTCGAGATCTCCGACGAGCACCGCCGATCTTGCGTCGAAGCCATCCATCGTCCGCGACAGCAGCTCGGTCTTCCCCGATCCCGGCGACGAGATCAGGTTCAGCACCAGCATTCCCCTGTCACGGAAGACCGCGCGGTTCCGCGCCGCCGCGTCGTCGTTCTTCGCCAGCAAGGGGCTGTGGATTTCCACGGTCTCCGGCCCGGCCGGCGGCCGTGCGGCCGACTGGAGCAGCTTCGGCGCGATCACGCTCAGGACCTTCACCCCGAAGGGCACGCGGTCGGCACATCCACACTCGCGACACATGATGTCAGATCAGTTCAATGCGGCTCAGTTCCAGTTCGCGACCGCGCCGGACTTCGCCGCTGAAGTCACCGCAATCGGGGCAGGCGAACACGAAATCGTCGCCCTCTCCCATGAATTCCCGCTCACACCCGAGGCAGTAGGCCGTCACCGGCACCCTCTCGATTTCGAAGTCCGCCCCCTCCGCACAGGTTCCCTCCGACACCACGTCAAAGGCGAAGGAAAGCGCCTGCGTGTCGACTCCGGCCAGAGCGCCGACCCGCACCACCACCCGGCTCACGCGCCGCCCGCCGCGACCGGCAGCGTGCTGCTCGACCAGCGACATGGCGGATTCCATGATGCCGACCTCGTGCATGCCCGAATGATGCCGTCGAACGCATCCCCGGTCCAGCCGGGGCGGGCTCTGGCAAAAGCCATGCATCGAGATGAACGGGATTTGCGGAGTCCGGGGCGTTCGGAGGCGACATGTTCGTGTCGGCATCCAATCGACCGATGGACCCCGAACTCACCATCCTCACCGTCAACGCCATGGCCGTGGGCTTCATCCACACGGTCATCGGCCCCGACCACTACCTGCCCTTCATCGTCATGGCGAAGGCTCGCGGCTGGTCGGCGCTCAAGACCACCTGGATCACGCTCGGCTGCGGGCTCGGGCATGTCGCCAGCTCCATCGTGCTCGGACTCGCGGGCTTCGCGGTCGGCGCCGGACTCAAGCACCTCGAATGGATCGAATCCTTCCGTGGCGAGATCGCGGCCTGGCTGCTGATCGCCTTCGGAGCTCTCTACGCGGCCTGGGGTTTCTGGCGGATGAAGAAACGCGGACCGGACGGCCACACCCACGACCACCTGATCCGCCTCCACGCCCACGACCACGTGCATGATCCGAAGACCGGCGCCGAGATCAGCCTGACGCCGTGGATCCTGTTCGTGATCTTTCTTTTCGGTCCCTGCGAGCCGCTGATCCCCTTCTTCATCTATCCGGCCGCCACCTCCAGCATGGCCGGCGCCTGGCTGGTCGCGGTCGCCTTCGGAGGCGTGACCGTTCTTTCGATGACCGCGCTCGTCCTCGCGGGTCGCTGGGGCCTGTCGTGGCTCCCCGCCGGCCGACTCGCCCGCTACAGCCACGTGCTGGCCGGGGCCACCATCGCCATCGCCGGCTGCGCGATCCAGTTCCTCGGGCTGTAGCCGCCGTCAGAACCTCTTCTCCACCGTGGCGTAAGCGTTGTGGTTGTGGATCGACTCGAAATTCTCGGCCTCGACCCGGTACCAGACGATGTCCTCGTGCGCGTTCGAGCGCGAGGCGACGTTACGCACGAGGTCCTCGACGAAGACCGGATGGTCGTAGGCTCGCTCGGTCACCGCCTTTTCATCGGGACGCTTGAGCAGGCTGTAGAGCTCACAGCTCGCGGAGCGCTCGACCAGTTCGATCAGGTCCTCGAGCCAGATCGGCTCGCGGAAGCGGACCGAGTAGGTCACCTCCCCGCGCTGGTTGTGCGCACCACGGTCGCTGATCTCCTTCGAACACGGGCAGAGCGTGGCGACCGGCACCTTGACGGTGACCATGAAATCGATCTCGCCGTCGTGGCTGGCCTCGACCTCGAAGCGGATGCCGTAGTCCATCATCCCCGGCTTGCCGGTCACCGGAGCGGGCTTCGAGCGGAAGAAGGGAAACTCGAACTCGACGTGGGCCTTGCGGGCATCCAGGCGATCGAGCAGTTCCAGGGGCAGTGCCGCCATTTCGCGGACATCGAGGCAGCCGCCATGGGCGTTGAGCGCCTCGACGAAGCGGCTCATGTGGGTGCCCTTGTAGTGTTCGGGCAGGTCCACCGCGAGGGCGACCGTCGCCACGGTCCTCTGGGTCGTGCCATCCTTCTCGCGCACCTCGACGGGAAAGCGCAGCCCCTTCACGCCCACCCGGTCGATCGGGATCCGGCGGTCGTCGCGCTCGTTCTGGGTGTCCTTGAGTTCCTTCATCGATGCCGGAACGAAAAAGCCTGCCGCGGGAAACCCGGACAGGCCTTTCGGAAAAGGAGGGTCGGATCCGCCGCTCAGCGCATCAGGTTCACGGCCCGGGCGCGCTTGATCTCGCGGGTGATCCGGCGGTGCAGCTTGGCCGAGACGCCGGTCACGCGGCGCGGCAGGATCTTGCCGGTCTCCGACGTGAACTTCGAGAGCAGGTCGGGGTTGGTGTAGACCACCTGCTCGACCGGAATGTCGAGGCGGCGGCGGGGCATGGTGCGGTTCGCCTTGCGGAAGGCGATCCGGCGCTCAACGGTCTTCGGTTCGGACATGAATCGGAAACGGTATCGCAAGGGGCGGTGCAGGGCGCGGCGCTAGAGGGCGGGATTGAATTTCACCTTCTCCAGGCGGCCCGGGGTGCGGAGGCTCTTCTTGTTCCGGGTGGTCACGTAGCGCGAAGGGGACTTGCCCTCCGGACGAGCTTCGGTGCACTCGAGGATGATGATGTCGCGTGGCATGGGATCTCCGTCTGGAAAGATTAGGGGGGCGGGAGACTAGGTTACTCGTCCGACTCGTCAAGCGAAACCGCTTCCGAATCGTCGTCCATCACGTTGCCGTTGCTGAAGCCCACCTCGGACTTCGGCCGGAAACGCTGCTTGCCGTATTCCTTCTCCCAGCGGGCCTGGCACTCCACGGTGAGCCTGGCGAAGGGGATCGCCTCGAGGCGCGCCTGGGGAATCTTGTCCCCGGAAAGCTCGCAGACGCCGTAGACACCGCGCTCGATCCGGCGCAGGGCCTCCTCGATCTCGTAGAGTGCGTCCTGTTCCTTGGCCAGCACGCTGAGCGCGAAGTCCCGGTCGTAGGCGTCGCTGCCGGCATCACCCTGGTGCATGCCGCTTCCCGAGGCTTCGCTGCCCTCCGGACCATTGCGGATCTCGCCGGTCACGCCGGACATGGCATCGACCAGATCGTCGCGCAGTTCGAGCAGGCGCTGCTGCTGCTTCTTGACGAAGGAGGAAAGCTTCTTCGGAGCCGCCTTCTTGGCGGCCGGCTTGACGGGCTTCTTCGCCGCCGTCTTGGGCGCCTTCTTCGCCACCGGCTTGGCGGCCTTCTTCACCGCGGGTTTGGCGACTTTCTTTGCGGCCTGCTTGGCCTTCTTGGCGGCTTTCTTGACCGCCTTGGCGGACGGCCTCTTGGCAGCCTTCTTCGCTCCCTTCCTCGCGGCTTTCTTGGCCACTTTCTTCGCGGTCTTCTTGACCGCCTTCCGGGCCACCTTCGCCTTGGCGGCCTTCTTCACCACCTTCTTGGCAGCCTTCTTCGCGGGAGCCTTCTTCGCGGTTTTCTTCGAAACCTTCTTTTTCGCAGCCATGGATCTAGGAGTGAGGAAATCCACCCGTTACCGGCACTGCGTTCCAGCGCCCGGGCCCCGGGAGGCGCGGTGGATTAGCGCCTCTTACCCACCCCTTCAAGTTGATTTTTCAAAGATCGTGCGAGTTCCCCCGACACTTGATCTGGCGGACCGCTTCTCTAAGCTGCGCGGCCTCGCATGCAACTCAGCGCCATCATCGAAGCTCTCGTCACCGCGTCCGACGACGCCCTGCCCTCCGCGGAAATCGCCCGCCTGATCCGCGCCAGGGTGGCCGAGGCCGAGGATGTCCGCGCCCGCCAGACCGAGGAGGGCGAGGAGCCGGAGCCTCTCCCGGAATGGCTGACCGCCCTCGCCGAGGTGAACGAGGAGCAGGTGGTCGCGGCAATTTCCGAGCTGAACCGCGCCTACGAGTCGACCGGCCGGGCCTTCACTCTCAGCGAGCGCGCCCGCGGCTGGCGGATCTTCACCCGGGCCGAGTACGGCGAGTTCGCCAGGCAGCTTTTCCCCGGCCGCCGCCCCGAAAGACTCAGCGCCCCGGCGATGGAAACCCTCGCCATCGTCGCCTACCGGCAGCCGATCACGAAATCGGCGATCGAGGCCGTCCGCGGCGTCTCGTGCGACGGCATGCTGCAGAAGCTGCTCGACCGCGAGCTGATCCGGATCGGAGGCCGGGCGGAACTGCCCGGACGCCCGCTCCTCTACGAGACCACCGACCTTTTCTACGAGCACTTCGGCATCCGGTCGATCGACGATCTCCCGAACGCCGGCGAACTTCGCAAGGTGAAGCTGCCGGAACCCAAGCCGCAGGAGGAGTCGCCCTCTCCCGAAGAGCAACTCGCGCTCAAGGCCGCCGGGGCGGACCAGGCTCCCACCGAACCCGCCGCCGAGGCGACCGCCGACCACGAACCGTGAACCTCGACGACATCCGCCGGGAGATCGACCGCATCGATCGCGACCTGCTCGCCCTGCTCAACGAGCGCGCCGACCTCGTCCACGAGGTCGGCGTGATCAAGAAGCGCGACGGCCTCCAGATCTACGCGCCCGAGCGGGAGGAGCACCTGCTGCGCAAGCTCGTCGAGATGAACAAGGGCCGGCTTCCGGAGAAATCGATCCGTGCCATCTATCGCGAGGTGATGTCGGCCGCCCTCGCTCTCGAGGACGACCTGAAGATCGCCTACCTGGGCCCCGAGGGCACCTGGACCCACCAGGCCGCGATCAAGAAGTTCGGCCACTCGGTCGAATACAGCGCCCAGCCGAATTTCGCCGAGGTCTTCGACCAGGTCAGCCGCCGCCGCGCCGACTACGGCGTGGTGCCGATCGAGAACTCGACCGAGGGCGCGGTGTCGCACACGCTCGACCTCTTCGTCGATTCACCGCTGCACATCTGCGCCCAGATCCTGCTGCGCATCGAGAACGGCCTGATGGCGGCGATCCCCCGCGAGGAGATTCGGACGCTCTACTCGCATCCGCAGGTTTTCGGCCAGTGCCGCAACTGGATCCTCCGCCATTTCCCCGAAGCCGACCTCGTCGAGGTCTCCTCGACCACCCGCGCGGCGGAGATCGCCAAGGAAAAGGCCCTCGAAGGCGCGGCCGCCCTCGGCGGACCGCTCGCCGCCGAACTGAACGGACTGACGATGCTCGAGGAATGCATCCAGGACCGCGCCACCAACACCACCCGCTTCCTGGTGATCGGCGAGAAAACCTGCCCGCCGACGGGCAACGACCGCACCTCGCTGCTTTTCGCCATCCACGACCGGCCAGGGTCGCTGGTGAAGGCGCTGCAGGCCTTCGAACACTTCGACATCAACATGTCGAAGATCGAATCCCGCCCCTCGAAACGGAAGGACTGGGAATACGTCTTCTACGTCGATCTCGCCGGCCACTGCGAGGAGGACAAGCTCAGCGAGGCGATCACCGAACTCGAGAAGCACTGCTCGATCGTCAAGCTCCTCGGGTCGTATCCGGATACGGCGGAGTAACCGAGATCAAACCTTCATCACCTCCGCCTCCTTGGCGGCGACGTGTTCCTCGATCTCCTTGACGTACTTGTCGGTGAGTTGCTGCACCTCGGCCTCGTGATCCTTCTGGCCGTCCTCGGTCAGCACGTTGTCGGCCTTCATCTTCTTGGCCGCGTCCATGCCGTCCTTGCGCGCCGAGCGGATCCGCACCTTCGCCTCCTCGCCGAGCTGCTTGACGAGCTTGGTCATCTCGACGCGGCGCTCTTCGGAAAGCTCGGGGATCGGCACCCGGATCGAGCGATCGGCCGCCACCGGGTTGAGGCCCAGCTTCGACTCGCGGATCGCCCTCTCGATTTCCTGGGTGGTCGACGGGTCGAAGGGCGAAACATTCAACAACCTCGGCTCCGGGACGCTGATCACGGCGAGCTGCTTGAGCTTCATCTGGCTGCCGTAGCTGTGGACGAAGACATCGATGTTCTCCAGCAGGGTCGGCGAGGCCTTGCCGGTCCGCACGGTGGCGAAATCATGGGTGAGATGCTCGAGCGCCTTCTGCATCGCGTCTTCGACTTCAAGGAGGGATTCTTGCGGGTCCATGGCTTCGTGGGGTTCGGGTTGGTGGGGAAACGGGCTACTTGCCGTCATCGACGATCGTTCCGATCGGCTCGCCCCGCAGTGCCGCGGTGACGTTGCCGGGACCGGAGAGGTCGAAGATGACGATCGGGATGTGATTGTCCATGCAGAGGCTGAAGGCGGTCGAGTCCATGACCTGGAACCGCCGCGAGATGCATTCCTGGAAGCTCACCCGGTCGAAGCGCTTCGCGTCCGGGTTCTTCTTCGGGTCGGAGTCGTAGACGCCGTCGACCATCGTCGCCTTGAGCACCTGGTCGGCGCCCATTTCGCTGGCGCGCAGCGCGGCGGTGGTGTCGGTGGAAAAGAACGGGCTGCCGGTGCCGGCGGCGAAAATCACCACGCGGCCCTCGGAGAGATGGCGGACGGCCTTCCGCCGGATGAAGGTCTCGGCGACGTTCTTCATCTCGATCGCCGACTGCACGATGCACGGCACGCCCTTGTGCTCGAAGGCGCCCTGCAGGGCCAGCGCGTTCATCACGGTCGCCAGCATCCCGACGTAGTCCGCCGTCGCGCGATCCATGCCGCGCGCGCTCGCCGAGGCGCCGCGCCAGAAATTCCCGCCGCCCACGACGATGCCCAGCTCGACCGCCCCGCCCTTCACCGCCGCCTTCACCTCGTTGGCGATGCGGTCGACGATCTCGGGGGAAATATTGTCCCTGCTGCCCGGCTCGCGGAGGGCTTCACCACTCAGTTTCAGAATGACCCGGCGTTTCGCGGGAGGATCGTCGCTGCTCATCTTCCGCGCCGATCCAAGCGACCGACCCGTGTCTTGCAAAGGGCAAAAGCCGCTCAGGACCCCTCGATCTCGAACCGGCAGTCGAGCTCGCTGAGGGACTCCCTTCCTTCGCCGGCACCGATGATCGAGACCGCCACCACCAGCCTGTCCGGCTGCGGTTCCTGATAGGCCTCGAGGGTCTTGCGGACCGCGACGATGGCCAGCTTGATCACCTGGCGCTCGGTGAGGTCGATGCCCTCGGGAATGGCCATCTCCGCCACGTCCAGCCCGACCTGCAGCTCCCCGTCCACGATCTCGGCTGCCACGCCGACCCGGCACATCACCAGCAGGTTCACCTCCTCGACGGCGTAGTTCGGGTCGTTGGTCGGCAGCCGATGAGGCGTCCGCACCGCCTCGACCAGCGTCTCGGGAAACGCCCCGCTCAGCGCCATCGGCCGCGAGATCACCGTCGCCTGCAGTGCCTCCCCGGTCTCGCTCACCGCCTCGTCCACATCCGTGCCGTGCAGCGAGACGGGTTCGTGGATGGGCACGACGGAAATGGTGGTCGCGCCAAGCGTGAACACACCGAAAGACAGGACCGACAGGGATTTCAGCAGCATCGGCGCGAGGATGCCACCGTCCGCCGCCCCCGATCAATGCGCATCTTCCCGCCGGACCGTGAACCGCACATGGAGGAGAGTCCCGGCGTCACGCGGCGGGGTGGCGCATCCTGCAGCACCCGTCTTCATCTCTTGGCTTCCGAGGAGATTTGCGACCTCCTCCTCCGATACTCAAAAACACAACAAAGCCCGCGAAGGCTACGCCTAACCCCAACCTTGTTGAATTTCACATCAGGTGATTCAATCTCCTCAATCTAAGCACTGAGTGCCGCCATAGTTCGGGCGTCCCGCCATCCTTCAACAGTTCTCTTTGGATTTGATTCATCAAGCGGAGTCGATTGAACATCCCAGCTTTCATCGGAACTCGATGATCGTGTTGTTCGCAATAACCGGTGCCATCTTCACTCTGGGTGGACTGGAGATGCACGCTGAGATGGCTGGCGAGGAGCCGATTTCACCACCTTGGGTGATTCCGGTCCTCATGGTCGCTTGGTTTGCCTGGGCACTATACCGATCGATTCTGGCCACGCCACGGTGTCCAAAGTGCCGATGCAAGAAGCCAATCAGGATTGCTATCGAAACGGAACCGGTTGGGCGGTTCCGCAATCGTCGGAAGCGCAGAAAGTATTCGTGCCCGTCTTGTCAGACCGTCTTCGTCGTCCCCCACCTCACCGCAGAGTAACTGAATGAGAGTATCAGGTCCCGTGGAGTGATTGGCTCCCCGGTCCCACACCACCCGGCGTACGGCTTCCCGCGTACGCGGACTCCGATCAGACTCCCCGAAGCCGATCGGGGTAGTGAAGCTTGATCCAGACGGTGATCCTGCCTGCGGCACGATCCGCCAGCCAGCTTCGCGAATAACGTGCGCGAGGTGTCATATCGGGCACCCCTTTTTGCCCATCCGCCCTGCTGCCGCGCCGCGTGCGCGGCTGCTTCCAGATCCCGGAATCGGAGCCATTAGCCCGGGTTCATCCGCCTTGCGGATGAACCCCGGGGGGTGGGTGGCGGAATCTCATCGATCCCGGCAGGGATCAGAGCGTTGGCTGAGTTGGGCTGGCTGGCATCCGGGATGCTCCATTGGGCCGATCGCTCCCATCCCTCGCAAGGGCTCCACCCGGCCGGTCGCCGAGGCCCGATTCCCCCAGGCCGCTGGCAATTCCCGGCCCGGTTTGCCGCGGCCGCCGGGCCGCAGGGCGATCAATTTAGTGAAATTCCCGCCACAAAGGTCACAAGGATCACAAAACCTTCCCGATGCGGACCTTCCCTGCCGCGGATTCTCCCTGGCCATTCGCGGATTGGGGGGTGGCGATTCACCCTATTCGGATCGGGATGGGCGTTCCGGCCCGGATTTGAATCCCTTTTGTGCCCTTTGTGGCCTCTGTGGCGATTCATTCTTCCTCAGCTTGGTCGCCCTGCGCGGGCTGCGAAGCTTTCGCCTTGCCATCCGCGGGAACGAATCCTAGCTTCCGCGCCCCGCGATCGGAATCCACGCGTTTTTTCCCATGTCCAAGCACAACAGTCTCAAGCTCAAGGGCGGCGCCGAAGGCAAGCGCTCCGTGATGAAGCGCTTCGAGCGCGTCAAGGTCCTCAAGTCCCGCGGCCAGTGGAAGAAGGGCCAGAGCCCGATCGGCCTGCCCAAGACCAAGGGCGAGGACTGATTCCACGACCCGTTCCTTCCCGAAGCGCGCGGCTCCCTGACCAGGGGACCGCGCCTTTTTCGTCTCCCAACCCCGCCACCCGATGGACGAAGGCACCCGGCTGAACAAATACCTCGCCTCCTGCGGGGTCGGGTCCCGCCGCGCCTGCGACCAGCTCGTCCAGGAGGGCCACGTCGAGATCAACGGCCAGCCGTGCCTCAATCCGGCCACCCGTGTCGGCCCCGAGGACCACGTGAAGCTCGACGGCCGCAAGGTCGCGCCGAAGCAGGAAAGCGTGGTCGTGCTGAACAAGCCGCGCGGCCTCGTCTGCACCAAGGCCGACGAGCTCAAGCGCGGCAACATCTTCGACCTCCTGCCCGACTCGATGCGCCACCTCCAACACGTCGGGCGGCTCGATCGCGAGTCGGAGGGCCTGCTTGTCCTGACCAATGACGGGGATCTCGCGCATGCCATGCTCCACCCCTCGAAGAAGGTGGAGAAGGAATACCTCGTCACCGCCAACCAACCGGTGGCCGACGAACATGTCGCGACCATGCTCAGCGGCATCTACACCGAGGAGGGCAGGCTTTCGGCCGACCGGATCGAACGGCTCTCGCCGCGCCGTCTGAGCATCGTCCTGACCTCCGGCCACAAGCGCCAGATCCGGGTGATGTTCGAGAAACTGGGCTACCGCGTGCAGCGGCTGCTGCGCGTCCGCATCGGCTCGCTGGAACTCGGCGCGCTGGGAACGGGCAAGTGGACCCGGCTTTCGCCGCAGGAAGTCGGGCTGCTTCTCAAGAACCCGCCACCCGCCAAACCGCCCCGGTCACCGCAGCGACAGAAGGGCTCCCCGGCCGCCGGAAAGCGCGCCTCCGGACGTCCCCGTCGCCGACGCTAGCGGATGGCCGCCCGGGTCGCCGTCGGAACGGAATCACCGGGCGCGGGCCGTCGCCTTCGGCCAGCGGATTCGGGATAGCAAATAAAGCGGAGGATTCGCGATGAATGCCGCAAGAATTGGGTCGAAGCCACTGCGCGGCCATCCCTAGGCTCTTGGCGAATTCTCGCAATACCCATGAGTACCAAACGCAAGAGCAAGCCGTCCGAGCCGCAAACCTTCAAGCCGGACAAGGAGTTCTCCAAAAAAGCCCGCATCTCCAGCATGGCGCAGTACCAGCGCATGTGGAAGGAGTCGATCGAGTCGCCCTCGAAGTTCTGGTCGAAGGAGGCCGCGGAGCTCGACTGGCAGAAGAAGTGGGACAAGGTCCTCGACTGGCAGGCGCCCTTCGCCAAGTGGTTCGTCGGGGGCAAGATCAACGTCTGCGAGAACTGCGTCGACCGCCACGCCGACGGTCCGCGGAAGAACAAGGCGGCCATCATTTTCGAAGGCGAGCCCGGCGACCGCACGGTGCTCACCTACGCCCAACTCAAGCGCGAGGTCTGCAAGTTCGCCAATGTCCTCGAAGCCAACGGCGTGAAGGCCAAGGACCGCGTGATCATCTACATGCCGATGATCCCCGAGGCGGCCATCGCGATGCTGGCCTGCGCCCGCATCGGTGCCGTCCACTCGGTCATCTTCGGCGGCTTCGCGGTGGATGCGATCGTCGACCGCCTCGATGACTCCGGCGCGACGACCGTGATCACCGCCGACGGCGGTTGGCGTCGCGGCAAGGTCGTCCCGCTGAAGGACAACGTCGATGCCGCGCTCCAGAAGTACAAGGGTGTCAGGAAGGTGATCGTCGCCAAGCGCACCGGCCAGGACGTCACCATGAAGAAGGGCCGCGACGCGTGGTGGCACGAGGAGTGCGCCAAGGTTCCGGGCACCCACAAAGCGAAGGCTTTCGACAGCGAACACCCGCTCTTCATCCTCTACACCTCGGGTTCGACCGGGAAGCCCAAGGGCATCCTCCACACCTCGGCCGGCTACCTGATGGGCACCTACATCTCCTGCAAGTACATCTTCGACATGCGGGACGACGACATCGACTGGTGCACCGCCGATGTCGGCTGGATCACCGGCCACTCCTACATCGTCTACGGGCCGCTTTCGAACGGCGTGACCCAGGTGATGTACGAGGGCGCGCCGAACCAGCCGGACTTCAGCCGCTTCTGGCAGATCTGCGAGGACCTCGGCGTGACGATCTTCTACACCGCCCCGACCGCCATCCGCGCCTTCATCCGGGCCGGGGAAAAATTCATCGAACCCTACGACCTGTCGTCCATCCGCCTGCTCGGCTCGGTCGGCGAGCCGATCAACCCGGACGTCTGGCTCTGGTACCGCGAGCACATCGGTGGCGGCAAGGCCCCGATCGTCGACACCTGGTGGCAGACCGAGACCGGCTCGATCCTGATCTCGCCGCTGCCCGGCTGCACGCCGACCATTCCCGGCACGGCCACCCTTCCGTTCTTCGGCGTCGATGCGGCGATCGTCGACGAGACCGGCCAGGAGTGCGCTCCGGACGAGTCCGGCCGGCTGGTCCTCCGCAAGCCGTGGCCGTCGATGCTGCGCACGATCTACAACGACAAGCCGCGCTACAAGAAGACCTACTGGGGCGACTTCAAGGAGATGTACACCGCCGGGGACGGCGCGCGTCGGGACAAGAAGGGCAATTTCTGGATCACCGGCCGCATGGACGACGTGCTCAACGTCTCCGGCCACCGGCTCGGCACCGCCGAGATCGAGGGCGCGCTGGTGGCCCACGACGCCGTCGCCGAGGCGGCGGTGATCGGCCGCCCGGACGACCTCAAAGGTCAGGCGGTGGTCGCCTTCGTGACCTTGAAGGGCGGAAAATCCGGCGACGAGGCGCTACAGAAGGAGCTGCGCGACCACGTCGGCAAGCTCATCGGCGCCATCGCCAAGCCGGACGACCTCCACTTCACCCCGGCCCTGCCCAAGACCCGCTCCGGCAAGATCATGCGCCGCCTGCTGAAGGAGCTGGTCAGCACCGGAAATGTCACCGGCAACACAACAACACTTGAAGATCCGACGGTTATCGACAATCTGAAGTCCATCATCGGCCGCTGAGCAGGCCGCTTCATGACGCCGACCCGTTACTTCATCGCCCGCATCGCGCTTGCTTTCGGCATCAGCCGGAAGCAGCGCCGCAAGGCCGAGGCCGCCACCGAAACCCACCTCCTCCGCGAGGCCGAGCAACTTCTCGGCCAGCGGGTGTGGAGACATGTCGAGTCCGTCGAGGAACTCGGCATCGAGTACTGGAACCTCCGGCGCCTGCACGCGAAGCGCGACGAACTGAAGGAGAAGCTCGTCCAGGCCGAGAAATCCCTGGAGAACGCCCACGCCCAGCGCGCGGAGGTGCTCGGTGCCAAGTCGGAGGCCACCGAGAAACTCGAGGAGGAGCGCTCGGAGATCCTCGCCGAACTCGACAAGCTTGCGAAGAAGCGCGACGACATCGTCCGTCAGGCGCGGGACATCCGCCGGCTTTACGACGGCATCAAGACCAAGCTCGAGGTCCTGCGCGCGGAGAAACGCGACGACCCCGAAACCGAAGCCACATCCCGGAAACGAATGGCGGAGCTGCGCGGCCAGTTCGACGCCCTGAAAGCGGAGCGTTCGGAGGTGGCGGGAGAGATCGCCGAGCGCAACAAGGCGATCGACGGTCTGGACGACAAGCTCGATGCCGAACGCAAGAAGCACCGGTCGGAAGCGGCCGAGGCCTTCCAGATGATCGGCGAGGCCAACCAGGACATCTCTTCCCTGAAAGCGGAGATCGGCCTGCTCGAAACCGAGATGCAGCAACTCTACGGCGAGATCGGCCGACACGTCAGCCGCAGCATCAAGACCAGCCCGGTCTGCCGCGAGGCGACCCGCGACTGGGGACCGATGGTCGAGGTGATGGCGGCGCTGCGGCGTTCGATCAACCTGAACCACCGGCTGGCCGGGGGCTGAGAGGAGGTCATTGGAGGCGGGCAGCCCCCGGCCCGCGACCGGAACGGTGCGACCCGCTAAAAGCACCCGCGCAAGGGCAAGGCACCCGCAAAGGGTCGTGGCGCGGGGGCGCGCCACTTCCTCACGCCAGCCTTTCCAGCAGCCGCTGGTGGATGCCTCCGAAACCGCCGTTGCTGAGCACCGCGACCACGTCGCCGGACCGCGCTTCGGCCGCCACCGTCTCGACGATGGACTCGACGGTCGGCAGGTAGCGCCCCTTCCCGCCCGGCACCTTCGCCGCCACCGCGGCGGGGTCGAGCCGATCCTCCGGAGGGACCTTCTCGGGATCGGGAATCGCGGCGATCACCGCGACATCCGCGCCGGCGAGGCATTCCGCCAACTCGTTCTGGAAGATCTTGCGCTTGGTCGTGTTGGAGCGGGGCTCGAAGAGCACCCACAGACGCCCCTCGGGATGCTGCTGGCGCAGCGCCTCGACCGCCTGGCGGATCGCCGTCGGATGATGGGCGAAATCATCGATCACCTTGACGCCGCCCGCCACGCCGCGGAGTTCCTGCCGCCTCGCGATCCCCTCGAAGCTCGCCAGACCCTCGCGGATCTCGTCGTCGGATAGACCGGCATGCCGCGCCGCCGTCGCCGCCATCGCCGCGTTGCGGACGTTGAACTCGCCGGGCATCGCGATTTCGAGCCGCACGCCGGCAAGCGTGAAGCGGCTTCCTTGCGGCGAGTAGCCGACGTCCTCGATCCGCACCTCGCAATGCTGCCCGAAACCAACCCTGGTCACCGGGCACGGCGCACCGTTGACGACATCCAGGCAGTTCGGATCGTCACCGTTGATCACCGCGATCCCGCTGCGCGGGACGACCCGGAGCAGGCGCTCGAAGCTCAGCTTGATCTGGTCGAGGTCGTCGTAGATGTCGGCATGATCGAACTCGATGTTGTTGATCACCGCGACCTCCGGCAGGTAGTGGAGGAACTTCGACCGCTTGTCGAAGAAGGCCGTGTCGTACTCGTCGCCTTCGAGGACGTTGAACTCGGAGTCCGCGAAGTGCGCTCCCCGGCCGAGGTTTCGCGGCAGGCCGCCGATCATCCACCCCGGGTCGCGGCCCGCGGAAAGGAGCAGCCACGCGAGGATCGAGCTGGTGGTCGTCTTGCCGTGGGTCCCGGCCACCACCAGATTGCGTTTTCCCCGCAGGAAGTGCTCCTTCATCACCTCGGGCAGCGAGACGTAGAGCAGCCGCCGGTCGAGCGCCTCCTCGGCCTCCTCGTTGCCGCGGCTGATCGCGTTGCCGATCACGATCACGTCCGCCGATGCGGGAATGTTCCCGGCGCGGTATCCCTCGACCACCTCGACCCCTTCCTCCCGGAGGAAATCGGACATCGGCGGATAAACGTTGGCATCGGAGCCGGTGACGGTGAACCCCTTGCGTTTCATGGCCGCGGCCACCGACCCCATGGCCGTGCCGCAGACGCCGACGAAGTGAAAATGCTGCTTGCCGGGCATGGGTCAGAAGGTCGGAGCCGACACCGTGCCGCGATCGGTTTCGTCGCGCCGCTCGCGCAGAATCCGATCGGCGATTTCGCGGACCATCTCGCTGAGCAGGAGCCAGAGGTGGCTGCCCAGGCGGTAGTCGGCGGGCGCGATGTGCTTCACGCGGTTGGCGTGGGCGCAGAGCTGGAAACACTTGCGAAAGCTCCGCCCGCTCTCGTCCTCGGGGTTGTACACCGCGATCCCGTGCCCGCCGTTGCGCGAGATCACCGTGAAGCAGGGCACGTCGGTCGGGCCGTCGCCGACATAGACCATGTTTTCGAAGGGCACCGGACGCAGTTCCGGCGGCATGTGGTCGTTCACGTCCTGGGAATACTCGAGCATCCCCTTGTTGATGCGGAACAGGAACTGCGTCTTGGTCGTGTGCGAGATCGCTCGCTTGGGGAAGGAAATGTATCCGGCGTCGTCGGTGCCGAACTCGCAGCCGAAGATCGCCTTCACCTTGTTGCGCAGGCGCGAACCCTCGAGCAGTTCCTTGAGTCCCGAGGAGATGATGTAGAACTCGATCTCGATACCCGCCGCCTCGTGGTCGGTGGAAAGCACCCTGCCGGGCAGCTCGTCGAAAAGCTCCGGGATTCCCGGGAAGAAACGCAGGCCGGCGCCGAGTTCGCGCAGCCGCTCGTTGGTCACGCGGTCCATCTCGAGGTAGTCGAGCAGGCATTTCAGATACGCCAGCTCGCCGTCCCACTGGGAGTCGGCGACCAGCGAGTTGCACTTGCTCCAGAACTGCTGCGGGTCGATCCCGAACTCGGGAAACACGACGTCGTCCTGCATGTAGCGGGGACTCAGGGTCTGGTCGTAATCGAAGACCAGGGCGATCTTGTTCTGCGGCACTGCCATCGGCGTGACAAAACCAAGCCCGCCGCCCCCGGCCCGACAAGCGCAATCCCGCTAGAGCAGATCATCGAGGGCCCCGCCAAGCCGGGGAAAACGGAAACCGTAGCCACTGTCTTGCAGGACCCCGGGCACCACCCGCTGGCTGGCGAGCAGCGCCTCGGCGAATTCCCCCAGCCCGAGCTTGAGTGCCCATCCCGGAGCATGAAAGAAGGCCGGCCGGTTCACCGCCCCGGCGAGGATCCGCGTGAAATCCGCGTTCCGTTCGGGTTCGGGAGCCGACCCGTTGACCGGCCCCACCACCTCGTCACGCTCCAGGGCATGGACGATCCAGCCGGCCAGATCGGCGACATGACTCCACGGCATCCCCTGGCAGCCGTCGCCGAAGCGTCCGCCCAGACCGAGCCGGAACACCCGGTGCATTTTCTTCCACGCGGCGCCGCCGGACCCGAGCACGATCCCGGTGCGCAGCTTCACCACCCGGACACTTTCCGGTGCCCCGTCCGCCGCCGCCTCCCAGTCACGGCAGAGCGCGGCGAGCCATCCCCGCCCCGGCACGGACATCTCCTCCAGAATCTCGTCCCCCCGGTCACCGTAGATTCCGACCGCCGAGCCATTGACGAGCACCTGCGGTCGGTGATGCGCCATCGCCCGCACCAGTGACCCGGTCACTCCCACACGGCTGTCCCGCAACCGCTCTCGCACCGCCGGCGTCCAGCGCTGGTCGATGGGCTCGCCGGCGAGGTTGATCACCGCGTCGAGCCCGGAAAGGTCCGGATCGTCCTCCCAGCGGCGCCACTCCGCCACGCCACCTCCCGGCTCGCGGTCACTCCGGCTGAACCCCACCACGCGCCAGCCGCGGGCCGATGCCGCCGACGCCACCTCGCCACCGATGAATCCGGAGGCCCCGATGATCCCGACCGTTTTCCCTGAGATGCCCATGCCCCAGCATCCGCCCGCACCGACCCGACGCAATCGCTTTCCACCTTTACTTGCGGGCCCCCAATCCCTGAGATCCAAGCCCGATGAGGTTGTTGTCGGTTTTCCTCCTGCTCCTGCTCCCGCTCGCCGCCCAGGACCTGCTCCCAGCGGAAGGAGAACCGCCACCGATCGCCCCGGTCGAACCCGTGCCGCTGCCGACCGAGCAGGACCTCCTCGACGCCGAGGAGATCGCCCCGGCGAGGCCGGAATCGGTCGCCCTCGAGTTCTCGGACGGTGCCGACTACAGCAAGGAGACCGAAACCCTGACGTCCCGTGGCGGCGTGAGCGCCCGGGCCGACACCGGCATGACTCTCGAAGCCAACCGCGGCCGCTATCTCGGCAAGGACAAGCGATTGGAGGTCGACGGAGAGGTGAAACTCCGCACCGAGACCGGGGTCGAGATCTTCGCCGACCACGGCGTGCTCGACGACGCGGCCAAGACCGTCACGCTCACCGGAAACGTCAGCATCTACCAGGGCCAGTCGCTCCAGCGCGGCGAGCGCGTCGTCTACCTGATGGAAGAGCAGAAGATCGACGCCTCGGAGCTCCGGACCGGCGTCGATCCGATCCTCCTCGAGGCCGGCGGTTTCAGCGTCGAGGAGCGCGGCGGCGAGCGCGTCTTCGTCGGCCGCGACGCCGGGATCACCACCCACGATGTCGAAGACCCCGGCTACTGGCTCCGGGCTGACGAAACCACCGTTTATCCAGACGACCGCGTCACTTTCCGCAATCTGAAGCTCTACGCCGGCGACACCCCGATCTTCTGGCTGCCCTACCTGTCGCAGCCTCTCGACGGCGAGCTCGGCTACCACTTCGTCCCCGGCGCCCGCAGCAACTGGGGCGTCTACCTGCTCAACAGCTACGGCATCATGCTCGGCGAGGGCGACGGGGTGTCCTCCGATGACGCCTGGCTGCTCTCGCGCTGGAAGTTCGACCTGCGCTCGAGCCGCGGCATCGCCGGCGGGGTCGACCTGATCGACCGCCGCTACGATGACAACGAATACCTCGACGGCCTCTCGCTCTACTACGCCAACGACCTCGACCCGTCCATCAGCCGGACCGGCCTGCCCCGCCCCGCGGTCAACGAGGACCGCTGGCGCGCTCGGCTCCGCTACCGTGTCCCGCTGCCCTTCGAGGACGGCGAGCGCTGGCGGATCGACAGCAACCTGACCGCCCTCAGCGACAACTACTTCCTCGAGGATTTCGATCCCCGCGGGTTCCGGGTCGATCCGGCCCCGGACAACACGCTCGGACTCTTCCGCCACGGCGACCACTCGCTGCTCGGCGTGGTCGCCCGCCTGCGCCCGAACGACTTCTACCGCTCCGACACCCGCATCGAGCTTTCGCTCGACCAATCCCGGCGGCCGATCTTCGGAACCTCCATCCTGCACGAGGGCCAGACGACCCTGGGTGTCCTCAGCGAACAGATCGGAGGCCCCACCGACTCGACGATCCGGGCCATCTTCGCCCTGCCTCCCGCGAGTCCGCTCATCCCCACGCTGCTCAACCAGCTCCCGCCCTACGAACGGCAGATCGTCCAGCTCATCCGGGCCCTGCCCCCCGGGAGCCCCGCGATTCCCGCCCTGAACGCCCAGCTCTACAGCCCGGGCTTCACCCGCTTCCACACCTATCAGGAACTGTCGCGCCCGATGAAGATCGGCGGCTGGCTCAACTTCACGCCCGAAGTCGGCATCGGCTACAGCCACTACAGCTCGATCGACGGCCCGGCCCGCTCCGTGAGCCGCCCCCTCTTCTACGCCGGTGCCGAGGCCTCGATGAAGTTCACCCGCGACTTCGGCGGCCATCGCGATCGCGACTGGGGCCTCGACGGCCTGCTGCACGTCTTCCAGCCGTACGTCCGCTATTCGTATCTCAACACCAACGACCTCGGCACCCTGTTCCCCTCGATCGACCGCGAGTACTTCTCCACCCGGCCGCGGACCCTCGCGCCGAACCGCTTCACCGCCGTCGACTCGCTGCGCGACTGGTCGATCCTGCGCATGGGCATGCGCAACCGGTTGATCACGCGACGCGACGGCCAGAGCTACGAATGGCTCTACCTCGATACCTACATCGACGCGTTCTTCAACGACCCCGAGCTCAACCGGTCCTTCTCGAACCTCTACAACGACCTCATCTGGCAACCCCTCCCCTGGCTGGCGGTGCAGCTCGAAACGCAGCTCCCGATCATCGACGACGGCTCCGGCTTTTCCGAAGCGATCACGCGGCTGCGCTTCATGCCCAACGAGAACTTCGAGTTCAGCATCGGCGGACGATACCTCAACAACCATCCGATCCTCATCGACTCGACCCGCATCGATCTCACCGGATACCTCCGCCTGAACGACAAGTGGGGCATCGGCGCGAGCCATTACTGGGAGCTCGACGACGGAACCCTCGAACTGCAGCAGTACTCGATCCACCGCGACTTCAACCACTGGGTCGCTTCGCTTGGCTTCACCGCCCGCGACAACCGGGTGGACAACGAATACGGCGTCGTGCTGGCGATCTCGCTCAAGGACTTCCCGTCCTCCTCGCTGCCCCTGTCGCTCGACTCGCAGTAGTTCGCGATCCGTCCGTCGCCAGCCGCCTCGCCCCGGGAGGATCGACGCTAACATCGGGCCGCCGCGGCGACGTTCCCCAAAGCGGGACCGGTGATCCGCGTTGACGCTTGCGCCAACCGCTTCCGACGACAGAATCCCGCGCAATGTCCATTTCCCCATCCGACCTCCGCGCCGCCCTCAATTTCCGCTATGCGACGAAAGCATTCGATCCCGGCAGGTCGATCCCCGACGAGACCTGGGACGCCATGCTGGACTCCCTCGTTCTCGCTCCCTCGTCCTTCGGCCTCCAGCCCTGGCGCTTTCTCGTCATCGAAGATCCGGCGACCCGCGCACGACTCCGCGAGGTCTCTTGGAACCAGGGCCAGGTGACCGATGCGGACAAGCTGGTCGTCTTCACTTCGCGAACCGACCTCACTCCCGAGGACACCGCCCGCTGGCTGGCGAGGGTCGCCGAGGTTCAGGGCCAGGATCCCGCCGATCTCGAGGGCTTCGGCAAGGTCGTCGACGGCTTCGCCAACAACATGAGCGTCGAGCAGCGGCACGCCTGGAACATCCGCCAGACCTACATCGCCCTCGGCCAGTTCATGACATCCGCCGCGGTGCTCGGCATCGACACCTGTCCGCTCGAGGGACTCGACCCCGCCAGCTACGATCGCATCCTCGGCCTCGAAGGCAGCGGCTACGCCACCTGCGTGGGCTGCGCGGCCGGCTACCGCTCCCCCGATGATCACCACGCGGCCCGCCCCAAGGCGCGGTTTCCGCGTGAAGAGGTCATTCAATCCGTTTGAACCCCCCTCTCCATGAAACCCTTCCTCCCGCTCCTCCTTCTCGGCATCCACGCCCTCGCGGAAGACAGCCCGGACTGGGAGAACGAGAAGGTCTTCCGCATCGGCAAAGAGGAGCCGCGGGCGGTTTCGATGCCCTTCCCCACCGCCGACGATGCCCTGTCGAAAAAGCGCCTCGAGTCTCCCTACGCCCTGCTCCTGAACGGCGAGTGGAAGTTTCACTGGGTCGATCATCCCGACAAGAGACCGGCCGGTTTCCATCATCCCGACTTCGACGACTCGGGCTGGGGCACGATCCGGGTGCCCTCGAACGTCGAGCGCGAGGGCCACGGCACGCCGATCTACTCCAACATCGGCTATCCGTTCAAAAAGGATCCGCCCCGGGTGATGGGCGAGCCGCCGAAGGACTTCACGACCTTTCACGAGCGCAATCCCGTCTCCTCCTACCGCCGGACCTTCTCGATCCCGGAGGACTGGGAGGGCCGCCATACCTTCATCATCTTCAACGGCGTCTCCTCGGCCTTCCACCTGTGGATCAACGGCGGGAAGGTCGGTTATTCGCAGGACTCGCGAACACCCGCCGAGTTCGACATCACGAAGCATCTCCGCCCCGGAGAAAACACGGTCGCCGTCGAGGTCTACCGCTATTCCGACGGCTCCTACCTCGAGTGTCAGGACTTCTGGCGGCTTTCCGGCATCTTCCGCGACGTGTATCTCTGGTCCTCCGCACCGCTGCAGATCCGGGACCATCTCGCCCGCGGAGGGCTGAATGACGATTGTTCCCGCGGCACCCTCGACCTGCGGGTGGAACTGCGGAATCTCGCGGGCGGTGACATTCCCGCCGGCGCCTCGGTCGATGCGAAGGTGCTCGCCGCCGACGGCTCGGAACTCGTCTCGACCTTGCTCACGCCGGACGCCGACGGCGGGGCCTCGACGATCCTCACCGACCTCGGCGTGGCGCCGTGGTCCGCCGAATCGCCGACCCTGTACAACCTCCTGCTCACCCTCCGTGACGATGCGGGCAAGCCGGTCGACTACTACGCTTCCCGTATCGGCTTCTCGCGCAGCGAGGTTCGCGACGGTCTGTTGCTGGTCAACGGCCGCCCGGTCATGATCAAGGGAGTCAACCGCCACGATCACGACCCCGACACCGCCCACTACGTTTCCGAGGAGCGGATGATCGAGGACATCCTCGTCGCCAAGCACAACAACATCAACGCGATCCGCACCTGCCACTATCCGAACGACCCGCGCTTCTACGAACTCTGCGACGAGTACGGCATCTACCTCTGCGCGGAGGCCAACATCGAGTCGCACGGCATGGGATACGGCCCGGAATCGCTGGCCAAGGCCCCCTCCTGGAAGGACGCCCATGTCGATCGCGTCGCCAACATGGTCCACGCCTTCAAGAACCACCCCTCGATCATCCTCTGGTCGCTGGGCAACGAGGCCGGCGACGGTTCCAACTTCGTCGCCGCCTCGGAGTGGATCAAGCGGCACGAACCCTCCCGCCCCGTTCACTACGAGGGCGCCGGACACGCCGGTCACGTCGATCTCTTCTCCCCCATGTACGCGCCGCCCGCGGCCTGCATGAAGTACGTTGCCAGCGAGTCGAGGAAACCGTCCGCGGAACAGCGTCCGCTCATCCTTTGCGAGTATTCCCACGCCATGGGCAACTCCTCCGGCGGCCTCGTCGACTACTGGAGGATCTTCGGGGAGGAACGCCTGCTCCAGGGTGGCTTCATCTGGGACTACATCGACCAGGGCCTGCGCGAATCGAAAAACGGGCGCGAATACTTTGCCTACGGCGGCGACTACGGCGACAAGCCCAACGACGACAACTTCTGCTGCAACGGGATCGTCACCGCCGACCGCAAGCCGACGCCGCAGCTCCCCGAAGTGCGGAAGTGCTACGAAGACATGGACATCACGCTCGAGGACGGCGTGCTCCGCATCCGGAACAAGCGCTTCTTCGCCGATCTGTCGGACCTCGCACTCTTCACCGGCCTGCTCACCAACGGCGAGGGCGAGGTCGATACGGAACTCCGACTGCCGGCCGTTCCTCCGGGCCGGTCGGCCGACATCCCGATCGACCTGCCGGTCTTCAAGCTGCAGGCCGGCACCGAGGTGATGCTCACCGCCGAGCTCCGGCTCAAGAAGGACACGCCGTGGGCGGAGGCCGGGCATGTGGTCGCCTGGGAACAGTTTCACGTCGCGGGCACCCCCTTCGCCGTCCCATCGGGGGAGCCCGCCGGAGCGGTCGAGATCTCGGAAACCGAGGAAGCCGTCACCATTTCCGGAAAGGGATTTTCAGCGGTCGTCAACCGCCGGACCGGCGCCCTCGCCAGCTACATCGTCGATGGCGTCGAACAACTCGCCGCGCCGCTCGGTTTCGACTTCTGGCGGGCCCCCACCGACAACGACCGCGCCAACGGCTACGCCAAGCAGTGCGGTGTCTGGCGCGATGCCGGAGCCGGGGCCAGGGCGACATCCACCCGGGTCGAGAAGAACGGCGGCGCCGGACTGGTCCGTCTCGATCTCGCCATCCCGGCCGGCGACACCACCGCCGCACTCGTTTACAAGGTGACATCGGACGGCAAGGTGGCGGTCGATGCCACGCTCAAGCCCGCCGGCAAGCCGCTCGGACGGGCGATCCCCCGCATCGGGATGAGCGGCCGACTCCGCAAGGACCTCGACACGTGGCGCTGGTACGGCCGCGGACCCCACGAAACGATGCGCGACCGCAAGACCGGCGGCCGCTTCGGAGCCTGGAGCGTGAAGGTCGATGAAGCGTGGTTCCCCTACGTCGAGCCGCAGGAAACCGGCAACCGCACCGACGTCCGTCATGCCAGCTTCACCGACGCATCCGGAAAGGGCCTGATGATCCGGGCGCTGGGCGCTCCGCTCGAAATCTCCGCCCATCCCTTCGACGATGCTTCTCTGGAAGGCACCCGCCATCCGTACGATCTGGAGAAGCAGGACTACGTCACCCTTCACATCGATCATGCCCAGATGGGCGTGGGCGGCATCAATTCCTGGGGGGCGTGGCCGCTCGACAAGTATCTGCTCAAGCCGGACCGGGAATACCACTGGCAGTTCCTGCTGGAGCCGGTGCGCTGACCGGCCGCGCCCGAAGTCTGCTAGACAGGCCTGCCAAGCTGGCGTCATAGTGTCCGAGCCGATGATGTCTCTCCGCCCTTGGATCGCCTTCGCCCTGACCCTGCTGCTGACCCTCGTGTCCGCTCCGGCGCAGGACGGGCCGAACCCGGCCCCCGAGAAGAGCATGGAGGCCCTGCGCTCGACCCTGCCGTTGATCGAGCGCGAGGAGGCGGCCCTGAAGAATCTTCTCCGCCAACTGGACGAGACTTCCAGCGAGGTCGAGCGCAAGAAGATCGAGGAGGAGGTCGCGGAAGTCCGCCAACGCCTGGAACAACTCAGGGACGACTTCCGGACCACCGCCTCCGGGGTCGATGAGGACCGCTACTTCGGCGAAGGAGACGCCGGCAAGTCCCTCAACGAGGAATTCCAGGAAATCCTCCAGCCTCTGCTCGACTGGTTTCGCAATGCGACATCGGCGCCGCGGGAGATGGAGCAACTGCGCGACGATCTCACGGAGGCGAACGACCGCCGCAAGCTCGCCGAATCGGCCGTCAAGAGGCTCGAAAAGCTGCTCGAGCGCGAGGACCTGGATGAATCCGTCGCCGCCCAGGTCCGGCAGACCCTCGCACTCTGGAAGGAGCGCCTGACCGAGGTGTCGGGGCGGATCGACGTCATCGAAGCGAAGATCTCGGAGCGGGAACGCAACACACCCACCATCATCGAGTCGATCTCCACCGGCCTGTCGACCTTCTGGAAAAGCCGGGGCCTGAACCTCCTTCTGGCGATCGTCGCCTTCATCCTCTCCTTCGTCGCCTTCCGCCGCCTCTACCGCCTCTTCAGGCGGGTGAGCCCGTTCCACCGCAAGGGGGAACCGCGCCTGACCTCCCGCTTCATCGACCTGCTCGCCGCCGCGCTGGCGATCATCCTCGCGATCACCGCTTCGCTGGTCGTCTTCTACCTCCGCGGCGACTGGCTGCTGCTCACCATCTCGGCCATCATCCTGGCGGGCATCGTCATCGCCTCGCGCCAATCCCTGCCCCCCTACATCGACCAGATCCGCACCATCCTCAACCTCGGCCCGGTGCGCGAGGGCGAACGGCTGGTCCACGACGGCGTGCCGTGGCGCGTCGATCGCCTCGGAGTCTACTGCCACTTCAGCAATCCCCTCCTCGGCGGCGGCAGGCTCCGTCTTCCGATCCGCAAGGTCAACGAGCTGCACTCACGCCCCTGCGACCGCAAGGAGCCGTGGTTCCCGACCTCCGAAAACGACTGGGTGATCCTGGGAGACGGGACCTACGGCAAGGTGATCCAGCAGACACCGGAACGCGTGACCGTCCTGCGGCTCGGCGGCAGCAGGAAGACCTATCCCACCGCGGATTTCCTCGCCCTCTCCCCGGAGAACCTTTCCACCGGCTTCCGCGTCTCGTCGGTCTTCGGCATCGACTACGCCCACCAGGCCATCTGCACCACCGAGGCGCCGCGAATCCTCACCGAGCGCCTGAAAGCCGGGCTGATCGAGAAATTCGGCCACGAGGTTCTTCACAACCTCAACGTCGAGTTCAGGGCCGCGGGCAGTTCCTCGCTCGACTACGAGGTGCTCGCCGACTTCACCGGCGAGGCCGCCTCCCGCTACAACGCGATCCAGCGTCTGCTTCAGAAGCTCTGCGTCGATGTCTGCAACGAGCACGACTGGGTCATCCCCTTCACGCAGGTCACGGTGCACCAGGCCGCCGGCGCCGGGGTTTCCCTTGACGCTCCGGACGACCAGCCATAGCCGTCGGGTTCCGCACGTGTCTTCCGGACACCCACCCACTTTCCCGCATGAAAATCGTCGTCCTTTCCCGCAACGCGAAGCTCTACTCCACCCAGCGTCTCATCGAGGCCGGCAGGGAGAGGGGCCACGAAATGCGCCGCATCGACTACCTGCGATGCCACATGAACATCACCACCATGCGCCCCCGCATCTACCTCGGCGACGAGGAGATCTGGCAGGTCGATGCCATCATCCCGCGCATCGGGGCGACCCACACCTTCTACGGCACCGCCGTGGTGCGGCAGTTCGAAATGATGGGCACCTATTCGGCGAACGAATCGGTCGCCATCTCGCGCTCCCGCGACAAGCTGCGCTCGCTGCAACTGCTGGCCCGCAAGGGCATCGGACTTCCCGTCACCGCCTTCGCCCACGACACCAAGGCCACCGGCCACCTCATCAAGCTCTGCGGCGGCGCCCCGATCGTCATCAAGCTGCTCGAAGGCACCCAGGGCGTCGGCGTCGTGCTCGCCGAAACGCAGAAGGCGGCCGAGTCGGTGATCGAGGCCTTCCGCGGGCTCGAGGCCAACATCCTCGCCCAGGAATTCATCTCCGAGGCCGGCGGCTCCGACATTCGCTGCTTCGTCGTCGGCGACAAGGTGGTCGCCGCCATGAAACGCCAGGGCGCCGAGGGGGAATTCCGCTCGAACCTCCACCGCGGCGGCTCCTCCAGCGTGGTCAAGATCACCCCGGAAGAACGCTCGACCGCCGTCCGCGCCGCCCGCGTGATGGGGCTCAACATCGCCGGCGTCGATCTCCTGCGCTCGAATCACGGCCCCGTGGTCATGGAGGTGAATTCCTCGCCCGGTCTCGAAGGCATCGAGGAAGCCACCGGCAAGGACGTCGCCGGAAAGATCATCGAGTTCATCGAGAAGAACGCCAAGAGCGGAGCCACCCGGACCCGGGGCAAGGGATGACCCGCAAGACGGCGTCAACCGCTTGAAGTCGGAGCGCCGGGACGTCAGCCTCGCCCATGCCCCAGCGCTCCAGCCGCGATCCGTTCCGCCTCGGTGATGCCGAGGTCCGGCCCGGCTCGCGCGAGCGCGTCCAGCTCGACGTCGGCACCTACCTGACCTCCGAGTCGCTGCGACTGGCCGTTCACGTCATCCATGGCCGCCGCCCGGGGCCGACCCTGCTGGTCACCGCGGCCGTCCACGGCGACGAGACGAACGGCACCGAAATCATCCGCCGACTGCTGCGCGATCGCCGGCTGAACCGCCTGGCCGGGACGCTGCTGGCCGTGCCCATCGTCAACCGCCCCGGCTTCGTCACCCGCTCGCGCTACATGCCCGACCGGCGCGATCTCAACCGGCTCTTTCCCGGCAGCCCCACCGGATCGCTCGGGTCCCGGCTCGCCAAGGTGCTCGTCGACCAGGTCGCCCGCCGGGCCGATGTCCTGATCGATCTCCACACCGGCGCGGTCAACCGGCCGAATCTTCCCCAGATCCGCATCTGCCCCGACCGCCCCCACGCGCTCGAGCTCGCCCGCGTCTTCGCCCCGCCGGTCATCCTCGTCGGTCAACCGCGCGAAGGCACCTTCCGCCGCGCCTGCCAGGACCTCGGAAAGACCTGTCTCCTCTACGAAGCCGGCGAGGCGATGCGCCTGGACACCCCGGCGATCCGCTTCGGTGTGCACGGCACGTTCTCGGTGATGCGCCAGCTCGGCATGCTGCGCGGCAAGGCCGCCGTCCGCCGCCTGCCGCTGGTCTCGTCCCGCTCGTTCTGGGAACGCGCCCCCGCGGGCGGGATCTTCACCCCCCTCGTTCCGCTCGGAAAGGCGGTCGAAGCCGGCACCCAGCTCGGTTTCGTCGCCGATCCCCACGGCACGGGCGACACCCCGGTCATCGCCAGCCGGGCCGGCCTCCTCATCGGACGCACCAACGACGCCACGGCCGACGAGGGCGACGGTCTCTTCCACCTCGCCTCGCTGGAAGAAATCGACCGGGCCGAGTCCCGCATCGCCCGCACCACCGGCCACCTCCCCAGCGCGGCCGACGACGAGGACGACCATCCCGTTCCCTACGATTCCCTCAACGACACGATCTGACCGGAAATCGTCCGCAAGCCCGACAGACCGGACGGGGTTGCCAACGTAGCCTCCGCGCCCGAGAATCCCCACCAACATCTGCACCCCCGCCACCACTGTCATGACCGCCTCCAAGCACCTGCCCCCGATCCTTGCCACCAT
>ERZ869936.454-NODE-454-length-39184-cov-5.475479_pt1 | contig 39184 bp, 37 predicted proteins | sample MGYA00520876_ERZ869936 | MGnify/ENA primary metagenome ERZ869936 (study PRJEB32218, sample SAMN09650985) | biofilter metagenome | isolation source: enrty point of leading RO module | place: Saudi Arabia: Thuwal, RO plant located on Red Sea | collected 2016-02-17 ... | reverse complement strand
GCCGACGATGGGTGGCGCGCTGATTCTCTTGTCGATGTTGCTGCCGACCGCACTGACCGTTGGCCTGGTCGGTCTGGTCTCGGTGCTGCACGTGGTGATCCGCGCGGCCTATGGCCTGGCCCGCGGCCTGTCGAGCGACGAGACCGCGCAGGCGCTGACGCCGGTTCTGATCAGTTTCGTGCTGTCCATTTGTGCGATCCCCGTGCTGGCCCTGATCTGGGGCGCGCGGACCACCGACCTGGGCGAACTTTGGGCGCGGTTCCAGGCCGGTATCCGTCTTGGCAACACGACGATATCGCCGGGCGCTTTCGTGACCTTCGCCATCGTCTTCGCGCTGGGTTTCCTGCTGACGCGGCTGGTGCAGGGGGCGCTGAAGACCAGTGTCCTGCCGCGCACGCGGCTGGACAAGGGCGGTCAGAACGCCATCATCTCGGGCCTGGGCTATGTCGGTCTGACGCTGGCGGCGGTGATCGGCATCACGTCGGCCGGGATCGACCTGTCGAACCTGGCCATCGTGGTCGGCGCGCTGGGCGTCGGCATCGGCTTCGGCCTTCAGAACATCGTCAACAACTTCGTCTCGGGCATCATCCTGCTGATCGAGCGGCCGATCGGCGAAGGCGACTGGGTCGAGGTGAACGGCCAGATGGGCACGGTCAAGGCGATCTCGGTCCGCTCGACCGTGATCGAGACCTTCGACCGGCGCGACGTGATCGTGCCGAACGGCGACCTGATCTCCGTCACCGTCAACAACTGGACGCGCGGCAACTCGCTGGGACGCGTGATCGTGCGCGTCGGCGTCGCCTATGGCACCGATACCCGCCGGGTCGAGACCATCCTGATGGACATCGCCAAGGCGCATCCGATCATCGCCGTGAACCCGCCCCCCATGGTCTTGTTCACCGAGTTCGGGGCCGACAGCCTGAATTTCGAGATCCGCGGCATTCTGACGGACGTGAAGTTCATCGTCACCGCGCATTCGGACCTGAACCACGAGATCGCGCGGCGGTTCAAGGAGGAAGGGATCGAGATTCCCTTCGCTCAGCGCGACATCTGGCTGCGCAACCCCGAGACGCTGGCCGGCGTGGCGCGGGCCACCGAGAACCGCGATGCCGAGCGCGGGGGGCCCGATCCGGGCCTTGCCCCGCCGAACGAGGGAGAGGCCGGATGACCGATCCGCTGTTTCTGGAAGACGCCTATCGGCAGACCGGCCCGGCCGTCGTGAGCGAGGTGACCGCCGAGGGCGGCATCGTCCTGGACCAGAGCCTGTTCTATGCCACCAGCGGCGGGCAGCCGGGCGACAGCGGACGCCTTGTCTGGGACAGCGGCGAAACCGTCATCGCAACGACGGTCAAGGGCGCGGACGGCGCCATCGTCCTGATGCCCGAGGACGGCGCGGTCCGTCCCGCCGCCGGCACGGAGGTCACGCAGCAGATCGACTGGGATCGCCGGTTCGGGCACATGCGCGTCCACACCGCGCTGCATCTTCTGTCGGTGGTCATTCCCCTGCCGGTTACCGGCGGTTAGATCTCGGAGACGAAGGGTCGGCTGGACTTCGACATGGAGGAGCCGCCCGAGGACAAGGACGCGCTGAGCGCGGAACTGAACCGGCTTGTGGCCGCGAACCTAACGGTCAGCGAAAGCTGGATCACCGAGGCGGAGCTGGACGCCAGTCCGGGGCTGGTCAAGACGATGTCGGTCCAGCCGCCTCGCGGCGCGGGCCGCATCCGGCTGATCCGCATCGGCGACGCCACGCACCAGGTCGATCTTCAGCCCTGCGGCGGCACGCATGTGGCGCGCACCGGCGAAATCGGGCCTGTGCGGATCGGCAAGATCGAGAAGAAGGGCGCGCGGAACCGCCGGGTCTATCTGCACCTGGACGACTGAATCGCATTTCGACACTTGCATCCCGAGGGGTCGAACGGATAGATCACCGGCACCGGAGAGGTGGCCGAGTGGTCGAAGGCGCACGCCTGGAACGCGTGTAGGCGGGAAACCGTCTCCAGGGTTCGAATCCCTGTCTCTCCGCCAGAATATCGACCTAGACCCGCCGTTTTTATCCAATAAAAACAGAATGATAAGCAGAGGCGAGGCCTCTCAGGTCCGCTATCTTGCTTGATTTTGCAACACAATATGCCGCACAATCCGCCACACGGGAGGATTCGGCCATGACCATTATGAAGCGCGGCAGCCACTACTATCTTCGCAAGCGGGTGCCCCGCCGCTACCAGTCGGTCGAAGACCGGAAGAGCATCTGGGTCAGCCTCCACACCGATTCCATGACCGTGGCCAAACAGAAGGCCGATGCGGCATGGGCGCACCTGATCGAAGGCTGGGAAGCCCGGCTGGCGGGCGATACGCGCGACGCCGAGCGGCGCTTTGAAGCGGCCCGTGAGCTGGCGGCGGTGCGGGGCTATCGCTACCTGCCCGCGACCCGCGTGGCCGAGCTGCCCCGCGAAGAGCTTCTGAGCCGCGTGGAAGCCATACCAGAGCGCGACGGCGAGCCGGACATGCGCGAGGCTGCCGCCCTTTTGGGCAGCGTGGCCGAGCCTCAAATCACGGTCTCCCGGGCGTTGGAACTCTACTGGGACTTGGCCAAGGACAAGACCATCGGGAAGAGCGAGGATCAGCTGCGGCGCTGGAAGAATCCGCGCATCAAGGCCGTGAAGAACTTCATCGACGTTGTGGGCGACAAGGCCCTGCCCGAGATAGGGGCCGACGACATGCTGGACTTCCGGGGCTGGTGGATGGATCGGCTGGAAGCTGAAGACCTCACACCCAACAGCGCCAACAAAGACCTGATCCATCTCGGCGACGTGCTGAAGACCGTGAACCGCATGAAGCGGCTCGGGCTGGTGCTGCCGCTGACCGATCTCAGCTTCAAGGAAGGCGAAGCGCGGCAACGCCCGCCGTTCTCCACTGAATGGATACGGGACCGGCTCTTGGCCCCCGGCGCTCTGGACGGGTTGAACGGCGAGGCGCGTGGCATCTTCCTCGCAATGGTCAACACAGGGGCGCGCCCGAGCGAGCTGGCGGGTCTGACAGCCGATGAAATTCGGCTGGACGGCAAGGTCCCGCATATCTCGATTGAGCCCAACGGGCGGCAGCTGAAGACCCGGAACGCCCGGCGCTGCATCCCGCTTTGCGGCGTGTCGCTGGACGCCATGCGGGCGAACCCGGACGGCTTTACGCGCTATCGGTCCAGCTCCGCCAGCCTGAGCGCCTGCATCAACAAGTATCTGCGGGCCAAGGGGCTCTTGGAAACTCCGGCTCATTCTCTCTACGGGCTGCGGCATAGTTTCGAGGATCGGCTGTTGGCTGCGGGCATTGATGAACGGGTCAGGCGCGACCTTTTCGGCCATGCCCTTGATCGTGAGCGGTATGGAAACGGGGCATCTCTGGCGGCTGTCCGCGACCTGATTCAGAAGGTCGCGCTCTGAGCCACCACGGCACGGGCGCGGGCCACCACGTCGTCCGCCGCCAGCGCCTCTTCCAAGGCGATTTCCTCTTCCAGTCGCCGGAAGACCGGCGCGAAGGCGGGATCGGCCACCACCAGCTTGGCCACGACGTTGTGAGCGCGGCGGAGGCGCTCCAAGTCGGTCGCTGGGGTGGCCGTGCCCATCGGCTTAGAAGCTGCCGTTCAGGCGCACATTGACGGTGCTGGACGGGTTCCCGGCGGCGGTGACGGCGATGCCGATCTGCGGGTTGTTGCCGGTGTCATCGTCCGCCGTGGCCAGTCCGGCACCGTCGTCCCAGTAGACCGGAGCGCCCACGGCCAGCACATCGGTCGACGGCTTGGGCATCTCGAAGACGCCCGTGGTGGCGAGGGTCAGCTTGTCGCCGATCTCGGCGTCCCCGAAGGCGATGCCGAAGAGGCTGCCGATCAGAACGCCGTCGCCGGAGCTGGCGGCGGCTGCGGCGGTCACGCTGATCCGGTCGCCGGGTTGCACATAGGTTTTCATTTCAGGTTCCTTTCGATGTGGCGAAGTGGAAGGACGACGGCGGCTTGCCGCCGAGCGCGGCGATCTCCGAGTCGAGCGCCGCCAGAGCGCGGGCCATCTCGGCGTCGGAGCGGTATTCGACCTCTTCGCCGTTCTGGTCGCGCACCCGGCGGACTCCGCCTGCACGCGCCCGCAGGAGCGCGTCACGGGCCGAGTGCAATTCGGAGAGGGTCAGCCCCATCACGCGCCCTCGTTCAGATACGCGCCGCGCCAGTCGAGCCAGCCAGCGCCGAAGTCCAGCCATGCGCGGAACTTCATGCCGAGCGTGGACCACGCCTCGGCGCGCTGAATCTGCACGCCCTGAGCCGAGCTGAGGTAGCCGTATTGCAGCGCCGCCAGCCGGGCTGGATCGGAGAAGATATACCAGCTGGTATCGGTGATGCGCGGTTCGATCAGCAGCGTCAGCTTGTTGGCGAACACGTTCACGTCGTCGGCAGTGGCCGGGTAGATGGACGCCAGCAGCTGTTCAGCGGCGGTTTCGCTTTGCGGCCCGGTCAGCAGGAACTTGGGTTGCACGTTGATGAGCGTCGTGCCGTCCAGCCCAGTGAAGCCGCGCATCGCGAGGCGCGCCGCCGAGATAGCCGCGCTGGCCGTGGCCGAGTCGAGGGCTTCGCCACTGGCGGCGATGTTACCACGCGAGCTGTGGAAGACCGTCGCGCCGTCGCTGAGGTTGCTGGTCAGCACATCAACCATGATGTCGGCTTCGGTCTGGGCGGCGGCTTCGCCGAAGGCGGCGGTCATGTCCCCGAGCATCCCCAGATCGTCGTCGATCATCAGCTTGCGGCTGACGTTGAGCGCGGCGGCGTAGGTGCCGAGCTGCATCGTTTCGCCGTTCTCGGCGCGGGTGACGTGCTTTATCTCGCCAGACTCGTCCAGCTCGGCAAGGCGGCCCATCTCGCCCAGGCGGATGCTGGTGGCCGTCTTGAAGTTCGACAGGCTGCGCTGGCGGGCCAGCGACTTCAGCGGCGAGCTGGCGGCCTGATAGGCGGCCAGCGCGGTCTTGTTCATGGCGTTGGAGACCAGCGTCGGGAAGTCCGACGTGGTGTGCTCGCCCGCCCGCATGAAGACCTCATCCGGCATCATGCCACGGGTGGAGACGCCGACGCGGGCGAGCGAGTCCCGGGCCATGTCGAGCATGGACATGGCCATGTAGCTGCGGACCTCGGGCTTCGGTTCCCCGCCCGCCATGCGGACGTGAAGCGCCTCGCTGGCCCGCTCGCGGATCACAGCCGGATCGTCGCCGCAGCTGTGGATCCGGATGACGGGCTGCGAGCGGCGCTTTTCGTCCAGAGCGTCGAAGATCGCTGCCTTGGCGGCAGTCAGATCGGCGCTCTGGTCAATGAGCTGATCGGCGATTTCTGCGCCGAGCCCGGCGGAGCGCACCAGCCCCCGGATGTCGCTCCGGCGCTGCGCCTCAGCCTCTTCCAGCGTCGGGGTTTGGATGACTTCTTGCGGCATTTCGGTTCCTTTCTGCCTCAGACGGGCGGACGGGTCCGCCGGGTTGGAAGTCAGGGTGACTTCGGTGATCCGCCACTCGGTCGGGGTCTTGACCCGTCCCTGCGGCGTGGATTGTTCGGCCCATCCGGTGACGCGGTAGCCAATGCTGACGCCGCTCACCGTTCCGTCCGCGATCCGCTGCAGGATGGGCGCAGCATCTTCGGCAGACGTCAGCTCCAAGACGGCGACCACCAAACCACCTTCCAGAGCAACGGACCTCACCCGACCGATCTGGTCACGGACGCTCGCCGTCCGGTGCGAGTCGAGAACGGGCAATTCTGCGACCGCCGACAGGTCCAGCGTGTCGGCGGTCAGGATTTCGAGGAACGGACCACGGGCATCGCGGCGCTGAACCGGGGTCGCCGTGGCGATCACGGCGGAGACCGTGCGGGTCTCCGGGTCGAAGCTGTTGGGCCGCGTGGTGGCGACGCGGGTCATGGTGGCATCAAGCGGCATCGGGCGACTCCTTGGTGCTGAAGGACAGGCCCAACTCGGCTTCGCGGGCGCGGTCGGCGGCGATCTCACGGTCCAGATCGTCCGCGTTCCAGCCCAGCTCACTGATCGCCTGCGAGCGGGACATGAGACCGAGCGCCAGCGCCTCTTTCACAGCCGCCATGTCCTTCTGCGGGTCAACCTGAGCGTGGCGCGGCATGATCCATTCGGCGCGCAGCTCGGGCGACAAGTCGAGCCGCCCGGCAAGAACTTCGGTCGCAATCCAGCGCCGCCAGATCGGGCGCAGCAGTTGCGGGACAAGGACGCCATACTGGCATTGCTCAACACGCGCCCGGAACGGCAGCAGACCGGCCCGCAAGCTCGAATAATTGGCGTTGGTCAGATCGCCGGACAGCATGTGCTCGGGCAGGCCCAGAGCCGCCGCCAGCGCCAACAGGTTCATGCGAACGAAGGCCGGAGCGTCTTTCAGCTGTTCGGGGCTGTTGAAACGAATATCGGTGCCGCCCGGCAGAACCCGGACCACGCCCGGTTCCAGCGATATGTCGCTGATACCATCGGCGTCCGGGAACGCCGTCGCCGCGCCGCCCATGTTGGTGGCGTCGGTGACGAAAGCGGCGTGCATGGCGGCGATCTTGGCGGAGACCAGCAGCGCGTCGGCCAGCTGGTCAAGTTCGCTCGCCGACAGCACAGCGGGGGCGAGCCAGCTCAGGCCCCGCACCTGCCCGGCTGCGGCGGGCTGCATGACGTGGAGCACGTCGGCGGCGTCCACGCGGACCGGCGGCGCATACTCGGCGTAGATGGAAGACGGCTTCTGCGGGAGGATGTGATAGGCCACACGGTGGCCTTGCGCATCGAACTCAACGCCAGCGACGATCTCGCGACCGTCGCCGAGCGTGGCCGTCTTCGACTCGTCCAGCAGTTCGGGCGGGATCAGTTGCAGGCGCAGGCCGTCCGGCTCATCTCGCATCAGGATCAGGGCTTCGCCGTCCACGACAAGGTGGCGTGCCAAGTCTCGCTGAAGGCCCCAGAAGTCCGTTCGCCCGGCGTGGTCAGCTGCATCGGCCCACGTCTCGAAGGCACCAGCCGCCAGTTCGCGCATCCCGGCATCGTCGGCCCGGACGGCGGGGCGGATTCCTGTCCCCACCAGCGACGCACCCCAGTTCTGCACACCGTTGGCGATGAACGGGTTGTTCATGGCGAGGTAGCGTGCCCGGGCACGGGTAATCGGGGCAGCCGCGCCGATCTCCGGGTTGATCGGCCCGAACTGACCAAGCCCGCTCCCCCGGCGGCTGCCCGTCGCAGCATCAAGCGAGCGCCGCCCCTCCGGAGCGGCGGAGCGGTCAAAGATGCGCCGGAAGGCGTTGGGGATGAACGGGAAGGCCACCTAGTTCATGGCCCCCCGACGTTCGCGCCCGTGCGGATGCCAGCGGTCCAAAGCGTCGGTCAGGTCCACGGCGAAGCAGCCGCGCGGCGTCCAGTTCGGATTTTCGCCGTGCCGCAAATCGGTCGCTTGGTGCCGGGCGACGTGGTGAATACGCCCCTCGAACTGAACCAAGTCGCGCTTGGCGTGCCGGAAGCTCCACAGCTCGAAGACCCAGCCCCGCACGTCGATCTCATATTCGGCGATGACGTGGGCGGCAGGACTGCGCACGGCCCTATCGGGCTTCCCGCCAACCCAGCCACGAAGCGCAAGCCCGGCGGCGACGAAGGGGTCGGATTTGGGGTCGTCAGACCCCCGCATCCCATAGTCCCGCATTTGCAGCATCACGTCGGCGATCAGCATGTTTTCGGGAAGCATGAGGAACGTTCTTTTGCCCCGCTCTTCCCGGGCGCTCGGATGCAGATGCCCGGCGATCAGCAGCCCCCGCACCTGATCGTAAACCACCTGCCGGTCCTGCCCCGGGAATATCAGGGTATCGGTGATCTGGGCGCAGTCGATCAGCCCCGGCGGGCGGTGCGGCACGGTCGGCGGGATGATGGGCATTGAGTTCATGTCGGCGTCCTTTCCGTCAGAAGAATGGATACCGTATTAGACCGATTCTGTCTCGCTGTGGAGTCATAAAACTATTTAGCAACAATAGGTTGCTAAGCTACCAACGGTTGCCAATGTGCCGATTTCACTTGCCAAATCAGGGGCACTGAAGCTATTCCGGCGTCGTCGGCGAATGGTGTCTGCCGATGTTCTCTCCAAGGTGGGGGTCAGCGGCATTGCTGGCCCCCTCCACCACCCGGAAGGATCACCGATGCAGGATTTCATGGGAGACGTTCACAAGGCTCGCCGCCTCGCGGTTGCGATGCTTAGGACATCGGCAGAAGAGGGTCTGAGGGTTGGCGAAGCCATCATCATGACCCGGCGGTATCTGGAACACATGGGCTACCCGGCCCCGGACGACCCGCTTGCTTTCGCCACGGGTGGTCGTGTCACGATGGATGACGCGCCTCTGGACTCGCAGTTCTACTGCAAGCCGAGCGGTGAGGTTCTGTAGTCAGCCACTTCGCTCTCAGGCGTAATTCTTGACCATGTCTCTCATGGTCTGAAATTCCTTCAGCCATTGATCCGTCCACATGATGTAATGTTCGCCTGATTTCTCCGGGTCGTCATAGAATTCATCAAGCCATTTTCTGGCCCAGCGAAACGGTTTTTCAAGAAATTCCTCGACTTCATCAAAGCAACGCTCGCCAACATCGAAGTTGTCAATTTCAATTCCGCGCTCCCGCCACTTTCGACCGATCAGTTTCCCCATCTCAATCGCAAATGGGTGAAGTGCGCCGTCGCCAAGGATCGCCTTAAGCTTCTCAGAACGCTCCGCAGTCTCAATCTGTGCAGCAACAAACATCATTGCTTCAAGTGAGATTAGACGCTTTTGAGCAAATCGTTCCAACCGCCCCAAGGGGATTTCCAATGCGGTTGCATCAATATGGCTGTCCGCGCTTCCAGACGGTCCGCCTTCCAATACTAAAACCGCATACAGCTTCTCGGCCAAGTCTTCATCTCGCGACTTCTTCGGCCCGAATAGCTTCGATTTAAGCCAGCTCATGAACCCTCGCTAAACCTTAATTTGATTGTCCTTCATTTCGCGCTCTGCCTGCTCAAGTTTGGGAATAATCAGTTGAAGCTCAGAGAGTGCGGTCTTCCAATGGTCGTCGTTACTCTCTCCATCTGCGATAGCTTTGAATTGCTTATCCAACAGGTTCGCCGACTTTGTGATTCGGCGCCTTACTCCTTCGTCAGCTCCGTGAGGGGCGCGCGTCCTCAAGACGTCGACCGCGCGATTGAGCTGTCCAAGGTCGTCTACCTGGTTCCGACCCTGTCGCATTTCTTGTGGCATACCAACCACCCACGGATTGACAGCGTCTTTGGCAGCGTGAAGAGCCAAAATAAGTTCCCTAATTTTTGAAATGTCGTCTTGAGTATTTCTGTCTCCTAGTGCGCGAACAACAGCCTTCTTTGCAGAATCTGCTTTGTAAATCGCCCATCCTGAAAATGCTAACCCAAGTGCGGAAATAACTAGTGATAGAACGTCCATACTAAGCACTACCGATTCTCTGGGTGTATTGCTTCTTGGAGAACGGCCAGAAGAGCGTCCCTACCCATATCAAAGCGGTTCGGCATAGGTATTTCTAGCCACTTGCTCAACATGCGACCATAGACAGGTCGAACAGGCATGTGAGAATTGAAATATCCGGGTTCCTGCATTGGCAGATGAGTGAATCTCTTTAGGCGCTCTACCGTATAGGCCGCGAACGCCATGAATTTGGTTTCGTTATTTCCGTCATAACCTGCAAACTTCGTAAATAACTTGTCCTCAAGTCCTTCAAGCTTGAGTTCTTCAATGGACCGACCGATGGATACGAACATGTCCATTGTGTTCCAGACTTCCTTGCACTCATCCTCAGTCATTACGTCTGCGTCAAGGTGGTCCGTTCGCATCGAGTAGTTGAACTCGTAACCACGCTCTAATGCCTCGCGTTGGATTGCATAATCCTCAGCTTCGTCGGGATAGAGTGCTTCAAGGATTCTCAGCTGGTTCGCTAATCTGTATCTTTCCAGTCTCGTTAAGTTCATAGAAACCTCTACTTTGAATAGTCCAGCTACTAGGACTCTAGCCACTTGCTCCGGGCCACGGTAGCGCGCTTCTCCGCCCCAGTCACGCTCGCGAGATCGGCTTCCCTGCGATCAACGGCCACGCCTACAAGAGGGCGGGCAGCCATCGCATAGACTACGCAGTCCAGCGCCTCGGCGCGGCGACCGACGATCCGCTCGAAGCGGGCGGCGGGCTGGCCCCGGCTATAGCGCACCACGCGACGTTCGCTGGTCAGCTGCGTGAACCATTCGTCGGACAGGGTGTCGCCGAAGCGCCAGCCGGTGCGAGCTTGCAGGGCGTTCAGCAACCGTCGCTTGGCCACCTCCCCGCCCACCAGCTGCAACGGGATGCCCCGGCTCTTCGACCGCTCCACCAGCGGGCGCTTGAAGCCTGCGACGCCTTTCAGCGGGAAGATGCGACGCCCGATCCGGGACCGGGTGAAGCCATAGACCTGATCCGTCATGCCGCCGTCGCCGCTGTCCACCAGCACCGCGTCATAGCGGAGCACACCGCCCGCCGGATGCCGGAAGTCGCGCCGCAGCAGGTCGTCCAGCTCCGCCCAGGTATCGGTCAGATTGGGGTCGCCCCAGACGATCTCATGGGCCAGCACCAGCGCAACGTCGTCGGCGGTCCAGCCCAGCGTCGTCAGTTCGATCCGGTCTTTCTGCACGTCCGCGCCGCCGGTCAGGTAGAGCGTTTCGGGCGGCAGCCGGTCGAGACCGATAGGCTCGCGCAAGGACGCCAGTTCGGCGTCGTCCAGATCGTCGCCCTCGCCGCGCCACGGCTCGCCCAGCACCGTGTTGAGCCACGGCTTCAACGTGGTCGGGCTGCGCTTGGCCTGAAGGAACTCAGCGGCCAAACGGGGCCATGAGGCGTTCGGGAGCGTGCTGGTCAGGCTGGTCAGCTTGTAGCCTCGATGCCCCTCCACATGCGGCGCTGTGGCTCGCCAGCGGCCTTCTGCGACCATGCGGGCCTTCTGCCGGTCTTCAACCACGCTGCCGCACTCAGGACAGACCCAATGGGCCGTCTCGGGCTTGCCGTCGTCCCAGCGAATATCGGCCCAGACGATCTCTTGGAACTCTTCGCAGCCGGGACACGGGAGCTCGAAGACCCGCTTGTCGCTCTGGTCATAGGCCCGCAGGATGCGGCTGGTCTCGGCGTCAACCGGCGTGCTGGCCAAGACGATCTTCCGGTTGCCGTAGGTCATGGTCCGCCGCATGGCCAGTTCCACGGGGTCGCCCTCCACGCCTGCGCTCAGCTCATAGGCGTCGATCTCATCGGCGAAGAGGATGCGGGCCGTCCGGGCACGCAGGTTGCGCGGGGCGCGGGCCGAGACGATGGATAGGCTGCCGCCCGCGAAGTGGCGGTGCATCAGCACGTCGCGGCCCGAAGCATCGGTCGAGAGCGCCGCCCGCAGCGCCGGAGACTCGCCGAAGGTCGGTTCAATGATGGATACCATCAGGTGCCGGGCGTCGGCCTCGGCGGGGACCACGCAGAGCACGGGCGATGGGGCGTTTTGAACGAAGTGCCCGATCGCCCCGACCATCAGCTGCGTCGCGCCGACGCGGGCGCTCTTCAGGATCGTCACACGCTCCACCGCGTCGTCGCCTATGGAATTGCCGATCTCGATTTGCGGCTTCCAGAGCCGCATCCGGCCCGGCAAGGCGGCGAGGCTGGACGGCAAGAAGACGTGAGACTCGATCCACTCGCTCAGCGCCAGCTTGGCGGGCGGGCGGAAGGCTTCCAGAGCCTCGCGGCGGAGCTGCGCCAGACGCGGGTCAGCGGTCATCGGCGATGCCCTCCATCGCGTCCCTGATCTCGGCGTCCAGCGCGGCGGTCTCCTTCCGGTCCAACGCGAGGCGGCTGGCAACGCGGGACGGCACGGCCAGCACGGCAGCCCTCAGATCGGTAACAATGGCCCGCCACTCGTTCGCCACCTGCCGGGAGTCCAGCAGCTCGCCACGGGCGGCGGCGTTCTGAAGCGCGATCTTGTCAGCCTGTTCCCGGGCGAGCCTGATCTTCTCTTCCGCCAGCGCCTTGTCGGCGGCCTTGCCCTTGGCCAGCTGCCGGGCGTGATCGCAATAGGCGGCGACGGATGCCCGGAGCGGATAGGTCTTCTGAGGCGTCCGGGGCAGCACACCATCGCGACCGAGCGCGTGGACCCGGTTCGCGGTCAGCCCGAGCCACGCGGCCAACTCGGCGGCGGTGACGGTCTCAGGGGCCGTGAAGTCGGCGGCCCACTCTTCGCCGATCAGTTCGGCGATGCTGTCACGGGTGTCAGTGCTCACGGGCATCTCCCCCACAGGAGGGATAGGCCCCACAGGGGGGGGTGTGCCCCCGGGGAGTTTTCCCAAATCAGATTCTTCACCACGGGGCGAGATGTGGGGGCTCCGCGTCCCCCGCAGCGCGCATCGCTCAGAGGGACCCGCCAGCATCCTCCACACAGGGGCATCCCTGAGAGCGGACCACGGTGGGTGCCTTGCCTCAGATCAACAGCCCAGCAACGGGCGGACCGGACGGACGGACAGGGCTTAAGCCCCTTGTCCGTGTCCGTCCGATCCCGCGTCACCGAATTGCCGTCGGACATGTCCGGACATGTCCGATCATTGTCCGCGTCCGTCTGATCCTTCGGGGGATAGACAACCCCTGTGAGGGGTATGCACTCAGGCGGATTCCCCCCGTGGATTGCACCACGGATGATGTCCCCGTGGCCTCCCGTCATATCAGCGCCTCCTCATCATCGCCTTCCGCGTCCAGCATGTCGGGCGCGACCATCAGTCGGACTTCCTCCAAGTCTTCCCCGTGGATCGTGTAGACTCCGTTCCCTGCCAGCGTTTCGAGTGCTCGCCGGAACGCCTTGCCCCGGTCATCGCGCTTTTCGGCTGCCGAAACCCGGTCGTCGGCGATGCAAGTCTCCCGCCATTCCTCCTTGGTAGTCGACTTCTTACCGTGCCGGGTCAGGGCTTCGAGGTTTTCGAGCACTGCCTTCTCAGAGGGGGTCAGCTTCTTGCCCGTGGCCTCCCCGCTGGACAGACCGGCAACGCTCTCTTCCTCACAGATCACGGTCTTTTCCCGTTCGAGGTCTTCATCCAGCCCCAGTTCCACCAGCGTGTTGCGGAAAGCCAGCACCGTCTCTCCGCTAAACCCGTTCCGGTTCTTCGTGGGAGTGCCCCGGACAACTCCGTCCTTCTTCTTCAGCCACAGGTTCATGTCCACGGCCCCGTAGAGCGAGGAATGGCCACGTGGCAACTCGTCGCCCGCTTTCGTGTCGTGGTGGACCAACAGCACCGCCGCGCCCCACTGCCGCAGGTGGTGGCAGATCGCTATGACCTCGCCCATGCCTTCGGAACTGTTTTCCTCGAAGCCCGGCATCGCCATGCTGAGCGTATCGACCACGATCAGCGACGGGCGGCGCGCTGCGATCAGGCGCTTCAGACGTTCAAGGAAGGCTATGTCGCGGAACCGCCCGCCGGAGTCGCTGACCACGTGGAAATTATCCGTGGACCCAAAGCGGTCCCGAAGCACCCGGACCCGTTTGCGCATGTCTTTCTCATTCTCAGTGGCGAGGTAGAGAACTCCGCCCTGCCGCGTGCGCATCCCGAAGGCCGGTTCGCCGAGCGCAACCATGTAACCCAGATACGGCGTTAAGACCGACTTACCGGCACCCGGCTGCCCGACAATGGTGACAAGGTTGCCTTCCGCTATCAGCCCCTTCACGACATAGGGGACAGGCGTCGAGTCGGCACACTGGTCCGGGTTCAGAAGGATCAGCCCGAAGTTGGGGGCCTGCGGCTCGCCCCAGATCAGGTCGAACATTTCCGGGTCGATATTGGGATTGGTCCGCTGCTTTTCCATCACCGTGGCCCGCTGCTTATCAACCGACCTACGCATGATCTCGGCAGACTCTTCCGCAGGCAGGTGAACGACCCAGTTCTGCTTATCTTCTTCCAATCCGTTGTTCAGACAGGCCACCGCCTCGGCCTTCCGCAGTTCTGTGACGGCAGGATGCGACCAGCCCCGGCGTTCAGCTTCCGAGATGAAGCGCCAGCCGGTCGCGCCGCCGTCTCTATCCGCCGTGAATGAATAGTAGACGTGATCTGTCTCGGTCGGGTCATAGCTGTCGTGCTTCGCAGACCATTCATGCGCCGGATCGTTACCTTCCAAGTTGCCGCCGCTTTCCGCGTGGATCGAAGCGAGCCGGGCCACCCATGTCTCGCGGTCCTTGATGTCATTCGGCACGGCCCGCACGGCTTCCACGAAGACGGGCCACGGCAGGCCCGTAGGCCGCGCCTCTCCCGCGTCCACGACCTTGGGCTTGGTTCTCAGAGCCTCGGGCCACTGCGGCAGCTTGGCCGTCAGGCTGCCCTTCAGCAGCCGATAAACGCCCTTGCCGTTGACCGCGCCGGGCGCGACCACATAGCCACCTTCACCACGCACATCCAATCCGGGCGGCAGCCCGGCGGCGCTGTTGCCCATGCCCTCGGGCCATTCGAGGTAGATGTGGCGACCATCGCCCGCCGTGGCCACCTGCGTGTCGGACAGCGTCTCCACATCCAGCCCAAGCGCCGCCAGTTCGGCCAAGCCGTCCTTGCCGTTCTTGCGGTCCACGTCCAGCACCGCAAAGCCGTTCCGCTTGCCGGTCGGAATGGCGGGCATGGCGTCGGGCCGGTCGCGCCACCACGCTTTGATCTGGTCCGGGTCCGTTGTGGCCTTGTCCTGCCAGCCCTTAACCAGCGGGCGCTTGTCAGGGCCAACCGGGAAGACGGCGATGCCCTGAGCTGCCAGAGCGAGCGCGGCGCTCACGTTGTCAGCCTCTTGGCTTTTGTCGGTCTTCAGGCTATCTTTCGCGTGCATTGGTCGTGTCCTTTTCGGCTTTTGTGACTGCGCCGCCAGACGCAATTTCATGGAAGCCCTCGCCCTGATCCGGCGGGGGTTTCTTCGTTTCAGGATAGGTGGGAATCAGGTCCCGAGCTACGGGAATTTGCAACACAGTTTGCAACACATTTCGCAGCGCGGGCGTTTTGTAAGTAATTGCTTTTAATATATAATTATGAATATCGGCGGCGAGACGACGGACTGTCTCTCCGCCAATGTACTGTATGTATCTCATGGAAGACGCGTCATCGAGATGCGCCCGGAGACCGCCGCCCGGCGCGACAGCCTTTCCATCGAGGCGCACGGACAATCCGACTTAAACGGTCCCAGCGACTTGGCATCAAGTCGTCATCCGAGTGGACCTTGGCAGATGACCCCACAGTCCCGCAATGCCGCCATCAGTTGCAAGAAAGGCAGGCACGGAATCGAGGGGCGTCAGCCCCGCTGTGCCAGCGCCTGCCCGTCCGGGCGGGCTGGCGCTTTGGTGACTTTTGGCGTGACCTCGGAGGGAGGAGGCAGATGGCGAGATAAAGTGCGTCGAGCTGACTTTGGCAGCGCCATCCCACGGGCAGGCGTCGGCACGGCTATGTTCGGATGTCCGCTCCGTCCCGCAACCCGGCCATTAAGTCAGTTTTCCTGAGCGTCCGGTGTTGGAGGCGAAGCGATGCGTGCTTGTCATCTTTCCTGAAGCGGCGCGCTGCGCATGAAACCTGTCCTGTGCCGCGCCATGATCAGCTTTTTGCCGCAAGTTCCTTCTTCGGGTCATAGAACGGGACCGGCACGACAATGCCTCCGCGCGTCTCGCCGAGCTTGTCGACAACGAGCTTTGTTCCGAGGTCTGCATATTCCACTTTCAGCATCCCAAGCGCGATGTTCTTCTTCAGACGCGGGGAATAGATCGCCGAGGTGATCGTGCCGACCTGCGCGTCTTCGTGCATGAGCGGCCAGAAGAAATCGTTGGAGCCGACGAAGGGATCCCCTTCGATCTCGATCCCGACCAGCCGCTGCGTGATACCTTTTTCCTTGATCCGTTTCAGCGCCTCCTTGCCGATAAAATCGGCGTCCATGTCGAGGCTGACCAAACGGTCGAGGTTCAATTCGAACGGGTTGTTCGCCAGGTTCATGTCAGCGTGATAGCACAGCATGCCCTCCTCGATCCGACGGATCGAGGATGTGTGCCCCGGTTTGAGGCCGAGAGGTGCGCCGATATCCATGATGTGCTCCCAAAGTCGGTCGCCGGCGGATCCGTCGCGGAGGAAGATCTCGTAGCCAAGCTCGCTCGACCAGCCGGTGCGCGAGATGATCAAGGGAACGCCGTCCCAATCGTATTCCATGAAATGGTAGTATTTCAGCTCGGTCGGAGCGTCGCCGAAGCACGCGCGCAGGATATCGCGGGATTTCGGGCCTTGAAGCTGAAGCGGCGACACGTCGGGTTCGGTGATTTCCACATCCATTCCCGCATTCACCGCCACGCCGCGCGCCCACAGCAGCACGTCGCTGTCAGCGATGGACAGCCAAAAGTGATTCTCGGCCAGCTTGAGGACGATCGGATCGTTGATAACCCCGCCATCCTGATCCGTGATCAGCACGTATTTGCACTGTCCGACCTTGCAGGTCGAAAGATCACGACAGCACACGTATTGGGTGAATCTGGCCGCATCCGGCCCCTTGATCTCGACCTGACGTTCCACCGATACGTCACACAGGATCGCGTGTTCGATCAGGTTCCAGAAGTTCTGCTCCGGGCTGCCGAAATCGCGCGGAATATACATGTGATTGTAGACGGAAAAACCCTTGGCACCCCAACGCAGGGCCGCGTCGGAATAGGGGGACTTTCGGACCTGAGTGCCAAAGCTGAAATTGGCAAAACTGAGTTCGTGGTTCGAGTTCATGTTCGTGTTCCAGTGGAGTGAGGATGTCAGCGTGTCTGGCTCAACAAATTTCGCGGTTCGTTATTGTGGATTTTTCCCGTGGTCGTTTTCGGCAGTTCGCGGAAGATCACTGTTCGGGGCCGCATGTAGCCGGCAAGGTTCGCCCTTGCATGGGCCGGCAGCTGGTCTTCGGTCGCGTCGCCCGAAGCCGCCTCGTGTCAGATCGCGAGATCGAGCCGCGGTTTCCAAAAGGGGCGGAACAGTTCGATCTTCGGGCAGCGGTTCATCACCACTTTTAGCCCTGCGTCCTCTGCCAGCTTCGCCGCGCGGTCATCGTAGACGCCGATCTGACCCCAAAGCACCTTCGCGCCGATGGCAATCGCCTGTTCGGCGATGGCGTAGAGCTCTTCCCTCGGTCGGAAGACCTCGACCATGTCGACAGGGCGGTCGATCTCTTCGAGCGCATGATACACCGGTATCCCGCGAATTTCGGTAAGCTCCCGGTTCGGGTTCACCGGGATCATGTCGTAGCCGGTTTCGTGCAGCACACGCAGGACCCCGTAGCTGAACTTGGTCTTGTCGGCGCTCGCCCCGACCATGGCGATGGTTCTGACCGACTTCAGGATGTCTGCGAGGTATTTCGGATCGTAGTCGTACAGATCATCGAGCGCTTCGACGGGCATGTCTCAGACCTCCTTCGGTGTAGCGATATCCGCCTTCAGCTCGTGCGGCTCAAGCGGATCGAGGAACGGGTTGCGATAGAGTTTGTCGTGGCTCTCGACGCCGACTTCGAGCGTAATGTCGGTTGTGGGGCGCGCGACGCAGAGCAGGACATAGCCCAGATTGATTTGGCGGTTGTTCAGCGCCACCTGGCGCCGCTGGTCGACCTCGCCGGTGGTCAGTTTGGCCGCACAGGTGATGCAGCCGCCGTATTTGCAGCCATAGGGCAGATCAACCCCTTGCTCGCGCAATGTCTCGAGCAAGGGACCGCGTTGGTCGACCTGATAGGTCGCTCCGTCGCGGTTGGCGATCGTTATGGTGCGTGTCGCGCTCACAGCCAGATGTCGCTGGTACAGTCGCCACCGGGATAGCGGCTTTCGTGGCAGCGGCTGGGGCCGTTCGGTTCCTTGCCGAAGTCCACGATGAAATCAGGGTTGATCGACATGCCGCCGTTTTCGACGTCGCAGTCGATCATCACCATGACCCCGCCTTGCGTGCGGATCTCGGGATAGAACTGGTTGTCCCATGTCGAGAACAGCGAGGTCGTGACGTAGAGCCGCTTGCCGTCCAGCGAAAGCTGGAACATTTGCGGCCCGCCCGCGACCCCGACGCCATTAACCTCCGGCGCTTTGCCCAAGAGGCCGCCCATCCAGACCTGTCCGGTCAGTCTGGGATTGTGCGGGTCGCTGATGTCGTACTGGCGCATGTCGCCATGCAGCCAGTTGTTCAGATAGAGGTACTTGTCATCCATCGACACAAGGATCGCGCTCATCACGCCGGGGACGGGGATCGGCCATTCCGGATGCGGCTCGTTCTCGACGTCGATGATCTTTTCCCATTCCCACTTGCCCGCTTCGGACTTCCAGAAATGGATGACGTTGGCGCTGAGCGCGGCACCGCAGAATCCGTGGGTGCTGTCGGGATCGTGGTGGAATTTGACCTCCAGCGGAATAAGCCCGTCTTCGCCCAGATACATGGACTCCACCGGCTTGCGCGCCTCGAAATCCCAGAAATGCAGGCGGCGGCCGTATTTCAGATGTCCGACCTCTTCCAGATCAAAGCCCGGCATGAAGGTGTTGGGCGCGGCCCACTCGCTGCTGACCATGACGTTATGGCGCGGCTGGTACCAGAAATCGTAGCTGAAGGGGATGTCACCCATTGTTTCTTCCCAGCGACCGACGATCTCGAAATCCTTGTTCAGGTGAAGGTAGCCACCGGGGGCTTCGCCCTTCGCATCGCCCAGAAACGAGATGATGATCTCGGAGCCGAGGCAATGGACGGTGTGCGGACCGGAAAGATCGGTCCTGGCCTTGATCTCCGCGCCGTCGATCACCTTGTGCAGGCGCGGCGCGCGGGGATCGGTGGCCGTGTCGACAACGTGGATGGTGCTGGAGCGCACCCCCGGCACCAGCAGATACTTGCGGGCCATCGAACTGTCGTCATGGCAGGACGAACAGGCATTCCAGCCCATGTGATGCAACGCGTCCGCGATGTCAGGGATCGCCAACCGGTGGATGGGCTGCGGATAGGGCGGGCGTTCGGGATCCACGTCGAGCGTCGCAAGGTAGTCCGGCTTGTGGATGCCGGTGCCTGTGGAGATGGCGATCGTGTAAAGCAGCTTCTCGCGCGGGGCCTTGATGGCCTCTGCCGGACTGGCATAGCCCGGACCGCAGCATGCGCCGTCCATCATCACATTCCTCCCTTGCGATAATCTCAGGTTTCTCGTAATTCGATAACAGAATTCTTACAAGGTAAAAATATGCATCTGGAAAGACTCGTCTGCATCCTTGAAATCGTGGGGCAGAAGGGTGAGGCGACTGTCGGCGATATCTGCGCTCATTCGGACTTGCCCAAACCCTCCGCCTACAGGCTGGTGCAGGATCTGGTGGGCGTTGGCCTGCTGGAACCTGTCGCACGCGGGCGCTTTGCGATCGGCGTCCGCCTGAAAAACGTGGCGGACAACGATCAGTCGGACCGCGCCTTGCTTGAGTTGATTGCTCCGACGCTGAAACAGGCGGCAGCCGAGGTCGGTGTCACGTTCTTCCTGTCGCGCCTGCGTGGAAAGTCGGTGGAAATCGTGCATGTCGAGACACCCGACACGGGCGTGTCCTTCCTTCATCCCGGGCTGGGAAAGCGTCCCCTGCACGCCTGTTCGTGTTCGAAAGCCGTCGCCGCGTTTTCGCCGGACCTGTTCCGGACCGGCGAAATGGAAGGGCGGTTGCGCGCTTACACGGAGTTCACCGTGACGAACGTGCACGATCTGGAAGCGGAATTCGCCACCATCCGCGAGCGTGGGTTCGCGGAATGCGTGGAAGAGATCGAACGGGGCATGTGCTCGGTCGCGGCGCCGCTTGCGGCAAGCGGGCCGGGGGCCTTGTTGTCCATCGGCGTGACGGGATCGGTCCGGGTGTTCACGCCGGCATATCGCGCGACATTGGGTCCCCGGATCACCGGGATCGCTTGCGAGTTGTCGGCGCGCCTTGGATGGACCGTCGCTGAGAATGCAAGAGAACCGGGCCTTAGCGCTCCCGGGCATCCATGATGAACGGAAATACGCCGGTTTCGCCGTGTAAGGCGTATCCGAAATCTTCCGCATGTAGCACCAGCTGGCAACTTTCCAATTCTTCGCCTTGCCAAAGCCATCGATCGCAGAGGTGGTCGTCGAAGACCCGGCTCGCACCCTCCTGCGCGCCGGGAATCGGCCCGAAAGGACCGGACTGGAAGAGCTGGCCGGTCTCTGTCCTGACCTGGGTCCAACCCTGTTGAACCAGCCATGAAGCGGCACCCCTGATCCTCCGCCCGAACATCGTTCTCTCGATCTCGCCGTCGGAAAGGCGACGCCATGCGGGGGCTGTTCCCGGCGACGAGATGAACGGATCAGCCAACTCGAGGCCGCGGTAGAGCCGAGATTGCACCTGCGGGTCCGCAAAACCAATGAGTAACGCGGCCTCACCCCCGCGTGGTCGCCGCCACGTCGCCGCGCGTGGGTTTTCGTACGTAACGTCTCCCAGCCGCCATGCCCTGAAAGGGCGGCTCTGGACGGAGGACACGAGTATGTTGAAGGCTGCTTCGGCCTGCGGAAGGTCCCCTTCCAGCGCGGCCGACGCCGCCGCGAGAACGAGAAGTTCCAGGGAGGTCACGCGGGATAGGTCTATCCCTGTGATTGCGGCAGCCCGCGCAGCGGCGACGTCGCCGGCATGGAAATGCGCAAGGGCCAATGCCTTATACCCTTCGACGGGTGCGGCCGGAGCCAGAGCAATTGCACGGTTGGCCGTGCCGATGGCCTCTTCTGTCGCACCAGTGAGGGCGAGTGTTCGGGCCAGAACCTCGAGAGCTTCCACATGGCCAGATTCTGCGCGCAAAGCCTGCCTGGCCAAGGCCTCGGCGCGAGTATAGTCCAGGCGTCGCAACGCGAGGCGGGCGCGGGCCGAGAGCAGACTCGGATCTTTACTGTCTGACCTCGCGAGAAGCGCCTTCAGGGCAAGATACCCTTCAAGCCAGTGTAATCCGGCGGCCCGCGCATAGTCGTCTGTGCCGAAAGCGATCCGCTCATATGCCAGGGCCAGCGCAGAAGTGGGGCCGGCGGCGCGCGGATGCTCGTCGAGAAGCTTGGTGAGCGCCGCGACCGCTTCCGCATTGGCCTCAGGCAACCCGGCATGAAGCAAGCTCAGCGCGCGCAGATAATCTGGCACGGCCTTTGGCAACAACCGGAGCGATGGCGGATCCGGCGCCGGTGCAAGCGCAAGGTCGATTTGATCGGCAACGCTCTCGACGACGCTGTTCCGGAAAGCACGCAGGTCGGCGGCGCTTCCGGCGAAACGCCCCGCCCAAACCTCGCGTCCGTCTTTGAGGTCCGTGATCCAGAGGTTCAAGACCAGTTGATCACCGTCCTTCCTTAGTCGCCCGCGCAGAACATGGCTTGCCCCGCTGTCCTGCTCCGCCTCTTTCGAAATCAGACGCCCGCTCTCCCGCGACAGAATTTCGAGCGACGAGCGCCTGACGAGTTCCGTCGACAGATCGTCTCCAAACCCCTCCGCAACACCGTCGTCCAGCCCCGGACCGGCTGCGAAGGGACGCACGAGCACCCGCATCTCCTCGGGAGCGGGCAATGGATCCTGCGAAAACCAGAGCCACGACAGGGTAACAGTGACCAGAAGTGCCGCCGCGATGGCGGACCAGATCGGCCGCTTGCGGTGTCCTGGCGCGAATGTCGCGTGGACGGGTTCGGCCGCGGTACGGAGATCTCCTGCACGGATTGCCTCGACCAGCGCCTTCAAGTCCGGAGATGGCTCGATCTCGAGGTCTTGAGACAGCCGTTCCGCAAAACGCTCGGCGATGTCGAGGGCAGCCGCCGTCCGTCCCTCAATGGCGAGGCGCTTCATCTTTACCCGAATGGCGGCCTCAGAGTAGGGATCGATCGAGAGGAGCCGGTCGACGAGTTCGGGAGCCGCAGCATCCGGCCGGGCCTCCCACGCCATCATCAATCCCGATCCAGCCCGGGTGGCGAGCTCCTCGAGCCGTGCCTGCTCTGCTGCGCGCCACTCGGAGAAGCCTTCTTCCTGATCGATGGCGAGATCCTCAAGGAAGGCGCCGCGATAGAGCGCCAGACAGCGCTGCCATGCCTCCTCTGTTCCTTTCCCGCTGGCTCTCAACAAAGCCAGCGCGTCGACCTCTGTCCGCGTGATATCCACCGAGACTGCGTCGACATCGGCCCGGATGACGTCCGGGACGGCCTCGTGCAATGCGCGCCGCAGACTGTACAGCGCCTGGCTTAGCGACGCGAGCGCCTGGCGGGTCTCGCCCCGGCTCCATAGCATTCCGGCGACGCGCTCACGCGGGACCGGCCGACCGCCGGCCATCAACAAGATCGCGAATAGCGCGCGCGCCTTGCGCGTCTCGATCAGCACCGGCGTCCCGTCGGGCAAGGTCACCCCGAAAGACCCGAGCAAAGTCGCGTGCAGGTCTGCCATCCTGCCGAGCTTCCGGCGCAGCGGGTGCGCGCGTCAAGCGCCTGGATCGGACGATCCCATTCGTACGGGGTGCTTTTTCTGTCGCCAGCGTTTTTTTGAGAGCCGTTTGAGACCGATTTGCGCCGAATCTGAGAACCGCCCGTCATCGATCATCCATCGCAATCAACCCGATGGGAGTTTCTCGAATGACCACCGCCAGGACCGCCTCACAAGCCGCCCTGATCAGCCTGCTGCTATCAGGCGCAGGGGCCGCCGAACCCGACATCACCGGAGCGCATATGGCCTTTGAGCCGCAGGCCATACTCAACGCAGTTGAAGAGCTCGATGCCTGGCTCGACATCTACTCCGATCTTCCGCAGGCCAAGGAGCCCATTCGCGAGATCGCCCTGATCGAAGCCGGCGCCGAGGTGCTCTATGGAGGGCAGATGACCCAGCTCGACAGCACCGTCCATGGTCTGTACGACGCTGAGACGACGACCATTTACCTCGTTCGTCCCTGGTTCGCCGACACCGTTCGCGACCGAAGTGTGCTGCTGCACGAGATGGTCCACCACCGACAGGCCTCGGCGCAGCATTGGTACTGCCCGCAAGCCATGGAATGGGACGCCTACCGCTTGCAAGAGGATTACCTGAACATGCTCGACCAGACCGGCGGGTTCAATTGGGGCTGGGTGCTGCTGGCATCATCCTGCGCGGTACGAGATCATCACCCGGATTGACGGCATCATTGGCCAAGCCCCCGTCGCCAGTCGGCAAAGCGGTTGGTCAGCGCTTCTCCGTGATCGGCCCAGAACTCCGAATCGAGGACCAGTGCATTCTCGATCCGGTCTTCTCGCGAGGGAAGATGCGGAAGCACAGGCTGGCCGGAATGGAACCAGGGCTCGCCCGCCTCGATGATCTTTAGCGCGGAGCGTCGCATCGGACCATAGGGAATCCAGCGTGCCTGGGCCGCTTGCTGCACGGGCTCCGCGACGTAGGCGAGGAAGTCTAGCGCGGCCGCCTCATTCGGTGTCCCGGAAACGATGGCGAACCACTCTTCGTCGAGGATCTGACCCTCGTAGATCGACTTGATCTCGGTTGCCCCAGACAGGTAAGCCGCAGCGACGCGCCCGTTGTAGGCAGTACTCAGCACAACCTCGCCGCTTTGCAGCAACGCGACCGGTTCCTCGCCGGAGGTCCAGAAACGCAAGTTTCCGGCAATGCGACTGAGCACGTCAAAAGCCCGGTCGACGCCGGCCTCTGTCGACAAGAGCGAATACACTTCGTCCGTCGGTACACCGTCGGCGAGCAGTGCCATTTCAAGGTTGGCCTGTGGAAATGCCGCGATGGCACGAGGGCCCGGGAAGGACTCTGGATCGAAGAAATCGGCAATCGACGCCGGCTGACCGTTCGGGAAGGTGCGAGCGTCGTATGCGGTCACCCAGGACCACGTTATGTTAGGTCCGACACAGTCGTTCGGCCTGGGAATGACCAGGTCCGCCTCGACGGAGGGCGGAAACAGATTGTCGGGCAGTTTGAGGAACAGCCCCTCCTTGCAGCCAACCCGGGCGTCATGGGCTAGGACATCCACGACGTCCCATCTCACCGAACCGCTTTCGATTTGCCGGCGGATTTCGGAGAGCCCGCCCCGGTATTCGAGCCACTTGATCTCTATATCGTTGGCTTCTGTGAACCCGGCACCATAAGCGTTTTCCTGGCTTTCCTGGTAGGTGCCGCCCCAAGTTACCACCGACAGGGTATCGGATGCACAGGCCATCGACGGCAGCAAAAATGCCATCGAAAGCGACACGAAAAGGCGAAGCGAATGTGCAGACCGCATTTTCTGACGCTACAAGGCCGTGCCATTCGAAATCAACAGTGGAACAGGTCGCAGGAATACGCTTCGCCGAACAAGATGCGGATGGCAGTAGCGCGTATGGTCCGGTTCGAGTGGCCGGTGAATACCGTCGCGAGCACAGCGCTGCCAGTGCCGACAACCGAAGACGTCAGGGCCGGCCACCGCTCTGCCTTGAGGTGGAGTTCGTTGCGCTTACGACGGCCTTAGAGCATAGTGCGCGCGGTCGGGTGATGGCGTCACCGAAGCGCGGACTGCGCACGGCCCTTCTCTCATCCTGAACGCCGGGATATTGCTTATCGGCGCGCCCGGCGAGTGGATGTCTTTCCGGCCTCGTCGCGCCGCACATACGAGGGATCTCCGATGAACCGTCCAGAATTCTATTCATTCCGTCAGGGCGAGCGCACCCTGCCCTTCGATGCCGCCGAATACGACGCGCGACTCTCCGGTCTTCGCAGCCGCATGGCCGAGCACGGCGTCGATGCCTGCGTCTTCACCTCCATGCACAACGTCGCCTATTACTCCGGCTTTCTCTACTGCACGTTCGGGCGACCCTATGCCCTCGTGGTGACGGCAGATGACAGCGTGACGGTCAGCGCAGGGATCGACGCCGCACAGCCCTGGCGTCGCTCGCATGGCGACAACGTCGTCTATACCGACTGGAAACGGAACAACTACTGGCGCGCGATCGTCTCGGTCACCGGCACCGGCGGCGTCGTAGGCTACGAAGCCGACCACATCTCGCTGGTGCAAAAGGCGCTGCTTGACGAATTCCTCACACCGGCACGTTCGATGGATATCGCGCCGATGAGCATGCGTCAGCGCATGAACAAGTCCGACGCCGAAATCGCACTGATCCGCGCCGGCGCGGCCGTGGCCGATGTGGGCGGCCATGCAATCCGCGACGCGATCCGGACGGGCGTGCGGGAAATCGACGTCGCGATGGCCGGTCGGGATGCGATGGAGATCGAAATCGCGCGACGTTTTCCCGATGCCGAGTACCGTGACACATGGGTGTGGTTTCAGTCGGGCATCAACACCGACGGCGCGCATAATCCGGTGACGAGCCGTGTCCTCGCGCCCGGCGACATACTGAGCCTCAACACCTTTCCGATGATATCGGGCTATTACACCGCGCTTGAGCGCACCTTGTTTCTGGAGCATGCGGATGATGCGTCGCTGAAGATCTGGGAGGCGAACGTTGCCGCGCACGAATACGGCATAAGCCTGCTGAAGCCGGGTGTCACCTGCGCTCACGTTACCCAAAAGATCAACGCTTTCTTCGCCGAACGCGATCTGCTGCAATATCGCACCTTCGGCTACGGCCACTCCTTCGGCGTGCTCAGCCACTACTACGGACGCGAAGCCGGGCTGGAGTTGCGCGAGGATTGCGACACCATGCTCGAACCGGGCATGGTCATCTCGATGGAGCCCATGCTGACTATCCCCGAGGGCCGGCCGGGTGCCGGCGGATACCGCGAACACGACATCCTCGTCCTGACCGAGAACGGCAACGAGAACATCACCGGCTTCCCTTACGGCCCGGAGTTCAACATCGTCGCATCCACGGCCTGAGTGAATGGCAGGGAACCGAGAGGAAGGAAAACGATCAATGGACCATCCGATGCCCGAGGATGCAGGCGCACGTCGCGCAGTCGAACCGGTGATCTGCTATCCGCCCGAGACACTTCCGCCGGTGGACCTGGCGGCCCTGCGCAAGGTCCGGGAGCCAGCGAAGCTCGCTCGGACGCTTCGTGTGCCGCCGCGCGACGGCGGCTGCATATTCGTCCCGGCCGGCGCGTTCTTTCGCATCGTCTCGGTCGAGGGACCGCAGGTCGGCGATCTGAACCTGTGGAATGCCCATGACCTGACCGAGCGCTTCTACTCCGGCAAGACCCGCGCGCTGCATGGGACGCATCTGGATGCCGGCGACCGGCTGTGGTCGGCGTTCCCCTGCCTTCGGCCCATGGCGACGATCACCCGGGACACTCTGGGCTGGTACGGTTTCGACGAGTTCGGCGGCGGGGTGCACGATGTCATCGGCACGCGGTGCGATCCCTATACGGGGCGCCTGCTGACCGGCGGGGACTACCATCATTGCTGTCATTCGAATCTGACGCGCGCACTCGCGGCCCACACCGGGCTGTCCCTTTCCGAGGCCGAACCGCTGGTCCACGACGTGATGAACGTCTTCATGTGCACCGGCTTCACGCGCGATACCGGGCAGTATTTCATGAAGGCCAGCCCGGTGCGACCCGGCGATTTCATCGAGTTCCATGCCGAAATCGACCTGATCGTCGGCTTGTCCGCCTGTCCCGGCGGTGACTGTTCGACCACGCATTCCTCGGACGTGGCCAGGTGCTATCCGCTCGACATCGAGGTCTGGGATCCGGGCGCCGACGCGCGGGCGCGGCATGTGGAACCGGAGATCTCGGCCTATGACCGGAGCCACGGCGCCTAGGTCGAAAGCCGCTTTCCAAGGCTGCCCAGCATGGCGCAGCACGCCTGAAGCTGGTCGCGTGCCAGATACTCGTCCGGCTTGTGAGCCTGCATGATCGATCCGGGGCCGCAGACGACGACGTCGGTCCCGAGTGACTGGATCAGACCGGCCTCGGTTCCGAAGGCCACGAGATCGGTCGTGTTCGCGCCGGTCAGTTCAGCGACGAGATCGCGCGCGGCATTCACGTCCATCGGTTCGAGTCCGGCGATCTCGCCGATGATCGTCAACGCGATGTCGGCCTCGGGGTGGACCGCCCGCATCGCCGGCAAAAGGGTGTCGGCACAGTACCGCGCGATTTCGGCCTTCACGAAGTCGGCATCGGCCGCCTGAACGGGACGCATCTCCCAATCGACCTCGGCCCGGCCCGCGATGACGTTGTGCGCCACGCCGCCCGAGATCCGCCCGACGCTGATCGTCGTCCATGGCGGGTCGAACCGACTGCTGCCCGGTGCGCGCCGGACCAGCGCCTCGCGCAATTCCAGCAGCCGGGCGACATAGCGGACGGCATATTCCACCGCACTGACGCCGGCATCGGGTGCCGAGCCGTGGCCTTCGAGGCCGGTGATATGCGTCGTGTATTCGCAGCAGCCCTTGTGCCCCTCGATCACACGCATCTCGGTCGGCTCGCCGATGATGGCGACCCCGGGGCGCACGTCCCTCTCCCGCAGCGCCTGGATCAGATGGCGGGCGCCGAGACAGCCGGTTTCCTCGTCATGGGTGAACGCGAAATGCAGCGGCCGGGGCAGTTCCAGCGGATCGACCGTCTCGGCGAAGGCCAACGCCGCGGCGATGAATCCCTTCATGTCGCACGTGCCGCGCCCGAAAAACTGACCGTCGCGCTCGACCAGTTCGAACGGATCCGTCGCCCAGTCCTGATCGGCAACGGGCACAACGTCGGTGTGCCCCGACAGCAGGATGCCGCCCGGTCCGTCCGGGCCGAGGGTCGCAAAGATGTTGGCCTTGGTCCCGGTTTCGTCAGCGGTGCGGAAAACCCGTGCCCCGCGCGTCTCCAGCCGCGCCTGGATATCGGCGATCATGTCGAGGTTGCTGTCGGTCGAGACCGTCGGATAGGCGATCAGGTCGCGCAGGATCTCGATGCTGCGCTCGAGCATCAGGGTTTCACGAACATCTTGCGGGGCCGGTCGCAGAAACACTCCGCCGGACCTTGCTCGCGGATCAGGATCGATTCGGTGATCTCGAGTCCCCAATCGTCCATCCAGAGCCCCGGCATGAAATGAAAGGTCATGCCCGGCTCCAGGATCGTCTCGTCCACCTCGCGCAGCGAAATCGTCCGTTCGCCCCAATCGGGCGGATACGACAGTCCTATCGGATAACCGCAGCGGGCGCCCCGCTCGATCCCGGCACGCTCCAGCGGCCGGGCCAGAGCGCGTGCGATGTCGGATGCACGGTTGCCCGCCCGCGCGGCGTCCAGCCCCGCTTCCAGCCCTTCGACCAACGCGGCCTCGGCGGTCCTCAGGAAATCGGGCGGCGTGCCGAGAAACACCGACCGGCAGAACGGCACGTGGTAGCGCCGGTAACATCCCGCCAGTTCAAAAAACGTGCCCTCGCCCCGCCGAAATGCTCGGCCATCCCAGGTCAGATGCGGCGCGGCGGCATCAGACCCGGAGGGCAGAAGCGGCACGATGGCGGCATAGTCTCCCCAGTCGCCGTCCACGCCCCGGATCGCGTCGCGGTAGATTTCGGCGACAAGATCGTTCTTGCGCATCCCCGGTTCGATCCGCTCGATGACGCCGTCCATCACCGCTTCGGCGATCCGTGCCGCGCGGCGCATCAACGCCACCTCTTCGCTCGATTTGACCGCCCTCTGCCAGTTCACCAGTGCGGTCGCGTCGATGAAGGTCGCCTGCGGCAGCGCCTCCGTCAGCGTGACATGCGCCTTGGCCGAATAATAGTAGTTGTCCAGTTCGACGCCGATCCTCGCCCCCGCGTACCCGTATTCCGAGAGAAGCCGGGCAAGATCCTCCATCGGATGCTTCGCCGGGTTCTGGACGAAGGTGTCGTCATAGCCATGGATGCGCGCATCGGCCATCCACACTGTCCGACGTGCGCCGTTCGCATCCTGGTTCCGTCCCCACCAGACCGGATCGGCGTCATGGAACACCAGAACGCCCTGATGCACATAGAACGACCAGCCGTCATAGCCGGTGATCCACGCCATGTTCGAGGGATCCTGGACATAGAGCACCTCCACGCCGGCCTCTGCCATCGCCCCGCGGACCTTGGACAGTCGGCGGTCGTACTCGGCATTCGAAAAAGCGGGATCGTGGTGTGCCATCGTGGTCGTCTTTCGGCCACGAGGTGACGTCAGAGCGCATCTCCGGTCAAGATATTTCGACGCGCTCCTGAACGCTTCGCTGCCTTGGAGTGCGCGCGCTTGACGCTGGGGAACCCGCCCCGGGAACCGCCAAAATCACGAAACCCGAGCGAATTGGTTGAATTCCGGGAACTTCCCCGGTTTACTGTGGCAATCCCGAAGACGGAACAATCCGCAGGGTGATGACATAGGACAGGGAGGTCCGCGCGAATCCATGAGCAACGACGCGTCATTCGTCGAATTCGAGCGCGTTCAGAAAAGTTACGACGGTGAAACGCTTGTCGTCAAAGATCTGAACCTCGCGATGCCCAAGGGCGAATTCCTGACGATGCTCGGCCCCTCCGGCTCGGGCAAGACCACCTGCCTGATGATGCTGGCGGGCTTCGAGACCGCCACCCACGGCGAAATCCTTCTGGACGGCAAGCCGATCAACAACATTCCGCCGCACAAGCGCGGGATCGGGATGGTGTTTCAGAATTATGCGCTGTTTCCGCACATGACGGTGGCTGAGAACCTGAGTTTTCCGCTTGAGGTGCGGAAGATGAGCAAGTCCGACCGCGAGGCCAAGGTCAAGCGCGCGCTCGACATGGTGCAGATGGGCGCCTTCGGCGGCCGCCGTCCCGCACAGCTTTCCGGCGGCCAGCAGCAACGCATCGCGCTTGCCCGCGCGCTGGTGTTCGAGCCCGAGCTTGTCCTGATGGACGAGCCGCTCGGCGCGCTCGACAAACAGTTGCGCGAGCACATGCAGTTCGAGATTACCAATCTCGCCCACGACCTCGGCATTACCACGGTCTACGTCACCCATGACCAGACCGAGGCGCTGACGATGTCGGACCGCGTGGCGGTGTTCGACGACGGACGCATCCAGCAGCTTGCGCCGCCCGATCAGCTCTACGAAGAACCCGAGAACAGCTTCGTCGCTCAATTCATAGGCGAAAACAATACCTTGGAAGGCGTCGTCAAGTCGATCAACGGCGACCGTTGCGTGGTCCAACTCGACAGCGGCGAGGAGATCGACGCCAAGCCGGTCAACGTCGAGAAGCCGGGCGACCGGACCCGGGTGTCGATCCGGCCCGAGCGCGTCGAGTTCAACAAGGACCGACTGCACGCCGATGCCCATACGCTAAAGGCCGAGGTGCGCGAATTCATCTACATGGGCGATATCTTTCGGTTCCGGCTAAGCGTCGCCGGCAACGAGGATTTCATCGTCAAGACGCGGAACGCACCCGACGCGGTGCGGCTGAAGCCCGGCGAGACCATCGAGATCGGCTGGCTTCCGCAGGACTGCCGGGCGCTCGACGCCTGAGAAACCCGACGACGTGTCCCGCCGACCGGCGGGCCGCGGCAATAGAGGGGATCGTGGGTTCGTCCCGCCCGCGGTTCCAGTGAAATCTCCGGGACGATTGGGAGAATGTACCTGATGAGACTGACAAAAGCACTTCTTGCCTCGACCGCACTGACCGTCTCGGTCGGCGGAGCCTCGGCGCAGGACATGGCCGACGACATGACACTTGTTTCCTGGGGCGGCGCCTATCAGGAAAGCCAGCAGCGCGCCTATGTGGAGCCCTACCTCGAGAACAATCCCGGTGTCAGCGCGACCTGGGACGAAAGCTCGGCCGAGGCCGTGGCCAAGCTGCGCGCGATGAACGAAGCCGGCAACATCACCTGGGATCTCGTCGACGTCGTGGCATCCGACGCCATCCGTCTCTGCGACGAGGGTCTGGCGATGGAAGTCGATCACGACGAACTTCTGGCGCCGGCGCCGGACGGCACGCCTGCCTCCGAGGACTTCGGCGACCTTCTGGTCAGCGACTGCTTCATTCCGCAGATCGTCTACTCGACGACCTTCGGCTACCGGACCGACATGGTCGGTGACAATCCCCCGACGGACGTCTGCGCGGTGTTCGACACCGAGACCTATCCGGGCAAGCGCAGCCTGGAAAAGCGCCCGATCAACAACATGGAATGGGCCCTGATCTGCGACGGCGTCGCCAAGGAAGACGTCTATGACGTGCTGGAAACGGAAGAAGGTCAGGATCAGGCGTTCGCCAAGCTCGACACCATCAAGGACGACGTGATCTGGTGGTCCGCCGGTGCCGACACCCCGCAGCTTCTGGCCGACGGCGAGGTCGTCATGGGCTCGACCTACAACGGTCGCCTGTTCTCGGTCATCGAGGAGCAGGATCAGCCGGTGGCGATGCTCTGGGACGCACAGGTGTTCGATCTCGACGGCTGGATCATCCCCGCCGGTCTTCCCGAGGATCGTCTGGCGCGGGTGAAGGACTTCCTGCGCTTCGCCACCGACACGCAGCGTCTGGCGGATCAGGCCAAGTACATCTCGTACGGCCCGGCGCGTCAGTCCTCGGCTCCGCTGGTGGGTGAGCACGCCGACCTCGGTATCGCGATGGCGCCGCACATGCCGACCGATCCCGAGAACGCGAAGAACACGTTCCTCTACAACTACGAATGGTGGGCCGACTACCGCGACGACCTGGACGCCAAGTTCCAGGCGTGGCTGGCCCAATAAGCCGATCGCCGGAGCGGGTCCCTGCCCGCTCCGGCCCCAACTTCCGGGGGCAAGATGACATCTTCGGCGACCGATCCCGACAAGTTCACCGGCGCGACGCCTGACAACGCGCTTCGCAACGCCGACCGCGCCGAAAAGACCGGGCCGGTCCTGGCCGCCGACGGCACGCCCCTGAAGAAGTCGCTCTCCCGTGCGCTCCGCATGCAGAAGATGCGCGCGCTGGCGCTGATCGCGCCGCTTCTGATCTTCGTCCTCGTCACCTTCATCGCGCCGATCGCCGACATGCTGTTTCGCTCGGTCGAGAACCAGATCGTCAGCGATACCATTCCCGAGACCGTGCGCCGCCTGTCCGACTGGGACAGCGACAGCGGCGAATTGCCGCCCGAGGAGGTGTTCGAGGCGTTCTACATCGACATGGTTCTGGCGGAAGAGCAGAAGCTGCACACCCGCCTCGGCTCGCGCCTGAACTACGAGATGACCGGCATGTCATCGCTGTTCCGGAAATCCGGACGCGGCGTGGGCCGCTTCGATACAGATACCTACACCGAAGCCCTGGTCGACGCCGACCCGGCCTGGGAAAGCGGCGCGACCTGGGTCGAGCTGTTCTCCGACGACGCGGTGCGCGACGCGCTGCCCTTCACGGCGCGGACCTGGGACCGCTGGTCCGACTACCTCGTCAACGAGGAAGGCGACGTGCCAGCCGAGGAAGACGCCGAGGATTTCCACTTCGCCGCGCTTTACAGCGAAGTCGTCGGCGCGGACGTCGCCAGCGTTCATCCGCGCCTTGAACAGGCGTCCGAGGTTCTCTCCGGCGTGGAACGCGTTTCGCTTCGCGATGCCTTCATCGACATCGACGAGGACTGGGGCGATCTTGAGGTCTGGCGCACCATCAAGTCCTATGCACCGCCCTACACCGAAGGATATTTCCTGAATTCGGTCGACCTTCAGAAGACGCCCGACGGAATCGAGGCCCGTCCCGAGGACGAACGCATCTATATCACGCTCTTCGGGCGCACGCTCTTCATGTCGCTGGTCATCACCGTTAGCTGCATACTGCTCGGCTATCCAGTGGCCTTCCTTCTTGCGAACCTGCCGATGCGGACGGCGAATATCCTGATGATCCTCGTCCTGCTGCCGTTCTGGACCTCGCTTCTGGTGCGCACCAGCGCCTGGAAGGTCATGCTGCAACAGCAGGGCGTGATCAACGACACGCTGGTCTGGCTGGGTCTCATCGACGACGCGGGTCGGCTGATCATGATCAACAACCAGCTTGGCACCATCATCGCGATGACGCACATCCTGCTGCCGTTCATGATCCTGCCGCTCTATTCGGTGATGCAGACGATCCCGCCCAGTTACCTCCGCGCGGCGAAGTCGCTTGGCGCGACGAACTGGACGGCGTTCTGGCGGGTCTATTTCCCGCAATCGGTGCCGGGCATCGGCGCGGGCTCGATCCTCGTCTTCATCCTGTCGATCGGCTACTACATCACGCCCGAGATCGTCGGCGGCACCACCGGCGTCTTCATCTCGAACCGGATCGCCTATCACATATCGTCATCGCTGAACTGGGGGCTTGCCGCCGCGCTGGGGACGATCCTTCTGGCGGCGGTGCTGATCCTCTACTGGGCCTACGACCGGATCGTCGGCATCGACAACGTGAAGCTGGGAGGCTGAGCCATGGCGGGACCGACACCAATCAGCCGCAAACCCGCCAGCGTCTACGTGGGGACCGTCGCGGCCTTCGGCGCGCTGGCCGGCCTGTTCGTCGGCACGGCGCAGGGCTCGGGGATCCTCGGGATGTTGGTCGGCGCCGTCCTGATGGGCGCGGTCGCCTTCGTCTCGACCCAGGTGATCGGCAACGAGAAGCTGACCAAATGGGCGCTGATCGCGGCTATCGCGCTCGGCGGTCTGGTCCTTGGCGGGCTGCCGGGGCTGGTCCTTGGTGCGCTCTTCGGCTGGTTCTTCGGCTGGCTGACCTGGTGGACCTACGAAGGCCGCTACCGCCAGACGCTGCCGCCCTACCTGACATCGGGCCAGGTGCTCTGGCACTATACGTTCCGCGTGATCTGCGGCGCGATCTTCGTCTTCCTGATCACGCCGATCCTTGTCGTCATGCCGCTCAGCTTCAACGCCGAGGATTTCTTCACCTTCACGCCCGAGATGCTGCGCTTCGACCCCGAGGGCTACAGCCTGAAGCACTACGAAGATTTCTTCACGAATTCCGACTGGCAGGCGGCGCTTCGAAACTCGCTGCTGATCGCGCCAGCGGCAACGCTTCTGTCTGTCAGCTTCGGCACGCTGGCGGCCATCGGGCTTTCCTCCGAACACGTGCCGTTCCGCCGCGCGATCATGGCCATCCTGATCTCGCCGATGATCGTGCCGCTGATCATCTCGGCGGCCGGCATGTACTTCTTCTACAGCCGGATCGGGCTTCAGGGCACCTATCTGGGCGTGGTCCTCGCGCATGCCGCGCTCGGCATTCCCTTCGTCATCATCACCGTGACGGCGACACTCGTCGGCTTCGACCGGTCGCTGACGCGGGCGGCGGCGAACATGGGCGCGAACCCGGTCACCACCTTCTTCCGGGTACAGATGCCGCTGATCCTGCCCGGCGTGATCTCGGGCGGGCTGTTCGCCTTCATCACCTCGTTTGACGAGGTGGTGGTCGTCCTGTTCGTCGGCTCGGCCGGCCAGAAGACGCTGCCCTGGCAGATGTTCATCGGTCTTCGCGAACAGATCAGCCCGACCATCCTGGCGGTCGCCACCATTCTGGTCGCGATCTCGATCCTCCTCTTGACCACCGTGGAAATCTTGCGGCGCCGGTCCGAGCGGTTGCGCGGCATGACACCGGCCTGACGATTCCCGACGTCAGGTACAAGGCGCGACGATCGCATGAAGACCCGGCTGAAACTGTCATGTGCTGAATTGGGCCCTACCGAACCAATCGGCACGGATTGCGATACCGCACAGGCGGCCTGTCTCTCCGCCGGAAAACCTGTGAATCCTGGCGCCCGCTGCGCCGCTTTCCGTCCGACCCGCTTCGTGCCTCTGGTGGCGGCTAGCCGGGCGGGACCAGCGACACCGATTGGCGCACTTCGAGAAATGTCCAGATCGAGCGCGTAACCCGATTGATGAGCGCCATGTTGCGATAGAGCAGGGCGGCCGGGTCGACGACCCAATCCGGATCGCCCGTGGTCACCAGAATGCCGCTCTCCAGATCGGGCTGAACGAGGCTTTTCGGAAGCCAGCCCACGCCGTCGCCTGCGCGCGCCCTGATCCTAAGCGCACCGGCCATCGAGTTTTCGTAGACCGTGCGCAAGGCCCCGGAGATCCGGTGGCGGGCGAAGAGAGGCTCCAGGAGTGCCCCGATCGGGGCCGAATTGCCGAACCTCAGGAAGGGCATCTTCACGTCACGATTGCCGAAATCGAAAAGCGGCCTGCCATCGTCGCCGGGTTTCGAGACCGGAACCAGCCGGTCTTCGCCGATGACGATTGAATCGACGGGACCGCGCTGTATCGCGTCCGGGCTGGCGTAGGCGATCACGAAGTCGACGTCTCCGTCCCTCAGGTCGCGCATGCAGTTCGGCAGGTCGTCGGCGCGCAGACGCGACAGGATCGGTCCATAGGCGTCTTCAAGCGCCTGCAACCACGCCGGATAGAAACGCCAGCCGATGGAATGCTGCGCCCCGAAGGTGACCACGTATTTGTCGGGCAGCGACTGGACCTCGAGGATCTGGCTTCGCTCCTGTTCGATCCGGGTCAGGGCCTGCAAGCCCGCTTCGAGCATCTGCATTCCGGCCTCGGTCAATCGGACCGGTTGTCGGGAGCGGTCGACCAGAAGCGCGCCAACCCACGTCTCCAGCGATTTGATTCGTCTGCTGAACGCCGGCTGACTGAGGTTCGCCAAAGCGGCGGCCTGCGAGAAGTTGCCGGTCTGGCGAAGACGGTCGAGGTCGCGGAACAGAAGGATGTCCATGCACCCGAAGATAATGCAAAAAACGCATAATGCCATCCAAACATAACATTGGATTGCGCACGGTTCCTGTCTCAAGCTTGCGTTACAGAATGACCAGTCAGGACGTGTAATGGACGATATGCAAACTCTGTCGCGGCACGCGGCCAGAATGAACTTCGACGGATTTCCACAGACGTCCCTGTGCCACCGGCCTACACCTATCGAGTCCATGCCGCGACTGACCGAACTGTTGGGCGGGCCCAGGCTGTTCATCAAGCGCGACGACTGCACCGGGCTGGCCATGGGCGGCAACAAGACGCGCAAGCTGGAATTCCTGGTCGGCGAGGCGATGCTGGAAAAGGCCGATATGCTGATCACGCAGGGCGCCGTGCAATCCAACCACGTGCGCCAGACCGCTGCCGCGGCCTGCAAGGTGGGCATGAAGTGCCATGTGCTTCTGGAGCGGCGCGTCCCCGGTACGGACGAGTCTTACGAGGAAACCGGCAACGTCCTTCTGGACAACCTGTTCGGCGCGACCTACGAGTTCCGCCCCAGCGGCCTGGACATGAATGCCGAAGCCGAGGCCGTGGCGGACGCGATGCGCGACAAGGGGCACCGACCCTATTTCATCCCGGGCGGCGGGTCGAACGTGATTGGCGCGCTTGGATACGCCCGATGCGCGCAGGAGATCGCGGATCACACCCGCGACACCGGCGAGGCCTTCGACTGGCTGGTGATGGCGACGGGAAGCACCGGGACCCAAGCCGGGCTTGTCGCCGGGTTTCACGCCATTCGTCACACCCTGCCCGTCATGGGCGTCAGCGTGCGTCAGCCGCGCGAACGGCAGATGAACGCGGTCCATGCGCTGACCCAGAAGACGCTGGAGAAGCTGGGCGCCGAGGGCGTGCCGTTGAGCAAGATCCTGGTCGACGACGGCTATGTCGGTGAAGGCTACGGCATTCCGGCGGAGTCTACGCTGGAGGCAATCCGCCTATCCGCGCGGCACGAGGGCATCCTTCTTGACCCCGTCTATTCGGCCAAGGGCATGGCGGGATTGATCGGCATGATCCGGCAGGGATTCTTCAAGCCCACGGACAATGTACTGTTTCTGCATACCGGCGGCGCCTCGGCGCTTTTCGCCTATCAGGACCAGCTTTTGGCATCACTGACCTGAATTGACGCCGCAAAGGCGCGAACCAACAGAGGAGAAGACCATGAAGACAACACTGAAATCGCTGGGCGTGGCAACGGCGGTCGGCCTGTTTGCCCTGCCCGCCGCCGCCGAAGAGGTCGCCATCGGCGTGCCGTCCTGGACCGGCGCGCAGGCCATTGCGCATGTCTTGGGCGAGGTCGTGACCAGCCGCATCGGCGGCACGGTCGAATACGTGCCCGGCAACAACGCCACGATCTTTCAGGCAATGGACCAGGGCAAGGGCGACATCGACGTGCATCCCGACGTCTGGCTGCCGAACCAGGAAAGCTTCACCAAGGAATATGTCGACGGCAAGGGCACGGTGACGCTCTCGTCCAACCCCTACGAGGGCAATCAGGGCTTCTGCGTGTCCAAGGACTTCGGCGAGGCGAACAACATCACCGACATCGCCGATCTGGGCCGCCCCGATGTCGCCGCTCTGATGGACAGCGACGGCAACGGCAGGGGCGAGATGTGGATCGGCGCGCCGGGCTGGGCCTCGGCCAACGTGAACGAGGTCAAGGTGCGCGACTACGGCCTTCTGGATTTCATCGAGCCGATCCGCGCCGAGGAAGCGGTCAAGACCGCCCGCATCAAGGACAGTATCGCCAAGGGCGAAGGCTATGCCTTCTATTGTTATACGCCCCACGCGGTCTGGTACATGTTCGACGTCATGATGCTGACCGAGCCGACCTACGACCCGGCCAAGTACGTCATGGTGCAGCCCTCGGACGATGCCGACTGGTACAACAAGTCGATGGTCGCCACGAAGGACGACCTGAAGAAGGTGCAGATCGCATGGTCGAATTCGCTGGCCGAGCGGTCGCCGGCCATCGCCGAGTTCTTCCAGAATTTCGCACTTACGGCGGACGACGTCTCGTCGCTGGCCTATGAGATCAGCGCCAATGGCCGCGATCCGGCCGAGGTCGCGAAGGAATGGGTCGAGGCGAATTCCGACCGCGTCGACGCGATGCTGGGCCTCTGATTTGGCCAGACATTATACAAAGGCAGCATCGGCTTAGCCGGTGCTGCCGCGCAGAAGCCGGGTGAGGCTGATGAAAGACGACACGGTCATCGAGATCTCGAACGTCTGGAAGATCTTCGGCGCACGACCGGAACAGGCGCTTCAGGCGATCCGCGACAGGGGTCTGACCAAGGCCCAGGTCCTGGCCGAGTTCAATGCCGTCGTCGGCGTGGCCGATGTCAGCCTGACGGTGAACCGCGGTGAAATATTCTGCGTCATGGGCCTGTCGGGCAGCGGCAAATCCACCCTGGTGCGCCATTTCAACCGCCTGCTGGAACCCACGGCGGGCAAGATCGAGATCGAGGGCACGGACGTGATGGCCCTTGGTCCGAAGGAGTTGCAGCGCTTCCGCAACCAGAAGATCGGCATGGTGTTCCAGAACTTTGCGCTGATGCCGCACCGGTCGGTTCTGGACAACGTCGCCATGCCGCTGGAGATTCGCCAGGTCGCCAAGAACGAACGGATGCGGCAGGCCGCCGCGATTCTGGACATCGTGGAACTGGGCGCCTGGGGATCGAAATTCGCCCATGAGTTGTCGGGTGGAATGCAGCAGCGCGTCGGCCTGGCGCGCGCCCTGGCGGCCAATCCCGACGTCCTGTTGATGGACGAGCCCTTTTCGGCGCTGGACCCGCTGATCCGGCGGCAGTTGCAGGACGAATTCATCCGCCTGTCGAAGATCCTGAAGAAGACCACCGTCTTCATCACTCATGACCTGGACGAGGCGGTGAGGATCGGCGACCGCATCGCGATCATGCGGGACGGCAAGATGGTGCAGGTGGGCACGGCGGAAGACATCGTGATGCACCCCGCCGACGACTATGTCGCCGATTTCGTGGCCGGGATCTCGCGCCTGAAGGTGGTTCATGCCCACGCCGTGATGCAGCCGATCGCGGCCTATGTCGCGACGCACGGGCCGCTGTCGGCGGATGCGCCCCGGGTCAACGAGGCCGAGACGCTGTCGAACCTCATCAACATGGCCATAGCGGACGAGAACGCAATTCTCGTGGAGGACAGCGGCGCGGACGTGGGAGTCATCACCCGCGCCGACCTTCTGCGGACCGTGATCGAGGGGACGGAGGTATCATGAAGAACCACGGCCTGAACCCGCTGGAAGACACCGAAAGCGACGCCGCGCTGGCCTACGCCGAGGAGCGGCGCGCGAACATACGCACCTTCGTGCGCACGAACCCCGAGTATTACATCCGGAACTTCGACAAGATCGGCGCCTCGGCGCGGTTCATCCCGACCTTCAACCCGATGGCCGGGCTGTTCGGCCCGATCTGGTTCGGCGCGCGGGGGCTGTGGTCCTGGGCGCTGCCGTTCCTGATCGTCGAGGCGCTGGCCTTCG
>ERZ869936.453-NODE-453-length-39251-cov-8.241555_pt1 | contig 39251 bp, 29 predicted proteins | sample MGYA00520876_ERZ869936 | MGnify/ENA primary metagenome ERZ869936 (study PRJEB32218, sample SAMN09650985) | biofilter metagenome | isolation source: enrty point of leading RO module | place: Saudi Arabia: Thuwal, RO plant located on Red Sea | collected 2016-02-17 ... | reverse complement strand
ACCAGGCGTCGTCTTCGTGGAACGGATCGCCGCGCAGTCGAAAGTGCAAACCCGGCAGGTCGATGCTGACGACCCGCGGCAACTGCGGGCCGTCATCGAAGGCCGCGACCTGGTCATCTCGGCCCTGAGCTATGCCCACAATCCAACGGTGGCTCAGGTAGCGCTTGACGCCGGTGCCAGCTACTTCGACCTGACCGAAGACGTCGCCACGACCGACCGCGTGACGGAAATCTCGCGGTCCGCGCGGCCCGGGCAGGTGTTTATGCCGCAGTGCGGATTGGCTCCCGGCTTCGTATCGATTGTCGCGGCCGATCTGGCCAAAGCCTTTGAAACGCTTGAAACGGTTTACATGCGGGTAGGCGCCCTACCGCAGTTTCCCACCGGTGCGTTGATGTACAACCTCACGTGGAGCACCGACGGGCTGATCAACGAATACTGCAATCTTTGCGAAGCGATTCATGAGGGCCGCCGCATCGACGTGCTGCCGCTGGAAGGTATCGAACACTTTTCGCTCGACGGCGTGCGCTATGAAGCCTTCAACACGTCTGGCGGACTGGGCACGCTGTGCGATTCGCTCGACGGCAGCGTGCGCGAGCTGAACTATAAGACGATTCGCTACGTCGGCCACCGCGATCTGATGCGGTTTCTCACGCACGACTTGCGCTTGTCGGCCCGACGCGAGTTGCTCAAAGACATCCTGGAGCGCGCCGTCCCGGTCACGTTTCAGGACGTGGTGGTCGTGTTCTGCACTGCCTCGGGCCGCCGCAATGGGCAACTTGTGCAGCAAAGCGACGCCCGCAAGATCTACGGCGAAACGATCGACGGCGAGCAGTGGAGCGCGATCCAAATCACGACCGCCGCCGGTATCTGTGCCGTGGTCGATCTGTTTTGCCAGGGCAGATTGACCGGCACGGGACTCTTGCGGCAGGAACAGGTGACGCTGGCCGACTTTCTCGACAACCGCTTTGGCCGACACTATCGCGGCTCGAAGATCTACAGCCGCTTCGTCGGTGCCGTGAATGGAGGAGCTGCGACCGATGAAACAGCGCCTTGAACAAACGCTCGACCGCCTGGGCGTGTCGGAGCCACGTGCCGTGTTCATCGGCGATCGCGCATCCACCGGCCGGGGGCCGAAGCTTTCGGTCACCTGCCCCATCGACGGCAGCGCGCTCGTCGAGTTTCCGGCCGCCACGGCCGCCGAGGTGCGCGAAGCCGCCGATGCCGCGGCGCGGGCCTTCATCGAATGGCGCGTCGTGCCTGCCCCGCACCGCGGCGAGGTCGTGCGCCGCATCGGCCAGCGCTTGCGCGAACACAAGGCCGACTTGGCCACGCTCGTGACGCTCGAGACCGGCAAGATTCTCGAAGAGGCGGCCGGCGAAGTGCAGGAAATGATCGATATCTGCGATTTCGCCGTCGGCTTGAGCCGCCAACTGTACGGGCTGTCAATCGCCAGCGAACGGCCCGGGCATCGTTTGGCCGAACAGTGGCATCCGCTGGGACCGGTGGGCATCATCACAGCGTTCAACTTTCCGGTCGCCGTTTGGGCCTGGAATGCGATGCTGGCCTTGGTGTGCGGCGATACGCTGGTGTGGAAGCCGTCGGAAAAAACGCCCCTGTGCGCGCTGGCCTGCCAGCAGATCGCCCTCGACGTGCTCGGCGAATTCGACGACGTGCCCAACGAAGTCAGCAGCGTGATCGTCGGCACCGGCGCCGAAGTCGGCCAGGCCATCGCCGCCTTGCCGGCGTTTCCGCTCGTTTCGGCCACGGGCTCGGTGCCAATGGGACGCGCCGTGGCGCAGACCGTTGCCGCGCGGCTTGGACGCTCGCTGCTCGAACTGGGGGGCAACAACGCGGCGATCGTCGCCCCTTCGGCCGATCTGGAACTCGCCTTACGCGGCATCGTCTTCGCCGCCGCCGGCACCTGCGGCCAGCGCTGCACGACGCTGCGGCGTCTGATCGCGCATACGACGATCGCCGACAAGCTGCTCGAACGACTGAAAAACGTCTATGCTGAACTGCCGATCGGCGATCCGCTCGAACCCGGCACGCTGGTCGGCCCCTTGATCGATGTCCGGGCGGGGAAGGCGATGGATGCCGCGCTGCAGGCGGCGAAACAGCAGGGCGGCATAGTGCACGGCGGCGGACGCGTCGAGTCGGGCGTGCCCACAGGCGGTGTTTACGTGCGGCCCGCGATCGTCGAGATCGACGCCTCGGCCCCGATCGTGCAGGAGGAGACGTTCGCCCCCATCCTGTACTTACTCCGCTACGAGACGATCGACGAGGCGATCGCCATCAACAACGGCGTGCCGCAGGGCCTGGCCTCGGCCATCTTTACCGGCGACGTGCGTGAGGCGGAGTTGTTCTGCTCGCCAGCCGGCTCGGATTGTGGGATCGCCAATGTGAACATCGGCACCAGTGGCGCCGAAATCGGCGGGGCCTTCGGCGGCGAGAAAGACACCGGCGGCGGCCGCGAATCCGGCTCCGACTCTTGGAAAAACTACATGCGCCGCGCCACCAACACCATCAACTACTCCACCGAGCTGCCTCTCGCCCAGGGCATCAAGTTCCCGGTGTAGGTGCTGGCGGAGGTCAGGCCAGCGGTCTGACGGGACCGGCGAACTTGCACTGCTACGGCGCCCTCTGAGCTACCGGCGGCCATGCGGCGCGGCGGCCGGCCAGCCGGTGGAGGTTTTCGGCGCCTGCGGACCGTAGAAGCGGTGGAAAAGGCCGGTGTTGGGGTTCAGCCCGCGGGCCTCGCGCCACTCTGCCCAACGCTCGGTGAGCGTCTTGGCCGGAACGGGATCGCTGCCGTAGCCCGGGTACAGGTACATGGCGTTGGTCCGGTCCTTGTAGCAGCGCGTCGGCGGCACCGGGTCTTCGCCGTAGGTGGTCTTGATCACCCAGGCATGCGCGGTGGCAGACGCGATCCAGAGGGCCGTGCCGAGGATGGCAATTCGGATGCAGGCGATGAGCGACATGAGCGACGATTCCAGAGCGTTGGCGGGGGTCCTGAAATCACCTTCGGCGCGTAAGTGCCTGGGCGTACGCGTGAACCGCCGGACGCACTGCAAACAAGTGCTGCGGGGGCCGCTTGTAGCGGATGCGTGGAGTTGACGGGTGCTTGCTTTGTAGCTGCCACAATTCGATGCAGTTCTGCCGGCGCTTAGTACACGACCAATCGCCCCTCGGGATATTCCCCGATCCAACCGCACGGATAGTGTCCGCTGGCATAGGCATCCAGCAACCGAGAGTAGATTCCTGCTGGCGCCGGAGGACCGTATGAAGAATCGAGCACGATATACAACAGGTCAGATAGAAAGAGCGCCTTTACCTGTCGAATTGTGTCTGCGTCCGCCCGCCGGATGTTCGTTGGCAGTTTGGGCCAGATTCGCTCTCCGACGATTTCGGCCAGAGCCGGAGTGACGCGTTTGCGCAAGTCGGTAATAAAGTCGTCAGGCTGGTTCTTTGCCACCCATTCCTCGAGTTCGTTCACGTGTAACGCCTTGAACGCGCCGAATTCGACGCCATTGCCGAAGATCGCACTCTGCATATCGCGAACCTTGGCGGCGGCCCATGGCTCGTCGCACGGTTCGCCGCAATGTTCCAGGTAGGGCAAGTTGGCGAGCCGCCCCAGCATCGCTTCCACCTCCAAAGTTTATTCTCCCTCGAGCCTGGCCAGCACGAACGCCCCCAGCACACCGGAACGATTGCCCAATCCCGGCGCGACGATATACCCGTCGATGCCCTCCAGCACCGCCGGCGATTGCACGTAGGCGTTGAGCAACTCTTGCACGCGCTTGCGCACCATCGGCAACAACTCGGGCTGCGACATTACTCCGCCGCCGATCACGATGCGCTCGGGCGAGAGTGTGCAAATGAAGTTTACTAGCGCCAGGGCCAAATATTCGGCTTCGAGCTTCCACGCCGGATGCCCGGCCGGCAGCTCTTCGGCGGGCTGCTTCCAACGATCGGCCATGGCCGGGCCGCTGGCTAGCCCCTCGAAGCAATCTCCGTGGAATGGGCAGTGGCCCGCGTAGGGATCGGCCTGACGGTCGTGCGGTAGACGCACGTGGCCCATTTCGGGATGGATCATGCCGTGCATCAGCTTGCCGCCCACCAGGCCTCCGCCGCCGATCCCCGTGCCGATGGTGAGATAGATCAGGTTCTCGATGCCTTGCCCCGCGCCCCAACGCTGTTCCCCGAGCGCCGCCACGTTCACGTCGGTATCAAAGCCCACGGGCACCGCCAGCGCCCGGCCGATCGTGCCGGCGAAGTCCGTGTTGGCCCAGCCCGGCTTGGGCGTGGTGGTGATGTAACCGAAAGTCGGCGAGCCCGGCTTGGGGTCGATCGGTCCGAACGAGGCGATGCCCACGGCGGAGAGCGGACCATGCTCGTCGATGGCCGCGCAAAAGAACGCGATCGCTTTGGCAAGCGTCTCCTCGGGCGTGGTGGTGGGAAAGCGCTCTTCGCGCCGAATGTCGTCTGGTCCCGTGCCCACGGCGCAGACGAACTTGGTGCCGCCGGCCTCGATTCCGCCAAAGAGTGGTTTGGTCACGTGTGCGTTTCCCGCCGCAAGTGTTCGAAAGAATGCATCGACAATGATGCGGCCGACGCGCAGAATATGTCAAGCGCCGCGGCGCCGCTGCCGGCCGCTACGACCAGTCCCCCCGCAATACAGCTTGAGAATCATGCCCATCCACCAACGGTTGCTCGTCGTTCGTCTGCTCGTCGCCGCCTTCGCCGTGCTCTCGGCCGCGCCTTTAATTGCGGAAAACTGGCCCAACTGGCGCGGGCCTGAAGGCATCGGCGTCTCGCCCGAGAAGGACCTGCCGCTCGAATGGAGCCCGAGTAAGAACGTACGCTGGAAGGTGAAGCTGCCCGAACGCGGCAACTCGACGCCGATCGTGTGGGGCGAGCGGGTGTTTGTCACCCAGCCGCTGGAGAAGCTGGGCCGGCGGGCGCTGGTGTGTTTCCACCGCGCCGACGGCCGGCAGATTTGGCAGGTCAACAAGATCTATACCGAAGAGGAGCCGACGCACCCGACGAACCCCTACTGCTCGGCCTCGCCGGTAACCGACGGCACGCGCGTCATCGCCTGGTTCGGTTCGGCCGGCGTGATCTGCTGCGATCTGGAGGGCAAGCAGCTCTGGCAGCGCGATCTGGGCGTGCAGGAGCACGAGTGGGGTTACGCCGCCTCGCCGGTGATCCACGGCGACTTGTGCTTCTTGAACTTCGGGCCCGGCAGCAACGAGTTCGTCATTGCCCTGGACAAGCACACCGGCGAAACGAAGTGGCGCTATGACTTGGCCGAGCCCACGCCCGAGCAACTCAAACGCGACGACGGTTTGCGGGGCAGTTGGAGCACGCCGCTTGTGATTCGTGCCGGTGGCCGCGAAGAGTTGATCGTCACGCTGCCCGAGCGCGTGCTGGCTTTTTCTCCGAACACGGGCAAAGAACTCTGGAACTGTGAAGGTTTGGGATCGCTGGTCTATACTTCGCCGGCCTGGGGTGACGGCATTCTGGTCGCCCTGGGTGGTTACCATCGTGCGGCCTTGGCGGTAAAGCCGGGAGGGCAGGGCGACGTGACCGATTCGCTGCGCGTGTGGCACGAACCCAAGACCCGGCTGCGGCTCGGCTCGGGTATCGTCCACGAGGGCCATCTCTACATCGGCGACATGAAGAGCATCGTCGAATGCCGCGATCTTAAGACGAACAAAACCGTGTGGGAGAAACGCCTGGCATCCTCGGGCGGGGCCGACAACGAAAGCTGGTCGTCGCTCGTGCTCACCGGTGACGAGCGCTTGTACCTGCTCAACCAGACCGGCGACACCTTCGTGCTGGCCGCCAAGCCCGAGTTCGAGCTGTTGGCCACGAACCCGCTGGGCGAGCCCACCAACTCGTCGATCGTGATCTCCGACGGCGAAATCTTCATCCGCACGCACGAGCACCTATGGTGCATTGGGAAGTAGCAGGCCATTTAGCCGTCTCTTTTCCCTATTGGAAAGAGAGCCACGCGATGCGCGTCCTCGCGCCTCTTGTCGAAGCTGCTTCATCAGTGCGGGGTCCGATTCAACCGCCCTGATCTCGGCCTGCAGCTCGTTCCGTCGGTCTACGTCTTCCAGCGAGAACGCCATCTGCGAATCGTAGGTGGCCTGGCAAAACCGCAGATAGCCGGGCGCCAGCGCCAGAAAAACGACCAGTCCCGCGAGGCCCGCACCGGCCGCGGAGCGTCGCACGCCTGTGAGCGTCGACCGCACACGGGTCTTCCAATTCGACCGGATCCCGTCAGGTGTACGCCTGCTGCGGAGCCACGACCAAACGGCAACCAAACAAAGTGCCGTCGCGATCGCCGCCACCCAACCGGAATAGGCGTCCCATTGAAAGCACGCCCAAGTGAGTGAGCCGCTCTGAAACAGATCGCCGAACTCATTCAGCACCGCGGGATCAAGCCCGCCAAAGCTGCGCGGGGGCACGTAGAGATCGTTGCGCGGCGGCTTGGCAAACTCGACGGTAGCGACGCGTGCCAGAACCGCCAGCGCCACCGTCGCCACAATAAATGTCCGGAACCGTGGGCGGCCGGCTCCGCGTCGTAGTCGCCAGATCGCCACGGTCGCAATCAGCCCCAAAGGCACGGCGACCATCAATACGATGGCCGCAGCGTTTTGTGCATCGCGGCCGATCACTTCAGCCGGTGCGAGTCCCAGCAGCGTGAAAGAAAGCAATAGGGCCGTACACCAACAGATGGCGATGGGAACGGAGCCCAGCGGCCTTGAGCCCGCACCGCGTATTCGACCGACGCGTGTGGTTGGCAGTGCTGCTAGTGCTGCAATCGCGATCAACAGCAACGTAAAGGGCAACGCCCATGCCAGTAGCATCCCGCGTACGACAACGAGCGGCAAGTGTTGAGGCGTCGGCTGCGTGGTGCTTAGTTGGCTCAAGGCGGTTCGCCACACCAGATTCTGCTCATGAATCTGCACCAGGTCGTCCTCGAGTGCTTGGACTTCCGCCGAAGAAAGCTCCGAACGATGCTTGTTTCTCAGTTCGTGGCCGGTCATTGCGGCGACGTCGCAGATCTGCTGTGCGGTGTGAACGTCCCACGCATCAGCCGAAGCGCTGATCTGCTGGGCCAGACGCAAGCAATTCCGAATCCGGCCCAGGCGTTTGGCCACGGGTTCCTGCTCAGCCTGTTGCAACTGTATTCGCGCCAGCCAAAACCAGAGCAACCGCTCGCGCGATTCGATCGAGCGGCTCTGCAGCAGCCCGGGATGTTCGTGCCGCGGAACACCGGACTGCTTCAGAAACAGCAAGATAGGGTGCCAGTCGTCGGACGACGGGTGCGGGAATTGTTTGGTTAGGCCCGCCTCGAATAATGCGAGCGCCTCATCGGCCTGCTCTCGATCGTCGACCGTGACCACGATGTCGGCGTCCGTCTCTGCGAGGCCGGTGCTGAGAGTCCACAAATGCGCGGCGATGAGGTAGTCGTAGAGTGCGTTCTCGGGGTCGTGTCGTACTCCTTCCTCGAGCGCTGCACGCCAGGCCTTGTCCCGGGGAACGGTTTCGGGAGTGAATTGCAGCAGCGCGCGGGTCCGCCATGCCTTCGGATCGCCGGGGGCCAGTTGCGTGGCGAGCTCTGCAAGGGCCAGGCACTCACCGCTGGCCTTGGAACTAAAAAGTTCCCTTTCAGCCGCGACGGCCTCCCGGTCGGAATCCACGGGAATTACGGGTAGAGTTGTGGCCCGCAGGTGTCGCTTCAGAAATCCCGGCCCCGGCGAATCGAGCATCCAGGCCGCGCCACGCGCCATCTCGCTCGTGTGATGCTCGGCGAGTATGCGCTCACTCTCGTCCAGCCAGTAGTCGGCTTGGCGTCCGGCGGGAGCGTCGATGAGCCGTTGGTGACCCCATCCGAGCCAGCCCACGGTTGAGTCTTGCAGCATCACGGCCAGCACGCCCGGGGCGGTATCTAGACGGGCGGCCGTGAGGCCCAGCCGCACCGCCAGGACCGCCACGATTACTAACACAACGATCCGGCCCCAGCGTACGCGCTGCGATCGTCTTTTCCATCGGCTGTCCAAAGGAGGTGTGCTGGTCATGTTCCGTTCATCTTACCAACGCGATCGAGGGGGAAACGCGGGTGCACAAGCTACTCGTGTCGCGCCGCTTGCAATGCCCCCTCGGGCGTGCCAAGCTAGGGGCGAGCTTCATCTCCCATCCGTTCGGATTATCGTTTACAGGAGTTCGTGCGATGCCCGGCCCACGATACGTGTCCTTTGGCGTAATGGCGGCCCTCTTGTTGTCCTTCGCTCTGCCGGCATTTTGCTTGGCCGACGACGATTTGGCCACGGAGTTGGCTGCCGCGGTGACGATTCATCGCGATGAGTGGGGCGTGCCGCACGTCGACGGGCCGACCGACGCCAGCGTCGTGTTCGGCTTCGCCTATGCCCAGGCTCAGGACTACTTCTGGCAGATCGAGGACACCTACGTGGCCAGCGTCGGCCGCTACGCGGAGTTGTACGGCGAGCCGGGCCTGCAAAAGGACCTGCTCAACAGCGCCTTCGAAATCGCCGACGGCTCGAAGCGCGACTATGAGAACCTTGACCCGCAGATCAAGCAAATCTGCGATGCCTATGCCGCCGGGCTCAACTACTTCCTGGAAAAGAACCCGCAGGTCAAGCCGCGGCTGATCACCCAGTTCGAGCCCTGGCACGTGCTGGCCTACGAACGCGCCGTGCTGCTCGAGTTTCTGTTCGGCAAGACGCACGCTTCCAAGGGCAACGTCACCAAGGTGATGGAGGAGATCCGCGCCGCGACTGGTTCCAACACCTGGGCCCTGGCTCCCAGCCGAACCAAGTCGGGCAAGGCCATGCTGTTTGCCAATCCGCACCAGCCGTGGTTCGGCTACGGGCAGTTCTACGAGGGACATTTGCATAGCGGCCAGGGGCTCAACATGGCCGGATCGTCGTTCTTTGGCAGCCCGCTCGTGACGATCGGCCACAACGAGAACCTAGGCTGGTCGCACACGGTCAACGAACCCGACGTCGGCGACGTGTGGCTCGAAACCTTCGACCACCCGACCGACAAGCTGAAATACAAGTACGGCGACGGCTATCGCGACGCCAAGGAGTGGAAGGCAGTGATCAAGGTGCGCACGCCCAAGGGTATGGAACAACGCACCTATACCTTCCGCAAGACGCACCATGGCCCGATCGTGGGCCGCGCCGATGACGGGCGTTACCAGGCCGTGAACATCGCCAAGCTCACTACGGGCAGCCGCATGCGGCAGGGGCTCAAGATGTCGAAGGCCCGCAACTTCGACGAGTGGCGTGCCGCGATGGCCGAACTCAACTTGCAGATGTTCAACACTTGCTACGCCGACAACGAAGGCAACATCTTCTACGTTTACAACGGCGCCATTCCGAAGCGCGATCCCGCCTTCGACTGGACCCGGCCGGTCGACGGCTCCGACCCCCGCACCGATTGGCAGGGCATTCACTTCTTCGACGAACTGCCGCAAGTGCTCAATCCCGAGTCGGGCTTTTTGCAGAATTGCAATGCCACGCCGTACCTCTGTACCGACGTGGGCAATCCGGCGATCGGCGACTATCCGGCCTACATGGTCGAAGACCGCTACGACGACAAGCGGCGCTCGAAGGTCTCACGGATGCTGTTACGCAACATGAACGACATCACCTACGACGACTGGAAAGAAGCCGCCTGGGACACGACGCTGTACTGGCCACTGATCGAGTTGCCGCGGCTGGCGCGGGAGTTGAAGAAGCTGCATCAGGACGACCCGTCGTTGGCCGTGAAAGTGCAGCCGCTGATGGATCATCTGCTCGATTGGAACTGCAAATCGTCGCTCGACTCGACGCCCACGACACTGTGCGTGGCCTGGTACGAAGAGCTGTACGGACGCGGTTACCCGGTGGAGACGCTCAAGCCCGAGTTCATGGGCAACTACGCCAAACAGCTCGAGGCGCTGGTCACGGCGGCCGGCAAGCTCGAATCGCTGTATGGCGACTGGCGCGTGAAGTGGGGCGACGTGAGCCGCATGCAGCGCCATCCCGACGTCACCGCCGCGGCGCTGGTGCCGTTTTCCGACGACAAGCCGAGCCTGCCCTGCGCCGGCGTACCGGGTCCCCTGGGCGTGGTGTTCAACACGTACTACGTGCCGCCCAACAACAAGCACAAGAAGCAGTATGGCGTGGTAGGGCACTCATTCGTCGGGGCCTACGAATTTGGCGACAAAGTCAACGCCTCGACAATCCTGCAGTTCGGCACCTCGAGTGACCCCGAGTCGCCGCACTACATGGATCAGGCCGAGCTCTACTCCAAGCGGCAGTTCAAGCCGGCCTGGTTCGAGTGGAGCGATGTGCTGGCCCACGCCCAGCAGAGCTACCATCCCGGCGAGGAAAACAAGTAGCTTCCTGCTGCGGTCGCATTGTAGCAGGCTCACTCCGTGGGCCGTCGCGGCGCGCCGCAGGGCACGGCGCGAAAGCCGCGCTCAAGCGCAGTGCATCGGGGCACTTCTGCTTAACGGCTCACGGAGTGAGCCTGCTACTTTGCTGGCAAAGCCGAGGGGGCCGTGCGGCACTGGCGTTGCCGCCGCGGCCAGGCGCTGCCTATACTGCAGGTACGACCGCCCCGCGCCGCTTTGATGGGCCTGATCTCGGCGCACACTTCGATGAGCAACGACAAGCTGCGGCGCCAAATCACCTATGAGGCGGCCCGCATGATGTACGTCCGGCAGGAGTCGGAATACTACCGGGCCAAGATGAAGGCGGCCCGCCGCATCTGCCAGGGCTGGGTCAAGCCGGCTAACCTGCCGACGAATCGCGAGATCCGCGACGAAATCCAGACGCTCGCCCGCCTACACGAAGGCGCGGGCCGCACGGCCAACCTGCGCGACATGCGCATCGAGGCCCTGCGAGTGATGAAGCTGCTGGCCACCTTCCGGCCGCGGCTGATCGGCAGCACGATGACCGGCCACGTCCGCCAGGGCTCGGACATCGACATCCACGTGTTTTCCGACTCGATCGAGGCCGTGACCGGCGTGCTCGACGGCGAGGGATTCACCTACGACGTTGAGCGCAAACAGGTGCGCAAGTACGGCGAGGAGCGCGTGTTCACGCATGTCCACGTGCAGGATCGCTTCCCGCTCGAGATCACCGTCTACGCGGCCAACCTGGCCCACTACGTGTTCAAGAGCTCGATCACCGGCAAGGCGATCGAGCGGGCCAGCATCGCCGAACTCGAAGAGCTTCTGGCCGAGGCGTATCCCGGTCTGGCGATCGACGACGCGCTGGTTGAGGCCGAGAACCGCGTGGACCGTTTTCAGATCTACCAGATGCTGCTGCTGCCGCTGGAAACGGTGAAACAGGACCCGCGCTGGCACCCCGAAGGCGACGCGCTGTACCACAGCCTGCAAGTCTTCGAACGGGCGCGCGACGCGCTGCCGTATGACGAGGAATTTCAGACCGCCGCCCTGCTGCACGACGTGGGCAAGGCCATCGACCCCCGCGAGCACGTGGCCGCGGCGCTGGAATCGCTCGAAGGGTATATCACCGAGCGGACGGCATGGTTCATCGAGCACCACATGGAAGCCGGCGCCCTGCGTGACGGCACGCTGGGCGCTCGCGCCCGCCGCCGCCTCGAAGCCCACGAAGACTTCGAAGAGTTAATGCTCCTCTGCGACTGCGATCGTGCCGGCCGCGAGTGCGGCGTGCAGGTGCCCGAAGTGGAAGAAGCACTCGACCACCTGCGAGACCTTTCGCAGGGATACGGCGGGTAGTTCGGCTGGCTCGCGGGTGTGCCGTGAATAGAATAACTGAATCGATGTACCTGGGGCCATTCGCCAGCCCCGCACGAATGGTCCAACTGAGCGAGGCGAGTATCACGCACGTTCTCAACGTCGGTGAGGCGCCAAGTGTCTTAGCGACCGGACGCGACGCGATTCGCGAAGTCGCCTGGCACCCGATCGTCGATCTTGAAAGAATCCCGTTTGAAACGGCGATCACCTGCCTCGAGACACTTCATCGCATGGTGTGTGTACCAGAGTCACGTGTCTACGTGCACTGTGTCGCAGGTTGGAATCGATCGCCGACCGTGGTGTGGCTGTATCTGGTTGCATGCGGGATAGAGAAAGCCACTGCGCGGAAACTCATTGAGCGCAATGCGCCTGACGCCGTGCCTTGTCATTCCAAACTCATCGATGACACGCTTGTCGAAGCGGTGCGCCGTCACGGGAAGGCTCACTTCTTGCCGCACCGGCGGCCCAAGGCCATAGCCGGCATCTAGTGGTGCCCCGCGTGGCCGGCCCCGTGGAACAGCGCGCTTTCTGCGTTGCCTCGGGCCAGCACGTAGGCGATCAGATCCAGGATCTCCTCGCGTGACAGGCGGTCGAGCAGGCCCTTGGGCATGATCGAGGTGGGCGACTTGACGCGCTGCTCGACTTCCTCGGGCTTGAACTCTGAAGGATTAGCTTTGGCCAGCGGGTTCTCGGCCACCTTGATCACCGCCGGCGTCTCTTCCAGCACCAGGCCGGTAACCACGCGGCCCGAATCGAGCTGGAAGATGTACGACTGAAACTTCTCGTTGATGCGTGCCGACGGGTCGAGCAGCTCCTTGAGAATGTCGAGCGACTTCATCTTCTCGTCGAGCTTCGACAGGTCGGGGCCGATCGCGTTGCCGGCGCCGTTGAGCTTGTGACAGGCCACGCAGCCGGCCACTTCGAATAGCTGCTTGCCGTTGCCAAACGAGCGGCCGTGCTCGAGCGTGCCCACGGCCGAGGCCAGATCGTCGAACTTCCACTCGGTGCGTGGGCGGCGATCCTTGAGCAGTTCGTCCTTGACCTCCAACGGGTGCGAAGCCAGGTAGGCCTCGGGGTCTTCGAGGTACGCGTCGAGGTCCTCGACGACGTACAACGCCCCGTACATCCGCCGCCAGTGGCCGGGATAGGTGCACACATAGGGATAGACGCCCGGCTCGCTTGGCGCGGTGAAGCTCAGTTTCTGCGATTCGCGCGGCTGCAATAGCTTGCTCGACAACAACACGGCCGCCGACTCGGGCACAAAGTGCCGCGCCGCCGCATCGGGCTGCTGCGCAGTCGCTTCGGCCGATTGGCCGATCTCTTCCATCGTGCCCGGTTTCACGATCACGAAGTTGTGCGGCATCAAATCGGAATTCTCGAACACGAACTCCACCGGCTTGCCGGCCCGCACGGGAATCGTTTCCTTGTCGTACGACATCCGCTCGAACAGCGTGCCGACGCGGATCACGCGCACGCCTAGATCGTTTAGCCGGGCCCGCGCTTGCCGGGCCTGGTCGGCCGGCAGCAGAGAGGTCAACGCGTGGGCGAACTCCATCGCCGAGAGGGCGTCGGTCGTCGTGCGCTGCTCGACCGGAAGCTTGCTCAGGTAGGCCTGCACGTCGGAGAGGAGCGGTTCGGCTAGTTCCTGCGGCCAGTCGGCCCGGCGGAGGCGCTGTAGGGCGCGAATGGCCGCCGCGCGATCCTGGTCGTCGGCCACGCGCGGAGCCAACAGCGCGAATGTCTCGGCTTCTTTGCCGCGCACGTAGGTTAGGGCGGTCATCGCCGCCCGCCGCACGGCTGCGGCCGGGTCGCCGCCGCTCACTTCCAGCGTGACGCTCTCGCGCGGAGCTTCGATTTTCTCCTGGCGGAACACTTCCTCGCGGTCGGCATCGAGCACCGACACCGTGAAGTTGTTCAAACGCTTGCCGAGGTAGCCGTCGGTGCGGTTAAAGACGGTGATCGCTTCGATGGGCATCTGGGCCCCCAGGTCGACTTCCCACCAGGGGTTCTCGGTACGCTCGGCTGTGTGCGTCTGGCTGCCGTCCGAATAGGTACCGCTGGTGTTGCCGTCGATGGCCCGCGAGGCATCGCCGCCGTGAGCCGTGTTTTTTTGGCTGGCCTTGCCGCTTCGGGCGACGTTCTGACCGCCGCTTTCCACTTCGACCTCGGCCAGCGTGAGCGTTCCGCGGCGCTTGGGCAACTCGATCCGGACGTAACGGCCGTCGACGCTCTCAGGTGCCCGGCTCGCCAGCTCCGCCGGCAGGCCGTCGACCAGCGGCACAATGCGCTCGTAGAGGCTCGCCCGCAGGCTGCCGTCGGCCACCAGGGGCATGGCCATCACGAAATCGCGTAGCGACCCGATCGATTCGCCGGCCAGTTCCCAGGCCTTGTCGGGAGACTTGTCCACGTTCATCAGCGATACGTAGCCGATCTGACGCAGCACGGGCTGCTTGGCCGCGGTGGCCAGCTTCTCCAGCCGGACCCGGGCGCCGGCCAATTCGTCGGCCGGGCGGCTGGTGAGCAGACGCACCAGGTCGAACACCAGGCTGGGGTCGGCTTCATCGGGAGCCTTGTCCAATTCGTTGATCGCCCCCATGATCACGTCCAGCTCGGTCGTTCCCTCCAGATCGGCGAGCTTGGCGATCGCGGCGCTGCGCTGTACGTCGAGGATGCCCGGCCGCCGCAGGATCTCGCGGGCCACCTCGCGATCGAGGTCCATGGCCAGCAGCTTGTCGTTGCGAATATTGTGCAGCAGGTATTGCCTGCCGGCGTCGGTGACGAACGCGATTTCGTATCCTTCGTCGATCGCCTTGCGGAAGTGGCGGTCGAGCGTCTTGACCGTTTCACCGCGCACGTACTTGAGGTACTCGTCCTGCGGATGTTCATCGGCGATCAGCACGATTTCCATCGCCTCGGGCGCGGTGAAGAAGCTGGCGGCCCGCACGGCTTCAAGCCGCACGCGCGGGTGCTCGTCGGCGGCCTGTTTACGCAACAACTCCAGTGCACTGGGCACGCGGTCGCGCCAGTAGCACAGTACCCGCGTGGCCGCGGCCCGGGCACGGAAGTCGGGCGAGCTGAGCAAATGCTCGAGCAATTCCTGGTTGACGCGATTGTGGTGTTGATAGACCCACAGGGCTTCAAGCAGGTGATGTTGGTAGTCGGGATCTTCCTTGTCGAGACCGGCCACCCAGCGCTCGAGCCCTTCGACCACGGCATCGCTGTCGCGTCCGGCCAACTCGATGCGGGCACGATAGCGCACGCGCGACTCCTCTTGCTTGAGCACGTCGAGCAGTTTATCGATCGGCTCTCCGGCGATCGCCGGCGGATCCGAAAGCGGACGGCCCTCGTACGTGATGCGGTAGACCCGGCCGTGCGTTCGGTCGCGGCTGGGATCGCGCAAGTTGTGTTGCATGTGGCCAATGATCGGGTTGTACCAATCGACGAAGTAGATCGCGCCGTCGGGACCGATCTCGAAGTCGGCCGGGCGAAAGCTCGGGTCAGTCGAGCTGACGACCGGTTCCTGCTCGACGGCGGTGAAGCTCGCGCCCTTGTCTTCGACCTTGTAACGCAAGATGCCTTGAAAGCCGATCACGTTGCCGACCAGCAAGTTGTCTTGCATCTCCTCGGGGAAGTGCTTGCTGGACAGGACCTCCATGCCGGGGCAGGGCCGTGTGCGCTGTTGGTAAACCGTCGGCGGGCGCGGGTGCTTGTTGGGAAAGTCGACGTGGCCGGAGAACAGGGCCCCGTGATAGGGAACCGCGCCGGTGCCATCGATCACGATGTCCTGACCCCAGCGGTCGAACACATGGCCGTGGGGGTTGGCGAATCCGTAGGACACGTACACGCCGAAGTCCTGCGTCCGCGGCACGTAACGAAACACGCCGGCGTTAGCCAGCCGCACCGGCGGGCCGTAGGGCGTTTCGACCTGCGAGTGGTGGAACGTGCCCTCCTGGAAGTAGAGGGCTCCGCCGGGATCGAACGTGAAGCTGTTTGACGTGTGATGCGTATCGGCCGAATCCAGCCCGCTGATCACGCGCCGCCGCACGTCGGCCACGTCGTCGCCGTCGGTATCTTCCAGATACAACAGATCGGGAGCCTGGGCCACGAAGACCCCCTTGCCCCAGAACTCGAATCCGGTCGGGTTGTGCAGGCCTCCGGCGAACGTTTTGCACTTGTCAGCCTGGCCGTCGCCGTCGGTGTCCACGAGGATCAGCAGCTTGTCGTCGAGCTTGTCCTTCGGCTTCCAGTGCGGATAGCTGTCCCAAGCGGCCACCCAGAGACGTCCCTTCGTGTCGAAGGCCATCTGCACGGGGTTGATCAGCTCGGGAAACATCTCCTCGGAGGCCACGAGGTTCACCTTCATGTTCTTGGCCACGGTCATCTTCTCAATGGCCTCTTCGCCGCCCAGGGCGATATGCTTGCCGCCGGGGAGCGGGCCGGGCTTGTTGGTGATCACTTCGATAAAGTGCTGGGTGTTCGAGTCGTCGACCTCCAGGTCGCCGCCGCCGGCGATGGCCCAAATGCGGCGATCGCGGTTCTGGGTCATTTCGTTAAGGATCTCCAGTTCGCGCTGCATCACCACGCGGTTGGTCTGGTCGTCGACAAACTTCAGATCGGCCCGGCCGCCAAAGATCGAGTAGCCGTCGGTCGTGCGATAGCGCGACCACCAGTGGAAGTTCTTATCGAGGACGGCCTGCCGCAGCTTCTCGAATTGCTCCGGCGACAGCGGGTCGGGATTCTCGCCGAAGAGCGCCCGGTCGATGATCCGGGCAACTTGCTCGTTGCCGTGGTCATTGAGATGGATGCCGTTGAAAGTCAGCGGCTCGTCGTCGCTGGCATACTGCTCCGTGGTGGCGCCAAACAGATCGACCCAAGCGACGCCTTGCTCGGCGGCCACCTCGGCCATGGCTTCGGAATACATTCGCAGCCGTTCATTGTTCTCCTGGCCGTCGGAGAGATTCCTGTCGGCCAGCTTCTCGTGCGCGATCGGCGCAAACAGCACGACTTGCGGTGCGGACTCCCCGTTGTACTCTTGCGAACGGAGATGCTTGACGAACTCCGCCAGTTCGCTCTTGAATTTATCGAGCCCTTCGCGGCCGGCGAACGATTCGTTGTAGCCGAAGAAGGCCAGCACGGTGTCGGCCTCGGCGAACCGCAGATGGTCGTCGGGGCTGCCGAAGCCCTGCGAGCGGAGCCGCAGGTCGAGCTCGTCGCCGGAGAAGCCCAGGTTGCGCACGACCAGCTTGTGGTCGGGAAAGCGGTCGTGCAGCAGCGACTCGAGATAGCCGAAGTGCTGCATGCGGTCGGGCAACGTGTTGCCGACGATCGCGATGTGGTCGCCCGGCTCGAGGGTGAGTCGCGCCGATTCGGCGGCCAAGGCCGACCCACACACCAGCGACAGGAGAACAAAACATCCACAGACGAGAAAGCGAGACGCCTTCATGAGATTTCCTTATGCGAGCCAGGCAAATGGATTAGGCAGGTCGCCGGCGTGCCGCCACGCACGCAAGCGCGACGTCGGGCTCGCCGGGTTCAAGGAAGGCGGAACCGGCGGCGAGTGGACCGAGCGGGCGAATCCATTCTGAACGAACCCGCACCGCGATTCAAGGCAGCCGGGCGTGCCGTGCCCCACCTGCGAATCGCCCACAGCCCCTCGTCGATTGCGTCGAGCAAACTCGTTGGCACATGGCAGGCCAATACACCGGGCGACAAGGCCGCAAATCGAAAGCCAAGCCAAGCCATCGGGCTCGCCGCCTGCAATTGAAAACGAACGTCCGCCTTGGTCTACTTGTCTTTTCCCCAGAGTGGCACAGCCGCGTTAGTGAATAGGAACCCATGTTTCGTCCCGTTCAAGCATCCGTCCGGTTCCCGGAGCTCGAAGCCGACATCGGCCGGTTCTGGAAGAAGCGAGACATTTATCGAAAGTCGCTCAAAGCGCGCGCAGGCGGCCCGCAGTTCGTGTTCTACGAAGGCCCCCCCACGGCCAACGGCATGCCGCATCCGGCCCACTGCCTGACCCGGGCGATCAAGGACCTGTTTCCGCGCTATCGCACGATGCGGGGATATGCCTGCCAGCGCAAGGCCGGCTGGGACACGCACGGGCTGCCGGTGGAAGTCGAAGTCTCCAAGGAACTCGGCATCCACTCAAAGGAGGAGATCGAGAACTACGGCGTCGAGCCGTTCATCCACAAGTGCGTGGAAAGCGTGTTTCGCTACACGAAGGAGTGGGAGCGGCTCACCAAGCGGATCGCGTTCTGGATCGACCTGAGCGATGCCTACGTCACCTACCACCAGAGCTTTGTCGAGAGCGTGTGGTGGGCGCTGAAAGACCTGTTCGATCGCGGGCTGCTCTACCAGGGGCACAAGATCGTCTGGTGGTGGGCCCAAGGCGGCACGGCACTGAGCTCGGGCGAAGTCGGGCAAGGTTATCGCGAAGTGGCCGACCCGAGCGTGTTTGTGCGGTTTCCGCTGGTTGATGATCCCGACACCTCACTGTTGGTGTGGACCACCACGCCTTGGACCCTGCCGAGCAACCAGTTCGCTGCGGTGCACCCAGAATTGGATTACTCGACCGTCGAGGAAGACGGTGGCAAGAAGCTGATCGTCGCGAGCGCCCTGGTGGAACAGGTCGGCAGCAAGGCCGGGCAGGAGCTCGAGGTCGTCAGCACGTGCCAGGGAACCGAATTGCTCGGCAAGCGGTACGTGCCGCCCTTCGATTACTACTACAAGGCCGAGGGCGATACCACCGGCAATCTGATCGCCGGCGGCAGCGAACACGTCGCGTGGCGCGTCGTGGCCGCCGACTTTGTCACGACCGATAGTGGCACGGGTGTCGTGCACGAGGCGCCGGCCTTTGGCGAAGTGGACTACGAGCTATTGCTGGAGCAGCAGGCCCGTTTTGTCGACGGGGAGGGGCCAGGCCTGATTTGTGCCGTGGGGCCCGACGGTAAATTCACGTCCGATGCCCCCGACTACGAAGGGCGCTGGGTCAAGGAGGCCGACAAGGACATCAGCCGCGAGCTGCGCCGCCGCGGGTTGCTGTTTCATCAGGAGCAGTACCTGCACGAGTACCCGTTCTGTTGGCGGGCCGACGAGGATCCGCTGATCCAGTATCCGCGCCAAAGCTGGTTCATTCGCACCACGCAGTTCAAGGACCGGATGCTCGCGAACAACGAGTGGATCAATTGGCTGCCGGATCACATCAAGCAGGGGAGGTTTGGCAAGTTCCTGGAGTCGAACGTCGATTGGGCCCTGTCGCGCGAGCGCTACTGGGGCACGCCGCTGCCGATCTGGAAGTGCAGCGTCACCGGCCAACTGGAAGCGGTGTCCAGCTACCAAGAACTATTGGCCAAGCCCGGCGCTCGCGGCACCGAGGCCTGGGAGAAGGCCAAGGCGGCCAATCCCGATTTGACCGAGCACCTCAAGGTACACAAGCCGTACATCGACGCCATCGAGTACAACTCGCCGTTCGATCCGAAAGGCACAATGCAGCGCGTGCCCGAGGTGATCGACGGCTGGTTCGATTCCGGCGCGATGCCGTTTGCCCAGTGGGGCTACCCGCACCAGGGGCACGAGCAGTTTGCCGCGCAGTTCCCCGCCGACTTTATCAGCGAGGGCATCGACCAAACCCGTGGCTGGTTCTACAGCCAGTTGGCCGTCAGTACGTTGCTCTTTGGCGACGAAACGTCCAGCGGGGGGAATCGTCCGCTGGCGGAGTTCCCGCACCCGTTTCGCAATTGCATCGTGCTGGGCCTGATGCTGGGCGAAGACGGACAGAAGATGTCCAAGAGCAAGCGGAACTACCGCGAGCCGGGCGAGATCTTTGACCGCTACGGGGCCGATGCGTTGCGGTGGTACTTCTTCGCCAATCAGCCCCCCTGGACGTCGATCCGCTACAACGAGCAGGCGATCAAGGACAGCATCCCCGAATTCCTGCTGCGGCTGTGGAACGTCTACAGCTTCTTCGTCATCTACGCCAACATTGACGGCTTCGACCCCGTGGCATTGTTGCAGGGCAAGCTCGATCAGCTCACGCCGCGTGAGCTGGCCAGTGCCAGGTCCTACCGCCCCGCGGCCGAGCGGGCCGAACTCGACCGCTGGATTCTCAGCGAGTTGCACAGCACCACGGCGGCCGTCATCGACCACATGGACGCCTACGACAACTTCGCCGCCTGCGGGCGGATCACCGACTTTGTCGATGCGCTGTCCAACTGGTACGTCCGCCGCAGCCGCGATCGCTTCTGGAGCGAAGACAAGCAAGACCCGGACAAGCTCGACGCCTATTGGACGCTGTACGAGTGTCTGCTTTCCACCTCAAAGCTCGTGGCGCCCTTCGTACCGTTTTTGGCCGAAGCCCTGTGGCAGAACCTGGCGGCCGAGCCGTTCGGCGACAAGGTGCGCGAAAGCGTCCATTTGTGCGACTACCCCGAGCCGGAAGGGGCGATCGTCGACGCCGCGCTTTCCGAGCAAATGCGCGAGATGCGCGAGATCGTCTCGCTGGGCCGCGCGGCCCGGATGGGAGCCAAGCTCAAGGTGCGGCAGCCGCTGGCGAAGGTTGAGGTGATTTTGGCCGATCGCCAGCACCAGGACTGGCTCCAGGAGCACTCCGCTCTGATCGCCGAGGAACTGAATGTTAAGGCGGTCGAGTTTACCGAGCAGGCGGATCAGTACATTTCGTACACCGTGCTGCCGGACTTGAAGCGGCTTGGTCCCCGCTTGGGCAAGCAGCTTCCCGAATTGAAGAAGGCCCTGGCCGGCGCCGATGGCAGCCAGTTGCTGGCCACGATCGAGACAGAACATGCCGTGACGATCGACTTGCCCAGCGGGCCGGTCGTGCTCGACGGGCAGGACTTGCAAGTGCGATTGCAGGCCAAGGAAGGTTGGGCGGCCGCACAGGGAGCGACCTGCGTTGTTGTGCTCGCCACGGAGCTGGATGATTTGCTTGTGGCCGAGGGGCTGGCACGGGAACTCGTGCACGCGATTCAGACGGCCCGCAAGGACATGAGCTGCGAGTACACCGACCGCATCGAAGTGGGCCTCGTTTCCGAGGATGCCGGACTTCGCGCGGCGGCTGAGCGATTCGCCACTTACGTACAACGCGAGACGCTCACTGTGCAGTTAGCCTTCGAGGCGTTGCCCGGCGTCGAGCCAATCGAGTTGAAGCTGGGCAAGGGGACGACGCAGCTCTACGTGCGCGTGGTGTCGAAGTGAGCGGTTCGCCTGCAAAGCCGTTGCCCGTTGTCGTGCTCATCTCCGGCGGCGGAACCACGCTCAAGAACCTGCTCGCAAAGATGGCGACCGAGCAGCTAGGCATTAAGATCCTGAGGGTCGTGTCCAGCAATGCGAAGGCGCGCGGCTTGCAGATTGCCGCCGACGCAGGCATACCCACCAGCGTGATCTCGCCGAAGGAGTACCTCACGCCGGAAGCTTTCGGCGTGGCCGTGTTTGACGCTTGCCGCGAGGCCGGCGCCGAATATGTCGTGATGGGCGGCTTCCTGTCGTACGTCCAAATTCCGCCGGACTTCGAGAACCGCGTGCTGAACATCCACCCGGCGCTGATCCCGGCCTTTAGCGGCAAGGGCTTCTACGGTCACCGCGTCCACGAAGCAGTGCTCGAGTACGGCGCAAAGGTGAGCGGCTGCACCGTGCACTTCGTCGACAACCAGTACGACCACGGACCCGTGATCTTGCAAAAGACCGTGCCGGTGCTCGACGACGATACGCCCGATACGCTGGCCGCGCGGGTTTTCGCTGCCGAATGCGAGGCCTATCCCGAAGCGTTGCGACTGCTTTCCACGGGTAAAGTGCGCGTCGACGGCCGCCGCGTGATCACGGCCCGCTAGGCGACGACGGGTCGACGGGTTCGTAGCCCATCGATTCGTAGAGCCTTTGGGCCTCGGTCCAGAGGCTGTGAGTTTCGAGCCACACTTGTCGTCCACCGGCATCCCACACGGCGGCTTCGAGTGTGGAGACCAGGAACCGCCCCAATCCGCGACGGCGAAAGCTGGGCACGACGGCCAGCCAATGCACGACCGGCTTGGCATCCGGGCAATCGCCTCGGCGTGCCAGTGTCACCGTGCCCACAACCACGCTGGGCAACATCAGCCGGCGGGATTCAGCGAGCCACATGGCCTCGGGCCGCCACCACGGCTTGCTGAGGAACTCGCGCTCGAAGTCAGCGGCGGTCCAGTTCCCGATGCCGACTTTCTGCCGCGCGAAGGCCCGCCGGCGGACCTCGAGCCACGTTTCGATGTCCCGCGGCCCGGAATAATGCCGCAGCACGATTTCGTCGGGCTTAGTCGGCTCGGGCCTCTCGGTCAGCTTGCGGGTCAGTTGCAGGATGGTCGGCATACTTAACATTTTCGTCCTGCTAATCGGTCCCGGCCACCTCCAACTGAAATGGGCAAGGTCATACGCCAACAAGACTTAAGAGCGTTGTGGCAAATTGTGAGCAAATAGTGATTGATAATTGAACAAAAGTTCCACATAATTGCTGTTGCCGATAGCACATTCGTGCATTCTGTGGAAGGTTCGCTGCTCTTGCCAGTCGAAGAACGTCGTACTCATTTGCTTGAAATGATTCGCTCACGCGGGTTTGCGTCGCTTCCCGAGCTGGTGGAAGAGCTGCACGTGTCGGAATCGACGATCCGACGCGACCTGGACCACTTGGAAGATACCGGCACCGCCCGACGCACCCGCGGTGGCGTGTACTACACCGGCCCTTCGCCCAAGCTGCCGCACTTTGACGAGTCGCAACCGGCCCAATGGGACAAGAAGAAGCTGATCGCCGCCGAGGCCGTGAAGCTGATCGACGAGGGCGACACGCTGCTGCTAGACGGCGGGAGTACAACCTACGAAGTGGCTCGACTCTTGGTAGGCCGGCGGTTGCAGGTCGTGACCAACTCGCTGCCCGTGGCCAACTTGTTCGCCACCAACGCCAACTGCGACCTGGTATTTGTGGGCGGATACGTCTACCCACGCACGGGCGTTTCGCTGGGACCCCACGCCAATGAGATGCTGCGGCGCATCAACGTGCGGCGCACGATCCTGAGTGTGTCGGGCGCCAATGAACGCGGCTTTTACAACAACAACCTGCTGCTGGTCGAAGCCGAACAAGCGATGATGCGTGCCGCTGACGAAGTGATCGTTGTGGCCGACAGCACCAAGTTCGGCTGCCAGAGCCTGGCGCATTTGTGCCCGCTCGACGCGATTCAGCACGCCGTGGTTGACGACGAGATTGCGGCCGAGTGGCAACAGCGGCTGACCGAGGCGCGGGTCGAACTGCACCTAGCCGGCAGCGGATCGAACGAAGACAAGACTTAGCCCGAGACGCCACCCCCATGAGCAACGTCATCGATCGTTTCAGCGTCGAGCAAGTGGTGCGCGACGTCGTGCTGGGCACGATCCGTGCCCAGTTTGCGACGGCGGAGAAGGCCGCGCCAGAACTCGTGGTGAGCATTTCGGCCCGGCACTTACACCTGACCGACGAGCACGTGGAGGTGCTGTTTGGCCGTGGGCGAAAGCTGACGGAGATGAAGCCTTTGTATCAAGACGGCTTCTTCGCGGCCGAGGAGACCGTGATGGTCGTGGGCCCGCGACGGCGGATGCTGCCCAGTGTACGTGTGCTGGGGCCGACGCGTTCGCACAGCCAGGTGGAGTTGGCCTTCACCGATGCCATTTCGCTGGGCATCGACCCGCCGGTGCGCAAGAGCGGCAATATCAGCGGCAGCGCCGGCTGCGTGCTGGTCGGACCGGCCGGCGTGGTCGAGCTGCACGAGGGCGTTATTCGCGCCGAGCGGCACGTACACATGAGCCTGGAGCACGCCGCCTACTACGGCGTGCGCGACGGCGACCGCATGAGTCTGCGAATCGAAAGCCCTTGCTCGCTGGTGCTCGAAGACCTGCTCGTGCGGGCCGACGCTACGAGCAAGCTGGAAGTGCACCTCGACACCGACGAGGGCAACGCCGCCGATCTGGATCACGCCACGCGCGTCGAGTTGTTCAAACCCTGAGTAAGACAAGACAACCGTTTCCTTTTCTTTTGGAGAATCTTCGATGGCAAAAACCGTGGAAGCGCTCGGCATGGTTGAGACCAAGGGCTTTGTGGCCCTGGTCGAAGCCAGCGACGCAATGATGAAAGCAGCCAACGTCGAGTTTCTTGGCTGGGACAAGGTGGGCAGCGGCCTGGTGACCGCATTCGTCACCGGTGATGTGGCCGCAGTGAAGGCCGCCACCGACGCCGGCGCCGCCGCCGCGGGCCGCATGGGCGAAGTAGTGGCCGTGCAGGTCATTCCGCGTCCGCACGACGACCTGGGCATCGTGCTGCCCGAGTCGGTCAAAGTGTCTTAGTCATCCGGCTCAAACAAATAGGACGCAGCGCGAGCGCGGCGTCCGCAACATGAAACATCAATACCCACGAAGGACAACACACAATGAATTCCGCAATTGGTTTGGTTGAAACGCGCGGTTTGATCGCCCTGGTCGAAGCCACCGACGCGATGGCCAAGGCCGCAAACGTCGAAATCGTCAAGCGCGTCTCGATCGGCGGCGCCTACGTCACCACCGTGGTACGCGGCGACGTCGGTAGCGTGCGGGCCGCGGTTGAAGCGGGCGCCAGTGCCGCCACGCAGCTTGGCGAGCTGGTCGCCAGCCACGTGATTCCCCGCCCGTCAGAAGGCCTGGTCGCGGCCTACCTGACCTAAAGGGATTTGTAGGGGTCGCATTCGGAATGCGGCCGTGGGCTCCACAGGAAAAGGACGGTATGCCATGAAGGTTCTCGTGGCCAACCTGGGTTCGACGAGCTTCAAGTATCGGCTGTACGACATGGCCGACGAGAAGCAGCTTGCGCGCGGAGGCATCGAGCGGATCGGCGCTCCGGAAAGCAAGTGCACGGTCGAGATCGGCGAGCACAAGCAGGAAACGACCGCCAACGTGCCCGACCATGCCGCCGCCGTGCGGCAATGTCTGGCCGGCTTGACCGATCCAGAGACAGGTTGCTTGCAGGATGCCGGGGAAGTGTCGGCCATCGGCTTCAAGGCGGTTCACGGTGGACGCGTCAGCGACGTGCAGCGCGTTACGCCTGAAGTGCTCGAGGCGATGGAGGAGATGCGCCAGGTGGCGCCCGCGCACAATCCCAGCTACATCGCCGCCATGCGGCTCTTGGGCGAGAAGCTGCCGGAGATTCCGCTGGTGGCCGCGTTCGAGACCGGGTTTCACAACACGGTCCCCGATCGCAACCGCTACTACCCGGCGCCCTACGAGTGGGCCGAAGAGTACCACGTCAAGCGATGGGGTTTTCACGGCGCGAGCCATCGCTACATCGGCACGCGCATCGCCGAGATCCTGAATCGCGACGATCTGCGGGTGATTTCCTGCCATCTCGGCGGATCGAACTCGCTGTGTGCGATGCGCGGCGGCCAGAGCGTGGCCACGTCGATGGGCATGAGCCCGCAGTCGGGCGTGCCGCACAACAATCGGGCCGGCGACTTTGACCCGTTTGCCATCCCCGTGATCATGCAGCACACCGGCCAGTCGCTCTCCGAAGTGCTCGATGATCTGGCCGAGCGAAGCGGGCTGCTGGGCCTCAGTGGGCTCAGCGGCGACGTGCGCGATTTGGAGGAAGCCGCCGCCGGCGGGCACGAGCGAGCCCGGTTAGCGCTCGATGTTTTCGCTTCCGACGTGCGTCACGCGCTGGGGGCAATGCTGGCCGAATTGGGTGGGGCCGATGCGATCGTCTTCACAGGCGGCATCGGGGAAAACGGCGTCAACGTTCGCGCAGCCGTGCTCGACAATCTTGCGGAGTTGGGAATCGAGCTCGACTCCGCGGCCAACGCTGCGGCCCAGGGCGAATCGAAGATCAGTTCCGAGGGCAGCCGCACGCAAGTCTGGGTGGTCCCGACCAACGAGGAGTTGATCGTCGCCCGGCAAACCAAACAACTCTTGGAAAGCAAAGGGTAACGCCATGTTCCTGGCCAAAGTCACTGGTTCGCTGGTGGCCACGCAAAAGGCCGACACGATGCGGGGGCACAAGCTGCTCGTCGTCGAACCGTTTCGCGTCGACCCGCAGTCGCGCGACCGGCTCGTGAGCACCGGCCGCACGTTCATCGCGGTCGACACGCTGGGGGCCGGCCTGGGCGAGTTCGTACTCATCACCCAGGGCTCCAGCGCACGCATGACCCCCGAAACCAAGAACCTGCCGATTGACACCGTGATCGTCGGCCTGATCGACACCGTGCACGGCGACCAGAACTGCCGCTTCGGCCGCACCGAAGCGGCCGCGGCAGACTGAAACAAGCACGCCTGACGCAACGAGGTAAAGGAACCAACCGAGCCATGCAAGCCACCGAAGAACTGATTCGCAACGTTGTTGAACAGGTGCTCACGCGGATGGGCTCCGCGCCGGGCGCCGTCGCCCAGGCTCCGCACGTGAACGGACGCGGCTATACCGGCCGCTTTGGCGTGTACACCTGCGTGGACGAAGCCGTGGCCGCCGCGACCGAGGCCTTCGAGCAGCTCAGCGAGCGGTCGCTCGAAGACCGCAAGCGGATCATCGACCACATCCGCCGCATCTCTATCGAGCAGAGCGTCGAGTTGGGCACGATGGAGATGAACGAGACCAAGATCGGCCGCCTGCCGCACAAGATCGAAAAGCTCAAGACGCTCGGCGAGCGCACCCCCGGCGTGGAGTTCATGCGCAGCGAAGTGTTCAGCGGGGACCACGGGCTGGCCGTGATCGAGCATGCCCCGTTCGGCGTCATCGGCGCGATCACGCCGGTCACCCACTCGCTGCCCACGATCACGGGCAACGCCGTGAGCATGATCGCCGGCGGCAATACTCTGGTGGTGAACCCGCATCCCGGCGGCAAGCGCGTGGCGGCCGAGGGCGTGCGGCGTTTCAACGAGGCCATCTACCGCGACCTCGGTATCGATAACCTGATTTGCGTGCTGGCCGAGCCGACCATCGAATCGGCCGACGCCATTTTCAACCATCGCGGCGTGCGGCTGATCTGCGTCACCGGCGGACCGGCCGTGGCACGGGCCGCCATGTCGTCCAGCAAGCGGGCCATCGTGGCCGGGCCGGGCAATCCGCCGGTCGTGGTGGACGAGACGGCCGATCTCGATCGTGCAGCCCGCTCGATCATCCAGGGCGGGGCGTACGACAACAACCTGCTGTGCATCGCCGAGAAAGAAGTCTTCGTTGTCGGCTCGGTGTTCGACGCCATGATGGCCGCGATGGAACGTGCCGGTGCCGTGCGGTTGAACGCCCGCGAGATCGACACACTGACGCGCCAGGCGATCACCACGGTGGGCGAAGGCGACCACAAGCACGACGTGGCCCACAAGGACTTCATCGGGCAGGACGCCGCCGCGCTGGCCAAGGCGGCCGGCAAGCACATTCCCGAATCGACCGAACTGATCTACGGCGAAACGGACGAGCACAACCCGTTCGTGCCCGTTGAACAAATGATGCCCTTTGTGCCATTCGTACGCGTGCGGAACGTCGACGAGGCGATCGCCAAGGCCAAGTACTACGAGCACGGTTTCCGCCACACGAGCATCATCCACTCGAACCACGTGCACAACATGACCCGCATGGGACGAGCGCTGGATACCACGTTGTTCGTGAAGAACGGTCCCTGCATGTCGGCGCTGGGACTGGGGGGCGAAGGTTACTTGTCGTACTCGATCGCCACTCCGACCGGCGAGGGCGTGACCACGCCGCTGACGTTTACCCGCGAGCGCCGTTGCTCGCTGATCGACGACCTGCGGATCCTGGGCCGTTAGACAGGCGACCACCAACAGAACAACGCCATACAAGGCAAAGCATCATGCAACTGGGCACCGTCGTCGGCACCGCCACCTCGACCGTGAAGCATTCGACCCTCGCGGGTTGGAAGATGCTGGTCGTGCAGTTCTACGGCGTCGATGGGCGCACTCCCGACGGCGATCCCGTGCTGGCGGTCGACGACCTGGGTGCAGGCCCCGGCGACCGCGTGATCCTCACCAGCGACGGCAAGGGCACGCAGGCCCTCTTGGGCAGCAAGACCACGCCGGTGCGCTGGAGCGTACTGGGCATTCAGGACTGACATGGCCGCGGCAACGAACAACTCGATTCGGCGCGTCGACGTCGAGCGCGTGGTGCGCCAAGTGTTGGCCGGCATGCGCTCAGGCGCGGCGAGCGCCGCACCGGCCGCGTCGGGTAGCGAGCTGCGACTGACCAAGAAGGTCGTTTCGCTGGCCGACGTCGAGGGGCGACTGCACGACGTAACGCAAGTCGTCGTGGCCGGCGGGGCCGTGCTGACGCCGGCGGCGCGAGACGAACTCAAGAAGTACGCCGTGACGATCGCCTCTGCCGTGCCCGTGGTCGCGAGCGACTCCAGCGCGCCGCTCTGTGCGTGCGTCGTGGAGACGACGTGTGATGCCCGGCCACTCGAAGCGGTCGTTTCAAGCGAAATGAAGGACGGACACTGGGTGCGCGACTCGAGCCTGCCTGGTGCCCTCGAGGCCATGTGCAGCCGGGTGGGCGACGGATCGCTGGGGGTTTTGCTCACCGGCGAAACGGCGGCGGCGCTGTGCCTGGCCAATCGCCGGCGCGGCATACGGGCGGCACTAGGCTCGAGCGTGGCATCGATCGAGACAGCCATCGCGTCGATCGGAGCCAATCTGCTGATCATCGACCCAGCCGGGCAGAGCGCGTTTGTGCTGCGGCAGTTGCTGCGGACCTGGACGCGTGGGCGGCGCGACGTACCGGCCCGCTACGGCGATCGGCTGGACTGACGAAGAGACCGGGAATCGAACGAGGCGAGAAACGATGCGAATCGGCGAAGTGATCGGCAGCGTGACGCTCAACCGGGTTCATCCGAGCCTGGCGGCGGCGACGTTTCGCCTGGCGATTCCGCTGACGCTGGCCGAGTTGGCCGACGACGCGCCACCACAGGGCGACACGCTTGTCGTTTACGACGAGCTTGGCGCCGGCAACGGGTCGCGCATCGCGATCAGCGAAGGGGGCGAGGCGGCTCAGCCGTTCTTTCCCGACGTGAAGCCCGTCGACGCGTACAACGCCGCCCTATTGGATCTCGTGCAAATCAGAATCAAAACGGGGAACAACGAACCCGAGGACTTGGAAAACGCATGAATAATCTCCACCAGCTCAAGCTCGAGATCTGCGACATCGGTCGCCGGATCTACAACAAGGGATTCGCCGCCGGCAACGACGGCAACATCAGCTACCGGCTCGGCACCAACGAAGTGCTCTGCACGCCGACAATGTTTTCCAAGGGTTTTCTCAAGCCCGACGACTTGTGCATCGTCGACATGGAGGGCAATCAGAAGAGCGGCCGCCGCAAGCGGACCAGTGAAGTGCTGTTGCACCTGGCGATCATGAAGAAGCGGCCTGATGTCAAGAGCGTCGTCCACTGCCATCCGCCGCACGCCACAGCGTTTGCCGTGGCCCGCGAGCCCATTCCGCAGTGCGTGCTGCCCGAGGTGGAGGTATTCCTGGGCGACGTGCCGATCACCAAGTATGAGACGCCCGGCGGGCAGAAGTTCGCCGACACGATCCTGCCGTTCGTGGAGAAGAGCAACGTGATCATTTTGGCCAATCACGGCACGGTGAGCTTTGGCGAAACCGTCGAGCGGGCCTATTGGTGGACCGAGATTCTCGACGCTTATTGCCGGATCCTGATGCTGGCCAAGGACCTGGGCAAGATCAACTACTTCACCGAGGCCAAGGAGCGCGAGCTACTGGATTTGAAGACGAAGTGGGGCTTCAAGGACGCGCGTCTCGAGCCCGGCATGGAGAACTGTGATATCTGCGCTAACGACGTCTTTCGCGACAGTTGGACCGACTCGGGAGTGCAACGTCGCGCGTTCGAGCCGCCGCCGGTGATGCGTCCCAGCGGCCAGAGCGCGCCCGCGCCGCAAGCGGCAACCACTGTCGATCAGGAGGCGCTGATTCAAACCATCACCGACCGCGTCATGGCGGCGCTCAACGGCAAGTGAGCCGCGCGAGCTCTCCCGAGAGGAACTACAGCAAATGAAAGTTAGCATCATCGGCGGAGGCGGACTGGTCGGCTCGTGCACGGCATTTGCGCTGCAGACCGGCAAGATCGTGCGTGAGATCGCCTTGCTCGACGCCAACGAGGAGATGGCCGCCGGCCAGGCGCTCGACCTGCTGCACGGCGCTAGCCTGATGGCCGACCAGGTGATCACCTCCGGCGGCTACGAGCACATTCCCGCAAGCGACCTGATCTGCATCACTGCCGGGTTGCGGCGCAAGCCCGATGAAAGCCGGCTTGATCTGATCAATCGCAATGTCGACCTGTTCGTGCAGATTCTGGCCAGCATCCAGCAAGCCGGGCACAAGCCCGAAGCGACGGTGCTGGTCGTTTCCAATCCGGTCGACGTGCTCACCCACCTTGCGGCCGCGCGCCTCGACCTGCCGCCGGCCCGCGTGCTGGGCCTGGGCACGCAGCTCGATACGATTCGCTTTCGCGCGTTGATCTCGCAGCGGCTCGAGCTGCCGCCCACGCAGATTAAGGCCCTGATCCTGGGCGAGCACGGCGACAGCATGGTGCCCATCTGGTCGAGCGCCACGGCTGCCGGACTGCCGCTGGACAAGTTCCCCGGCTGGAATGCACACCTGGCCGGTGAATTGTTCACCCGCACCAAGGGCTCGGGCGCCGAAGTGATCAAGCGCAAGGGCGGTGCCGGCTTTGCCGTGGGATTGGCGATTCAAGAAGTGATCGAGGCAATTGCGCTCGACCGCCGCGCGATCCTGCCGGTGTCGTCCGTGCAGAGCGGCTGCTACGGCATCCGCGACGTGGCGCTATCGGTGCCGACCGTGGTAGGGGCCGCGGGCGTCGTGGGCACCTACGAGATCGAGTTGTGGCCCAAGGAGATGCAAGCGCTCCGAAAGAGCGGTCAGGTGCTGAGGCAGACGGTCGACACCGTACTGACGCGTATCGGAGGAAACTGAAACGACTTGGACACGAGCCGAAGCGCAAGCGAGGGACGCTCCGTTGAAGGTCACGACCGTCGCTCGCGCTTCGAGCTGGTGTTTCGAGCAATGGATCGACGACCAGGCAACCAGGACCAACCATGCAGAAATCGCTCGATCGTAAACTAGCAGCCATTCACGCTGATCCGTCGGGCGCAAAGGACTTCATCCTGGCCGACGCCAAAGACGCCGACATGGCGTTCGGCATCGGCGCGCCGGGACGTTCGCCCGAGATGCACGCCGGCGAGGGCCGCATGCGCACGCTGGCAGAGTATCGCGAAAACATTCGCCAGGTGACACAGCAGGGGCTCGTGGACATCATGCTCATGTCCGCCTCGACCACCGCTCAGTTGGCGATCAAAGAAGGTGTGTTCCAGAACAGCCACGTGACGCCGGCCGCCCGGGCCAACGACGCCAGCGACATTTTTGCCGTGCGCCACGGCCGCTACGTGCAAGAGCCCTCGCGCCCGTTTCGCACGGCGACCATCGATCACATCCAGTGCGGTCATGCCGACTGCGACCCTGACGAGCGCGGTCGGGGAGCCAACCTGGGGCTGTACAGCATCACATTCAACAACCGATTGGACGAAGACCTGGCGTCTCTGCAGGCCTACAGCCGCTTTCGCGAGGAGGCTGAACGCAAGGGTTTTCGCCACTTTCTCGAAGTCTTCGATCCCAATGCGCCGGAAGGGCTCTCCGGCGCGGCGACGCCCGAATACGTCAACGATTGCATCGCCCGCACTCTGGGCGGCGTGGCTCCGGCGGGGCGGCCCATCTTTCTGAAGATCGCCTATCACGGACCGCGCGCGATGGAGGAGTTGGTCGCTTACGATCCCCACCTGGTGGTCGGCATCCTCGGCGGTAGCGCGGGCACGACGTACGACGCCTTCAAGCTGATCGCCGAAGCGCAAAAACACGGAGCCCGGGCGGCGCTTTTTGGCCGCAAGATCAACAACGCCGAGAGCCAACTGGCGTTCGTCGAATTCCTGCGTCGTATCGTCGACGGCGAGGTATCGCCCGAGGAGGCCGTGCGGGCGTATCACGGCGTGCTCGGGCAGCTCAACATCAAGCCGCATCGCTCGCTGGACGACGACCTGCAACTGACAACCGGCGTAATGAGCTATGGGGGATCGGCAAGCTCGGCTGTGCCCGCGGGCATGCCGAAGCCGACGCGCGGCACGGCAGCCGCAAAGCCCTCGAAGTCCGACTGCGGCTGCGGCGGCAGCGACCCCAAGCAATGTGCCTGCAAGAAGCCGACCTCGAACTCCGACAGTCAGCCCGACTTTGCCAACATGACGCAAGAAGAGAAGCTGGCCTACAACAAGGCACGACGCGATCGGATTTTCGGGTAGCGGGAGGCCGCTTTACGAGAGTTCGCGGGTTGGCTCAAAATCCTGCGTGTGCCAACACCGACGACACTTCAGCATTCGGCGTTGCTTTACGATCACCGCAGTAGCCGCAACGAAGGCAACTACAGTCAAGGGCCAAGAAATCAAGCCCAGTGGAAGCATCAGTAGAAAGAGCACCCCTAAGAGATAGAGCGGCACTCCAAACACTAGGCCGACTATGCTGACACCGGCGATGGTCGCGGGCCTAAGTGTTCCACCGCATCGAGGACACAGAACCTTCGGCTGACGCCACGACAGCAGTTTGTCGAATGCGGACAACATTGGGGTGTACCACTTAATTCCTCGGTTTCGAATCATTGGAGCCGATACTTGGAATCTTGTTGTTCCCTCTTACGGTGCCTCGAACAGCGCAATGCTGGCCGTGAACCCGTGTACGAAGCTCTTCCCGCCTACCGGGCCGATCTCGCCTTGGGCGAAGAAGCCGGCCACGGGACGTCCTTGCAGGTGACGGCTCAGGCAGCGGGCGTCGTGATCCGGAGCGTCGAATAGCCGCGTGCCGCGACCGTTGCAAGTGAAGAGTAGCGCCCCAAGGCAGTCGTCGGCGCTGCCCGTCTTGGCGGCCGAAAGCATGGCGTCGAGGTCTTCATCGGCCGTGGCCGCGTCGCGCACCTGGAACTGTACCGTCTGGCCGACGCGTACGAAGTCGCCCACGGCGATGGCGCCGGAGTCGGGGTCGGCGCCTTGCACGTTGCGCACGAGGAAGTCGCCCCGATCGAAGCTCTCCTGGTATTCGTTGATGACCTGGCCCAGGTGCAGCCCGTTGCGCAGTAGCCCCTGCACTTCGGGCTCGAGCGTAGCGAAGATTTCCTGCAACTGCGCGAGCGCCGGCCGCCCGCCCAACTCGAGAATGATGTTGCCATCGGCCTTGGTCACGACCAGGGGACGGCCGATCGGTCGGCAACCCTGGCTCACCACGCTGCGCAATCGGGTGGCACCGCGAATCAATAGACCCACGGCGCCGGTATCCAGCACGCGATGACCGAGCAGGAGTCGGTTGTCGCCGCCGACGCGGCCCCCGCTGGCCATGCCTCCCATGACGCACATGCCCGGCCGGTCTTCGTTGAGGTGCGTCAGCAGCGCGTCGGCCGGAAAGCTGTAAGGGTCGGCCAACAGCAGCAGGCTAGTGTCCCGCGTGGCGTCGGCGTCGAGTTCCTCGGGCCAGCCGGAGATCGTGCCGCCGTCGTCCGTGCCTTCGAATTCCAGCTCGACGGGCACGAGCGTCGTGTCGGGTAAGTGTGCCAGCCATACGGCCACGGCCGGCTGCGCTTCGATCTCGCGGTCGTTGCACACGATCGATTCGCCCGTGCAGCCCAGCAGGCCGTCGGTGGGGAGCTCGCCACGGAAGATTTCGGCCAGTTCGCCGAAGCGGGCCTGGTGATGGAACGATGAGAAGACGACCGCCAGGTGCGGGGTGGCGCCCAGCTTCTGCGTAGCCTCCTGGCATGCCTGGCGCGCTGCTTTCGCGGTGTCGGCCTCTTGCGAGAGAACCGCAACGGCGCGTGGCAGGCTACGTTCGGATGAGATCATGGCATCCTCGCACGAGAGCGCATCGGACATCGGCGCTCTGCCATCATAATGATCGACGCCCGCCGCCGACAGGGGGCAAACGTGCACGAGCTCAGGCGACGATTTCGTCGATCACGCGACCGTGGACGTCGGTCAGGCGGCGGTCGATCCCGTTGTGGCGGAACGTAAGCTGCTCGTGATCGATGCCCAACAGGTGTAGCACCGTGGCGTGCAGGTCGTAGCAATAGGCCGTGTCGGTGACGGCCTTATACGACCACTCGTCGGTTTCGCCGTAGCTCGTGCCGCCGCGAATGCCGCCGCCGGCCAGCCACGAGGTGAATCCAAACGGGTTGTGGTCCCGCCCCTTGCTTCCCTGGCTACACGGCATGCGACCGAACTCGGTGGTCCAGATCACGATTGTCTCGTCGAGCATGCCGCGGGCTTTGAGGTCCTTGAGCAGCGCGGCCGCGGGCTTGTCCATGCTGCGACCCATGTCGCCGTGATCGCGCTTGATGTCCTCGTGGCTGTCCCAGTTGCGGCGCGGAAAACCGTTGTCGGCACCGCTCCAGACCTGCACGAACCGCACGCCGCGCTCGAGCAGTCGACGCGTGATGAGGCAATTGCGACCGAAGTCCTCGGTCACTTTCTCGTCCAGCCCGTACATGCGGCGGGTCGCTTCCGTCTCGTCGGATAGGTCGAGAACGGCTGGAGCGCTCAACTGCAAACGGGCGGCCAACTCGTACGAGGCGATCCGCGCGTCGAGCCGCGAGTCACCCGGCCGCTCGGCCATGTGCCGCCCGTTGAGGCGGGCCAACAGGGCCAGCGTGTCGGCTTCGCTCTGCGGCGTGATGTAATCGGCCTCGTCGGGTGGAAACAAGTCGGCAATTGGGTTTTCCTCGGCCGGCTTGATCAGCGTGCCCTGGTGAGCTGCTGGCAAAAAGCCGGCGCTCCAGTTGCCCGGGCCATTGGGCGCGAAGCCGCGGGCATCAGGCAGGACGACAAACGTGGGCAGATCGTCGGTCATGCTCCCCAGTCCGTAGGAGATCCAGGCGCCCATGCTGGGAAAGCCGGGCAGGACGAAGCCGGTGTTTTGCATGAACGTGGCCGGCCCGTGCACGTTCGACTTCGAGATCATGCCGTGTACAAACGCCATGTCGTCGACGCACTCGCCCAGGTGCGGCACCAGATCGCTCATCCACTTGCCGCACTCGCCGTACTGCTTCCATCCCCAGGGACTGGCCATGCAGTGTCCCGGCGTGCTCTGAAACAGCTCGACCTTTTCGCCGGGATCCCACGGCTGGCCGTCGCGCTCGATCAGCTCGGGCTTGTAGTCGAATGTGTCGCACTGGCTGGCCGCGCCCGACATGAATAACTGCACGACCCGCTTGGCTTTGGGCGAATGGTGCAGGCCGACAGCGGGCCGGGTTGCCGTTTCGCTGGCGCCGGCGGGTGCCAGCAAGCCGCCCTCGCCCAACAGATGGGCCAGCGCGATTCCGCCCAGACCTCCGCCCAGGTTCCACAGGAACTCACGGCGCGTTGTCGGAACGTGGGGGCGTTGCGGTGGCATGGTCAGTCGACAAACAGGAATTCGTTGCTATTGAAAATCACGCGGCAGGCACTTGCCAGCCCGTGCCTGGCGACGAAATCGGCCAGGGCCTGGCGCTCGTCGTCGTCTGGTTCGCGGCCTAAGGCCAGACGATAGGCAGCCGTGAGCTGCGCGTCCAACGTGTCGTGCTCGCTCTGCAGTCGCTCGGCGAAGTGCTCGGACTGCCGCACGATCAGCGGATTATTGAGCAAAGCCAGTGCTTGGATCGAGGTCAGCGTTGTGTTGCGCTTGGGAGTCATGATCGACGGGTCGGCGCAGTCGAGGCAGTCCATAAACGGATCGGGCACGCTCCGCACCAGAAAGCGGTACACGCTGCGCCGCCGCGATCGCGGGTCGTCGACGTCGAACCGTGCGTAGTCGTACACTGGCGAGTGGTCGTCCTTGAAAAAGAAATGTTGCACGCTGGGGCCACCCATCGTCAGGTCGAGTTGGCCAGCGACATACAGCATCGCGTCGCGAATGCACTCCGCGTCGAGCCGGGCGCGGTTCATTCGCCACAGATAGCGGTTGGCCGCGTCGACGCGTGCAGCCTCGTCGCGCGATTGCGATTCCTGCCGATAGACCGCACTGAGCAACAGCAGGCGGTGCAGTTGCTTGAGCGAGTGCCCGTGGTCGGCAAACCAGCCCGCCAGCCATTCGAGCAACTCGGGGTGCGTGGGCAGCGTGCCCATGCGGCCGAAATCGTTGGGCGAGTCGACGATGCCTTTGCCGAAGTGGTACTGCCAGACGCGGTTGACGATTGACCTCCGCACCAGGGCATTTCGCGGGTCGACCAGCCAGCCTGCTAGCGCGGCGCGGCGCTGGCCTTCGTCTTGTGCTTCATCGAGTGTGAAGTGTCCCTCGGGTCCGCGCACCGCCGCCACGGCGCTGGGAGCCACGAGGCCTTTGGGATTGCGAACGTCGCCGCGGCCCAGCAGGTGAATCGGGCGCGGCTCACCGGCCGGCTTGAACGCTCCTTGCGGGTCGAACTCGGTGGCCGCGGCGTAGACCTCTTGCTGCTCAGGCAGCGACGCCAACTCGGCTTCGATGCCTGCCAGCTCTGCTTGCAGACGCGTAAGCTCGGCCCCCGTGTCGTCGTCGAGCAGCTCGTTCACGCGCGCCTTCCGTGCTGCCTTGGCCTGCTCGAGGGCTGCATCCACCTTTTGACGTCGCAAGGGCCGCACGCCGTCGGCCGCGGCCACGCGCACGAGACTGCTGAACCCGTCCACAAGGTTTACGGTAGCCCAACTCGGGGAGGCTTCGATCGAATCCAGAGCGGTCACCGGTTTGCCGAAGGCCGCGTTCTCGCCGCCAGAGAGCACGGCCAACTCGCCCAAAGCAAAGATCCAGTCGTCGGTGCGCTCCCACAATCGCGTGGCGGTCACGCGCACAAAGCGGCCTTGCTTGCCGTCGGCGGCGAAGTGCTGCCAACGGTCGCCCGGGTGAGCATAGTCCTCGCTCGTGTAATCGCATACGACCTGGCTGGCTGCGAAATCCAGGTCGTCGGATACCTCGACCTTAAACCGTGGCGGAAAACCGAAGCCGGGGCCGGGGTGCCCGCCATAGGCGACGTGTGCTGGCACCAGCACGATCTCGTCGATGGGAATCGATCGGCCCAGGTCCACCTGCACCCACTTGGTCACGTCGGCCCGCGGCATAATCTGGCTGTGGTAGCCGAGCGTCTTGCTCTTGGTCTCCTCGGGCAAGTCCTCGGCAAGCTCGGAAGTGAGGGCGACGAGCGAATCGATAGCTTCGATCTCGGGGCTGGTAATCGCGTCGAGACGACGCTCGACGGCGGCCAGTTGCTCGTCGAGCTGCGTTTTCTGGGCGGCCAGGTGCACGCGTCGCCGGGCGACTTCGGGATCGGCGTCGTACGGCCGGTCGGCGCGATCGACGCCGGCAAACACGGCCTGCAGCGCGTAGTAGTCCTGCTGGCGAATGGGATCGAACTTGTGATCGTGGCAGCGGGCACAGTGGACAGTGAGACTCGTGAACGTCGACATGGCGTTGGAGAGCATGTCGTCGCGGTCGTTCGAGCGGGCGATGTCCTTGTCGACGGTGCCTTCGCGCAACTCGACGTGGCCCACGAAATCCCAGGGCCCGGCAGCGATGAAGCCGGTGGCCACCGTCGCCTGCGGATCGTGCACGAAAAGGACGTCGCCGGCGATCTGTTCGGCCACGAAGCGGTCGTAGGGTTTGTCTTCGTTGAAGCTGTTAATGACGTAGTCGCGATAGGGCCAGGCGTTGGGTCGCGGCTTGTCCTTGTCATAGCCGTGCGATTCGCCGTAGTGCACGATGTCGAGCCAGTGACGCCCCCACCGCTCGCCGTAGCGGGGCGATGCCAGCAGACGATCGACCAGGTTGCGGTACGCATTTGGATCTGGATCGGCGACGAACGCCTCGATCTCCTCGGGCGTGGGCGGCAGCCCGTGCAGGTCGTACGTCAGGCGGCGAATGAGCGTGCGGCGGTCGGCCTCGGGCGAGGGCTCGAGGTTGTTCTCGCGCAGCTTGGCCAGAATGAACGCGTCGACCGGAGTGCGAATCCAGGGGGCATCAATGGCCGGCACGTCAACTTGCGCCAACGGCATGAGCGACCACCAGTTATCGTCGACCTTGTGCTTGTCGACCAGCTCGAAGTCCTCGGGCCAGGGGGCGCCGGCGGCAATCCAGCGTCGGATCGCCTCGACCTGCTCAGCCGACAGCGGCGGGGCGTCCTTGGGCATCGCGGGCTCGTCGCCCGAAATGTAGTCCAGCAGCAGACTCGCTTCCGCATCGCCCGGGGCGACACTCGCCCCGCTGTTACCGCCATTCAGCAGTCCGGCGCGCGTGGTCAGGTTCAAGTCTCCCTTGGGCTCATCGCCGGCGTGGCAGCGCACGCAATGCTGTTGGAGCGCCGGGGCGACTTCGTCCCGAAAGAGATCGTTCGCGCCGGCTGCGCTGGGAGCAGCCAAGAGCAGGAGCAATAGGGTGGGGAGAATCCGTGGCATGATCCAAGGCGTGGCGTGGATGGTCGGCGTGCCCTAGTATAGCAGTCCGCGCGTCGGGAATCGAGAACGCGGACTGCGGGTGAACGTCGAAGGAACGTGGTTGTTTAGCGTATCTGTCCCCGAGGAGTCTTCATGTCGGCAGTCATGATCGTTACTGAGGCCATTCGTCACTTGCCCGGCAAGCACGTCGAGATGCTGCACGCCGCGGGCTACGAGGTCCTGTATCCTGTCAAGAGCGTGCTGCAAACCGAAAACGATACGATCGAGGCCTTGCAGGGCTGCGTGGCCGCCATCGCTTCGGGCGAGCCGTACACGGCCCGGGTGCTCGACCAACTGCCCGAATTGAAAGTCATTTCGCGCAACGGGGTGGGCTACGACATGGTCGACGTCGCGGCCGCCACGGAGCGCGGCGTCGTCGTGACGATTACCCCGGCCGGCAACCACGGCGCCGTGGCCGAGCATGCCATGGCGCTGTTGCTGGCCGCAGCCCGTTCGATCGTCAACAGTGCGACCAGTACGCGCGGCGGCCTCTGGCAGCGCCAGCGTACCGCCTACATCCCGCTACGCGGCTCGACGCTGGGCATCGTCGGCTTGGGACGCATCGGACGCAGCGTGGCGATGCGAGCGCGGGCGTTTGGCATGCAGGTGATGGCCTGCGACGAGTTGCCCGATGCGGGCTTTGCCCGGCAGAATGAAATCAAGCTGTGCGACCTCGATACGTTGCTGGCCGCATCCGACTTCGTCACGCTGCACGCGCCCATGACGCCGCGAACCCGCGGCTTGATGAACAGCGACCCGGTCGCGCGGATGAAGCCGGGCCGCGCCTCCCGCCATTCCAGCCCTAGGTGATCGGGCAGATGCCCGCGCTGCCGGTCCGTCAACGCTGCGACGTAATCGATCTCGCTCATTCGGACACTCCTTAGACGCCCGTGCTATCATGCGCCCATGACGCAACGCCAAG
>ERZ869936.452-NODE-452-length-39299-cov-7.304480_pt1 | contig 39299 bp, 41 predicted proteins | sample MGYA00520876_ERZ869936 | MGnify/ENA primary metagenome ERZ869936 (study PRJEB32218, sample SAMN09650985) | biofilter metagenome | isolation source: enrty point of leading RO module | place: Saudi Arabia: Thuwal, RO plant located on Red Sea | collected 2016-02-17 ... | reverse complement strand
AAACGGAGGTCCGGGGCCTTGCCCGGTGCGCGGGTCCGCCTGCGTCTATCGCGCTCCACTTCAGTAAAAGGGTGCTCCTGGCCAGCAGGCTCACCACCGCAACCGTTCTGCCAGATCAGCTACGCGAGTCTGCCCCGACCGCACCCTGCGGGCCCGTGTGCCGGGCAAGGTCCCGGGCCGACTCCGAAAACGGAGGTCCGGGGCCTTGCCCGGTGCGCGGGTCCGCCTGCGTCTATCGCGCTACCACGATCGCGAAACAGCGCCTCGAACGATCGGCATCACCGCCTAAGCAGCGCGACGATCCCCCCGGCCAGCAGGGCCGCGAAGGCGAGCCACCCGAGCGTGCCCCCCGGCAGGTAGGACGCCCGTCGATACGCGTCGGTGAGGCCGGGCACCGCCCACAGGTCGCCGCTGCCGCGGCCGACGACGAGCTGGGCGCGCATGCCTTTTTCCATGTGCTGGGCCATGTCGCAGTGGACGAGGTAGGTGCGGTTCTCGGCGGGCACGATGAAGGTGCCGGTCACGCTCGCGCCGCCCATCGCCTCGAGGTGGAACATGCCGCCCGGGTACAGGTAGCGCGGCAGGCCGTGGACCATCCACTGGTGGCGCACGGCGTCCTCGTTGACGAATTCAACAGTCACGCGGCTGCACGGCGGCACGTGCAGGTCGCGCTCGCTCATGCCGAAGATCGCGCCGGGCAGGCCGCCGGCGTAGTCGCGGCCGGCGCGCACGGTAAAGGACACGTCCCCGGAGATGCCGTCGCAGCCGCGCGGCGGCGTGTCCGCGTTCGCGTTCATGACGATGCCGCCTGCATCCAGCTGCATGTCGTGGTGCTCGTGCTGGGCGGCCGCCGGCAGCGCAAGTACCAGCAGCCACAGTGCGGCGCCCCTCACCATGCGCTGCGCCGCCGGCGCCTGAGGGCGAGCGCGACCAGGCCGCCGAGCGCGGCCGCGAGCACGACGAGCCGCGCGAGCAGCCGGCCGTCGAGTCCCGGATCGCCGAGCAGGTCCGGCAGGTAGGCGTTCCAGACCGGGACCTCGCGGCGGTAGTAGGCGGCCGTGAAGTACGGGTCCCAGGACACGCCGCGGGTCCGCGGCCAGCCGTCCTCGCCGAGGTACTCGCGGTAGACGATCGCGGAGATGTTGCCGCCCGGGCCGATGCCGTCGTTCGTGACGCCCGCGTTCTGGTGGTCGTGGAACGGCCAGATGCCGGGCCCGTAGGCGTGCAGGCCGTCGTTGACGAACGCGAGCTCGAGGTCGAGGCGCTGTGCCGTCGCGAGCCAGGCGACGTCCTGCAGCGAGCGCGCGGCCTCGGGCACCGGCATGCCGTCCTTGTGGGTCACCGTGAACTTGTGGCCGTGCGTGTGCAGCGCGATGCCCTTCGCGCCGCCGTTGACGACGCGCAGCTTGACCGTGTCGCCCTCGTCTGCGACGACGAGCGACTCGCGGAACGTGTACGGGAACGAGCGGCCGTTCAGCAGGAAGTAGTCACTGGTCGCGTCGGTCACGTCGTAGTCGCGGTGCATTGACTTGGTCACGATGCGCGGGTCGTTGTCCTCGCGGATGCGCTCGCCGAGCTGGCGGTCGAAGTCGAGGTAGTGCAGGTCGTATTCCGCGGCGTAGCGCTCGCGGCTCGCGACCGACGGCGCGCGTACCTGGCCGGCGCCCAGGTTCAGCGTCTGCAGCGGGTTGGCCGGGCGGTTCTCCTCGATCACGAACAGGCCCTGCAGGCCCATCATCACGTGCACGTGCGGCTGCACGTGGCAGTGGTAGAACATCGTGCCGGCTGTGCGTGGTTCGAGCTCGTAGGTGCGCGCGCCGCCCGGCAGCACCGGCACCTCGCTGGTCGTGGGCACGCCGTCGTTGCCCTCGCCGGCCGCGGTCAGGAAGCCATGATCCGCGCCGTGCAGGTGCAGCGTGTGCGGCATGTAGTGCGTGTTCTCGATCGTGATGCGCACGCGGTCGCCCTGCTCGACGCGGATCGCGGGCGCCGGCAGGCGGAGTGCCGCGCGCGCCCGCTGCGACTCGAGGTTCTCGACCGCCATGCCGGCGAGCTTCGGCGCGAACACCCAGGCGCCCGGCTCGATGCCGGGCGCGATCGCGTAGCGCGTGACCGGCGTATCCTCGATCGGCGAGGCACCGTTCAGCTCCGCGATCTCGAGACGAATGTGAATCTCGTCCGGGTCGCCGTCGCCGTCGAGGTCGCGGCCCTTCTCGACGGCGTCGCGGGTCAGGCCGCTCGCGGCCAGCGTCGCCGCGGAGACGTTGTTCGTGCCGAGCACGGCCGCGGCGACCAGGTAGGGATTGTCGGCGACGCAGGTCGGCGCCGCGGCGATCGCAACGCCGTCGATCGTCTGCGCGGCGCGCCAGCCGGAGGCGTCGGGCGGACAATAAGGCTCCGGCTCCGCGTCGGCGGCCGCGCGGCTGGCGGGCAGCGGGCGATAGCCGGCCGCGCCAAACGCGCGGGTCAGCGCGAGCCGCATGCCTTCCGGGTACCACTGCGGCGGCCAGGCGGCAACCGCGATCGCGAGCAGCGCGAGCCACGGCCCGTGCCGGCGCAGCGCGTTCACGAGTCCGCTCCGCGGCCGACGTGGCGCAGCCGCGCGACGAAGCCCGCGAACGCGGCGAGCGCGAGGGCAAGGCCGATCCAGCCCCAGGGCAGCGAGGTCCGGCCGACCGCGAACGGGAACACCGAGGTGTAGACCGCGTCGGTCGTCGGGTGGCCCGCCGTGACGATGCCGACGTACTCGCCGCTGCGTGTGAACTCGTGTTCGATCATGAAGCTGCCGTCCGGGCGCACGACCGGTGGCTGGTAGAAGACCGTGTGCGCATCGATGTCCGCCAGGGCTTCGACATCCTCGATGCGCGCGAATTCACCCTTGCCCGTCACGTTGTCGATGATGCGGAAATCGACCGGCACCTGCGCGAGGCTCGCGTGCAGGTAGTCGAGCACGAAGATCGTCTGCGCGGCGTCCGGCAAGTCCTCGCAGAACTCGCGGTCGCCGCGCGTCGCCGGCTGGTAGGCCGTGAAGTGCGCCTCGTAGAAGCCGATCGTGATGATGCAGGTGTCGTCGCGCAGCACGACGCCGCCGCCAGCCAGCGCCGCGCCGGTCGCCAGCCCCGCAAGCGCGAGGAATGCGAACCTTGCCGCGCGCATTGCCGCCGGCTCAGGCCGCCGCCGGCTCGCTCGTCTCGTCCAGGCGCTTGATCGTGAAACCGGTGAAGCCGTAGAAGATCGAGACCAGCGGGTTGATCAGGTTGAAGAACGCGAACGGCAGGTAGGCGATCGTCGCGACGCCGAGCGTGCCGGCCATGTAGGCGCCGCAGGTATTCCACGGCACCAGCGGCGAGGTCAGCGTGCCCGAGTCCTCGACCACCCGCGACAGGTTCCTGGGATCGAGCCCGCGGCGCTGGAACTCGGCCTTGTACATCTTGCCGGGCAGCACGATCGCGATGTACTGGTCGGCGGCGACGATGTTGATGCCGATGCAGCTCAGGACGACGGTCATGACCAGCGTGCCGGTCGACTTCGCCGCCTTCAGCGCCGACTCGATCAGCCGCTTGAGCATGCCGGCGTGCTCCAGCACGGCGCCGTAGGAGAGCGCGGTCAGGATGAGCCAGATCGTCACCAGCATGCTGCTCATGCCGCCGCGCGACAGCAGCGCGTCGACGTCGTCGACGCCGGTCGCCGACACGTAGCCGTCGGACAGCGCGAGCCAGACGCCCTTGGTCAGCGCGAGCCCCGTCGGCAGGTCCGGCGAGTTCGCGAACGCGAGCACGACGTCCGGCTGCAGCACGATCGCGAAGAAGCCGCCGAGCAGCGCGCCGAACAGGATCGTCGGCAGCGGCGGCACCTTCTTGTAGGCCAGGTAGAACACGACCGCGAGCGGCAGCAGGGCGAGGGGCGTGATATTGAACGTCGCATCGAGCGTCGCCATCAGCTCGCGCAGCGCGAGGTTCTCCTCGGGCACGTCGGCGGCCAGGCCGACGCCGGCGAACAGGACGAGCGCGATCGTGATCGACGGCCCGGTCGTCCAGGCCATGTGCCGGATGTGGGTGAAGAGATCGGTTTCGACGACGGCGGGTGCGAGGTTGGTCGTGTCCGACAGCGGCGACATCTTGTCGCCGAAGTAGGCGCCCGAGATGATCGCGCCGGCCGCGATCGCGGGCGACAGGCCGAGGCCCATCGCGACGCCGACCAGCGCGACACCGAGCGTGCCGGCCACGGTCCAGGAGCTGCCGGTCGCGAGCGCGGCGATCGCGCAGATGATGCAGCTCGCCGCGTAGAACCAGGCTGGGTCGAGGATCTCGAGCCCGTAGTAGATCAGCGACGGCACCGTGCCGGCCATCAGCCAGGTGCCGATCAGCCCGCCGACCGACAGCAGGATCAGGATCGCGCCCATTGCCGTCGAGATGCCGGCGACGATCGCCTTCAGTATCCGCGGCCAGGTGTGGCCGTTCTGCATCGCGACGATCGCCGCGATCGCGGCGCCGAGCGTCAGCACGATCTGGTTCGGCCCGGCCGAGGACTCGTCGCCGAACAGGTAGACCGAGAGCGCGAGCATCAGGATCAGCGAGATTACCGGGATCAGCGCGTCGAGCATCGTCGGCGGTTTCGGCTCGATTGCGGGTTCGAACCGCTTGGATGCTTCCGTGTTCTCGTCGCTCATTGGCCTGTTGGTTCCTCGAGGTACGCTACTCGCCGAAGGCGCCGGCGGCGCCGGGGAAGACGACCGGCGACTCGGCGCCGTTGTCGGCCACGCTCGCCACGCCGAAGAAATAGTTGTCGATGACGATGTTCTGCAGCGTGTACTCGTCCACTTTGCCGACGTAGCGACTGCGGCTCCACTGCGGCTCGGTCGTCAGGCGCCAGTAGACCCGGTAACCGGCGAGGTTTTCCGCGGCGCGCCCCTCGGGCAGCGACCAGCGCAGCGTCGTGTCGGGCGAGACCGCGCCCTCGATCGTCACGTTCGCCGGGAACGGCGGCGCCATCGCCATGCCGGCCAGCGACACGACGTTCAGCGCGGTCAGCTTGCGCGCGTAGTCGAAGTCGACGCCGTCGATGGTGTCGCCGTAGCGGATGCCGTCCTCGACGCGCAGGTCCTGGTGCTGGCGGTGATAGTGCTCGTGCGTCTCCATGATGCGCACGCCCGGCATGCCGGCCTCGTTGAACGGCCGGTGATGGCCGCCGCGGCCGAAGCGGTCGAGGCGGTAGATCATCATCGTGTCGAGGTTCGGGATGAACTCGTCGGCCATGCGGTCGACGTAGCGCGCGAGGTTACGCGAGGCCGAATCGACCTCGCCGCCCTGGAAACGGCGCTCGCGAGCCTCCGCTTCGGTTTCCACGACGCGCGTGCCCTCGGAGAAGATGCGCGCGCTGGTGTTGTCGATGACGCCGTCGATGCCGGCGATGTTGCCGATCATGTCGTTGTTCAGCACGGCCCTGACCCGCCAGCCCTCGGCCAGCGCGTGCTCGGCCAGGATCCGGCCGCCGAACAGGCCCTGTTCCTCGCCGGACAGCGCCGCGTAGACAATCGTGCCGGCGAACTCGTGCTGCGACAGCACGCGCGCGGCCTCGAGCGTGCCGGCGAGCCCGCTCGCGTTGTCGTTTGCGCCCGGCGAGTCGTCGGTCGCATTCATCGGGTCACTGACGCGCGAGTCGATGTCGCCCGACATCATGACGACGCGCTCCGGGTCCAGCGTGCCGCGCTGGATCGCGATGACGTTGACGACCTCGACCGGGTCGGGGATGCGGCGCTCGCCCGAGACCGTGCCGGAGACGGTCAGGACCTCGAGGCAGCCGCCGCAGTCGGCCGAGATGCGCCGGAACTCGTCCGCGATCCAGCGGCGCGCGGCGCCGATGCCGCGGCTGTCGGAGCGGGTGTCGGACAGCGTGTGGCGGGTGCCGAACTCGACCAGCCGGCGCACGTCGGCCTCGAGCCGCTCGGCGGATACCGCGTCGACCAGGGCATGGCGCGGGTCGATCGCGGGCGCTTCGGCGTGCGCGCCGCCCGCCGCGAGCAGCGCGGCGCACAGCATTCCGCCGGGCAATGGCATGTTCATTCGGCTCCCCCCGTCCGCGGGGCCCGTCGGCCCCGGGACCCGCAGCCTACCACGGCAGGCGCTCGCCCTTCGCGTGCCAGAAGCCGCCCGTGGTCTCGAGCGTGAGCTCGTCCATGCGCTCGATCAGCCCGGCCGCGGCCTCTGCCGGCGGGATGCCGTTGCCATCGGTCATGTCGGTCGCCACGTACCCGGGATGCAACAGCGCGACGGCAACGCCGCGCGGCTTCAGGTCGTGCATCAGGTTGGTGCCGACCATGTTGACCGCGGTCTTGGACACGCGGTACCCGTAGTGGCCGCCCGAGCCATTGTCGGCGATCGAGCCGACCCGGCTCGACACGATGCCGAGCTTGCTGCCCTCGCCGAGCCGGTTCGCGAGCCCGCGGGCGACGCGCAACGGGCCGAGCGTGTTGACCCGGTACTGCTCGAGCATGCCGTCGAAGTCGAGATTGTCGAAGCTGTCGCGCTTCAGGATGCCGGCATTGTGCAAGACGACGTCGAGCTGCCCGTCGCCCAGCGCCGCAACGAGCTCGGCGACCGACTCGTCCGAGGTCACGTCGATGTCGTCGATGACCCGCACGCCCAGCGCGTCGAGCTCGTCGTTGCTCTCGCGGCAGGTCGCGATCACGTCGTCGCCGCGCGCGGCGTACTGCCGCGCCAGTTCCAGTCCGATGCCGCGGCTTGCGCCGACGATCAGTACCTTGCTCATGCGCTGTCTCCGTCTTCGTCAGGTTCCCCGGCCGGCGGAATTATCCGGACGAGCTCCGCGCGCCGGCGGCCCGCCGACAGCACTTCGAGCCGGTAGCCGCGCCAGTCGATCGCGTCGCCGGCCTTCGGGATGTGGCCCAGTTCCTCCGCCAGCAGGCCCGCGACCGTCGCATAGTCGGCGCGCGGCCGCCAGTCGATGCCGAGCGCCGCGCACAGCCGCCGCAGGTCCAGCGTCGCGCGTACCTGGTAGCTGCCGTCCGGCTGCGGCCAGATGTCCTCGGTGGCGACGTCGCTCTCGTCGACGATCTCGCCGACGATCTCCTCGAGCACGTCCTCGAGCGTGACGATGCCCTCGACGCCGCCATACTCGTCGACGACCAGCGCCATGTGCCGCTGCGCGGTCTGGAACAGCCGTAGCAGGTAATTGAGCGTCTTGTTCTCCGGCACGATCAGCGGCTCGAACGTAATGGCGCTCCAGTCGATCTCGTCGTCCGGGTGCTCGTTCATCCACGCGAGCAGCTCCTTGACCAGGACCATGCCGGATGCGTCGTCGAGCTCCTGCGTCGGCGAGAACGGGTAGCGGCTGTAGCGCAGCGTCTTCAGCTGCTCGAGGATTTCCGCGCGGCTCGACATCGCGGACAGGAAACTGACCTGCTGCCGCGGAATCATGACGTCCGTTGCGCGCATCTGACGCAGCCGGGTCGCGCCGACAATGATGTCGGCCGTGCTCGGCCCGACGATGCCCTCGTTGCGGCCGAGCGCCGCGAGCAGCCTTATCTCGTCGACCGAGGTCACCGGCTGGCGGTGACGACCGCGCAGGCTGCTCGAGATCTTCTCGCTCAGCAGAACAAGCGGCTTCAGCGCGAAGGTCAGCCACTGAATGCCGCGCGCGACCGGCACGGCGAGCCGGCCGCTGAAGGTCACCCCGAGCGTTTTGGGGATGATCTCGGTGAACAGCAGCACGGCGAGCGTGAAAATGATCGTGAACAGCCACAGCGTGTGCTCGTTGAACACGTTCGCGTAGCTCGCGCCGGCGACCGAGGCGCCGACCGTGTGCGCCGCCGTGTTGAGGATCAGGATCGCCGCGATCGGCACGTCGATGTTGCGCTTGAAGCCTGCGAGCAGCCGCCCGGCCGGGCGGCCTTGCTGGTTCAGCGCCTCGATCTGGGCGTGGTTGATGGACAGCAGCACCGATTCGAAGATCGAGCACAGGAAGGACACGACCAGCACCACGGCGACCGCGCTAACGAATAACAGCATGTTTCCTCCGAGCCAGTAGTACGCCGGCGCGGCCCGGGTTCAGGGCGCGGGCGTGAGCCTGAGCAGGCGGCCGCCGGCACCGTCTTCGAGCAGCCACAGCGCGCCGTCCGGGCCCTCGACGACGGCACGGATGCGCTCGCCCATGGCGAAGCGCTCGGCCTCGCGCGCTTCCGTCCCGTCGAACTCGACGCGCACCAGCGTCTCGCCCGACAGGCCGCCGATGAAGCCGTCGCCCTGCCAGTCGGCAAACAGCTCGCCGTCGTAGATCGCGAGCGACGACGGCGAGATGACCGGCGTCCAGGTGATCTCCGGCGCCGCAAACTCGGGCCGCGTCGCGTGATCCGGGATGTCGCGGCCGCTGTAGTGATTGCCGTTCGAAACCAGCGGGTAGCCGTAATTCTCGCCGCGCACGACCAGGTTCAGTTCGTCACCGCCGGCCGGGCCCATCTCGTTGCTCCACAGCCGGCCGTCCGCGTCGAACGCGATGCCGAGCGGGTTGCGGTGGCCGAGCGACCAGACCTCGGCCGCGACGCCGCCCCGGGCGGCGAACGGGTTGTCCGCGGGCAGCGAGCCGTCGTCGTGCAGGCGCAGGATCTTGCCGAGGTTCGAGGCCATGTCCTGCGCCGGGTCGAACTTCTGGCGCTCGCCCGAGGTTACGAACAGGAAACCCTGCTCGTCGAACAGCAGGCGATGGCCGTAGTGGCCGCGGCCGCTGACCTTCGGCACCTGCCGCCAGATGACCTCGACGTCGCGCAGGGCGCCACGGTCCGTATCCAGCACCGCGCGCGCGACGGCCGCGCCGCGCGTGTTGCCCGGCCCGGCCTCGGCATAGCTCAGGTAGACGACGCCGTTGTCGGCGTAGTCCGGGTGCAGCGCGACGTCGCCGAGCCCGCCCTGGCCGCCGTAATCGACTTCCGGCACGCCGTCGATCCCGCGCTGTTCGCCCTGCTGGTTCACGAGCAGCAGCCTGCCGCCCTTCTCGGTGACCAGCAGCCGGCCGTCGGGCAGGAAGGCCATGGCCCACGGCCGGTCGAAGGACGTGACCTCCGCGATCGCAAACGGCCGGTCGTCGGCGCCGGCGCAGGCGGCACCGGCGAGCAGCACGAGGACGGCAGCCGCGCGGCGCAGCGCCGTCATGAGCGGCGGATCTCGAACACGGACTCGATCTCGACGGCGGCGTCGCGCGGCAGCGTGTTGGTGCCGAGCGCCGCGCGCGCCGCGAGGCCTGAGTCGCCGAACACGTCGCGCAGCAGTTCCGAGGCGCCGTTCACGACGGCGGGCTGATCGGTGAAGTCGTCGGCGCTGTTGACGAAGCCGCGCAGCTGCACGCACTGCACGACCCGGTCGAGGTCGCCGCCGCAGGCGGCCTTCAGCTGCGCCAGCACCCGCAGGCCGGCGAGCCGCGCGGCCGCGTAGCCCTGCTCGATGTCGAGGTCACGGCCGAGCTTGCCGGTGACCGGGACGTCGGCGTCGAGCGGCGGTATCTGCCCGGCGATGAACACCTGGTTGCCTGACACGCGCCAGGGCACGTACACGGCGATCGGGTTGGCAGGCGTCGGCAGCACGATGCCGAGCGCGCGCAGGCGCTCGTCGACCCGCCCGGATTTGGCCGCGGCGGGCGCGGCCAGCCCCGCGGCCACCGGGAGCGCCACGAGCCATTCGAAAAACGACCGTCTGTCCATGAGTACCGCCTCGCCGGGCGTGGCGTCGGCGCCAGCGGCCGACAGGGCCGATCACTCTAGCGAAGGGTCCGGGGCATTGCCAGACGGCCCCGTTTCAGTGCGTGCGCCGCTCGCCGCGCGGCGGCTCGCCGACGCGATGGCCGGCGATGCGCTGGCAGGTAGCGGAGCAATAGCGCATGTCGCGCCAGGCGCGCTCGAACTCGCGCCGCCAGCGGAACACGAGGCCGCAGCCGGCGCAGCGCTTCTCGAGCTGTCGGGTCGTCCTGGTCATGGTCCTGCTCCGCATCGGGTTCGCCCGCGCACGGACGCGATCCCGGGAGCAGCATGGTGCCGCAGCGCGGCGGGCCCGACGCGCAACGTAACAATTCGTGACCTTGTCGGTTTCAGGCAAAACCAGCCGTCCCGGGCGGCTGTGTAGAATGCGGCCTCTCCCCGTTACCCTATGGAGCCGCCGATGCGCCCGCAACTGCCGACGACCCTGCTGCTCGCCCTGCTACTGCTGCTGCCGCCGCTGGCGGCGGACGCGTCCAGCCGCGAGCCCGTGCGCGGCCACCACGGCATCGTCGCCAGCGCATCGATGCACGCCTCCGAGGTCGGCCGCGACGTGCTCGCCGACGGCGGCAACGCGATCGACGCGGCGGTCGCGACCGCGTTCGCGATGGCCGTGACCTGGCCGACTGCCGGCAACATCGGCGGCGGCGGTTTCCTCGTCTGGCACGGCGCGGACGGCAACGTGACCAGCTTCGACTTCCGCGAGAAGGCGCCGCTCGCCGCCAGCGAGACGATGTACCTCGACGAGGACGGCAACATCCCGGACAACATCAACCACGACAGCATCCTCGCGGTCGGCGTGCCGGGCACGGTCGCCGGGCTCGAGCTCGCGCACCGCCGGCTCGGCACGAAGCCCTGGCGCGAGCTGGTCGAGCCGGCCGTGCGCCTGGCCCGCGACGGCATCCCGATCAGCTGGCACCTGCACGACTCGTTCAAGGGCCGCAAGGCGTTCTGGGACCGCTACCCGAGTTCGGCCGCGGTGTTCCTGAAGGCCGACGGCAGCTTCTACGAGCCCGGCGACACCTGGAAGCAGCCGGACCTCGCGCGCACGCTGCAGCGCATCCGGAAAGAAGGCGCGGACGGCTTCTACCGCGGCCGCACGGCCGGGCTGATCGCCGACTTCATGGCCGCGAACGGGGGACTGATCACGCGCGAGGACCTCGAGCGCTACGAGGCCGTCGAACGCGAGCCGATCCGCGGCAGCTACCGCGGCTACGAGATCGTCAGCATGCCGCCGCCGTCCTCGGGCGGCGTCGTGCTGGTCGAGATGCTGAACATCCTCGAGGGCTTCGACCTCGCGGCGATGGGCCACAACTCGGCGCAGTACCTGCACGTGCTGACCGAGTCGATGCGCCGCGCCTACGCCGACCGCGCGGAATACCTCGGCGACCCGGACTTCAACGAGGACATGCCGGTCGCGCGGCTGACCTCGAAGGCACACGCCGATTCCCTGCGCGGCAGCATCGACCTCGAACGCGCCTCGGTCAGCGACCCGCGAGAGTTTGCCGCGCGCTACGAGTCGCCCGAGACCACGCACTTCTCCGTCGTCGATCGCCACGGCAACATGGTCTCGCTGACCTACACGCTGGAATGGGGCTACGGCTCGCACATCGTCGTCGACGGCGCCGGCTTCCTGCTCAACAACGAGATGGGCGACTTCAACGCCCAGCCCGGCGTCACCGACGAGAACGGCCGCATCGGCACCGCGCCCAACCTGATCGCCCCGGAGAAGCGCATGCTCTCGAGCATGACGCCGACGATCGTCGCGAAGGACGGCGTGCCGCTGTTCGCGACCGGCACGCCTGGCGGCAAGACGATCATCAACACGACGCTGCAGACCATACTCAACGTCATCGACCACGGCATGAACGCCGCCGACGCGATCGACGCGCCGCGTATCCACCACCAATGGCTGCCGGACCGCACGCGCATGGAGCGCCTCGGCTTCTCGCCGGACACGCGCGAACTCTACGAGTCCTACGGCCACACCGTGCGCGAGAGCGGCGCCATTGGTTCCGCGATGATCGTCTACCGCGACCCCGACACCGGCATCGTACAGGGGGCGGCGGACCGGCGGGCGGCGGACGGGGGTGCTGCTGCCTACTAGCGCGCTGCAACTGCCGAACACACCACACCAACCTGCCGAAAAGACAACACCAGCCGCCGGGCGGAGTGGTTCCACGAAGTCCGGCGGCGGGTTTACGTGCGTGGGTACGGGTGAGGGTGCTTATCGGGTTCGTGGTAGCGCGGTAGACACATCCGGACCCGCGGGCCGGGGAAGGCCCCGGACCTCCAATTTCGGAGTCGGCCCGGGACCTTCCCCGACCCACGGGTCCTCGCAGTGCCGGAACGGCGACACCCGGTAGCGGAATCGGCTCACCGGCATCCGGAATGCCGTGCCACCGTGCGTGGCAGTCGCGTCGAGCCCGAAGTCCGTGAGAGGGTCGGCGCGCCGGGTAAGCCTTCGGGCCGACTCCGAAATTGGAGGTCCGAAGGCTTACCCGGTGCGCCGGCCCGGAAGCATCTATCGCGCGACCACGAAACCGAAAAGCAGCAACCCGTCAGCCAATGGGGGGAATGCAGTTCCGACGGCAGAAAGGTGGTGGTGGCGGTGCACTCCGCAGGTATGCCGCCGGCTCACTCGTCGTCCGGCAGCGCGGGCAGCGACTTCAGGTACACGGCGATGGCACGCCGGTCCTCCTTGGTGAGGTGGCTGGTGTTGTCTTCGATCACCGGGGCCATCGAGCCGCCGGCGAAGTCGCCGTCCGGCTCCATGCCGATGTCGAGGAAGTACTCGATGTCCGAGACGGACCAGCGGCCGATGCCGTCCGCGCGGTGCGGCGTGATGTTCGGCATCTTCTCGCCGCCCGGGCCGTCGGGGTTGCCGGCGAGTTCGCGTTCCGCGTCGAGCGCGCCCAGGCGCGCACGCGGTGTGTGGCACTCGCCGCAGTGGCCGAGGTGGCGCACGAGGTAGGCGCCGCGGTTCCAGGCCTCGTCACGGTCCGGGTCCGGGTGAAAGCGCAGCGGCTTGAAGTAGCGGCTGCGCCAGACGCCGGCGGCGGTGCGCGAGCCCATGAACGGCGGCAGGTCGTGTTCGCGATTGGCCTGGCGCACCGGCTCTATGCTCGTCAGGTAGGCTTTCAGGTCCAGCAGGTCCTCGCGCGAGACGCCGGTGTACGAGGTGTAGGGAAAGGCCGGGAAGTAGGCGTCGCCGTCCGGGCTGATGCCGTCCTGGAACGCGCGCACGAACTCGTCGTCGCTCCAGCCGCCGATCCCGGTCTCCGGGTCCGGCGTGATGTTCGGCGAGTAGAACGTGCCGAATGGCGACTCGAGCGCGCGGCCGCCGGCGAGGAAGGCCGCGCCTTCGTCTTTCGCCGTGTGGCAGGTGATGCAGCCGCCCGCGTGCGCGATGTACTCGCCGCGGGCGATGCGCGCATCGTCCTGCGCGCCCGCAAGCGCGGGCACGCAGGCGAGCGCGAGCCCGAACGCCGCGCGCGAAAGCACGGCGGCCCGGGTCATTTCTCCATGCGGAAGTTGTCGTGGCAGTTGCGGCAGGACATGCCGACGTCGCGGAAGGCCGCACCGATCGCCTCGCTGCCGGCGCCGTCGGCGACCGCCTTGCGGAAGGCCTCGGTGGCTTCCTCGGCGCGCAGGATCGCCGCGTCGAACTCCTCGGGCTTCTCCCAGATGACCGGCAAGGCCTCTGAGTCCTCGACCGCCGAGCCTGCGGGGAACAGCCGGTGGATCTCGGCGACGCCCGTCGCCAGCCCCTGCGCGTGGTCCAGCAGGAAGCCGTCGTCGCTGACCAGCCCGCGCACGATCGCGGAGGCCGCGCCGATGTGGCCGCGCAGCGAGGTCATGACGGACTCGCGGTAGGAATACGCGTCCTCGGCCGTGGTCTCGGCGAGCGCGCTGAAGGTCGTGCCGCAGGCAAGCGCGGCGGCGATAAAGCAGAGCGGGCGTCGTAGCATGTACAGTCTCCCGTCGATCGGTGTGGGGTGAGGCGGCCCGGTTATTTCCGTCCGGGCCGCGGCCAAGGTTAGCATGCGCGTGACGCGTGACGATTACGGGACGGTTGCGCGGCAAGCCCGGGGGGAGTGAGCCATGCCTGAGCCGAGACGCCTGCTGATCGCCGCGCTGCCTGCGCTGCTGCTCGCGTTAGTGCCCGCGCTCGCGCCGGCGCAGTCCGGCGTCGCCGAATCCCAGGACTACCTGCGCGCTGCGGCCGCCGCGCAGCGCGACGGCGACGAGGCCGCGCTGATCCGGGCGCTGGAGACCGCGCGCGAGCTGAACCCGGCCAGCCTGTTCACGCAGTACAACCTCGCCCGCGCCTACGCCCGCAACGACATGCCCGAGCCTGCGCTGAAACTGCTTGCGGACCTGGCGCGGGCGCGGGTCGACTTCGGCGCCGCCGGCGACGAGGGTTTCGCCGCGCTGCGCGACGATCCGCGCTTCGCGGACATCCTCGACGAACTCGCGGCGGCAACCGCGCCCGTGCCGGGCAGCGAATTGCGCTACGTCGTGCCGCGGCTCGACCTCGTGGCCGAAGGCATCACGCGCGACCCGGCAACCGGGCGGCTGTTCTTCGGCAGCATGCGCACGGGCGAGATTTTCGTCTTCGACCGCGACGGCCGTTTGTCGAAGTTCGCCGGCATCGTCCACGAGGGCCGGCCGCTGGCGGCGATCGGCATGACCGTGGACTCCGCGCGCGGGCTGCTGTGGGTCGTCGGTACGGCCTTCTTCCTGACCGAGGGCCACGACCCCGGGGCGCCGACCGTGTCGGGCGCCTTCGGCTTCGACCTCGCGAGCGGCGCGGAACGCGAACGCTACCTGCGCGACGACGCGGGTCACGGCTACAACGATCTCGCGGTCGCCGCCGACGGCACGCTGTACCTGACCGGCGCCGAGCTCGGCCGGCTGCGGCCGGGCCGGCGCGCGAAGATCGAGCGGCTCGAGACCGCTGAACCGGTCTACGGCTCGAACGGCATCGTCGTCAGCCCGGACGGGCGCCGGCTCGTCGTTTCCGCCTACCCGTCAGGGATCGCCGTGATCGAGCTCGCCGACGGCGCCACGCGCTTTCTCGCCGCGCCCTACGGCCTGACGCTGTATGGCATCGATGGCCTGTACTGGCACGAAGGCGACCTCGTCGGCGTGCAGAACGGCGCGCGGCCCTGGCGCCTGATGCGCTTCGAAGTGGACGACGGGCTGACGCGGGTCGTCCGCGCGCGCACGATCGAGTTCGGCACGCCCGACGTCCCCACCAACGGCGCGATCGAAGACGGCGTCATGCACTACGTAGCGCAGGAACCCGCCGTCGACCATCCGCCGGCGCATCTCGACGAGGCGCTGCATGAATACCTCGGGCGCACGGTCATCCGCAGCGTGGCGCTGGACTAGTGGCGCCGGGCGAGATCGTCGTGCGCGAGGCCGTCGTCGACGACGCGGCGACGCTCGCGACGCTGATCCGGCGTCTCGGCACCGCGACCGGCGAGGCGCACAAGGTGACGAGCCGCGCGGAGGATTTCGCCCGCCACGGCTTCGGCGCGAGCCCTGCGTTTCACAGCCTGCTCGCCGAACGCGAAGGCGAAGCCTGCGGCCTCGCGCTGTGGTTCTACAACTTCTCGAGCTGGCGCGGCGACCTCGGCGCCTACCTGCTCGACCTGTACGTCGACGAAACCGAACGCGGCACCGGCCTGGGCCGGCGACTGCTGCTCGAGACCGCGAGGCGAGCGCGCGCCGGCGGCGCGACCCACCTGCGGCTGTCCGTCGCGAGCGACAACGACGGCGCGCGGGCGTTTTACGCGCATCTCGGTTTCACGTACCGTGACGACGAGTGCATTTACCAGGTCTCCGACGCCGCGTTCGACGCGCTCGCGGACCAGCCCTGAACCGGAATCCCGCACCATGAAAGTCGTCTTCGCCGACGCGCAAAAGAAACACGACCCGCAAGGCTACCTCTCCTCCGGCGCGCTGCAGCCGAACCCGGAAGTGCCGGAACGCGCGATGCGGCTGCTGGCCGCAGCGAAACAGGCCGGGCTGACACTCGAGTCGCCCGATGATTACGGGCTCGAGTTCATCGCGCAGGTGCACTCGCCGGAGTACATCCATTACCTCGAGCACATCTTCGCGCGCTGGTCGCGTATCCCGGACGGCTCCGGCGAGGTGATCCCAAACGTCTTTCCCGACCGTCGCGACGGCGGCTACCCGAAATCGGCGGCCGGCCAGGCCGGCTGGCACTGCTACGACGGCTCGGCGCCGATCACCGCCGACACCTGGGAAAGCGCCTGCTGGAGCGCGCACAGCGCGACGCACGCGGCGCTCAACGTCCTCGAGGGCGCGACCGCCTGCTACGCGCTGTGCCGCCCGCCCGGCCACCACGCCAGCCGCGAGCTGGCGGGCGGCTTCTGCTACCTGTCGAACGCGGCGATCGCCGCGGAAGTGCTGCTGATGCAGCACGCGCGCGTCGCGATCGTCGACGTCGACGTGCACCACGGCAATGGCACGCAGGGCGTGTTCTATTACCGCGACGACGTCCTGACCGTCTCGCTGCACGCGGACCCGGTGCGCTTCTACCCGTTCTTCTGGGGCCATCGCGACGAGCGCGGCGAGGGCCGCGGGACCGGCTACAACCTGAACGTACCCTTGCCGCGCGGCACCGGCGACGCCGACTACCTGGACGCACTGGACACGGCACTCGCGCGCGTCGCCGCGTTCGCGCCGAGCGCGCTGATCGTCGCCCTCGGCCTCGACGCCTACGAGGGCGACCCGCTCAAGGGTCTCGCGATCACGACCGGCGGCTTCGCGCACATCGGGCAGCGCCTCGGCGCCCAGGGCCTGCCGACCGTGCTGGTGCAGGAAGGCGGCTACCTGTCAGGGGCGCTCGGGCCGAACCTGGTCTCGTTCCTGCAGGGCTTCCGCGAGGCTCACGGCAGCTGAGGTGCCTGGCGCGCTGCCTGCGCCTCGAGCATGCGCGCGATGGCCGCTTCGGCGGACAACTCGCCCGCCAGCGCGGGCAGCCAGTGCGCGGCGACGAGATCTGCGGCTTGCGACCAGCCGGAGAACGCGGCAAAGCCCTCGCGCTCCCAGTACGGCAGGTACGGCGGCCAGCCCTCGCGCGCGGCGAGCGCCCGCACGAATTCCCCGGAAGTCGCGAACATGACCGCGTGGGCGAGGTTCGGCGGTATCTCCACGCCGGCGTCGGCGAAGCGCGCGCGCAATGCGCGCCGGAAGGCACCGGTCACCTCCCGGGTGTGCTGCGATTCGTGCAGCAGGATCTCGAGGCCGTAAAGATCCTGGCTGCCCGGGTCGGTCGAGTAGATCACCGTGTGTCCGAGCGCGGTATAGCCGCCGCGAAAGTTCGCGTAGGCCGAGACGTCGATCCGGCGCAGCGGTTCGGGCCAGGCTGCGTCGTAGACGCTGCGGGTCATCTCGACGAGGGCCTCCTCGTGTTCGCGGAGCAGCGGCACGGTCGCCGCGATCCAGCGGCGATTCGCCGCGTCGTGCGCCGGCCACCAGTGTGCGAGATACACCGGCATCGCCGCGGCGAGGGCCCGGTCCACGCCGTCGATGACGGCGTCCGGCAGCGTTTCCGGGTCGCCGCCTGCGCGCAACAGCGCGCGCTTCTGCCCGAGCATCGGGTCGCCGAGATGATCGAGTCGCGCGACCTGCGCGCGATAGGCCGCGAGCGCCGCCTGCCAGGCATCGAGCTCCGCGGCGGTGAGCGCCCGGGTGTCCGCCCGCTCCGGGACCTCGACGCGCGTGCGGTCCTCGCCGATGCCTTCCTCCGCCCTCGCCCACTGGTACAGGAAGTGGTGCAGGTTGAGCCACGGGTCGGAGAAGAAGCCGAATCGCGCCGTCACCTCGACCGGCCCTGCGTGGCCGTGACCGCCGGCGAACAGCGCGATCACCGCAAGCGTCGCGAGCAGGAGTTTTCGCGGGCCAGTCGATGTCACTCTGCGTACCTCGTCTGCGAGCCCGGCCGGGCGTGAAGGCGGGCAGACTAGCAGAAACCGCAGCGGCTCGCGGCGCGGGCGCGCGCGGCGAGCGGACGAGAGTGGCGTGCCGCGACGGGACCGCAACGGATTTTGCGGTAAAGTGCCGGGCAACGAAGAAGAACCGGCGCAATCCATGACCGACCCCGGCTGGCTTTCGATACTGCCCCCGCTGCTCGCGATCCTGCTCGCGATCTGGACCAAGCAGGTGATCCTGTCGCTGTTCGCCGGCATCTGGATGGGCTTTTTCATCCTGAACGGCTTCAACCCGCTCGTCGGCGTCACGGCCGGGCTCGACGGCGTCATCGCCGTTTTCGGCGACGCCGGCGACACGCGCGTCCTCGTGTTCACGCTGCTGATCGGCGCGCTGATCGCAACCATCGAGGCCTCGGGCGGCGTGCGCGGCTTCGTGCACTTTCTCGAGACGCGGCGCTTCGTGCACAACGGCTACCGCGCGCAGTGGCTTGCGTGGGTCACCGGCATCGTGATCTTCATCGAGTCGAACATCACGCTGCTGGTCGCGGGCTCGGTCAGCCGGCCGCTGTTCGACCGCTACCGGCTTTCGCGCGAAAAGCTCGCTTACCTGATCGACGCGACCTCGGCGCCGGTCTGCGTGATGATCCCGCTGAATGCCTGGGGCGCCGTCATCGTCGGTCTCGTTGCATCCACCGGCATCGAAGATCCGCTCGCGACCTTCATCGCCGCGATTCCTTACAACCTGTATGCGATCACGGCGATCCTGCTCGCGGCCGTCGTGATCTGGAAGAACATCGATCTCGGGCCGATGAAGGCCGCGGAGAAACGCACGCAGGGCGGTGAACTGCTGTGGCCGGAGGCGACGCCGATGGTGGACGTATCGGCGGAGGAAGCGCCGCCGGACGAGGAGACGCCGCCGCCGGCCTACCTGATGATGCTGCCGATTCTCGCGATGATCCTGATGATGCCGTTGGGCCTTTACATCACCGGCGACGGCAGCCTGATCGAGGGTTCCGGCTCGGTGGCTATCCTGTGGTCGATCAGCTTCGCGATCCTGGTCGCCTGGGTGCTGATGCTCGCGCGCGGCCAGGCCACGGTGCACGAGCTGATGCAGACCTTCATGAAGGGCGCCGGCGCCCTGCTGCCGATCGCGACCATCCTGCTGCTCGCGCTCGCGCTCGGCGACGTGGCCCGGCTGCTCGGCACCGGTCCCTACGTCGCAGGCCTCGTCGGCAGCGCGGTGCCGGAGCCGCTGCTCGCGCCGCTCGTATTCCTGGCCAGCGCGTTCATCGCGTTCTCGGTCGGCTCGAGCTGGGGCACCTTCGCCATAATGATCCCGATCGCGATCCCGATCGCGACGACGCTCGGGCTGCCGGTGCCGCTGTTGCTCGGCGCCGCGATTTCCGGCGCGATCTTCGGCGACCACGCCTCGCCGATCTCGGACACGACGGTCGTCGCGTCGATGGCCGCCGCGACCGACCACATCGACCACGTGCGCACGCAGCTGCCCTACGCGCTGCTCGCGGCCGGAATCGCGACGGCCGGGTTCCTGCTGCTCGGCCTCGGAGCCTGAGGACATGACGGCCGTCCTGAAAGCCTGCTTCACACTCGCGACCGCCGCCACCACCCTTTACTCGATACACCTGCTCGGCCATGGCCCCTGGTCCTGGGCTTTCCTCGGCATCGCGCTGTTCGTTGCCCTGTCGCTCGGCGTGCCGCCACTCGACCGGCCGGCGATTGCAATCGGCAAGATCTCTGGAGTTCTCGCCTTGCTGGCGCTGGCGCTGCTGCTGCTCGCGGGGACGATCGGCGGATCTTTCCGCCTGTCGCAGAGCAATGTCGTCTTCGCCGTGCTGCTCGCGACGATGGGACTGTTCGGAATCAGCGCGTTCGCGTGGCGGGCCCGGACAGGCGGGGCGGACCCACACGACGAAGGTGAGAGCCAGAACGACGCGTGAGCGCGTCGCCGTCCCGGCCAGGTGAAGTGGCAGCCGCTAGAGGTACAGCTCCGCCACCGCCTCCGCGAGCGGCATGACATCCGGCCCTCGGCGGTTCGTCAGCACCAGCACGGTCAGGCGCTCGTCGGGATAGCGGATGACGTAGTTGCGGAAGCCGCTGGTCGAGCCGTCGTGATGCAGGCGGCGACGGCCGTCCTGTTCGTCGACCCGCCAGCCGAGTCCGTAGTCGCCGAAGTTTCCCGTCCACATCTCCTCTAGCGTCGCACGCGGCAGCAGCTTCTCCGTGTACAGCGCCTGGTCCCACAGGTAGTAGTCGTCGAGCGACGTATAGATGCCGCCGTCGCCGAGCACGGCGCTGGTGGTCGACTGGTCGGAGGGCGTGACGCGGCCGTCCTCGACGGTGTAGCCCAGCGCCCGCTCCGGCACGGTCGAGATGCCGCGCTGGTACGCGACGGTGCCGTCCATGCCGAGCGGCGTGAAAATGCGCCGGTCGAGAAATTCGGCGAACGGCAAACCACTACTGTCCTCGACCAGCATTGCCAGCATGGCATAGGCCGTGTTGCTGTAACGGTACTCGCTACCCGGCTCGAAATAGGTCCGGTCTACCTCGTACATCATGCGCAGCGCGTCGCGGTCGGACACCTGCCCCTCGTAGTCCTCCGGGATCAGGCCCTCGTAGTCGACGAGCCCGGAGTTGTGCTGCAGCAGGTGGCGCAGCGTGACCCCGGCGCCGTAGTCGGGAAAGCCGTCGAAGACTTCGGTCAGCGTGTCGTCGAGCGACAGCGCGCCCTCCTCGACCAGCAGCATCACCGCCGTCGCGGTGAACTGCTTGCTGAGCGAGGCGAGGCGGAAGTTCGTGTCGGTGCGGACCGGCGTGCCCTCCGCCACGTTGGCGAGGCCGTATGTGCGCACCAGGACCCGCGCGCCGTCGTCGACGACCATGACGGCCGCGCCGGGCACGTCGCCCGCGTAGCCGGCGAACAGCGCATCCACCTGCGCGGCGCGCTCGTCAGTCACGGCGGCCGGTTCCGGGGCGCAGCCGGTAAGCGCGGCCGACAGGATAAGCAACAGCAGGCGCATTCACGTTCCTTTTCAGTGGTCAGGCACAATTGCGGCGGGCAGCGTGCCCTCGAAACAGTAAGCGACCGGGCCGGTCATGCTGGCCGTGTCGTCCGGCCCCAGTTCGATCTGCAGCTCGCCCCCGGGCAATGCCACCGTCATGGCGTCGCGCGTCGTCAGGCCGAGGGCGCGGGCCGCGTAGACCGCGGCGCAGGCGCCCGAGCCGCAGGCCATCGTCAGGCCGGCGCCGCGCTCGTAGACGACGAGGCGCAGGCGACCCTCGTGCACGAGCTGCGCGACGCCGACGTTGACCTGTTCCGGGAACAGCGGCAGCCGCTGGATGGCCGGCGCCAGCGCTGCCACGTCGACGGCGTCGAGCTCGTCGACGAAGAACACCGCGTGCGGGTTGCCGACGTTGCAGGCCACGGCGGTGCCGAGCGTGTCGCTGCCGACGTCGACCGCCAGCGTGTCGCGCTTCTCCGCGAGCGGCACGCGTTGCCAGTCGCGGCTGACGCGGCCCATGCCGCAGCGCACCCGTTCCGGCCCCGCGCGCTCGCAGTTCAGCGGCCCGGCCAGGGTCTCGATAACGACGACGTCGCCGCCGCGCTCCTCGAGCAGCCGCCAGGCGACGCAGCGGGTCGCGTTGCCGCAGGCCTCGGCCTCGCGGCCGTCCGTGTTCCAGATGCGCATGAACGCGTCCGCCGAGGCCGACGGCTCGATGACGATGAGCTGGTCCGCGCCGATGCCGACCTGCACGTCGCAGAGCCGCGCGATCTCCTCGGCCGCCGGTCGGTACGGCTCGTCGCGCGCGTCCACGATGACGAAGTGGTTGCGCAGGCCGTGCATCTTGACGAAGGGCCGGCCGTTCATGCGTCGCCCCCGAGCGCGGCACGGGCGATGCGCAGGAAGGCCTCGCGACCGGTCTCGATCAGCGCGTCCGGGAAGTCGTAGTCGTCGTTGTGCAGCGCGGGCACGTCCATGCCCGCGCCGAGGCCGAAAAACGCGCCCTCGGCGACCTGGGTGAAGCGCCCGAAATCCTCGGACCAGCGGAACGGTTCGGCCGCCTCCACGAGGTCGAGGTCGCGGCAGGCATTCCTGATCAGCTCGACCGCGGCCGGGCTGTTGACGGTCGCGTCGAACACGTCGCAGTAGCGCGCGTCCGCGCTGAGCCCGTAGCGCTCCACCTGCGTGGCGAGCAGCGCCTCGGCGTGCGCGACCAGGCGCGCCATTGTCGCGTCCGTCTCGGCGCGCAGCGTGACGCAGAGCTCGGCATCGCCGGGCGCCACGCCGAAATTCGCGCCGCCCATGTTCGCGCCGACCACGGTCGCGAAGCACAGCTCGCCGTCCTCGGCGATGCCACCGGGCAGCGCGTAAAAACCCTCGATCAGCGCCGCGAGCGCACGGGCCGGGCTCCTGCCCGTCTCGGGCTGCGCCGCGTGCGCCGGGCGCCCTGCGAGCGCCATGACCAGGCCGCGCGAGGCACAGCTGAAGGTGCCGGCGCGGACGACGAGCTGGCCGCGCGGGAAGCCCGGGACGTTGTGCAGTCCGAACGCGGCGTCGGGCCGGATGCGCGCGAAGCCCGGATCCGCGACGACGGCCTGCGCGCCGGCGCCGGTCTCCTCGGCCGGCTGGAACAGCAGGACGACGCGGCCGCGCGCCGGGCGTTCGCGGGCGAGCACCTCGCCGACGGCGGCCAGGATCGCCATGTGCCCGTCGTGGCCGCACTTGTGCGAAACGCCGGGGCGGCGCGAGCGGTGCGGCAGGTCGATGCGCTCGTCGATCGGCAGTGCGTCCAGTTCCGCGCGCAGCAGGACCGTGGGACCGGGCCGCGGACCGCTGAACACGAAGGCGATGCCGCTGCCGCCGAGACCCTCGACGGTCTCGTCCGGGCAAAGTGGCGCGAAAAACGACTTGAGCCGCGCCGCGGTCGCGGACTCCTCGCCGGAGAGTTCCGGGTACGCGTGCAGCGCGTGGCGCAGTTCGGCGGCGCTCGTCATGGTGCGCGCATCATCGCAGGAAGCCCGGAAACTGTCAGCCGCGGCGTTGCCCCGACGCGCGCAGTCGCAGTAAATTCGGTAGCGGGGAGAGCAAGGACAGACGCCATGAGCATGACGGAAACCCTGTTTCGCGACGACGCCTACCAGGTCGACTGCGAGGCCCAGGTACTCGACGCGGACGAGCACGCCGTGATCCTCGATCGCACGGTGTTCTACGCGATGGGCGGCGGCCAGCCCGGCGATACCGGCTTCCTGCGCTGGACCGGCGGAGAGGCCGAGATCGTCGACACCCGCTACGGCGACCGCGGCGCGATCCGCCATATTCTCGCCGACGGCGCCGAGCCGCCCCCGGCCGGCATCGACGTGCACGCCGAGATCGACTGGGAACGGCGCTACCGGCTGATGCGCATGCACACGGCGCTGCACCTGCTCGGCGCCGTGCTGAAGTACGGCGTTACCGGCGGCAACATCGGGCCGGACCGCAGCCGCCTCGATTTCGACATGCAGGACACGGTGGACAAGGACGAGGTCACGCAGCAGCTGCAGGCGCTGGTCGACGCCGACAAGCCGGTGTCCTGCCGCTGGATCACCGACGAGGAGCTCGCCGCGCAGCCCGACCTCGTGCGCACGATGTCGGTGCAGCCGCCGAAAGGCCACGGCAAGGTCCGGCTGCTCGAGATCGAGGGCGTGGACCTGCAGCCCTGCGGCGGCACGCACCTGAAATCGACCGGCGAGGTCGGCCGCGTCAGCGTGACGAAAGTGGAGAAGAAGGGCGCGCGCAACCGGCGCGTCTATATCGAGCTGGACTGAACACGGCGCGGTCCGCGCCCCGGCCGCTCCCCGCCGGCAGCCGGCGTACGCCGCGCCGACGACGGTCAATCGGCGTTCGCCCTGACAATGCCGCGCAGCCGCGAGCCGGCGGCCGGCATGCCGGCAATGCACCGCAGCGCCCTGCCGTGCTGCCCTTATCGAATATTCAGGCAGCATTCGGCCGGCACGCGGCATTTCGGCTTCCGTCGACGCCGCGCTATCATCCGCGCTCACAACAATAACGACGAGGCCCTGCAGTGAACGCAGAGACCCCTCCGCACGCCGCGACTCCCGACCAGCCGCCCGGTCCCGTGACCGCGGGCGAGCGCTTCGAGGCGCTCGACACGCTGCGCGGCGTCGCCGTGCTCGGCATCCTGATCATGAACATCTACGCGTTCGCGATGCCGTTTTCGGCCTACATGAACCCGCTGCTCATGGGCGGCACCGAGTGGTACAACCTCGGCACCTGGTTCGCGACCCACGTGCTCGCCGACCAGAAGTTCATGACCATTTTCTCGATGATGTTCGGCGCCGGCGCCGTGCTGATGTGGGAGCGCGCCGAGGCGCGCGGCGCAAAGTTCGGGCGCATCTACTACCGGCGCATGTTCTGGCTGCTGGTCATCGGCCTGCTGCACGCCTACTTCGTCTGGTTCGGCGACATCCTGGTCTTCTACGCGGTCATCGGCATGCTCGTGTACCCGGCGCGCAAGTGGCGGCCGCGCACGCTGATCGTCCTCGCCTGCCTGCTGCTGCCGGTCGGCATGCTGATGAACCACGGCGCGTACTACTACGTGAGCCAGCTGCGTGCCGAGGTGACGAGCATCCGCGCGCTGCAGGAAGAAGGCGCAACGCTCAGCGAGGACCAGCAGGCGACGCTCGAAGAGTGGGACGAGATGGGCAGCTTCCTCGCCCCGACCGCCGCCGACGTGCAGAAGGACCTCGACGTCTATCTCGGCGACTACGCCGGCATCCTCGCCGACCGCATCCCGAAGGCGGCCGGCATGCAGGTCAACGGCATCATCTTTTTCGGCATCTGGCGCATCGGCGGCCTGATGCTGCTCGGCATGGCGTTCCTGAAGCTCGGCATCCTGTCCGGCCGGGCGGCGGACTCGACCTACCGCAGGCTCATGCTGTTCGGCTACGGGCTGGGCCTGCCGCTGACTCTCTTCAGCGCGTACAACCTGCACGCGCACGGCTTCGACGGCGTGTACGTGCTGCGCGTGGGCGGCATCCCGAACTATATCGGCAGCGTGCTCGTCGCCCTCGGCCATATCGGGCTCGTCATGCATCTGGTCCGGCGCGGGCTGTTCGCCGGGCTGATGGAACGTTTCTCCGCGGTGGGCCGCATGGCGTTCACGAATTACCTGATGCATTCGCTGGTGCTGACGACGATCTTCTACGGCTACGGCCTCGGCCTGTACGGCGAGATCCCGCGCGCCGCGCAGATGCTGTTCGTCGCCGGCATGCTCGGCCTGCAGCTCACGCTGTCGCCGTGGTGGCTGGCGCGCTACCGCTTCGGCCCGGCCGAGTGGCTGTGGCGCTCGCTGACCTACTGGCAGCGGCAGCGCTTCAGAACCTGAGCACAGCCGGTAACAACAGATCCGCCCGCGTCTGCTAGCATTCGGGGCGCCGCGAGCCCCGGACAGGACCGCATGGCAGAACCCGCCGACCGACTGAGCGAACTGAAGATCGACCGCAGCGCCGACGCCGCCGCCGGGCGCGGCTGGCTGCTGCCCGTCGTGGTCGTCGCCGTCGTGCTCGCCGCCGTCGCCGCCTGGCTGCTGTTCGCCGCCGGCAGCCGTGCCGTCGCGGTCGAGACCGAGATCGCGCGCCGGCCGCCCAGCGCGGCGGCCGCGAGCAGCGTGCTCGACGCCTCCGGCTACGTCGTGGCGCGCCGCGAGGCCACCGTTTCCTCCGAGGTCACCGGCAAGGTCATCGAGGTCCTGGTCGAGGAAGGCATGCGCGTCGAGGAGGGCCAGGTCGTCGCGCGGCTGGACACGACGACGCAGGCCGCCCAGCTCGCGCTGTCGCGCGCGCAGCTCGATGCCGCGCGCACCGGCCTGCGCGAGATCGACGCGCAGCTGCGCGCCGCGCGTCTCGAGCGCGACCGGCTGCGCGAGCTGGCGGAGCGCGGCCTGACCAGCAAGGCCAGCCTCGACGCGGCCGAAGCCAACTACGACGCGCTCGAGGCGCGGCTCGAGACCGGCCGCGACAACGTGCGGGTGGCCGAGCGCAGCCTCGCCCTAGCACAGGAGGCGCTGGACAAAATGACGATCCGCGCGCCCTTCGCCGGCATGGTCGTGACCAAGAACGCACAGCCCGGCGAGATGATCTCGCCGATCAGCGCCGGCGGCGGCTTCACGCGCACCGGTATCTGCACGATCGTGGACATGGACTCGCTCGAGATCGAGGTCGACGTCAACGAGGCCTACATCCAGCGGGTGCGCCCGGGCCAGGCGGTCAGCGCGACGCTCGACGCCTACCCGGACTGGCCGATACCGGCGGAAGTCATCGCGATCGTGCCGACAGCCGATCGGCAGAAGGCGACGGTCCGGGTGCGCATCGGCTTCCGCGAGCGCGACGAACGCATCCTGCGCGACATGGGCGCCAAGGTCGCTTTCCTCGGCAGCGAGCTGCCGAGCGAGCCGCAGGCGGAACCGGCCGGCGTGCTGATATCCGGCGAGTCGCTGCGCGAGGACGCCGGCGGGCGCTACGTCTGGCGGGTCGCGGACGGCCGCGTCGAGCGGCGGCCGGTGACGCTCGGCGGCCCGGCCGACCGCGACCGGGTGCTGGTCCTGGACGGCCTGAAAGCCGGCGACACGATCGTGCGCACGGCCGAGGCGCCGCTCAACGCCGGCCAGGAAGTTCGATTCAACTGACGCGCGCCGGACAGCGCGCGCGATAAACGCAGGCAAGAGGACGACGACATGACGGAAATCCTGGCAAAGCTCGAGCACGTGAGCCGCGTCTACCAGAAGGGGCGCGAAAAGGTCGACGTGCTGCACGAGCTCGACCTCGAGATCGAGAAAGGCGATTTCCTCGCGCTGATGGGGCCGTCCGGCTCCGGCAAGACCACGCTCCTCAACCTGCTCGGCGGGCTGGACCGGCCGACCGGCGGCACGGTCACGGTCGGCGGCCAGGAGCTGTCGGCGATGTCGAACAGCCAGCTGTCCGGCTGGCGCTCGACCCACGTTGGCTTCATCTTCCAGTTCTACAACCTGCTGCCGGTGCTGACGGCGCAGAAGAACGTCGAACTGCCGCTGCTGCTGACCAACATGTCCGGCAAGGAGCGCAGCCGCCGCGCCGGCATCGCGCTGGAGATCGTCGGCCTCGCGGATCGCGCCAACCACAAGCCGCGCGAGCTGTCCGGCGGCCAGGAGCAACGCGTCGCGATCGCGCGCGCGATCGTGTCCGACCCGGAGCTGCTGCTCTGCGACGAGCCGACCGGTGACCTCGACCGGCAGACCGCGGACGAGATCCTCAAGCTGCTGCAGACGCTGAACCGCGAGCACGGCAAGACGATCATCATGGTGACCCACGACGCGCAGGCCGCCGAGTACGCGCAACGCACGCTGCACATGGACAAGGGCAAGCTCGAGGCGAGGGCCGCGGCATGAAGTACCTCGGGCTCGTCTGGCGCAACGCGTGGCGCAAGAAGGCGCGCACCTCGCTGACGATGCTGTCGGTCATGGTGGCCTTCCTGCTGTTCGCACTGCTCAACGCGATCGCGTTCGCGTTTCGCTCCGGGCAGGACGTCGCCGACGCCGAGCGCCTCGTCGTCATTCACAAGATCTCGCTGATCAATCCGCTGCCGATCAGCTACGAGGCCCGCATCGCCGCCACGCCCGGCGTCGCGGAGGTCACGCACGCGTCGTGGTTCGGCGGCTACTACCAGGAACCGCGCAACCAGTTCGCGCAGTTCCCGGTCGACGCGAGGGCCTATTTCGAAATGTACCCGGAACTCGACATCGAGCCCGGGCAGCTCGAGAGCTGGGCCGACAACCGCATCGGCGCCGTGGTCGGGCCCGAGCAGTTCGGCTGGACGATAGGCGACCGCATTCCGATCCTGTCGACGATCTGGCCGCAGACGGATGGCGAACGCACCTGGGAGTTCGAACTGGCGGGCATTTTCTCGACGTCCGACCAGCGCGGCAGCACGGCCTACATGCTGTTCAACTACGACTACTTCGAGGAAGCGCGCGCGTTCGGCAAGGGCACGGTCGGCTGGTACATCCTGCGCGTTGCGCCGGGCGCGAACCCGGTCGAGGTTGCGCAGGCGATCGACGAGCAGTTCGCAAACTCGCCGAACGAAACCGAGACGAGCACCGAGGCCGCGTTCGCCGCCTCCTTTGCGAAACAATTCGGCAATATCGCGCTGATCGTGCAACTGATTCTCGGCGCCGTGTTCTTCACGCTGCTGCTGGTCGCCGGCAACACGATGTCGCAGTCGGTGCGCGAGCGCATACCCGAGCTCGCGGTGCTGAAAACCGTCGGCTTCAGCGACGGGTCGGTGCTTGGCATCGTGCTGTCCGAATCCATCCTGATCATCGCGCTCGGCGGCCCGTCCCGGTCTACGCGCTCGCCGGCCGGCTCCGACGCGGTCTCGGCTGGCTCGCCGTACAGGGAGCGGCCTCCAGCATGGGTGCGATGCTGCCGGGTATCTACCTGTCGGGCCCGGCGATCCTGACCGCGATCGCGATCATTATAGGCGCCGGCATCCTCGCCGGTATCTTCCCGGCGCTGAAAGCGATGCGCCTGTCCATCGTCGACGCGCTGGCGCGCGGCTAGTGTCAGGACACGAGGAGCTGACATGAAAGTCATCAACCAGATTGCCGCCGTAACCGCACTCAATGTTCGCAACCTGCCACAGCGGCTCGGCGGCTCGCTGGTCGCGATCGTCGGCGTCGCCGCCGTCGTGCTCGTCTTCGCGGCCGTGCTGTCGATGGCGGCCGGCTTCGAGCGCACGATGGTCAGCGCCGGCTCGGAGGACACGGCGATCGTGATGCGCGCCGGCGCCACGGCGGAGCTGAACAGCGGCCTCGGCAACGACGACGTGCAGATCGTCCGCAACGCGCCGGGCGTGCTGCGTGACGGCGACGAGCCGGTCGTGTCGCCCGAACTGTACGTGGTCGTCGATATCGTCAAGAAGTCCACCGGTGACGATGCCAACGTGCCGTTGCGCGGCGTGGGTTCCGGCGCCTTCGACGTGCGCAGCGGCGTCGAGATCGTTGCCGGGCGCATGTTCGAGGAAGGCCGTAATGAACTGATCGTGGGTCGCGCCGCGCAGCAGGAATTTGCCGGGCTCGACGTCGGCGGCGAAATCCGCTTCGGCCAGACCACCTGGAATGTCGTCGGCGTGTTCGCGGCGAACGGCAGCGTCTCGGAGTCCGAGCTGTGGACGGACGTCCGCGTGCTGCAGACGATGTACCGGCGCGGCAACAGCGTGCAGTCGGTGCGCGTCAGGCTGGAGAGTCCGGGCGCGCTCGAGACGCTCGGCACGGCTCTTGCCGAGGACCCGCGCATCGAGGTGGACGTGCGCTCGGAGCGCGACTACTACGCCAGCCAGGCCGCGCCACTCAGCCAGTTCATCCGCATCGTCGGCTACCCGCTGACGGTGCTTATGGCGATCGGCGCCGTGTTCGGCGCGCTGAACTCGATGTACGCCTCGGTCAGCGTGCGCGGCAAGGAAATCGCGACGCTGCGCGCGCTCGGCTTCGGCCCGCTGCCGGTGCTCGTCTCGACCATCGTCGAGTCGACGCTGCTGGCGCTGGTCGGCGGCCTGGCGGGCGGCGCCCTCGCCTACGTCGCGTTCAACGGCTTCCGGGTCTCGACGCTGAACGGGGCGAGTTTCAGCCAGGTCGTGTTCGACTTCGCGGTCACGCCCGAGCTGCTCTCGCAGGGGCTCGTTGCCGCGCTGATCATCGGCCTGGTCGGCGGATTCTTCCCCGCGCTGCGCGCGGCACGCCTGCCGGTGGCCCAGGCGCTGCGCGAGCTGTGACGCCGGGGCCGTGACCCGGCCGTTCGGCCTGCTGCCGATCGCGATCACGCTGGCGCTGTGCCTGTCGTGGGCACTGCAGCAGATCGCCGTCAAGCTCGCGCTGCCCGAGGTCGGGCCGATGCTGCAGGGCGCGCTGCGCTCCTCGCTCGCCGCGCTGCTGATCGGTCTCTACGTGCTGCTCGGCCCTGCGCGGCTCGAACGGCGCGCGGCGGTCGTCGTGCCCGCACTCGCCTGCGGCCTGTTGTTCGGCATCGAGTTCATCATGCTTTACCAGTCGCTGGCCTGGACCGACGCGGCGCGCGTCGTCATGTTCCTGTACACCGCCCCGTTCTTCGTGGCCGCCGGCGGACACCTGTGGTTTCCGCACGAACGCCTGGACCCGAAGGCGATCCTCGGCATCGTCGTCGCCTTCGCCGGCGTCGTCATCGCGCTCGAACCGCCGGCCGCGGCCGGCCGCGAGGCCTGGCTCGGCGACCTGCTCGCGCTCGGCGCGGGCGCCATCTGGGGACTCACGACCCTCGTGATACGCGCGACCGAGCTCAAGACGGCGCCGCCCGCGCAGGTCCTGCTCTACTCGCTGCTGGTCTCGTCGCTGATGTTCACGGCCGCCGTGCCGCTGACGGGCGAGGCTTTCGTGCTGCCGACGGGCGGCGTCGCGATCGCCTCGCTGCTGTACCAGGCGCTCTGGGTCGCGAGCCTGTCCTACGTGATCTGGCTGGTGCTGATCGCGCGCTACTCGGCGACCCGGCTGTCGGTCGTGACCTTCGTGACGCCCTTGTTCGGCGCCGCGCTCGGCGTCCTGCTGCTCGGCGAGACGCTCGGCCCCGAACTTGCGGTCGCCGTCGCCGCAGTGGCGCTCGGCATCCTGCTGGTCAGCCTGCCGCGGCGGGCCGCGCCAGCGGCCGGCCAGCTGCCGGGCGGCTAGCGCGCGGTGTACTGCTCCGCTTCCTCGCGGGTCAGCTCCTCGATCTTCAGGTTCCAGCGCGCGAGCGTCGAGCTGATGCGGAAGCGGAAGGTCCCGCTCTCGTTGAAGAGGCGCACGCCGTTGCCCGGCTGCTTGGTCTGCAGGATCAGGCCCTTGTGGTAGCTCGTGCGGCCGTCCACCAGCGAGATCTCGATCGCCATCGCGCCCTGGAAATCGCTGTTGACGCGCCAGTCGAGGATCCACGGGGCGCGGGCCTCGAACTCGCGGGTGGTCGTGGAGGTGGAGCCGCTGCCCGTGAACTCGGTGACGAGCTGGCGGCTGCCCGCGTTGACGGCCAGCAGCAGGCCGAGCGCGAGAGTCAGTAGTGTCCGGATCATGCGTCTGCCTCCTCGGGGTCGCGGCGGCCCGGCGCCGCCGGTTGGGCACTGTAGCAAAGCAGGCGCCGCCCGCTGCGCGGCGGCGGCGACACCGCCGCCGCGCCTTGCCTGGCGCCGTGGCTCAGAACAGCTTGCGAGCCGCGCCCAGCATGTTGGACAACGCGCTGCCGCTGTCGTTTCCGCCGAGCAGCGAGGCGAGCGCGCCGAGGCTGCCCGCGGAACCGCCGGCGGCACCCGTGTCCTGCTTCGACTGGCGGCTGACGGCGCCCATCGCGAGGCCGGCGAGCAGCGGCAGGGCCTTCTTGATCAGGCCCGCGTCGATGCCGGTCTGGCCGGCGGCCTGCGCGGCGACCTCGCGGCTCACGTCCTTCGAGCCGAACAGGTGACCGAGGATGCGGTTGCCGTCCTCGCGGGTCTCCGGGCGCGAGAGCAACTCGGGCTGCTCGAGGTAGCGCTCGTGCCCGCCGGTCGCGAGCGCCTTGCCGAGGCTCTTCAAGCCGTCGGCGCTCGCCGCCTGCCTGGCGATGCCGCTGCCGAGCGCCGGGGCGACCGCGTCGACCAGGCGGCCGGCGTCGCTGGTATCGAGGCCCAGTTCGCCGGCGAGCTTCGCGATGCTGTCGGCCTGGCCGGACGCGGCCAGCAGTTTTGCGAGATCCATCGAATGCTCCCCTTCAGGCCCGCGGAATGCGGATTTTCTGGCCCGGGTAGATCCGGTCCGGGTTGTCGATGATGTCGCGGTTCGCCTCGAAGATGACCGTGTACTTGGACGCGTTGCCGTAATAGCGCTTGGCGATCTTGCCGAGCGTGTCGCCGCTGACGATCTCGTAGATTTCGTCGGCCGGCTCCGGCTCTTTCTCGGGCTCGGGCTCGGGGGCGACCAGGTCGTCGGCGACGACGCGCTCGACGCCCTTGACGTTGCCGGCGATCAGGATCGCCTGCTCGCGGGTGCGCTGGTCCTTGCACTGACCGCAGATCGTCGCGACGCCGTCGTCGAAGTCGACCTTGAGGTTACTGAGGCCGGTCATCTTGATCTCTAGGTGCTGCTTGATGTTGTCCGCGGCTTCGGCGTCGGTGTCGAAGAGCTGGCGGCCGACGTCGCGGGCAAAGTCCAGAAGTCCCATATGCGTTCTCCCGTTGCTGGTTTGTCGTGCGAAGGCCGTCACTGTACCTGAGTCGTTGCCGGACACCGTCAACAATTGTTACGGCGCGGGCGAAACCGCCTCCTCGGTCACGACGTGATCGAGCGGCACGTCGTGCGGCTGCGGGTAGATGCTGCGGAGTGCGCAACGGGCATAGGCGACGCCGACGACGAGCGGGCGACCGGCGAGCCCCGGCAGCGTCCGGTCGTAGTAGCCACCACCGTTGCCGAGCCGGTAGCCCGCCGCGTCGAAACCGAGACAGGGCAACACGAGCAGTGCCGGATCCACGCGCGGCGCAGCGAGCGGCGCCGGGATGCCGAGCGCGTCCCGGCCCAGTTGCGCGCCCGGCCCGAAGGCGCGGAACTCGAGCGGCGCCTCGCGCTCGACGACGACCGGCAGGGCGAGCCGCGTGCCGCCGGCCCCGAGTCGCCCGTACCAGTCGCGCAGGTCCGGCTCGCCGGGGAGCGGCCAGTAAACCGCGACGGGACCGCTGATGCCGGCGGCGAGCACGCGGTCGAGCCCGGCGGCTATCCGGGTATCGAGGTCCGCACGCTGCCGGTCGTCGATCGCGCGGCAGAGCGCGCGCAGCCGGCGGCGCTCGGACCGGCGCCAGCCGGCCACGGCGTCCGCATCGGAGACCTCGGGCAGTTCGCCGGCTGCGGCCAGGTCGCAGGGCGGCGAGCCGGCTTCGTCGTCCGCCGGGCTCATACGGGCTGGCATTCGCTGGTCGCGCGGGACACGGTGATTCCTCGGTGCCGGGCCGGCCTATTCTCGCACAGGCGGCAAGGCGGCTTGACCGCCGCCGCCGGAGCCGGCGAGTGCCCCGGGCAGCCACGCGGCGAGCCGTCCCGGGCTGGCTGGCCGGCCGCTTGTCACGTTTATTTACAGTTTGCGCGGCCATCCGGCCGCGCGAGACGCTAGAGTAGGTCCATCCCATCCAGCAACCGACAACGGAGAAACGACATGTCCATAGCCAGAGTGACCGAACTGTCCGCCGCCTCGTCCAAGGGTTTCGAGGACGCGATCGAGAAAGCCATCAAGCGCGCCAACGAGACGCTCGACAATGTCGAGGGCGCCTGGGTGCAGGACATGAAGGTGGTCTGCAAGAACGGCAAGATCGACGAGTACCGCGTCAACCTGAAGGTGACCTTCGTCCTGCGCTGACCCGAACGACTCCTCGCCAGGGGGACGAAGCTTTGTTAAACAATGTCAACGTTCCCCACGCGGCGACACCTGCCGCTACACTGCGGACGTTCGACAGTACAAGCCGCCCGGCCGCAGGCGCCGGGTGGCACGATAACGATAATCTCAGCACCAGAAACGGAGTGAACCATGGCAAAGCGGATTGAAGACATCGAAGGTATCGGCCCGAAGACCGGCGCGCTGCTGCGCGAACACGGGATTCGCAACGTGGACCAGTTGCTCAAGGCAGGCTGCGACAAGAAGGGCCGCGCCAAGCTGGCCGCCGCGACCAGCCTGAGCGAGCCGCGGATCCTGAAGGCCGTCAACATGGCCGACCTGTTCCGCATCAAGGGCGTCGCGAGCCAGTACGCCGAGCTGCTCGAGTGCGCAGGCGTCGACACGGTCAAGGAACTGAAGATGCGCAACGCCGAGAACCTCGCCTCCAAGATGGAAGAGGTCAATGCCTCAAAGCGTCTCGTCCGCAAGACGCCGTCGGTGAAGATCGTGGCGTCCTGGATCGACCAGGCCAAGAAGCTGCCGGGCGTCATCAGCCACTGACGCGCGGGCGCGATCAGCCGCCCGGCGCGGCCGCGGGTCGGAACCCGCGGCCGGTCGGCTACCGGACCCAGGGAAGGAACGCCATGCAACTGACAGCAGGCAGCGGCACGGACGCCGCAGAATCGCCGGACGCGCGCAGCCAGCGCGATGGCCGGCGCCAGCACGAGGGCACGAAGCCGATGGATATTGCCGACCCGTTCGCCAGGCGGCTGATGGCGCGCTACCTGGGCCACCGCCAGCAGGACCTGGAGACTCTGCGCGCCGCGCTCGAGCGCGGCGACTATGACACGGTGCAGCGCACCGGCCACAACATGCACGGCTCCGGCAGCAGCTACGGGCTGCCGCAGGTTTCCGCGCTGGGCGGCGAGCTCGAGGATGCCGCCGAGGAGCGGGACGGCGCTGCCGTTGCGCGCCTGATCGCGAGGCTGGAAGCCTTCCTGCGGGCCTTCCACCCTGCCTGAACCTGCCCCGGACGACATAATCCCGGGATTCGCCTTTCTGCCGGCCGACCGCAGCCGGTAAACTCCCCCGAAACCGGCGGCGCGACGCCGACCGGTAATTAACCGGACGACCGAGAATAACCGGCCGGAGCCGCGGAGGGGACGCGTGCGCATAGCCCTGCTGGAGGACGATCCCGACCAGGTCGATATCTACTCGCTGTGGCTCGGCCGGGCCGAGCACGGCGTGCAGACCTTCGGCACCGGCAAGGACTTCCTGCGAGCCGTGCGTCGCGACAGTTTCGACCTGTACCTGCTCGACTGGATGCTGCCGGACATGAGCGGCATCGACGTGCTCGCCAGGCTGCGCGGGGAGCTGCGCGACGCGACCCCGGTGCTGGTCGCGACGACCAGGCACCGCGAGCAGGACATCGTCCGCGCGCTCGAGGCGGGCGCAGACGACTTCCTCGTCAAGCCGCTGCGGGAACGCGAGATGCTGGCCCGGGTAAGCGCGCTGGCCCGCCGGGCAGGCGGCGCGCCGTTGCCGGCCGCCGTGCCAGACGCCGCGCCCTACCGGCTCGACGCCGACGGCAAGCGCATATCGCGCGACGGCGACGACATCGCGCTGACCAACCGCGAGTACGAGCTCGCCGAGTTCTTCTTCCGCAATGCGGGCCGCGTCGTGTCCCGCGCGCACCTGCTCGAGGCGATCTGGGGCATCGAGAACACGGGCGTCAGCACCCGCACGGTCGATACGCACATCTCGCGCCTGCGCAAGAAACTGGATCTGAACGAGGGCAACGGCTGGAAACTGTCCGCGATCTACCAGCACGGCTATCGCCTGGAGCGCACGGCCGTCGCTGCACGCGAAAACGAGGGGACGAACTGACGATGGCGAAAAAAACCGGCAACAAGGCAGCTGCCGCAACCGAGGACGCGGATGCGAACGTCGACAAGATCCGCGACATCCTGTTCGGCGGTCAGATGCGCGACTACGAGCAGCGCTTCCAGCAGCTGGAGAAGCGCCTGACCGACGCGATCGATCGCAGTTCGAAGGATCTCGACCGCCGGCTCGAGCGGCTCGACAGCTACACCCGGCGCGAGCTCGGCAAGCTCGGCGAGCAGCTCAAGGCGGAGCGCAAGGACCGCGGCGACGAGGCGAAGAAGGCCGCGGCCGAGGCGGCCGAATTTGCCGACACGGTCGAGGGCTGGTTCGCCGAAGTCGAGGACCGGCTGGCCAGCGAGGCGAAGGACATCCGCGAGGCGCTGCACGATCAGGGCAAGGACCTGGCCGCGGCGCTGCGCGAGGCGCAGGAGCAGCTGCAGTCCGACCTCGCGCGCGAGAGCAGCGAACTGGCGGACTCGAAGCTCGCCCGCGAAGACCTGGCCGCGCTGCTCACCGAGGTGGCGATGCGGCTCAACAAGGACTTCAAGCTGCCGAAGGGCTGAGGCCCGCCGGTAGCGGGGGACGCGGGTGAGCGATCTCGACGAGCTGAAGACGCTGCTGTTCGGACCGGAAAAGCAGGTCCTCGACTCCATCCAGCAACGCGTGCAGACGCCGGAGGCGCGTGCGGCCGACATCGCCGCCGTGCTGCCCGAGGCGGTGCGCCTGTCGCACGCGGCGGACGGCGAACTCGCCGAGTCGCTCAAAGACCCGGTCGGCCGCTGCCTGCGCGACTCGTTTCGCGAATCGCCGCAGGAGTTCGCCGATGCGCTGTACCCGGTCATGGGCCCGGCGATCCGCAAGTCGATCGTGCACACGCTCAAGGCCTTCGCGCAGCAGATCAACCAGACGCTCGAGCACAGCCTGACGTTCAAGGGCCTGAAGTGGCGGCTCGAGGCGGCCCGCGCCGGCGTGCCGTTCGCGAGCTACGTGATCCAGCAGTCGCTCGCCTACCGCGTCGAGCAGGCCTACCTGATCAGCCGCGAGAACGGGCTGCTCATCGCGCACGTCCACCACGAGGGCGCGCGCATCAAGGACAGCGACGCGGTGTCCGCGATGTTCACCGCGATCCAGGACTTCGTGAAGGAGTCCTTCTCGCCGGATCGCAGCGGCAGGCTCGAGACCGCGGACATGGGCGAGTTCACGCTGTGGGCCGTGCACGGGCCGCACGCCCTGCTCGTCTGCGTGATACGCGGCCTGCCGCCGCGCGCACTGCGCGAGGACCTGACGCGCATCCTGGAGCGGCTGCACTTCCGCTTCGGCGACGCGATCCGCGACTACGCGGGCGACACGACGCGCACCGCCGGGATCGATGACGAGCTGTCGCGCTGCCTGTTGCTCGAAGCCATGCGCAGCGACGCCGGGAAGCGCCGGCGCAGGCCCTGGCCTCTGATCGTCGCGCTGCTGCTCCTGCTCGCGGCGGCCGGCTACTGGGCCTTCAGCGGCTGGCAGGATTCGCAGCGCCGCGCACGGCTGGCGGCGGTACTGGCCGACACGCCGGGCTATTACGTCGGCCGCATCGAGCGCGACGGCGACGCTTACCGGGTATACGGACTGCGCGATCCGCTGGCGCCGGCGCTCGCCGAGGTCGCGGCACGCGCCGGCCTCGCCCCCGCCAGCCTGCGCAGCGAGCTGCGCCCCTACCGCGCGCTCGACGAGGCCATACAGCTGGAGCGTGCACGCAGGCTGCTGGGCGCGGGCCCCGGGGTCAGCGTCGCGCTCGTTGACGACACGCTCGTCGTCAGCGGACGGGCGAGCGCCGAGCGGATTGCCGCGATCCGGGCCCGCGCGACGACGCTCGAGTTCGACTGGCCGGTTACGCTAGGCGATCTCGAGCTCGCCGGCTGGCCCGAACTCGCAGCCCGGGTCGAGGGACTGTCCGGCCGCGACTGGTATTTCAGCGAGGGCGCCGAGCTGGTCGCAGCGGACGCCGCGGCGCTACCGGACTACGCGGCAGCGCTCGCCGCCCTGGCCGGCGAAGCGCGCGAACTCGGCGGTTCGCTGCGCGTCGTTCTCACGGGATTCACCGACGGCTCCGGCACGCCCGCGTTCAACGAGGAGCTCGCGGAGCGGCGCGTAGCCGCGGTCCGCGAGGCCCTGCTCGCCGCCGGCTTCGAGGCATCGCAGATCAGGAGCGCGCGCCGGATACCCGACGGCGATCGCGGCACGGTCGCCCCTGCGCTGCGGCGCGTGCAGGCTTCGCTCGAGCTCGAACCGGCGGCGCAATGAGCGCACTGACCGCCACGGTCTGCAGAGTCGGAGAGTTCGCCGTCGGCAAGACCAGCACGACCGAGCGTTTCGTCGCCAACCACTTCTCGGAGAAATACCTGACGACGGTCGGCGTGAAGATCGACACGAAGGAAGTCGCGCTCGCCGGCGGCGCGGGCCTGCTCAAGATGGTGATCTGGGACGTCGCCGGCACCGAGCGCTTCGGCGCGCTGGAGTTCTCCTACCTGCGCGGCACGGCCGGCCTGCTGCTGGTGGCCGACGGCACGCGCGCGGAGACCGTGCGCTCGGCGCTCAGGCTGCGCGAGCAGGTGCTGGAACGCTACGGCGAACTGCCGTTCGTGTTCCTGCTCAACAAGCGCGACCTGGGCGAGCGCTGGGACGTCGACGCGGCGCTCAGGTCGGAGATCGAGGCCGCTTGCCCCGACTGCTTCGAGACCAGCGCGAAGACCGGGGACAACGTCGAGCGGGCGTTCGAGCGACTCGCGGCGCGGGTGGCGGATCGCGAACTCGGCGGGTAAGCATGGCCCTCGGCGACGACATCCGTGCCTACCTCGAGGACGCTTTCCTGCGCGAGCACGAACCCTTCTGCTTCTGCGTGGACGCTAGCTACCGGCTGACCGGGACCTGGGGAGACGGCGCCCGCTACGGCCTCGCCGATCTCGCGACCGGCGGCGACATGCTCGCGCGGGCGCCCTGGCTGCTGGATCAGCTCGGCGCGGAGCGGCAGCTCATACCGTTCGTGACGACGCCGGCCACCGGCACGGTCGAGATCCACGTGCTGCCGAGGCGTGACGACTGGGCAGTGCTGCTGCTGTCGCGCGAGCAGGACCACCGCGCGATCCAGGTAAGACAGCAGTCGGTGAACGAGAACCGCCTGCTGCAGGCCGAGCAGGACAAGCTCATTCGCCGGCAGAACGCGCTGATCGACGAGCTTGTCGAAACACGCGCCGAGCTCGACCTCGAGCGCCGCCTCGCGGAACGAGCCAGTCTCGACAAGAGTCGCTTCCTCGCGATGATGTCGCACGAATTCCGCACGCCGCTCGCGTCGATCATCGGGCTCGCCGAGAAACTGGCCGACGACCCGGCAGGCACGGCCGATTCGATCGAGCGCATCGGGCGGGCGGCGCGGCACCTGCACCGGCTGGTCGACACGGTGCTGGACGACGCGCGCCTCGAGGACGGCGAACGCCGGCTCGCGCTGCGCCCCGTGGACCTGCGGCTGCTGGTCGACGACCTCGCGGCCATCGTCGCGCCGCTCGCGGCGGAGAAAGCCCTGTCGTTCGCCGCACGGGTCGCGGCCACGGTGCCGGAGCGAGTCGAGATCGACGACGGCTGCCTGCGGCAGCTGCTGCTGAACCTGCTCGGCAACGCGGTGAAGTTCACCGGGTCGGGACGGGTCTCGCTGGCGCTCGACTGGCACGCCGGCACGCTGCGGGCCGTCGTCGCGGATACCGGTCCCGGCATCCCGCCGGCCGAGCAGGCGCGCCTGTTCGAGGCCTACGAGCGCGGCGAACGCCACGAGCGCGTCACGCCCGGCAGCGGGCTCGGCCTCGCGATCTCGCTCGAGCTCGCGCGCCTGATGCGCGGCGAGCTGGCGCTCGAATCGGCAACGGGCGAGGGCTGCCGGCTGACGCTCGCGGTGCCGGCGCGCGAACTGGCGCCCGCGAGCGACGACCCGGCGCTGGCGCCGCCCGGCGCCGCGCTGCAGGCGAGTGCACCGGCAACAGTGCTGGTTTGCGACGACGACGAGGACATGCGCGCCATCCACGAGTACTACCTCGGGCGCGCCGGCTACGACGTGCTCCTGACCGGCGACGGCCGCCGGGCCGTGGAGATTGCCGCCGCGCGCGCGCCCGACCTCGTGCTCCTGGACGTCAACCTGCCGGGCCTCGACGGCCCGGCCGCGGCCGCCGCGCTTCTGCGCGTGTGGTGTCTTGTTTGGGTGAGGGGGGGGGTGCGG